>OGIE01003505.1_pt1 | contig 16740 bp, 25 predicted proteins | sample 1571581 | NCBI WGS metagenome assembly OGIE01 (sample SAMEA2582021, study PRJEB24529) | metagenome | biome: Human gut stool | place: China | collected 2011
AATAATAACACATTGTATTTTTACGTGCCAGTAGTTTTTTATGTAAAAAGACACCGAATTTCTTCGATGTCTTTTTGTTGGGATAATTTCTGGTGTGTGATTCGTTGTTCAAAATGTTCAAAAGAAGGTTATCACTCTTTAATTGTAACAGATTATTTTTTTAAGAACCAACACTTTTTTCGACATTTAAACTGTTTTTTAAAATTTTTCTTTTTTTATAGCTATATATAAAACTGTATAGCTGTCTCAATATTGTCTTATCGTCCGTTTCTTTAGTAAACTTGATAATTTCCCTTTTATAATTTTCCACCCTAAAACGCCTCCTTAAAACCGTACTTTCTCTTTTGTTCGTAAAATTTTTTACATTGTTTTTTAATTTTAGTAATGAAATTTCGTGTTTTTTTGTTGATTTTTAAACTTTTGTGATATATTATAAATATAAAGGCAAGGGAGTCGCTCTGTCATTGTATGCGACTGCCACCACAGTCGCCCCGGCCCCCTTGCCTTAAACCTATAATATCAACATTTATAAAATTTTTCGTTTCTGAAATAAAATTCAGTCTCGTTCGCAAATTGCTGAACAAGGCTATTTTTTATTCCAAAAACAACTTTTTTAATTTTTTTGAAAGGAGTTGCACCCCCCCCCCCCATGTTTTTGAAACGTGAAAAAGCTAAAGAAAATTTAATACACAGTATTGAGATGGAACGCTATAAATTAGGAATTTCAAGGGACGAAATGGCCGAAAAATTAGGTCTATCACCTGGACAGTACAAAAAATTAATTGAATTGAAAACAAAATTTGTTGATTTTTATATTTGTTATAAGCTGTACAAGTTGACAGGCAGACCTTTGTCCGACCTTGTATTTGACCCATCTACCGAAACGGAAATTATAAGAAGATTATACAAATTAAATGATTCGCAAATAGCCTTTATATCATCTGTTGTTAATTTTGAGTTGAACATGAAGAATGAAAATTCAACCGAAAAAAACTTCGTGACCTGTATGGTTCCCGTTGGCGATTTGCATGACGGCATGATTTGGGACTCGTGCAATTTTGAGAAGGTTGATATATCATCATACCGTTTAAAGTTCGGTGATGTTGTTGACTGTGCCGTTAAGATTACATCTAATCATTTAACACCTGTTTATGTCATTAATGATATTTTGCTTTTGTCTTTCCGGCCCCCAAGACATGGAGACACGGCAATTTTTATTAACCGCAAAACCGGAAGGGCATATATACGCCAGTTTTTGCAGGGTACACCAAATATTTTAAAGCCACTGAACAATTTTGGTAAAACATATTCCTTTGACCCTAATGACCCGGATGAATTAAACGAATGGATACGTTACGCCGTTGTAATTACAAAAATAAGATGATTCCATGATTTTTTTATAAAAAAAGGCAGAAACTTTTATGTTCTGCCTTTTCTTTAATATTCCGAATATTTTTTTGCTAATTTTATAAGCAATCTTTTAACCCTGTTCTTAATATTTCATTAACAACGTCGGTCATCTTCTTGCCGTCTCTTGCCGCCTTTATTTTTAATGCCTTCACTATATCGGCATCAATATAATACGATCTCTGTATTCTGCCGTTGTTTCCCTCTTTTTCTGCCTTTTTGTCACTTGTTATAGTGCTTATTACACTTTTTCTTTTATTTTCTCTTTCTGCCAGTCCCATTTTTATTCTGTCCTTTCATACTTACCCTTTATAATCATATCCGCAATTTTTACATATTCTTTTGATATATCGCTTTCCGGCACTGCCTGAACTGCTGCCATTCCGTCATATATTCCCTTTTTCGCCGCCACCTGTTTTTTAATAATGCCGATTAGATTATATTCTTTTTTCAGCATTTCCAAAATTTCTTTATCGTCTTTTACCCTTGTTTCGTAAAATGTAGCTATAATGCCGTATATTTTGAGTTTTTCGTTTATCAGGTCTTTTATTTCACTTATGCTGTCATTCAGCTGTGTAAGCCCTCTGTAGGCTAAATAATCGGTCTTGACGGGTATTATAACACCGTCTGCACAGCTTAAAGCATTTATCGTTAATATACTAAGCTGCGGAGGGCAGTCAATAAGAATGTAATCGTATTCGTTTTTTATTGGCGTTATTGCCCTGTCTAATATTTTCTCACGGCTTGCCCTCGAAAGCATTTCTACCTCCATGCTTGCAAGGTCTATTATGGACGTTACAATATCAAGATTTGTATAGACTTTGTATATACATTCTTTTATTGATACACTTTTCTTTTTTAGTATATCCACAACTGTCCTTTTAATCTCAAGCGGTTCGATTCCTAAACTGATTGTTAAACTTGCCTGACTGTCTAAGTCAATCAATAAAACTTTCTTTCCTTTTTCTGCCAGTGCCACCCCTAAATTGTGCGTTGTTGTTGTTTTGGCAACACCGCCCTTTTGATTTGCAATAGCTATAACCTCTGCCCGCATAGCCTCACACCTTTCTTTTATAGAAAACTATTTTTCTATTTTTATAGATTTATAGAAATATATAAATCTATATTTCTACTGTATTCTTTTTTCTTGTAAAAGTCAATAAAAAAGACGGTTTAACCGTCCTTTTGGCTGTTTTTTATCATTTCTTTTGCTTTATCGTAGTATTTATATACTGTTTTCTTATCAAATCCTGTTCCTCTTATTACATCACACTTTCGTGAGTCGGGATTTGCCCTTATATAGTCAATCACTTCCTGTTCTTTTGTCGGTCTGCCGTTTATTTCCCCTCTTTCACACATTTCTTCAAATGCTAATTCTCTGTTTGCTTTACAAACGTTAATTCTTCTTTTCCCATTTTCATACCAGAATTTCCCTTGTAAATGCTCTTTCAGCGTCCTATAATTTCGTTTATTGCGTTCAATTTTTATATCCGTTACTTTTTCAATATCCGCAATCGTAAAATTAAAATACTCTTTATCGTAAGCCTCCAAAGCACTGGTTATATCGTCTTCGGTCAAAACATTATCGTGCTGTATTTTGCTCAATTCCGAGTATACGTCATATATATCCTCTTTTAATTTTTTCTTCGGCACATCACACTTGCAGGCATAAATTGCAAGGCACATCATGTAATAATATCTATGGCCGCCTTTTACCTCTCCTATTTTTTTCAGCCACCATTCATAGAGTGCATATCCTGTTTTTCCTTTTATATCCCATTTCTTTAATTGTTTGCTTTTATTTACAAGTACCCGTTCATACCATTCAGGGTACTTTTCCCTTGCCTCGGCTCTCGTCATCTTTGACGGCCTGAAAGGTCTATTTACATCAACTTGGTTTTCTTTCTTCACATACCTATTTAAATATTCAAGTGTTACCTTTTCACCTGTCTTATATGCTTTTACAACATTTCCATACTTTCCGTTTACACTTCCTACCATACGAAAACTTTGATTAATTGACTGATATTGTATTTCTTTTTTCGTTGATGTTGCTTTGTACTCCCACATTCTGAAAGTCAGGTCATATTTCAATACTTTTAACTGTAATTTTATATTTGGATACAGGTCAATAGGTTCTTCAAATACATAGTATATATGAAGCCCCGCTCCGCTCAAAACCAAAAATGTAGGTTGCGGAAGGGTCCTTATTCTTTCCGCTTCTTGCCCGAACCTCAAAAGCAAGTTTCTCATTTCATTTTTTCCCACCCCATCAAGGTCAAAAACAAGAGCGTTCATTCTTTGAGCATTCTGTAATTTATTGGCTTTCCGCCTATAAGTTAAACCACTGCATAATGTAAGATTATTTCCTTCTATAAAATCCATATAATCTTTTTCCCATGTATCCTTTAACATTATACGTCTGCGTAAACGTCTTTTTGTGCCTTTGTCTTTGTCATCTTCATACAGATATATAGCATTTGGCTTTGAATAATCTGTATTTAATTCCCCTTCATTCTCACATTCCGGAAACAAATACCTGTAAAACTCATACCCTCCCACTTCCTCATACATACTTTCAAACATATTTTCAAGCTCTATATAACTTTCCTGTATACCCATTTTATCCACGCTCCACCCATGTATAAAACCCTATAAAAACGGCTATATTATACGTACTACTGAATAATACCATAGGGGGCTTAGATTATCACTAAGCTTTTTCCACCTTTTTTTATAATTATATACTCAAAATTATTTTAATGCAACGCCTTAGATTATCAATATTGTATTTTTACCTTTAATAATTTTATATTATCACTAAACTTTTTTAACCTTATATCATCGGTTCAAGGGCTTATTTTATCAATAGGTTTTTGAACCTTTTCGCACTAAAAAAAAGAGACTCTTTCGAGTCCCTTTCAACTTTAATATTCCTTATGTTTGTCATGCCAGTATTCCAAAAGATTTTTATGCTGTTTTTCGTCCTTTGCTATAGCCGTTACAATGCTGTAAAGTTCATCATCGTTTATTTCCTCTGCCATTTCTGCCATTTTTCCGTATTTTTTGTAATCTTCACATTCATCTTTTATATATTCCTTTATTTTATCGTGTATATCGTCATGTACGCTCATTTTCATGCCTCCCTGATATATTTATATATATCGTCTACGTCTGTCTCTGTAAGCGTAATAGAACCCAAACCGGGCAGATTGATTTTTGCCGGGCTTTTCTTTGCTTCGTTCTTAAAAAGACTGTAAATCATTTCCAAGTCAATTTTATTTTCCTCGTCAAAAATTCCAAGGCTTTTTACAGCTTCGTTTTTTCCCATATTTTCAATCAAATTACCCGCTTTTAGCGAAAGTATTCCACCGCCTACACCCAAAATCCATTTACTTATCCCATCTGTCTTTCCTACTATTTCGGTATCTATATACCTTCCCAGTCCTGCCTGTATTTTATCCGCTCCTACTTTCATTTTAACAGCCCCTTTTTTATATATTTCTATAAATATATTTTTATAGATTTCTATATTTATATTTTTCTATGTTTTATAGATTTCTATATTTATATTTTATTTAAGCTGTTCTATTGTAAATACACCGCTTGTTATTGTAGCCGGTCCCGATAATTTAACGGAAATATCGGCAATATTTGCATTATACGGCTGTACGTTTACAGGTATCATTGCCGTTGTGAGTGTGATCGGGTCTGTGTTGGTTGCCCCTGCCACTGTTGAAACAATCGACTCATCTATTGCCTTGCCGTTTGCAAAAAGCTGTAAACTTATTTCTGTGCTTGCTGTGTATCCGCTTATTACTACGCTTGCCTGTGTGTTGTAAAATCCGCTTTTTCTTATCTTTATAACTCCGTTTTCGCTTGGGTCCGTGTTTGAATTTGTATTTAAAATTGTGTTAAAAGGTATATCCTGATTTGCCGTTACCGCTGTGCTTGTTGTAATTGTGCCTTTATACATATGTTTCCCCTCCAGTTTAAAAATATGGCACGCCCTTTTGAGCGTGCCGCCTTTGAGCCTTTCGCCCCGTCTTTTTTTATTTTATGCTATTGTTGTACCGTTGACTGTTGCCGCAGTCGGTGTAATTGTTACACCGCCCCAACCCGGACATACAGACGAATTAGGTATAACAGGTTTAATAACCTGTTTAAGGAGGTTGTTGACCTCTGTAATGCTTGTGTTGTTTGCCGCTACGGCAGCTGCTACATTGGCGTTTGTAATGCCCTGATTTGCGTTTATGATGTTCTGAGTATCTTTATAAGCCTGAAATTCTGCTCTTATATCATTTGCTTTTCTGTCTATGGTTGTATACCTCAACCATTTTCTTTTCCGAATCATTCTGACTCTTTAAAAGAGCAATCTCGCTGTCTTTCGCACTTAAATCATACATCATTTTAAGTTCATCTTTTGTTACAAACTCGCCGCCGTTCGGACATCCGGCAATTCCTCTGTTTGCCAAAGCTCCAAGACCGCCCAACGCTCCCACAGTTCCTATAATACCTGTTGTAAGACCGCCGATTGCAAGTCCTGTTGTTCCTTTTCCTGCATAATCTTTCATCATAAGCTCTGCCATAACTAACCCCTCCTTAAAAATTTATACAATATTTTTTATACTTATATATTGGCACAAAAAAAAGACAGTCACCTGTCAAGTGACCGCCTTTTAATCCTCGTGTAGTTTCCAGACTAAATAGTATTTTTTATCAGTTTTCTGCCATTTTTCTGTCAACCGTTCCGGCATAATGTCGGAATGTTCCTTTTGTACCCAATCATATTTTTGTTGTAATTTTTTTACTCTTCTTTGCAGCGTTTCAGGGCTTATGTTGAATCTTGCCGCTTGTGCCGTCCTTTTCTCGCCTTTTATGCAGCTTTCAAGCAATAGTATCTCTTTTTCATCAAGCATGGCCTCCTGTATGAATATTTCTTTTATTCTTCTTGTCCAAAAAGCTATCATTTAAACACCTCTGTCACCGTGTCCATTATTATTTACTAATGCCCCACCACAGACATTTTTATTTCTTGTTCAATACTGCTATATTTCCTTTGTTGCTTATATCATATCCGAGATTTTCCGCTATATCCCTTATAGCTATATAGTTCGTCCCGTCTTTTAATATTCTTTTTACCTTCTTTTCTTTTCCGTCTATTATTATTTTCCCTTCCTCTACCATCTCAACATCACCTTTCCACGTATCCATAAACTTTTCTGGTGTTCCGTACATTTTTTTTAATTTTGTTGTTGTGCTGCCCCAGTCAGGCAACTGGAAGTGTGGCTTATCAACAGGGCTTTTCCAGTCACCGCCCCATTCAAGGCCTATGCTTTTGCCTATCTTGCCTACCTTTGCAAAAAAACCATCACCGTCTGTATAAACACCCTTTCCGTCATTGCGGTATATATCAAATGCCGTACCCCATTGGTGATGTGAACTGTATGAGCTGCCCTTTGCATTTGTCACAATATTCCCCGGTGCGGTTCTTCCTTTCGCATAAAGTGCATCTTGTTCTTCTTTTGTTCGGAAACTTTCCCCTATACCGATTATGAGTCCCTGTCCTCTACAGGCAGAAACCAGTTTTTTGCTTAGTTCTATTAACTTTGGGTGGCACTTATTTATGTCTCTCATTTGCTACCGCTTCCTTTTTTCTGCAGTACGTCTATTGCATTTTTTAGTGTGTCGTTCATCGGTACACCCATAAGCCCTGCATTTTCTATTATGGAAATTGCTTCATTTGCCATAAACGCTATTATCACAGCGTCTTTTATGTATGCTGTGCCTACTGCTAAATCAAGCCTGTATGCTGTTAAAACAACAAGTAACATTGCACCTTTCCGGCACAGTCCTTTAAATCCTGCTCGGCTTTCCAGTGTTCCTGTCTCTGTTTTCGTACTTTTATGAAACACACCTGCTACAATCAGCCCTGTTACATAGTCGATTGCCATAAAAATCACTAATGTTGTCAGTCCCGTTGTCCAACCTCCGAAAGCTGATGCTATAGCACTTCCTATAATTCCCACGATTGAAATTAAAATATTTTTTGTCATTTTTTCAACCTCCAAAAAAACGGGCGGATTGCTCCGCCCTTATTTTTAAATTAAAAGTTATTCTATACACTTTCTGTAAAGTGCCGCAAATGCCGGAATAGGTACAATATCCGCACCTTTCGCCTCGTATTTCATTTTATCCTCGCCGTATACAATTACACCTTCGCCTGTTTCGTCAATCGGGAATCCGTTTTTTGCTTTTATTTCTGTCTCAACGACTTTTCCTCTCTGTTTGAAATCCTCTGCAACCTCTCTTGTGTCTACAATGTGCATAACACCAATCTTGTCAACATACGCATACTTTTTCATGTTCTTTTTCCTCCTTGTAAATAAAAAAAATTGTAATAAAAAAAAACTTCGGCCGAAAGTCTTAAAAACATTTTTAGTATAAATCTATTTTTCTACTTTTCTATTTTTTATAGATTTATATTTTTCTATATTTATATATTTCTATAACTGTCATTTTGTTGGTGTCTGGCAAGTTATATTATATCTCGTATTTCTTTCCTGTTATTTCTTCATACTGCTCAGCCGTAATTTTACCGCTCGCAACAAAAACACTTACATCTTCACTTGAATAAAATCCTCTGTCATAAAATCTTTTTATTATCTTATACATTCTTTATACTCCTTTCTGCTGTCCAAGTAAAAGTTCTGCCAGAATTTCGTCATGTTCGTTCTGTTTGCTTATTATTTCTGCCTGATTTAAAAGTATCTCAGCCTGTATTTCTTCGTTGGATATTGTTTCTTCAACTTCTGGAACTTTAGGTACATATTCAACCCATTTACCATTTTCATATTTTTTATTTGTTAAGTCAAAATCTTCCTCAATCTGTATCATGTTTTCAGCTTCGACTTCACCACTCAAATAACTGTCTGATATGACCAAACCTGTTTTACTATCAATCTGTGCATATCTTATCATATTTTTCACTTCCTTCTATGATTTTTTAGTAATATTCTACAACTTTCCAATTAATCACATTTTTGCTTCTCGCATTCGTAGGTGTAAATTCTAATGTTGTGCTGTCTTTTATTTTTCCCGATGCATTGTTTGCACTCGTATTGCCTGATTGTCCGTCAATTAAAAGAACACTCTTATCCGTATTTACACTTGATATATTAACGCTTGTTGTTGATGCTGAATCGTTACTTAAATTCGCTGTCCCTCTCTGTACACTTCTTACCGTACTTATACTGCCTTCTTCCATCAAATTCTGTACTGTTGTTGCTAACAATGTTTTATCATTGGTTGACAGCAAAGGTGTCCAATTCGTAATCCAACCACTGCCATTGCCAGTTCGACAATATACCGTACCCGTCTTTTGGTTACTTCCAATTTGGAATACATCACTATCCATTGTATAATTTATTATAAACATGTATTGATAAGGCTGATTAATCAGTAATCCGTCAGTAGTGTACCATGTATATCCAGTTCCTAATTCGCCCCATTTCTGTGGTGTGTCTACACTTTGTTCATATACAGGGCTGTAGCCCAAAAATGCAAGATCATGAAATGCTTCTTTTCTTGTAGTTTTGCCCGTTCCACCATGTTCAATAGGAACAATACTATTTGCTCCAAACAAAGGTGTCCAATTCATAATCCAACCACTATAATTACCACCTCGATAATATATCGTACCTACCTTTTGCTCATATCCAATTTGGAATACGTCCTTATCTTGTATATAATTTATTACGAACATGTATTGAAAAGGCTGATTAATCAGTAATCCGTCAGTAGTGTACCATGCATATCCACTTCCTAATTCACACCATTTTTGCACTTTGTCTTCACTCGGTGATGATATAGGATTGTTACCTAAAAATGCAAGATTATCAAACGCTTCTTTTCTTGTATTTGCACCTGTTCCACCATGTTCAATATCAAGCACCTTGATTTTATTTAATATTATCTCTTTTTTCAGACTTTCATCTGTCAAAGCCCCTACCTGTTCGGCTGTAACCTTATGCGGGTTCTTCTTGTTGTCTATATGCTCTTTTAACTCATATTTTGTCGCATATATTCCCGATTCTATCTCGGCACTGACGTTTTCGGCATCGCCTATTATGCAAGGTATTGATATGATTTTCTCAATTATTTCACTGCCGGCTGCCGGTATGTATTCCGCAAGACTTCCGGCGTTTGCGTAACAATACAAAATATCACTGTTCCGGTCATTCGGTTTTTCCGGATTTGCCGCAAAAACTCCAATCTCACGCCAGAAAAATCCTGTTGTCAGTCCGCTGTTGCTGAAATTACTTTTTACTGTCGCATAGTTATTTCCTGCTTTCACACTGCTTACGCCTACTGTAATAAGCGGATTTATAAGTCCTGTCATTGCTGCTATTGCCTGACTGCCAAGTTCGCCGTCACCCAACTGCATTTTTGTGAACTTTAATGCCGTTCCTGCCTGTGCCTTTGCCTGCAATGCTTTTCCTTCATCCGTAAATCTTGGTGCTGTAAAGCTCATTTTTACCACCGTCCTTTATTTTTGCGTCAAAATTAACGTATCTACTGTATGTACTGCAAAACCCGTGTAGCTTGTCCATGCTTCTGTTGATAATACAAGTTCCACAGTCTCAAGCCATGCACTGCACCGCTTCACCGCTTCAATAGCAGCCTTAAAATCATTCACATTATCCTCTGTTATTGATGGGTTCGCCGTCGAAACTTTAAAATATCCCGCTGTACCGCCATAGTCAAACCATTCTTGTACCTCGGCATCTCCGAATATATCTGTACACATATCTGCAACAGCTTTCTTTGTTCCCGCCTTACTCCAATATGTAATAGCACCTTTTATCAAAGTTCTTTTCAGGCTTATATTATAGCTTTCAGAATACGCCTGTACCTTCATTTCCACCGCTATAATGTCCAAAAGCTCACTTGATAAATTGTCTATGTTGGCATATAGCATAACTCTGTCCGCAAAATCAATAATTCTTTTGTGCTGTTTTTCTACAGCCTTGCTTATGGCTCTTGACCATGGTTGTTCTGCCATTATTCGGGGTATTGAGTCTGTAAGTTTGGCATCGTATACTTTAATCATCTTCAAGACCTCCGTATGTGACCTCTGTGCTTGCCGCTATTGCTATATCGTAATCATTTACGGCAGTATAAAGCGGTTTTGTTACTGCCGTTCTTTTTGCACCTGCCCCGATTATAAGCTGTATTAATTTGGACGGATTTATATCTCTGCCTATTTTTTGCTGCCATTTTTTGTATTCTTCTATTGCCTCATTTACAGCCGTCTGTATTGTTACCGCCTGATTGCTGTCACTTTTGTTTATATAATAAGTCAGTTTAATGTCATAATTGCTTTTTGTCGGGCCTTTTGCCGTTACAATGTCCGTCAACGGTCTTATATCATCGGCACTTAAACCTTCCTCAACCTCGGCTATTACCTTGCTGTCAGGTATTTCACCCTCGTTTATTGTGAATACAACATTAACCTTGTCCGGTTCTGGGCTGTATACTACAATATTGTCAATATCGGAACGTATTCGCCGTGCATGATACTCATATGCCTCTTTCGGGCCGGCAACCGAGTACCTATTCGGTGCATTATAGACTCTGTATGTAAGGCTTTCATCATCTTCCTTATCTGTACCGCCTGCGGAAACGTCAATATTTGTTACATTTGCCACATACGGCACAGGGTCAACAAGTGTATCTATTTCTTTTACTGCTAAACCGTTAGCCCCTGTTCCTGCCGTTATCGCCGTTGCCGTTACCGTTCCGCTTTCCTGTCCTGCCAAAATTTCAAGATATTCGTCCGTTGCAAAATATATATCTCCTGCCGCTACCCTTGTACCGCCCGGAATTGCCGTAACAGATGTTCTTATGTCGGATAACGTGAATTTTAAAGTAACCTTTGCCGCCGTTGCCTTATTTCTTGTTATGCCTTTTAAAACTGCCAGATTGTCTAAATAATCCGCTTCACTGTATTTAAGCAGTCCCATTTTCCCTGCTCTGTCGACATACTTCAATGCCTGATAAAAATTATTTGCAAAGGCATATAACATTAATCTCTCCGGTGTTCCTGCGTGCATATCCGGTTCTTTTCCCGTTTCTGCTCTGTATGCCTCTTGATAATCGTCAAGCATTTCGTTCCTTATGTCTTCTAATGTTATATTGTCAATAAAAGAAATTTCGGGAATGTTCTTAAAAGCATTTATGTTACTCATTTACCACACTCACCTCCAACACCGGACTTAATAACCCGTTTACGTCCGATTTAAAATTTACACTTTTTATTTTTGCCCTTGGTTCGTATTTTTTTATTTTTTCTATAATTTCCGCTGTCAGCCTTGCCTTTGCCGCCGCTGTTGTCATGTCCAAAAAATCCCAGTTTAAACCGAAATTCCTATCAAGTGCCTGTTCGCCCTCTCTTGTGCCTAACAGCACCGTTAAGCATTTCCTTACGTTTTCTTCCGTTGTCCCGTTTCCGTTCATTTTTATTTCTATCATCTTTCTGCACCTCTCTCAAACATATTCTTCAAGAGATATTGATACCGATATACTTGCTATCTCGCCACCGCTGTAAATCGTGTTGAATTTTCCCGACAATGATGTTATTACCATTTTATTCTCACACATTAATTTACCGCCGATTATTAAATAATCCGCTGAACCTTCCTCCGCTTTTTTTCGTAAGTTTTCCAGCATTTCAGACGGCTTAACTCCCAGGTCGGCTTTTAACAGCATATTAAATGTTGCCGTTTCGGTTGTCGCACCTATAAACTGTTTTCGTGGCTTTCCCGAGATTAAATCCTGACTGGCCCAGTTGCCGCCATATGTGGTGCTTAAATCCGTCAAATTTAATATTTTTTCACTGGACACCTCAAATATTATATTGCCGTAACTTCCTATCATGTTTTACACCTCTTTAAGATGTACTTTCTTCCTCCGGTACCGGAAGATGTTCAACATTCCCTCTTATTTCTATTCCTTTCGGGCAGTCTATACGTAACTTTTTTGTTTCTTCATCGTACTTTATATAGCAGCCTTCGCCTAAGTCTTTCCGGTAAATCTTTTCTCCGCTTTCTTTCGGCTTGTTGTTATCGTTCCAAAACTTTCCGAGAATAACACCTGCTTCGCCGCCTGTTGGCAAATGAAGAACAAGAACTAAATCGTCAACCTTTGGCATACTATATTCATACGATAATAACGGCAGTTCCATAGTGACCGAGTTGTCTCTGTCGGTGTATACTACCCTTGCTGTTCCTTCTGCGTAATTAACACTTGATATTCGCCCTATTCTTATGGTATCCATTTTTCACCTACTTTTATATAAATCTATTTTTTCTATATTTCTATATTTATACTTTTCTATAAAAAATATATTTATATTTTTATATAAATCTATAAATTTTTTAGCCGTCCCTGAAAGGGAAGGTGTCACGTAGTGACGGAAGGGTTAATAAACCTTTCTCTCAACGAATAGAAAATATCTTTTTGACCTTTTCTATTAAAACCAACTTTCTGTTTGTTCACACAGACATTGTTTTAAAAAGCATTTGCCGCATTTATAAGCAACAACGGCAGCCATGGCAAAGCCTCTTTGTTTGCTTTCCAATATGCCGCCGTGTTTATTACGCCTTCACTTGCTAATTTGTCGATTGCTTCATCGGCTGTTGTATAAATATTTGAATTGTTGTTTATGCGTATCCTTACTGCCATGTTTATAAGCAGGTCATCAAGATATTTTACATTTTTGTAATTTGCCACCCAGTATTCAGGGCTGACAGATATTTTTAATTTGGCCAGTCTGTCTATTGCATCAAGTACTGTTGCGTCACTGTCGGACACCTTACTTAGCTTTAAGTTTGTTGTATAGCCTGAATTATTTACATTGTCCGTTTTTTCGTCAATATAGTATTTTCCGCTTGCCTTTCCTATGCCGACCACATTTATTACCATAGCCGCTGTTATATCCGTTTGCCCCGGTACCGTAATATCAAGTGTTACGGCACTGTGGTTTTGTTCGGCTATTGCATTTTCCAGTTTCAGCTTTGCCTCGGCAAGACTGTCCGCCTTTTCATTTGCCTTATAAATTCTCGGGCCTGTTCCCGTCTTATATTTAATGTCTTTTCCGCTTTTGCCGTTTGTGTAAGTTATTTCGCCGCCTGTATATGTACCCACAAGGTTACTATTCCACTTTACACTACTTAATTCTTCTTTCTTTATTGTTATCTTGACTTCTTTCTTTTTGTACTTCTCTCTGTCAAATATAACAATCTGGTTTTTGTATACTTTAAGTTTCTTGCCGTAATCATCACATAAGTTTTTTAAAAATGATGAGTCGGTTGCTTTTGACTGTTCCTTAGACTTTATTGTTATATCCTCACAGTCAAAATACAATTTTAACTTGTACCTTTCCGCTATTGTCTGTGCAATCTTTTTCAGTGTTGCCTTTTCCCATGTCTGGCTTCTCTCTGTTTCCTTAAATGCGTCTCCGGCTGGGCTTGATACCGCACCTATGGAAAATGAAGAACCGCTGTTGCTTCGTGAATAACTCATGCTGTCTATTATGAATACACCGCAGTCAAGTTTCCCTTCGTCACCTTCGCCGTTCCAGTTTTCCGTCCGTATTTCTGCCTTTATTTCGTCACCTGCTGACGGTATCCATGCCGCAATCCACTGATTTTCGGGGTCAGCCAGATTTATTTTTATACTGTCACTTTCGCCGCCGTCAGGGTCGGTGTAACTAAAACTGTTTTGGAAATTGTCCAAAGCCGTCTTTATTGTTTTCCCATTATATGTTATATATACGCTTGCTTTTCTTCCTTTCATTTATGACCTCCACGGCGGTAAATTTCCGCTTTTTCCCTCTGTCAGTGCCGGAGTTCTCAATACTGTTCCTGCCGAAAACTCAAAAACGGATACATAAAACAGATTGTTATCCATAAGCCAGTCCGCTTTTGTTTCGTCTCCGTACACTTTCAATGCTATGCTGTCCCATTTATCACCGTTTTCTGTTGTATATGTATCCGTCATTTTTTAAGTCCTCCTACTAAAATGCAAGTCTGCGCCGTTCGCTTGTATACCTGTCCATAAATTCCTTAAATTCTTCATATGAATCACGCATTGCTTCCGATATTTCCGACTTATCCGCATTGCCGTTTATAACAATATTCGGTGAGTACGTAATACCGCCGCCGACACCGCCGTTAAGCATATTGCTAAGTTTGGTAAGTGGTACTACTGCCTCCGGCTCACCGCCTTCGCCTATTTCCGCTAATGTCGGGCCTGTTGCAATACCGCCTGTTGCAAGTGTCGGAATTTTAGGAATATTAAGCCCTACGTGTTTACCGCCGACAATCGGCACACCCTTTGGAACATTGACCTGAAATTTATTCAGCTGTCCTATACCGGAATTTATAAAGTTGATCACCGAATTTATTCCGCTTTTCACAGCATTCTTTATACCTTGCCATACCGCCGAAACTTTTCCGCCTATAGCATCCCAAAAATTATTCCATGGCTGAACAAGATTTATATTTACATCTTCAATTATTCCGTTCCAACATTCTCTTAAACCTGCTCCAAACTCCAGTATTTTTTGCCATAATTCATCTGCTTTTACCTTGATTTTGTCCCAGTTTTTATACACAAGGTACGTTGCTGCCATTAGTCCGGCAAATAATAAAATTAATATCGTGATTGGACTCGTCAAAAAGTTAAAAGCCGCCCCCAGTGCCGTTGTTGCTGCCGCTGTTGCCCATTCTGCCGCATACATAGCTATAAGTATACCTGTTTCGATTCCACTCCGTACACTTGCCAATATTGCGGCACGGTTATAAATTAACAATGCCGTTGTCAATCCGCCCACAGCCCACGCTGCCGCAACAAGTATCTCTTGATGTTCCGACAAAAAACTGTTAAATTCACTTATTTTATCTCCTACATCTCCAACCCAGTCTTTAAATTTTTTAAACTTTACAATAACAGGGTCTTGAATGAAGTTTCCTAAATCCTGTGCCGCCTGTGAAACAGCCGGCAATACATTTTGTGAAATATAGTCAAGTGCTGAGGATATTTCCGGTCCAAATGCCTCCATAAAATTTATTTGTGCATCTTGTAACGCTGAGTCTAAACGGCTTAAAGCCATGTTCATAGTTCCGTTTACTGTTTCATTCATTGTATCAAGGGCACCGTTGCTGTTTTTTATTTCTGCCGCCAAATTATCCCACGCCGATGCACCGCCGTCTACACTGTCCGTTACGCCTTCAAGTAAATTTTTGTATACAGAATAGTAGTTTGAGCCTGCAATGGCAGCCATATAGCTGTTTTTTTCTTCCTCTGTCATGTTTGCCATTGCCTTGTTTGTATCTTTCAGAATATCTCCGAAATCCCTTGTGTTTCCTGCTGTATCATATATACTTACACCTAATTTTTTGTAAGCATTTAAAGCGGTGTCTTTCGATGTCATTCTTACAAGTATAGAATTAAGTGCAGTTCCGGCTTCTGCTCCTTTTAAACCATTATTTGCCATAATTCCTAATGCTGTAGCTGTAGCTTTATAGTCAAGTCCTGCCGCCTTTGCCGCACCGCCTACACCTATAAATGCTTCCATTAATTGAGCTGCGTTTGTATTTGCTTTGTTGTTCGTTTTTACAACTGTATCAAGATACGGCTGTAAAGACTCAATTCCTACTCCCATAGCTGACATTGAGTCTGTTACTAAATCTGACGTTGTCGCAAGGTCTCCTTGTGTTGCTTCTGCTAATTTTAAAACAGGTGTTAATGCTGCGGTGCTTTTATTAACGTCCCAACCTGCTAAAGCCATATAGCCGAGAGCATCAGCCGCTTCACTCGCTGTAAACGATGTAGCTTTTCCAGCACTTTTGGCCGCATTCGATAATTTTTCAAAATCTGCTCCCGTTGCTCCGGCTATACCCGCCGTGTTCGCCATACTTTGCTCAAAATTTTTGTATGTATCTACTGCTCCAACTGCAAAATCTTGTACAGCACTTGCCGCTTTCATTATTCCACTGGAAATAAGATTACCACCGATTATTGACCCCAGTATGCTTTGTGCATTGCTTGCCGCTTTTCTTACAGACGGGTCAACCTGCGCCCCTATCTCGATGTCGAACCTTTGTTTATTTGCCATTTATTTTAGCCACCTCCTTTGTAATTTCGTATAATTCAGAAATCGGCAGACTCAAATAATACTCAAGTCCGCCGAATGTGTTCATTGCCAGTTTTATACAAAGTGTTCTTAGTTCTTTTCCTGTTCCGACATCGATATGTCGCTGTAAAAAA
>OGIE01003509.1_pt1 | contig 16733 bp, 17 predicted proteins | sample 1571581 | NCBI WGS metagenome assembly OGIE01 (sample SAMEA2582021, study PRJEB24529) | metagenome | biome: Human gut stool | place: China | collected 2011
AAATGAATTATACAATACCGCGAAAAAAAGTTCAAATTTTTTCCAAAAACCTATTGACATTTCGGGTAAAAAGGAATAACATACTAAACATATCAAAGAGGTATGTTAATAAAAAACAGACACGAATAAATAAGTAAAAAGAAAAATGATATGTATTCCTGTAATATAAAGTAAGGAGACATATCATTTTTTGTGTAATAAAAAATAAAACCATGAATATATTTAATAGATAACAATTAAACAGGTATATGGTATGCTACGTGAGAAAACAATATTTATTAAATTAATTAAAATAATATTTACTAAATCAACTAAAATATCAAAAAGAAAATTAAGTAGAATGGTTATATTTGCTCTTTTGTGTTCTTCTATAAATTTTATAAATAATACATATGCAAAAGAGAGAAGTATAGATGAAAGTGATTTGTCAGCCAAGGCTGCTGTCTTAATTGATGGTGAAAACGGTAGGATTCTTTTTGGAAAAAATGAAAAAGAAAAAAGGGCAGAAAATGACTTGCATTGTAGCACTGGAAAACTGCAAAGCAAATCAAGTTGTGGAAATAAGTTCAAAGGCTGCATCTATGCCGAAAGTGAAAATGAATGTTATGAAAGGTGAACAATATTACCTGAAAGATTTACTATATGCAATGATGCTTGAATCTTATAATGATGTAGCTGTTGCAGTGGCAGAGAGCATTGGTGGAAATATTGAAAACTTCGCAAAGATGATGAATGAAAAAGCAAAAAAAATCGGTGCAAATAATACAAGTTTTGTAACTCCAAACGGGTTAGATGCAAAGGAACATTATTCCACAGCCTATGATATGGCAAAAATCGGAGCCTATGCCATAAAAAATAAAAGTTTTTTAGAAATTATAAATACCAAAAAATATAATTTGACGGAAATAAAAAACAAACGTAACATAACGGTGTTTAATAAAGACAATTTTTTAAATTTAGAAAATGATGCCATAGGAATTAAAACAGGCTTTACATGTAATGCAGGATATTGCTTTGTAGGTGCAATAAAAAATAATGGTCGGACATTTGTGTCTTGCGTTTTGGCTTCCGGTTGGCCACCAAATAAAGGGTATAAATGGAAGGATACTATTAAACTTATGGATTACGGAAAAGATAACTACGAATTCAAGAATATTATTGAAAACAACAAACCGATAATGCTACCTGTTGAAAACGGAATAAAAAGTGAAATAGAATGTACTTTAGATTCTTCGCTGAAAGCACTTGTTAGTAATGAAGATAAAATAAACATAAAAACAAAAATAGATTACAAGCTTCCTATTAATGTTAAAGATAAAGTAGGATGCGTGTGGGTTTATATAAACAACAAAAAAGTAAAAAACATTAAAATTATTTCAAAAGAAAAAGTATATAAATTTGATTTTACTTATTGTTTAAGAAAAGCTCTTTCGTATTTCATTTTGTAAGAAAATAGTAAAAGGAATAAAGCAAATATATTGTAATATTAACTTTATTTATATAGTTAGATGTGGTATATTTAAAGCTAATGTGGGTGTAAAAAACTTACATGAATAATGGTAGATGACGTATATTTAGGAGGCATTATGGAATTTACAAAAATGCAAGGGTGCGGAAACGATTATGTTTACGTGAATGGTTTTGAAAATAAAATTGATAATCCAAATAAATTATCAGAAATAGTTAGCGACAGACATTTTGGCATTGGCTCAGATGGACTTATTGTTATTAATCCTTCAGAAAAGGCAGATTTTAAAATGAGCATGTATAATGCAGATGGCTCAGAAGGAAAAATGTGTGGCAATGGAATTAGATGTGTGGCAAAGTATGTTTATGATAACAAGATGACTGATAAAACAACAATTACAGTTGAAACTCTTTCAGGTATAAAAACTTTAGAATTAAATGTTAAGAATGATAAAGTTGAAACTGTAAAGGTTAATATGGGAACACCTATTTTGTTACCAAAAGATGTGCCGGTTGTTTCTGATAAAGATAAGGTTGTTGACGAACCTATTGTTATTGATGATAAAGAATATAGAATCACATGTGTTTCAATGGGAAATCCACATGCTATAACATTTATAGAGAACACTGATGATTTGGAAATAGAGACAATTGGACCAAAGTTTGAAAATAATCCTATTTTCCCAGACAGAGTTAATACAGAATTTATTCAGGTATTAGACAGAAATACTGTTAAGATGCGCGTGTGGGAAAGAGGTTCAGGTGAAACATTTGCCTGTGGTACAGGTGCCTGTGCAACAGTTGTGGCCTGCGTGCTTAATGGATTAACAGACAACAAAGTTACAGTGAAACTTTTAGGTGGCGACTTGTTTATTGAATATAACAGAGAAGAAAATACTGTTTATATGACAGGTCCAGCAAAAGTTTCTTTTACAGGAAAAATTGAAGTTTAAGTTAGTGGAAAATGTATTAATAGCTTTATGTGTAGGCAATGTTATACAGAAGGTTTGTACACGAAAATATTTATACAAAGTTTTTTAAAGAAGGCGGAAATATGTTATTAAAAGATTTATTGGAAAAACTTGAATATAAAGTTGTAAATGGTGATGATTCCGTAGAAATCAATCACTTACAGAATGATTCAAGAAAAGTAGAAAAAAACGATGTTTTTGTTTGCATTAAAGGTGCAGGTTTTGACGGACATAAATTTGTCAAAGATGTTTATGATAAAGGCGCAGTAGCTGTAGTAGTTATGGAAGATGTAGAACCTGTAGAGGGGCTTACAATAATTAAGGTTGAAGATACAAGACTTGCTTTGGCATATATGTCTGCTGCATATTTTGGCAATCCTGCAGAAAAAATTATTACTGTAGGTATTACAGGAACAAAAGGTAAAACAACTACTACATATATGGTAAGACAGGTTCTTGAAAGTGTTGGTATTAAAACAGGTTTAATTGGTACAATTGAAACTATTATTGGTGATAAAGTTATACCGGCAAAAAATACAACACCTGAGTCCTATGTTGTACAGGAAACTTTTGCCGAAATGGTAAAAGAAGGTTGTAAGTGTGTTGTAATGGAGGTTTCATCACAGGGACTAATGCTTCACAGAGTGTCAGGCTTTACATTTGATTATGGTATTTTTACAAACATTGAGCCAGACCATATTGGCCCAAATGAACATAAGGATTTTGATGATTATCTAAGATGCAAGAGCATGTTATTGAAACAATGTAAACATGGCATTGTAAATATGGATGCAGATTTTATTGATCAGGTTCTTGAAGGTCATACCTGCGATTTGGAAACATTTGGTGTTAACGGAGATTATGATTTTAAAGCTTCTGATATTAATTTGTTTACTAAACCTGGTTGCCTATGTGTTTCATATAATTTGTCAGGCAAGATGAACTTCTCGGTGGAAATTCATGTTCCGGGAAATTTCAGTGTATATAATTCCCTTTGCGCCATTGCAATTTGTAGTCATTTTACACAGGATATTGAGGCGATAAAACAGGGACTTTTAGATGTTAGGGTAAAAGGCCGAGTTGAAATTGTACCGGTTTCAAAAAGATTTACTTTAATGATTGATTATGCTCATAATGCCATGAGCTTAGAAAGTCTTTTGACAAGTTTAAGAGAGTACAATCCTAAACGTTTGGTAACTGTGTTTGGCTGTGGCGGTAACAGGTCAAGAGACAGACGTTTTGAAATGGGTGAAGTTTCATCAAAACTTGCAGATTTTACAATAGTAACATCTGATAATCCAAGATTTGAAGAACCTATGGATATTATAAATGACATTTTAGTTGGTATTAAAAAAGGTGACGGAGAACATGTTACCGTTCCTGATAGAAAAGATGCTATCAGATATGCAATACAACACGCAAAAGACGGCGATGTAATTGTTCTTGCAGGTAAAGGACATGAAGATTACCAGGAAATTAAAGGTGTTAAACATCCAATGGATGAACGTGTTTTAATAAAGGAAATTATTAATGAAGATGAAATAAAAGCAATTTTGTAAATAATAACTAATGAAAGAGAGAATTTATTATGTGTGGAATTTGTGGCTTTATAGGAGAAGTTGAAAACAGTAAAGCAGTTTTAAAAAGAATGATGGACAAGATTGCCCATAGGGGACCTGATGATGAGGGAATGTATGTTGATGCACATGCTGCAATCGGTCATAGAAGACTTAGTATTATTGATTTAAATCATGGTGCACAGCCAATGTACAACGAAACAGGAGACATTGCTATTGTGTTTAATGGAGAAATATATAACCATTTAGATGTAAGAAAAGAACTTATTGCAAAAGGACATGTTTTTGCAAATGAGTCTGATACAGAATGTTTGGTACATGCTTATGAAGAGTACGGTACAGACATGCTGTCAAAACTTCGTGGTATGTTTTCTTTTGTGATTTGGGACAGCAAAAACAAAACAGCATTTGGTGCAAGAGACCATTTTGGAATTAAACCTTTTTATTATTCACAAATTAATGGCTCTTTAGCATTTTCATCAGAAATAAAAGCGATTTTGGAATTTCCGGGCTTTAAGAAGGAAGTAAATGAAGAAGCTCTTGAACAGTATTTAAGTTTCCAGTATTCTGTTCTTCCTGAGTGTTTCTTTAAGGGAGTGTATAAACTTCCGGCAGGACATTATATGATTTATAAAAATGGTGAAATGACTGTTAAAAGATATTTTGACCCGATGATGGAACCAAAGGAAAACGGTGATTTGGAAAAAACTGTATCAGAGATAGAAGAAATTGTTGACAATACAGTAAATGCGCATATGATTGCTGACGTAGAAGTAGGTTCACTTTTATCAAGTGGTGTTGATTCAAGTTATGTTGTTTCAGAGTTCCCTGGAACAAAAACTTTTACAGTAGGATTTCTTGATAAACAAAGCAAGTACAATGAAATACGTTATGCTGAAAGTCTTGTTGATGAATTAGGAAAAGAAAATTACAGTAAAACAATTGACAGTGATGAATATTTTGATTCTATTTCATCAGTAATGTATTATATGGATGAGCCTTTAGCAGATCCATCATGTATAGCTCTTTATTTTGTTGACCAGCTTGCAGCTGAACAAATTAAGGTAGTTTTATCAGGTGAGGGGGCTGACGAATTCTTTGGGGGTTACAATATTTATCATGAACCATTGTCATTAAAAGGTTATCAGAAGATACCTAAGTGTATAAGAAAAGGTTTAGCTAAAGTTGCAAGTGTTATGCCTGATATAAAAGGGCGTGATTTTATTATAAGAGGTAGCAAAACAGTTGAAGAGAGATTTATTGGTAACGCTAATATGTTCTCAGTAAAAGACAGAGAAAAACTTCTTAAGACAAAATTAACACATAAGTCACCACAGGACATCGTTGCTCCAACATACAAGAAAGTAAGTCATTTAAATGATATAGCTAAAATGCAGTATATTGATACAAATTTCTGGCTTCAGGGAGATATCCTATTGAAAGCAGATAAAATGAGTATGGCTCATTGTCTGGAATCAAGAGTACCTTTCCTTGATGTTGAAGTGTTCAATTATGCAAAAACATTACCTATTGATTTTAGATGTAATGAAGAGGCTACAAAGAGAGCTTTTAGAATTGCAGCTAAGAGACATATACCTGAAAAAACAGCGAACAAGAAAAAATTAGGCTTCCCTGTTCCAATCAGAGTATGGTTAAAAGAGGAGAAATATTACAACAAAGTAATGGAAACATTAACATCAGATGCATCAAAGAAATTCTTTAATACTGACATTTTGGTTAAGCTAATGGAAGACCACAGAAACGGAAAAGCAGATAACAGCAGAAGAATCTGGACTGTATATGTTTTCCTTGTTTGGTATAATGTTTACTTTGAAACAGAGGACTTTAAACCTATTAATAGTGAATGGATTAAAAACAGAATAAGAACAGCATAAAATAATTAAGTTTTTGTTTGGAAAAATTTTGAAATATAAATTGCTATTTGACACGAAAAGTGTTAATCTATATAAGGCGAAAAAGTGGTTGTTTTTTGCAAACACAAGTAAAGCCAATGACGGTATTTAGAATATTGTCAGTGGCTTTTACTATGTAAAACTTTATTAATATAATGGAGGACTGATTATGAGTACATCAGCTAAAACTTCAGCAAGAACGAGAATTGAAGCTCTTCTTGATGACAACAGTTTTGTTGAAATTGGTGCATTAGTAACAGCTAGAAGCACAGATTTTAACATCAAAGCCATTGATACTCCATCAGACGGTGTTGTTACCGGTTATGGATTAATTAATGGAAGATTAGTTTATGTATTTAGCCAGGATTCATCAGTGCTTGGTGGCTCTGTTGGTGAAATGCATGCTAAGAAAATTTCAAATATCTATGATATGGCTCTAAAAATGGGAGCACCTGTTATTGGTTTAGTGGATAGCACAGGCCTTAGATTACAGGAATCAGTAGATGGACTTGAAGCATTTGGTTCAATTTATATGAAACAAAGCGAAGCTTCAGGAGTAATTCCTATGGTAACAGCCATATTTGGAAATTGCGGTGGAGCATTAAGTGTAATGGCAAATCTTTCTGATTTTACATTTATGGAGAAAGATAATGCTGCATTATTTGTTAACTCACCCAATGCTATTGATGAAAACAGAAAAGAAGTATGTGATACTTCAGCAGCTAAATTCCAGAGCGAAGAAGCTGGTAATGTAGATTTTGTTGGAACAGAATCAGAAATAATTTCAGGTATTATTAACTTGGTTTCAATTTTACCTTCAAATTATGAAGATGAAGTTTTGGCAGACTGCACAGATGATTTAAACAGAGCAGCAACAGGCTTTGATTCATACAAAGTTAGCATTAACAGCTATTTCTGATGACGGTTTCGTTGTTGAAACAAAGAGTGCTTACGCACCTGAAATGTTAACTGCATTTATAAAATTAAATGGAGCAACAGTTGGTGTAGTAGCTAATAGAACAAAAGTTTACGACGACAATATGGAAGTTGTAGCAGAATACGAACCTAAGCTTACAGCTAATGGTTGCGATAAGGCTGCACAGTTTGTATATTTTTGTGATGATTTTTCAATTCCTGTTCTTACACTCACAAATGCTACAGGATTCAAAGCATGCAAGTGTCAGGAAAAACGTGGCGCTAAGGCAACTGCAAGATTAACTTATGCATTTGCAAGTGCGACAGTTCCAAAAGTAAATGTTATTATTGGTGAAGCTTTTGGTAGTGCGTATGTAACAATGAACAGCAAGTCAATTGGTGCAGATATGGTATTTGCTCTTCCAACTGCAAAGGTAGGAATGATGGATGCAAACGCTGCAGCAAAGATTATGTATGCAAAAGAAATTGAAGAAGATGCAAGCGTTCTTGCTGAAAAGACAGCAGAATATGCTCAGTTACAGGGAAGTGTAACAAAGGCAGCATCAAGAGGATATGTTGATAATATCGTAGAACCTGTTGATGTAAGAAAATATGTTATCGGTGCCCTTGAAATGTTATACACAAAGAGACAGTAGGAGGATATTATGAAGGTTATGAAAAGATTGCGTTTAGTAATTTCTCTTGCTTCATTACTTATGTGTTTAGTATTTTCAAACACATGTGTTTTTGCAGATCAAACTGTTGATTTAAGTGGCACAAATGCTGCTGAAACAACTTTATCAGCAGAAGATCAGAAAACATTTGCAAACGGTAAAATTACAATGGCACAGATTAAGTCATTGTTTGAAAACTATGTAACAAACGGATTAGCTAATTATGGAGAATGTTCTAAGGATGAGTTAGACTATCTTGGTGAATATTATAGTTCACAGACAGATATGTTTGAAAACTTTGCTAAAGCTGTTGGAGATGAACCTTGTGGTACATACAAAGACTATGGCAAGATTGAAGTAACAGAAAATGAAGATGGAACAATTGATGCAACTTCAATGTTACATTTTGAAAATAAAGATTTAAAGATGATTATGCATATTTCTTTATTTGATACTTTAGGACCACAGGCTACATCTGTAGAATTCAGTTTGCCTGACACAGCAGACAATTCTATCGGAGCAAAAATGGCTTCTGCAGGAGCTAATACATTAATGGGAATGGGAACAGTATTCGCTGTACTTATTTTTATTTCATTAATTATTTCATGCTTTAAGGTTATTCCAAAGATTACTGAAGCTAGAGCAAATAAAAACAAAAAAGCAAATATTACAACAGAAGAAGACAAGTCTGAAACTGTATCAGCAAATGAAACAGTTGATGTGTCAGATGATTTGGAATTAATTGCTGTTATTGCATCAGCTATTGCAGCCAGTGAAAATACATCAACAGACAGCTTCGTTGTAAGATCAATTAGAAGAAGATAAATTACTTTTGTAAATTTAGGAGGAATTTAAAAATGAAAAGTTATACAATAACAGTAAATGGTAATGTTTATGACGTTACTGTAGAAGAAACAGGTTCTACACCTAGTGCACCTGTAAAGGCAGCTGCACCTGCAAAGGCTCCAGCCGCTGCTCCAGCTCCAGCTGCAACAGGCAGTGAAGGAAGCGTTAAGGTAACAGCACCAATGCCTGGTAAGGTATTATCAATTAATGCTAACCCTGGACAGTCAGTAAAGAAGGGTGACACAATTTTAGTATTTGAAGCAATGAAAATGGAAAACTCTGTAGTTGCTCCTGAAGATGGAACAGTTGCAAGTGTTGCATTTGGCGTAGGTGATTCATTTGAAGCAGGCGCAGTTATTGCAACATTAAATTAGTTGTTTTATAAAGAACTGGAGGTAACAAATGAACATCTTAGATACATTGGAAAATTTGGTAAACCAAACAGCATTTTTCAGCTTATCTGTTGGAAACTACATTATGATTTTGGTTGCCTGTGTTTTCCTATATTTAGCAATAAAAAAAGGATATGAACCATTGCTTTTGGTTCCAATCGCTTTTGGTATGCTATTAGTTAATATGTATCCGGACATTATTAAAGCTCCTGTAGGAGATGAAGCAGGTGGATTACTTCACTATTTTTATATTTTAGATGAATGGAGTATTTTACCATCGCTTATTTTTATGGGTGTAGGTGCAATGACTGACTTTGGTCCGCTTATTGCAAACCCTAAGAGTTTCTTACTTGGTGCTGCAGCACAGTTTGGTATATATTCAGCATACTTTTTGGCAATTTTCATGGGATTTGGTGGAAAAGCAGCTGCTGCAATCTCAATTATCGGTGGAGCTGATGGACCTACATCAATCTTCCTTGCTGGTAAATTAGGTCAGACAGACTTACTTGGACCTATTGCTGTTGCGGCTTATTCATACATGGCATTAGTTCCAATTATACAGCCACCAATTATGAAATTGTTCACAACTGAAAAAGAAAGAAAAGTCAAAATGGAACAGCTTAGACCTGTTTCAAAGTTAGAAAAGATTCTTTTCCCAATTATTGTTACAATAATTGTAGTAATGATTTTACCTACAACAGCACCATTAGTAGGTATGCTTATGTTAGGTAACTTATTTAGAGAATCTGGTGTTGTTAAACAGTTACAGGAAACAGCTAGTAATGCACTTATGTATATCGTAGTTATTTTACTTGGTACAAGTGTAGGTGCAACAACATCTGCTGAAGCATTCTTAAATATTAGTACAATTAAGATTGTTATTTTAGGACTTGTAGCATTTGCTGTTGGTACAGCGGCAGGTGTACTGTTTGGTAAATTAATGTGTTTAGCAACTCATGGTAAGGTTAACCCACTTATTGGTTCGGCTGGTGTATCAGCAGTACCAATGGCAGCAAGAGTTTCACAGAAGGTTGGAGCAGAAGCTGATCCAACAAACTTCTTATTGATGCATGCTATGGGACCAAACGTAGCCGGTGTAATTGGTACTGCAGTAGCAGCCGGAACATTTATGGCTATTTTTGGAATCTAAAGTTATCCTATTACATGAGAAATATTGGAGGAAATTAAAATGGCAGAAAAAAGACCAGTAAAAATTACTGAAACTATATTACGTGATGCTCATCAGTCATTAATCGCAACAAGAATGCCTACTGAAGAAATGCTTCCTATCATTGATACAATGGATAAGGTTGGATATCATGCTGTAGAATGTTGGGGTGGTGCAACTTTTGATGCTTCACTTAGATTCTTAAAAGAAGATCCATGGGAAAGATTAAGAAAATTAAGAGATGGATTTAAGAACACAAAATTACAGATGCTTTTCAGAGGACAGAACATTTTAGGATATAGCCATTATTCAGATGATGTTGTTGAATATTTTGTTCAGAAGTCAATTGCTAATGGTATTGATATTATTAGAATTTTTGACTGTTTAAATGACTTAAGAAACTTAGAAACAGCAGTAAAGGCTGCTAATAAGGAAAATGGTCATGCACAGATTGCATTATCATACACACTTGGTGATGCGTACACACTTGATTATTGGAAAGAAACAGCTAAGAGAATCGAAGATATGGGTGCTAACTCACTTTGTATCAAGGATATGGCTGGCCTTCTTACACCATATAAGGCAACTGAATTAGTTCAGGCTTTAAGAGAAGGAACAGATATCCCTATCGATCTTCATACACACTATACATCAGGTGTTGCAGCCATGACATATATGAAGGCTGTAGAAGCAGGATGCGATATTATTGATACTGCAATTTCACCATTCTCAATGGGTACATCTCAGCCTGCTACAGAAGTTATGGTAGAAACATTTAAGGGAACACCATATGATACAGGCTTAGATCAGAAGTTATTAAAAGAAATAGCAGATTACTTCAAACCATATAGAGAAGAATGTTTAGTTAATGGATTATTAAATCCAAAGGTTATGGGTGTTAATATCAATACACTTCTTTATCAGGTACCAGGTGGTATGCTTTCAAACCTTGTTTCACAGTTGGATGAAATGGGTGCGTCAGATAAGTTTGATCAGGTGTTAGAAGAAGTTCCTAGAGTTCGTAAAGACTTTGGTGAACCACCACTTGTTACACCATCAAGCCAGATTGTTGGTACACAGGCAGTTCTTAACGTAGTTATGGGCGAAAGATATAAGATGATTAACCAGCAGGCTAAGGATTTACTTGCAGGTAAATATGGTCAGACTGTTAAGCCTTTCAATCCTGAAGTACAGAAGAAGGCTATCGGTGATGCAGAACCTATTACATGCAGACCTGCAGATTTACTAGAAACATCACTTGATAAGTTCGAAAAGGAATGTGCTCAGTGGAAACAGCAGGATGAAGATGTGTTAACATACGCTTTATTCCCACAGGTTGCAAAAGAATTCTTTGAATACAGAGAAGCTCAGCAGACAAAGGTTGATCCATCTGTAGCAGACAAAGAAAACGGAGCATATCCGGTTTAAATTTGTATTATATGACACCTTATGCTTTAATAGGCATAGGTGTCATATTTATATAACGATTAGGATGTTTTAATATATGAGTAGTGTTTTAATTATTGGCGGTGGAGCTGCCGGAATGATGGCTGCGATTGCTGCCGGATATAATGGAAACGAAGTCCATTTATTTGAAAAAAATAACAGATTAGGTAAAAAAATTTTTATAACAGGAAAAGGCAGATGCAATATTACAAATGCATCTTCAATTGAAAATCATTTTTCGAATATAATTTATAATGAAAAATTTCTGTACAGTGCATATAATAATTTTTCCAGTGAAGATATATGCAATATGATAGAAAGTACAGGCATAGAAACAAAGATAGAAAGAGGAAACAGAGTTTTTCCTTTAAGTGATAAATCATCTGACGTTATATGGGCACTTGATAAAATGATGAAAGATATTGGCGTTAATGTTCATTTAAAGTCAGAGATTACTAAAATTGAAAATTCTAACAATAGGGTTATTTTAATAGATAAACACAATAATAAGTTTGCAGGTGATAAATGTATAGTGGCTACAGGTGGTATGTCTTATGAGACTACCGGGTCAACAGGTGATGGTTATAAGTTCGCAGAAAAAATGGGACATACTGTAAGTAAAACATATCCTTCACTTGTGCCTTTTAATATTAAAGAAGAAATGTGCAAGCAATTGCAGGGGCTTTCCCTGAAAAATATAAAACTTACTATAACCGATGAAAAGGGAAAGGTTTATTTCCAGGAACAGGGCGAAATGCTTTTTACTCATTTTGGTATAAGCGGGCCCCTTGTATTATCAGCAAGCTGTTATATATGCGATAAATTTAAAGAGCATGATTTTTATGCATATATAGATTTGAAACCAGCATTGGATAAAGAAACTTTAGATAAGAGAATTCTAAAAGATTTTAATGAAAATATAAATAAGAATTTTAATAATTCATTGGACAAGTTATTGCCTAAAAAGATGATTGAACCAATTATTGAATTGTGCAATATAGATCCTTATAAAAAAGTCAATGAAATTACAAAAGAAGAACGAGAAATTCTTGTTGAAAACATAAAAAACATACCTTTAACAATTTCAGGAACGAGAGGATTTAATGAGGCAATTATAACCAGAGGAGGAATTTCTGTTAAAGATATTAATCCGAAAACAATGGAGTCGAAAATTGTTCCGAATATGTACTTTGTTGGTGAAGTATTGGATTTGGATGCAAAAACAGGTGGCTATAACCTGCAAATCGCCTGGAGCACAGGATATTTGGCAGGAAGTAGTATATATTAAATAATGGAGGAATAAATGTATAATATAGCAATTGATGGTCCTGCAGGAGCGGGAAAAAGTACAATAGCAAAAATTGTGGCAAAGGAGTTAGGTTTTATTTATGTTGCAACAGGTGCAATGTATAGAACAATAGCTTTAGCGTGTAATAGAGAAGGTATTAGTGCAAAAGAACATGAAAAGGTGGCAGAAAAATGTGAGTCCGTAGATGTTTCACTTGGCTATGAAGATGGAACACAGAAAGTGTATCTTAATGGAGAAGATGTAAGTACATTAATCAGACAGGAAGAAATTGGTAATATGACAAGTGCTATTGCAGTATATCCTGAAGTTAGAAAAAAAATGGTTGAAATGCAAAAGAAATTTGCAAAAGAAAACAATGTAGTTATGGATGGCAGAGATATTGGTACAGCAGTATTACCAAATGCTGATTTGAAAATATATTTAACTGCCAGCTCAAGAACAAGAGCAATGAGACGTTATAAAGAACTTGTGGAAAAGGGAGAACAATGTGATGTTGATGCAATAGAGGCAGACATCAAAGACAGAGATTATAGAGACATGCACAGAGAAGTTTCTCCCCTTTGTCAGGCTGAAGATGCGATTTTAGTTGATTCATCTGACATGTCAATTGAACAGGTTGTGGAAAAAATTACAGGGTTAGTTCAATAAAAAATATAATTACACAGGTGTTTAAATGGAAATATTAGTGGCAAAAAGCGCCGGATTTTGCTTTGGAGTGGAAAAAGCGATTGAAAGTGTTTATAAGGAAATTGAAACAGGAAAAAAACCGATATATACTTTTGGACCGATAATTCATAATGAACAGGTTGTAGGAGATTTGGAAGAAAAAGGCGTGTCGGTTATTGATACAATTGAAGAACTTGAAAATCTTCAATCGGGAAGTGTTGTAATCAGATCCCATGGAGTTCCAAAGAAAATCTATGATGCTATAGAAAAACAAAATTTGGAAATAGTAGATGCTACCTGTCCTTTCGTAAAAAAGATTCATAACATTGTTAAGAAGGAAAGCGAAAAAGGTAAAAGAATTGTAATCATAGGAAATGATAATCACCCTGAAGTTGAAGGTATAAAAGGTTGGGTTGTAGGTGAAGCTATAGTTGTAAAAGACGAGGAAGACATAGAAAAAATAGATTCCTTTAGAAATGAAAGTATATGTATTGTTTCACAAACGACATTTAACTACAATAAATTTAAATATTTAGTTGAAATTATAACTAAAAAGGGTTATGATATAAATGTTGTAAATACGATTTGCAATGCGACACACTTAAGACAAGTTGAGGCAAAAGAAATTGCATCAAAAGTAGATGCAATGATTGTTATTGGAGGTAAGAATAGTTCCAATACACAGAAGTTATATGACATATGTAAGAATCAGTGCAAGGATACTTATTATATACAAACTGTTAGTAACCTTAATTTGAAGAATGTCGATTCATTGAGGTCTATAGGTATTACAGCAGGGGCATCGACCCCAAAGAAAATTATTGAGGAGGTCGTTCTTAATGTCAGAGATGAGTTTTGAACAAATGTTGGATGAATCATTCAAGACAATTCATAATGGAGAAGTTCTTGAAGGAAAGGTAATCAGTGTAAGAGAAGACTATGCGGTTCTTAATGTTGGATATAAGGCTGACGGTATTCTTACAAGAGATGAATACTCTAACACACCAGTAGATCTGACAACTGTAATTTCAGTAGGCGATGAACTGACAGTTAAAGTTCTCAAGGTAAACGACGGCGAAGGTCAGGTTGCTTTATCTTATAAGAGACTTGCTGCAGAGAAAGCAAATGAGAAGATTAAAGAAGCTTTTGAAAATAAAGAAGTTCTTAAAGCACCAGTTGTACAGATTTTAAAAGGTGGTTTGAGTGTTGATGTTGAAGGCGGTAGAGTATTTATACCTGCAAGCCTTGTATCAGACGTATTCGAAAGAGATTTAGATAAATATTTAAATCAGGAAATCGAATTTGTAGTAACTGAATTTGATCCAAGAAGAAGACGTATTATTGGAGATAGAAAGCAGTTAGTTGTTGCAGAAAAAGAAGCAGCTAAGAAAGCTTTATTTGAAAAGATTCAGGTTGGAGACACAGTTGAAGGTGTAGTTAAGAGCGTTGTTGATTTTGGAGCATTCATTGATATCGGTGGTGCTGACGGACTTTTACATATCTCAGAAATGTCATGGGGTAGAGTTGGAAATCCTAGAAAGTTATTTAAGCCGGGCGACAAGGTTACAACATTTATTAAAGAAATTAATGGTGATAAGATTGCATTAAGCTTAAAGTTCGAAGATACAAATCCTTGGGCTAACGCTGAAGAAAAATTTGCAGTTGGAGCAATTGTTACAGGTAAGGTAGCAAGAATGACAGACTTTGGAGCATTCGTTGAAATCGAACCTGGTGTTGATGCTTTACTTCATGTATCACAGATTGCAAAACACCATGTTGAAAAGCCATCTGATGAATTAAAGGTTGGTCAGGAAATTGAAGCTAAGATTGTTGATTTTAATGAAGAAGAAAAGAAAATCAGCTTAAGTATCAAAGCTTTACTTCCAGATGAAGACGAAGCTGAAGAAGTTCAGGAAGATGTTGCTTCAGAAGAATAATTTTTAAACAATATAGATTAAAGGCAGGCATTTTTTGCTTGCTTTTAATTTTATAAGGCTTATGGAGAATTAATGAGAGTAATAGCAGGAACAGCAAGAAGAATACAATTAGAAACAGTTAAAGGAAATAATACAAGACCTACAACTGATAGAATTAAAGAAACATTGTTTAATATTATAAATAATGATTTATATGATATTGATTTTTTGGATTTGTTTAGTGGAAGTGGCGCCATTGGAATTGAAGCTTTAAGTCGTGGAGCTAATAGTGCAACTTTTGTAGAAAATAATAGAAATGCTATTAAATGTATAGAGACTAATTTGGAAAAAACTAATCTAAAAGAACAGGGAAATATTGTTTTTGGTGATGTTATGCGATCGCTTGAAAGTTTACAATTAAAAAAACAGAAATTTCACATTATTTTCATGGATCCACCTTATAATAAGCAATTAGAAAACAAGGTTTTAGAGTTTCTAAAAGATTCATGTATTTTAGATAATGACACTTTGATAATTGTTGAAGCTTCGTTGGAGACTGATTTCTCTTTTACTTTGAATTTAGGATACGAAATAAAAAAAGAAAAAATATATAAAACAAATAAACATATATTTTTGAAAAAACTAGGAGAATAATATGACAAGAGCAATTTATCCTGGAAGTTTTGACCCGGTCACACTAGGACATTTAGATATTATTAAAAGAGCATCTAAAATATTTGATGAACTAATAGTAGGTGTTTTGAATAATAATTCTAAATCTCCGTTGTTTTCAGTTGAAAAACGTGTTAAAATGTTAAATGATGTTGTAAAAGATTTACCAAATGTCAAGGTTATGTCTTTTGAGGGATTACTTGTGGATTTTGCAAGAAAAGTTGATGCGCAAATTATTGTTAGAGGTTTAAGGGCTGTAACAGATTTTGAGTATGAACTTCAAATGTCTCAGACAAACACAGTCTTAAATGAAAACGTTGATACAATATTTTTTACAACAAGCTTGGAATATGCTTACCTTAGTTCAAGTACAGTAAGGGAAGCGGCGTATTTTGGAGCTGATATTAGCAAATTTGTACCAGAATCTGTTGTACAACAGGTTTACGATAAATTTAAGGAAAGAGGAGAATAAAAATGAGTAGTAAGATTGAACAGATTATTACAGAAATTGAGGAATATATTGATAACTGTAAGTTTCAGCCTTTATCAACATCTAAGATTGTAGTAAATAAAGACGATATTGATGAATTATTAGCTGAATTAAGATTAAGAACTCCTGATGAAATCAAGAAATATCAGAAGATTATTGCTAATAAGGATGCAATCTTAAACGATGCTAAGGAAAGATCAGAAGCTATGATTGCTGAAGCTACAGCACACATTAATCAGTTGGTTAGTGAACATGAAATTATGCAGAAAGCATATGATGAAGCTAACAAGGTTATTGAACAGGCACAGCAG
>OGIE01003512.1_pt1 | contig 16713 bp, 12 predicted proteins | sample 1571581 | NCBI WGS metagenome assembly OGIE01 (sample SAMEA2582021, study PRJEB24529) | metagenome | biome: Human gut stool | place: China | collected 2011
CCCACATGGGCGCCGGTTCCATCACCTCCAACGTAAAATCCGATAAACTTCTGGTGGAAATCCACGCCGAAGACGGCAAGATCAAAACCGGACGCAAAAAAATCGGCGCCATGCTCGGTGACAACGTAGAAGTAGGCTGCGGCTCTATCCTAAACCCGGGCAGCATCATCGGACGCGGTACCAACATCTATCCGCTTTCCAGCGTGCGCGGCGGGGTAGATGCAAACTCTATCTATAAGAAGCAGGGAGAGGTTGCTAAAAAAGAAGAGCGCTGACAAAGCTCTATATTGAAATCGTATTGATTAACCAAAAAGAACAACATTTCTTGTGCATATGCACCAGCAATGTTGTTCTTTTTGGTTAATCAGATGGCATGAAACACCACCCAACTGGACACATATAGCCTTTCTGTAAAAGATTTTTTATACTTTTTCCTACGGCAAGGTAACTTTCATTCTCCATTATGTCCTCTTTTTTTGCATAATCAAAGAAAGTATACCCCTTATTGCCAGAAAAAAACTTAAAAATCTTCTTTTCTTCTTTTGGCAGAAAATTGCCCTTGATTGTATTCCATAAAGCATTCTTCAAAACCCGAAAACTTCTCTGAGCAAAGATGCTACTGGATAGGCTGATTGTATATGGCTGTATTTGAGTCCCTATTTCATATAAAGATACCTCTTTTTCTTCTGCCTGTGACATGGCAAGAAGTTTTTTCTCTCTTAACTCTCTGTAACTTCTGATAATAGGTTTTTTAGGCTGTATATCACACTCATACCACAAATCACTCGCTGCCTCATACATATCATCCTCAGAAATGACAGTTGCATGGCAGACTAGCCACACCATAAACTGGTATTCATCCAAATAATGTCTTATAAAACGCTGTCCTCCAGCGTTTACTACATCATCTGGCATTCTAGCCGTAACAATATGGGCTTTTTCTTTTTTACTGTATCCTTCGTAAACTCCGACACTTGTACAGTATCTAAACAATTCTGTACTATTATTCACTGTTTTTCTTTTCCTCCTTGCTCTGATGATAGCGGAGGCATTAGGTTTGCGACCTTTATACTTTATTATACAAGATTTATCCAGAAAAGGATATGAATATTTTATTACAAAAAATATTTTTTTAAAAAAATGAGGGGTTGCTCATGCAACACCCTCATAATGTTCAAATAATGTAATGATTTTTTCACATAACTTTGTATTTCGCATTATGCCTTCTCGGTTTAAAATAGCCATATTGATGGCTTCTTTGTTTCCAACGCAAACATAACGCACTTTTGCTCGACTTACGGCAGTATTAAAAAGATTCATCTGCAACATTTCCCCATGAGACTCTAACATAGTGGAGATTACAGATTTAAACTCACTTCCCTGACTTTTATGGATGGTCATACAGTATGCCAATGTAATATCGTCCAGCTCATCGTATGCATAATTCACATCACACTCAGCAAAATGAACTTTTACATTGCTTCGAGTCATTTCTGTTATAAACCCAAGATCTCCATTACAGGTTTTATCTGTGTTTCTCTTACTCATTACTCTGTCACCCAAACGGTATACAGTATGAGTAGGAGAGTGGTAAATTTCTGGCTTATCATCCGAAGCTGGATTAATGATGGACTGTATGCGTTTGTTCATCGCAAAAGCCCCGGTAGGTGTTTTCTGCCTTAGTGGAGTCAAACAACACACATTTTCTATTCCAAATGTATTCACCTCATTAATAAAGACATCCGCCATGATTTCTGCTGCCTCTTCCTGCTCATATGCATAAAGCAGAACAAAATCGTCTCCATATTCCAACGATAGATTTCCCTTAACTATTTTTCTACAGTTAAGATAAATATTGGAATTGGATGCTTGCCGAAACACTTTTGTCAGACATACAGTAGTAATATATCCACTATCTATCATATCCTTAAAGAACGCGCCCGGTCCTACGGATGGAAGCTGTTCGACATCTCCCAGAAAGATAATCTGATTTCCATTTTTGATAGCCTGTAAAATTCTTCTGGCTACATAAATATCAACCATAGATGTTTCGTCACAGACAGAACAGCTTTCTTCAATGGGAAATGGATGTTTTTCAAACAAATTTTCATCAAGGATTTTTAATTGTTTATGAGTCGTAAAAGCCGGATAACCAGAAGAATTATCGTACTGGAGCCATACGGAGATCATAATGAGAACTGCCGCGTAACTGCACGTTACAACGAAGATGGCGTTTCTAATCCGCAGTGGATTCAGAGTGTAATCCAGGCAGATAATCAGAAACGTGCAAATGATAAGTACGTGAAGCTGACGGGCAGCGCTACAAAGACGGAAGTTATCACTTCCACAGCAGATGATCAGACCAACGGTGTGGTTTCTGCAAATTGTAACGTAACTATCAACTTTGTAACCGAAGACGAAACAGTAATTCATCCAGAATCTGTTTCAATGAGCCGGAGCCATGTTAATTACGACCTTGCTATTACCAAGGCTGGCGATATTAACAGTGCGAATGTTGGTTATACTGGTTTTGACACAACAGACCTTGACTGTGTTGTAAATCCAGATTGTCCGGTAGACGAGGATCACGAACCGTATGACAGAAGTGTTACTTGGTCTGTATCCGAACCGGACGTATTGAGCGTTGATCAGGATGGAAATATCATTCCTAATAAAAATGCTCAGTGGATTAAAGATGCTATGGTAAAAGCACCTTACAAGGCAACCAAAACAGTTGAAGTTTATGCAACTGCAAACGATAACAATGTACGTGGTGTTACAACCGTAACGCTGAACTATGTAACAAATTGTGTTGAGTTAGACAAAGAGAGCATGAATTACGACCTGTCTTTCACAAAAGCTGGAGATATTAATTCTGCAACGACTAAGAAAGATGGATTTGATGTAAGAACTCTTGTTGCCAGTGTTTACCCGGAGCAGAAAGATGTTGTATGGTCCACCTCCGATGCGGATGCAGTATCCGTAAAAGATGGACAGGTAATTATCAATGAAAATGCTCAGTGGATTAAGAATGCTATGGCAAAAGCACCATACACAGCTTCTAAGACTGTAGACATTAGCGCATCCTATAATGGCATCGTTGATACCTGCACCCTTAACCTTACATTCAAGGCAAACTGTGTAGAGCTTCCAGTAGAAACACAGACTTATAATATCGAACTCACAAAAACTGGTAGAAGTTACAGTCCGGTTTATACATGGGCTGGTGGTGATGCGAGAAACATCAAAGCAACACCATACCCGGATACAACAAGTGCCGTAAGCTATGCAAGCTCTAATGCTGGTATTCTGACAGTAGATAAGAATGGTACAATTACACCAGTTCTTGATCCAAATGCAAGCTGGATGCAGGCAGCAATGTCTTATCCGTATACCGCAACAACAAAAGTAAATGTTTCCGCTTCTAGTGGAGCAAGTACAGACGTATGCGTAGTAACACTGAATATCAAAGTTACAGATAACACCTACTCTGGCGGAAGTTCTTCCGGCGGTGGTGGCGGACACTCCGGCGGTGGCGGAGGCGGCGGTGGAAGCACCAAATCCTCAACTGCAACTTCAACTGGTTCTGGTCCGGCAGCTTCTGTTCCGAGCTATGTAGTGAAAGATGGCGCGTGGGGATTCGATCCGCAGACCGGAAAATGGAGCTACGTTGCTAGTGGAGCGAAAATAGCTAACTCATGGGCTGCAATTCTTAATCCATATGCTGATACATCAAAAGGACAGGAAGCGTTTAGCTGGTTCCGTTTCGATGTAAATGGCAATATGGTAACGGGTTGGTTTACTGACACAGATGGAAATGTATATTTCCTTCATAACGTATCTGACAATACCCTTGGACGTATGTACACAGGCTGGAATTGGATTGCTGGTGCTGATGGAAAGCAGAGATGCTATTACTTCAATGAAGTATCCGATGGTTTCAGAGGAAAACTTATGAAGAGTACCACTATCACAGATAACAATGGTTCCTGGACTGTAAATCAGAATGGCGAGTGGACTGTAAACGGAGTTGTACAGGTAAAATAAAACCGTAATGGTTCCATAAACCAAGTAGAAGGGTCATTTTGCAAGAAGCAATTTGACCCTTCTTCAAAAAAATGTTGCAATAAAAGAGAAAGTAATGTGAGGATGCTGGAAGAAAATAAGGCTGTACTGTTCGAAACAACCGAAGAAAATGAACAGAAAAAGATTGATCGACTTCGTGAATATGGGAAGCAAATCAACAATAAAAAATCAGGGTATGAGAATCGCGAAGAGAAACGGAAACAATAACATGAATTATAATTTAAAAAAGAAGGTTGAAAAGAATTTAAAAGTTTATCAATTAAAATCTAATTCTGCGGCATTGATAGAAGTAAAATATCCAGATCCATCTAAACATGAATTTACTCTGGAAGATGGGACATCAATGTTTACCTTAAATGTAAAAGGAGAAGAACATCTCTTCGTTAGGCAGCCAGAGCCAGATTTGGACAATATTATGTCGTATCTGAATCAAATAAGCTACTGGGCGTTCGAATTGTATTTCAAACATTATGATTCGTTTGAAAAAATCATCAAACAGACTGAGGGTATACAGAAACCAAAAGATTATGCAATGAGAATGAATTTTTATGATGAAAGCGGACGGGAATGTTTCGTTGGATTCAACTGGACCCATGTAAAAGCCTGCTTCGATATTGTGACGCATGAATTAGAGCGCTATCAGTATGTGGTAGAGTTTTATAAGGATTGTAATAAAAACACTCTCCAGATAAAAAGCTATTTGGAATGGTCTGATGCGTTAGAATGGATGAGATATAATCTGGAACATCACCCAACAAAACGCTATTTTTTTCCGAATGATACAGAATGGCACGATTCGGATTATAAAAATTTCGTAATTAATTAAAATAAAAGGAAAGCTGCTGGAAAGAAATATGCAGAAAACCAAAAATGTTTTATTGGGTTCAATTCCCAATCTTTCTATTTACAGATTTAATCTGTAAACAGCACATTGAAAACCGAATAAAAATATTTGATAGGAACGATAAAACTGTTTCTTTAATAAAAAAGTAATAGATTTTTTGAGTAGATAATGTTACTATACATATATAATCAAATTTAAAATATTAACAAATTCTGATCATTATTTTTATCGGATATGCGTTGGCATTAGGAATTGCGACCTTAATGAACGCATAAGGAGAAAAAATATATGAAAAAGAATATTGTTAAGGTCTTGACCCTCGCTACCTTGTTAAGTGCATTTTATTCATTAACTTCTTTTGCCGGAGAATGGAAGAGTGATAATAACGGCTGGTGGTATCAGAATGATGATGGCAGCTATCCTAAAAATACATGGCAGTGGATTGATGGAAATAAAGATGGAGTTTCCGAAAGCTACTATTTTAATGAAAATGGTTATCTGCTGACAAATACCACAAAAGACGGTTGTACCGTAAACGGAGATGGCGCATGGACAGTTAATGGCGTAGTTCAGACCCAGGGACAGCAGGTTACTGCGAATCTTGTTCAGAATACAGATGATCAGTATCCGCTAAAAGGAAGAATTGAAAAATATTTTTGTCATGAAGAATCAGCAGGGTTAGTTCCAAGATTTAATGGAGCACATTTTCCGTGTGCGTTATGTGCAGCGCAAGGGTTCACCAAACCGGATGGAATAACTGGACAGTTGTATATTTTTCAAAAAGCCGTAAAAGATAGGGATATTTCCTATCTTAATCCCACTGGTGGATATAACTTGGAAGTCCTTGCAGAACTGGCTGGATATCCAGACAAAAATGTTACGGCAGGTACGCCAGAGGTTAATGCCTTATTAAATGAGGTTAAGTCTTTTATGAATAGCTTTGACTGGAGAAATGCATCCGACTTAGAAAAAGCAACTCGTATTTGCAATCGTATTCATAAGGCGTCCTATGATAATGATGCTGCAAATGAGGCAGCTACAACAGGTTGGTCTAATTCTTTAAGTTACGGCGCATATGGTTGTTTAGTAAATGGAAAGGCTGTTTGCCAGGGATACACAGAAGCTGCTGGGTTATTGGGATATGCAGTTGGGCTTAAAACATTTGAAATGGGAGATGTAGGACACACCTATCCGCTGTTTTTAGTAGATGGTGTTTGGCTTGCTAATGAACCAACAACTCAGAATAAATATTTTACAGTAGCTGATGTATATGAATATAATCCGATTTATCGAATGATGTTAAATATGGGAGCGGACACTTCTTCTTATACATCAACAGATATGTACCAGGTTATTGGTGATTATTGTTATAATACAGGATATCAGATTCCAGACGATTCACAAGTAAGCAAATTTGGTTCCACAAGAACTGTTTTTGGAAAGACTGCGATTGACTTCAACTCTTCTTATAAATAAGAAATAAAAAGTGACAGACTATCAAATATTTTTATTTGGTAGTCTGTCATTTTTTGTTTAAAATTGGGCGAGTTTTTATCAGAGGATAATAAATGACAAGATACGCTCGGTGTAATAACACCGGGCATCTTACCAAGGACGAAGGACCGCCCTATGAAACCCACCCTGCGCCAGCTGATAGTCAGTGGAAAATAACTTTTGAAGATTAAAACGAAAGAGGGCGAATAGATAGATGAACCGAGAAATACTATTCAAAGCAAGAAGGGAAGAATGGAGAACTCTGCCGGAAGAAAAGCAATGGGTAGAAGGAGATCTATTATATTCAAAAGAAGGAACTTACATATCTACTTCATTCATTATCGGAAAAAGAGAAATTCCTATGGTTGTAGCCATTTCTTATCTGGTTGAACCAGAAACGGTATGTCAATACATTGGAAGAATAGATACAACTGGAAAGAAAATCTTTGAAAATGATATGGTTCAATACAAAATAATGATTTCAGATGGACACGGAAAATCTGAACTGAAAGAAGTGATAGGAAGAGTAAAATGGATGGAAGAACGCCTTGGGTTTGGAGTTCCACAGATTATAAATAATAAAAATTATGATGATTTTAGAGAATGCACAGTAGTTGGGAATTACTTTGATGAACGATTTTTCGGCGGAAGAGAGCTGATATTTATTTAGAAAATTCGAAAGCGTATCAAGCTGGATGCACCGCAAAGCCAGATATACTTTTTTACATAAATAACATATTTATATTCTTGAACCATTTGAGACAGGAAACAAACATAAATAGGGAGGTACTTATGAAAAAGGGACGATTGAAACGAGGGGTAGCCTTGCTCTTGTCTACCATGACACTCAGTATGTCTGTCATACCCCATCTTCCACCTAATATTTTGACGGCGTATGCTTTTCATATGACTTTTAATACGTCTACCAGTGGAGACGGGCATTATGACATACGTGGTAGAGTGGATGGAGAGCGACAAGAAACAGACTTCCTTTGTATGAAAAAAGGAGCAAGCGCAAAGTCTGCATATGATTATTTTAAAACGGATAATGACGTTAATTATTCGGAAGGAACTCTGGAACATAAACGTCTATTTTGGGCGTATTTGTTGACATATGGAAACACACCAGACATTCATCCAGAATATCCAGATCATTCTATTGAAAATATATTTGGACAACCATATGCAGGTAATACCAAAGTTGCAAAGGAAGTTGCTTGGTCACATGGTGCCTCAAGTGGAGGAAGTGCATTAGTTGAAAGCCTCGCACATGACGGATTTATGTCCTTGGAAAACATTCCGGCAGGCTGTAAATCCCCGAATGATGTTTTCAATTCTACCAGTAAATATGGAACCCCGGAAAAAGCCATTTCTGTAGATGCGCTTAAATCCGGTCCGAATACTGTAGATGCGAAATTACTGTATGATATGGCGGGTTTGCAGGATTGGGCTACATTCCAGAAATATTGTACAATTACTGCCAGCCCTGTTAAGGGAACAGGACCAGCAAGTAGCGGTGTTGAATATCCGGTGCGAGTTGATATAAATGATGCCGGATTTGGCTGGACAGTTCTCAACCCTGAAAACGGATTTCCGGTTGCAAAACTGGAACATGATCCGATTATCTTTCATGTAGAGTATAATCCGTCTATCTTCAAAGTAATCAATGTAACAGGTCTTATTGAATACTTTGAGACAAACGATGCTGGCGGAAAAGATTCTCAGCCATTTTATCGCGCGTTTGGTAAAGTTAAAGTTACAAAGCCTGAATTTTACATGACAACCCAGTGGAAGCCGAACTCTTCGGACGTTCCGGGTGGTGGCGGAAGCAGCGGCGGCGGTGGCGGCGATCTGGATGAAGTAGATAGCATTACTGTTAAAATTTATGATCACTCAGAAACCTTTAACAGCCATTACAAAGTAGATCTTACGAAGTATGACTATGAGACAGGAGAACCTTTAAAGGATTCTATCTGGCAGGTATTAGAAGCCTTCCCGGATAAAGACCAGATTGGTACAGATAATGAAACCAACGGTCAGCTGGTAGAAAGCAAAATGCGTGAAGCGCCGACAACCTGGGATGATTGGCTAATCTTCGAGGAAGATATGGCTACAGATGAAAACGGTTATATCAGCCATGCAGATGAGCGTTTTTATGATTTCGACCACAAATATTGTGACGGACATCCGATTCCGCCAGAGCCGGAAGATGAAGACGACGATGGTGATACCAGAAGCGCGCGTAGCAGCGACGATGACGATGATGATGACGATGATGAGTATGCAGAGTTAATGAAAGAATGGCAGGCTGCGGTTGATGAGTGTGAAGCGGCTGCTGCCAGCAGCAACGGAACATTCCATCATTGGATGTGTAATTCTGAGGAAAAACCGAGCGAAGAGGAAGCATTTGAAAATTCCGGCTGCCGTGAAGCAAGAGATAATGCATACCAGAATTTCATCAACCTCAGATACTCCTATACTTTCCGCGAGGTTGATCCGCGAGACGGATATATCCTTCATGCGCCGAGTGGACACCCGGACGATGTGCCTGTTGAGATTGTCACAATGGCATCCTCCGAAGCAGAAAAAGAGTACGAATGGACAAACTGCACGAATGAAGATATTGTAGTTGCAGGTAAAGCCGAAAGTTCTCTTGGCGGAGGCAATGACAGTGGCGATGATGGGGATGATGGGGATGATACAGATTCACTTTCCTTAAATTCAAATGAGAGATTCTTCATGAAAAGTAAGAGAGTGAAAACAGCAGATTATTCCGATCTAAGTCAAAGATTATATTTAACTGAAAAATATGAGCTTTCCTGGGGCGAGCAGATCGTCAATGCATTACGCAAATTTGTGGGCTTACCGGAAGAGTTCGTAGAAGAAAATAATTTCTCACTCAATATTGTTGCAGAATATGATGAAGTCGAAGAGGATCTTCCTCTGGATGAGGAAGAATTAATTGACGATGGAGATCTGATTGATGATGTTGAGAAACCAACAGCGGAAATCAAAGAGACAGAGCCAGAGTCAAAGGATGTAACAGAAGAGACTAAATCTGTAGAAGAGACGAAACCGACAGAGAAAGAAACAGCTGCTGCCGTAGAGCCGTCTTCTAAGGATGAGACAAAAGAGGAAACCAAGGCAAAAGAGACTGAAAAAGCATCTGAAAAGGAAACGGTTTCCGAAACGAAAGATAAATCAGAAGAGCCAGAGACAAAGGCAGAAAAAGCAACTAAGGCAGCTGATGATGAGAAAGCAACCGTAGAGGACAAAAATAAGAAAGATGATGAAGATGTGAAGCTCTCCATCTCCCCGAAAAAAGTTCCTTTAACGTCTGCAAAGAATCCAGAAGAGGATGAAGAGGACGATGAGGAAGAGGAAGACAGTGTTGCAACCTCTCCAAATATGCGGAAAGTCTCGGCATACAGTTTTGAGAGATCCGCAGCAACATTCTCACTGGATGATGAAGATGATGATCCGGGAACGATGTATTCGGAAGATGATGGTGGATACATTAACCTCGATGATGCGATCCCAGATTCCCAGCCAGCCGTAACACCGGGACCAGCTGATAACATCGGACATTCCTTTAAGGTATACGATCATCGTGTACCGGGACAGATCCATTTCAATAAAAAGGATATGCTCCTTGCTGCCGGAGAGAATAACGATTATAACGCGTATGGAGATACGCAGGGCGATTCTACTCTGGAGGGTGCAGTTTACGGACTGTTCGCAGCAGATGATATTTACGGACCGGATACGCAGAGAGATGAATCAGGTAATGTAACCAAGGGAACCGGAGTTATCTTTGATGCGAATGACCTTGTGGCAGTAGCCACAACAGATAAGAATGGTGACGGTTCATTCCTTGCCATCACTGAAAAACCGCATACGGTTTATAACTATAAGGAAGGAAAAATTGTTTATACAGGAAAATCCTATCCGAAGAATCTCTATGATGCAGATACATACAGAAAAGAATACGACGATGAAGAAACTGGACGTATTTATACAGATAATGTAACGACAAACGGAGATTACTGGATCGGAAGACCTCTGATTCTTGGTAACTACTATATTAAAGAGCTGACCCGTTCCGAGGGCTTTGAGCTTTCTATTTCAGGTAAGGATATGGAAGTAACCAATCCGACAAACGGAAACCGGAATGAGTATGGCGAGACAGATGATACCAAGACCAATCCGCAGGGTAGCGCGTGGGTAAAAGAGAAATTAAAACACGTAGTTACATTCCCGGAAGGAAACGCTGCATACGGTAAGAGAGAAAACCTTTTCGATATTGCAGTTGGTTCCAATAATGCAACAAACGGATTCAATGTAGTATTTGACGGCATCCCGGAGGGCGCTGACTTCTACTTTGATAATGTGACAACAAAAGATGTAACTGTTCAGGTCCCGGATGGCGGTACATGGGAAGATGCAACAACCGCGCCTCTGTACTTAACGGCGGACGGATCTACGACACCGAAGAAAGACATTGATGGAAACCCGATTGCAAATCCAAATGCAGTACCTGTTCCGAGTGCTTTCACAGGAGTTGGTGTTGAAGCAAAGAAAATTACCTCGACAACCGCGCAGCCGTCAGGAGATGCACAGTATACCGCAGCCTTTACTACCAGTGCTGAAAATGTTCGATATGTCAAATACGAATTAGAACAGATGATGCGTAGTATGGGTATCAAGACACCGAAGGATCGTGCAACAGGGCTTTATTCCCAGGCTGACTTCCCGGTATATGATGAACCGAGTAGCAAGTCGAGTGGTATGCCGGAAGAGATCATCACAATCAGCAATGTAACAACCAACGCTTCCTTAATTAAAGCGATCCTTGATTACTACGTTGCAAGAGTCAGTGCCCGGAACACCAGCAGGCTGGGCTGTGACGGAAGCGGAGCGGTAGTAAGAAACCCGGAGAACCATAGCCTATGTACCTTTCGGACGGGAAAGCAGTATAACTGCGACCTGTCAGCATCCTATAATATCGGAGCGAGATATTTTATACGGGAACTTTTAAAACCCTTGCCGGAAACGGAAAGGTCTTCACTGGAGGCAAAAGTACCTGCAGTGAAGCGTAGAACCTCATGTGTTTATGCAGATTTAAGAAAGCTTTATGTAGAAGTAAATAACTTAAAAGCAGCATAAACACAGACAGATATACAGCGGACTACCTGTAATGTGGAAACCAGCCGTATCCGACATGGAAAAAGTGCGTATCCGCACGAATTCTAAGTTACTGGCGTATCCGCCGATATTTAGTCTTGCCGTTTAAAACGGCTGAGAAGCACGTGACTTTAGCCATGTGAGGTTCACACCATCAAACCGAGAACAGAAATGGTTTACCGTACGCTTGTGAAGCTGGAAGAAAAAGGATATTTCGCTTAAGTTTTAGAACATCCGATTAAAAAGAATGTGTAAATAAAGTGTGTAAGTTGAGGCAAAAACTTACACACTTTATTTTTTGAGTAACAGGGAATTTTTTTACTGGTTATACCTGTCGAAGCCATAATTTGAAGTATTTCCGTGTCACAGAAAACGGCACAGGACCGAGATCGAGAAGAAACTTATGGAATTCCTTCGCGGAAAATCGGTTCCCCAGCTTTTTTTCTGCTTCCTCCCGCATCTCCATGATCTCCACATATCCGCCGGCATACTCCAGATAATTTGTGGGATTGTCGATCATGGTCTGCCAGAGTTCCTCCACCAGCGCGTCATCCGCGTCAAAGCAGGTGCGGACAAAGGCGGCAGCCCGGTCTTTTGACCAGCCGTCATAATTGATCCCGATATCTAAAAGTGAGTGAAAACAGAGAGAAAAGGACCGCATGGCGGCCTGATAAGCGCTGTTTTCTTCAGAAAGACCATTATCATAGAAGTAGGACAGCTGTTCTACATAAGTTGCCCATCCTTCATTTGCCCCGGAACAGGTGAGCAGGGCCGCCAGAGGATTGTGTGTGTGTTCCCGGAAATAGACGGTCTGGTAGAGATGACCGGGAAAGCCCTCATGGGCGAGTGTTGGGTACAGTTCGTCTTTTGCGCTGGTGCTACCATTGTTGATATAAATCACATTCCGGGTGGGATCGTCAAGGGGTGCAGTAAGATAAAACGCTGGACTTAACGTAGATTCCAGCTGCGCGGGAACGTACCGGATCTCATATTTTTTTGAGGCTTCGGAAAGAACCGGGAAATCTCCGGACATCTGTGTCTGCAGATCAGCCAGAATCGCAGGTGGATCGGTAAGGCGGAAGGAGAGATCAGGACCTGTCTTTTTCGAAAGAGAAGAAATCGTTTCCAGATCTTTCTGCATCCGGTCAGACAGAGCTGCCTTTAATTCTTCTATATTATAAGAAAGGCCGGGACCGGATCGTAGAAGATATTCATAATACCGTCTGCCATTCCGGAATCCGCAGAGCCCACCTTCATTGATACCGCGTCCCTTTAATCCGGAGAGCCCATCGATCAGATGGCGGTAAGCGGGAAGAAACGAGTTCTTTATGACCTCAAGATGGCGGGAGCGGAAATTATTTTTCTGCTGTTCCGACAGGGAAATATCTGTGGAAAGAGAATTTAACCGTGTCTCAAAGGTTTCCGTGAGAAAATTGTTCACGGGATCTATGAGATAACTCTGACAGGATTCCAGGATCCGTTCGATCGAGGCATCAGATGGTCCGAGTCCGGCAGCCGCCTTCTGCTCTTCAAAGTAGAGGATATCCCCATAATAGGAATCAAGCTGGGAAAGCAGAGTGAGATAATCTTCCACATCCTGAAGCGAGTGAAAGGAATACTCCGCCAGCAGGATCGGAAGCTGTGCCTGGATCCCGATGGTGGGAGCGAGAGGTTGATCGTAGAGTTCGAGACCTTCCGCCATCAGACCGGTCTCGATTCTCTCGAAAAGGGCGTCATAGAGGATCTGCTGGTCATCGGACAGCATATGGGGATCAAACTCGGAGAGCTTTTCTTTCAGGTCATGAATTTCATGATTGCTTTTTATGAGCTCCGACAGACGGTATGTACCGAGAGCAGCATCCTCAGCATCAATTCCATAATTTTCCGGGTGCAGAAGTGTATAGTGAAGATCCAGAGTGCTGGAAGACTCCATTTCTTTTCGAAACAGTTCCGTGCAGAAGGCGTCGAAATCTGCCTGAAGCTTTCGCTCCTCTTCGGAATGACCGGATCGGGTAGAAGAAAGAACGTCAGAAGAATAAAATTCCCCGGTTTCCGGGGAAAGGGACCGGGAGATCCGGTCATTCTGGCAGGCAGTAATGAAAACGGTCAAAACTAAAGCGGCAATAGCAAGGCGGAATGTTTTAAAAGCCATAGATCTTCGGACCTCCGAAAAATATTGGCTGACCAGTCGCGGAAGAAACAGCCATTTGGTTCAATATATGCTTTGCCGGTAAAAACAGAACTTTATAAGGATAAAAAAATAACTGCCCGGTGGAGGTGCCGGGACTTATTGTTGAGAAAGAGAAAAGGGCTTATTGTTATGCTTGTGATTTGTCCAGAAAATCATGGATGATTTTCAAATAAAACGCTTTACGCCCAAACATGGACGTATGGGTCGCCCCCTTGATCAAAACTAACTGCGCCCGGGGAATCAGCCGGGCCATAAGGCGGGAGTGGGAGACCTTCACCAGATCTCTCGTTCCGGCGATCAGGAGAACCGGCGCCTGGACATTTTCAAGCTGCTCCCGGGACATCATGGGAGAATTGCAGAGCAGGGAAGCGAGCTGCTGATGACGGAAAAGACATGAAAGGATGGGGGCCGCGGCAGGATTTTTTTCGCAGATTCCCCGGAACAGACTTGTCGCCGCTTTCAGACAGAAGTATTTCCCCACACAGAAAGCCCGGACAGGAAGAATCAGCCCATCCGGTGAGACATTTCCACTGATGGCAATCACGGCCTGAGTTCGTTCCGGAAACAGGGATGCGAATTCCAAGGCGATATTTGCTCCATCGCTGAATCCAAAAAGAATACAGGATCGGATATGAAGGATATCCAGAAGCGCTGCTGCGTCCCTCGCCATATCTGTGGTAGTGAACTCTGATTCCGCGTATTCCGGCTTGATCCGTGAGCGCCCGTGGGCGCGGCTGTCCATGAGAATGACACGGTATTTCATGGACAGCTTTTCTTCGTAATAATCAAAGATCAGGTGCGTCTCCGCGTTTCCGTGCAGCATTAAGATGGGAGTGCCGCGCCCGCTTTCCTTATAATAGATCCACGCCTGAGACGTATCCGCCATTCCCTGACGGCAGATCATTTTTTCCATTTGTGCAGCTCTCCTTTTAGAAACGTCAGAATGTAACCGCGGATCCCGTGGGGATTCTGGATCTCGACAGCAGCGTAGAGCATGCTCGGCGTCGGATATTTCGGAAGGTACGCGTAATAGGACGGAACCCATTCGGTGGGACTGTACTTTTCTTTCGCGCGGTAAAGATCCCGGAATCCATAGCAGGCATTTAAGTGGTCATAGATAAACTGCAGAAGACGTTCCATCGGATTTTTGCTCTCAGCACTTAATCCTGCCAGAGGGGCAACACCGAGACTGCCATAGCCGATGCCTTCTTCCTTGAATACTTGAAATGCCTCGTATATGATCGTCTCCATGACTCCGCTGGGCGCGTCTTTCCCGTGCCTCGTCACATCTGCCATGTAGCCGTTTTTTCCAAGAAATGGAACAAAGACGATAAAGGCAACCATTTTTCCATCAGAATTTAATGCGTAGAAATAACGCTTATCCATCGGATTCTCAAGCCCTACGGTACCCATGGTGAACTGGAGCATGCCGCTCTTCTTGCTATCCAGCCATTCATCAGTGATCCGGTCGAATTCCCGGTCAAGAGCCGGATCGCGTTTCTCAAGGACCTTGTATTCATGGACGGTGACACCGGTTTTCGTGGCATGGTTGATGTTCATTCGCATTTTCGCGCCCTTTTTGCCGCTGATCTCGTAATCGGCGAGTTTAAAACGCGCCTCCTCACCACTCTTTACGAGACCAAAACCCTGTTTTTCATATTCCCTGAGATAATAGTCCGTCAGCCCGAGAAAGAAAATGTTGTGGGCGCTGTTCTGGCAGAATTCCTTAAATTCCGCGAGAAGAGCCGGAAAATCTTCATCCCTGCACACAGGATCACCGTTTACGACGATGGTGTCACCGACGGTTCCATAAGGAAGCACGCCATCGACTGAGTGACCAAAATACAGGCATTTATCATCCTCCAGTGCAAGATAGGAGCAGGGATTTTGGCTGTAAAGATTTAAAAGTGTTCTGGCATGCTGGATTTCCTGGGATCCGTGGGCCTGTTTCTGAATCCACGGGCGCATGGCACAGAGAATAGCGGCGAGAATACAGCCCCAGCTGAACCAGAACAGGACAAATTCCGTTCCGTGTCGGTCAGCCATAGACGCGGGAAGACTTCCCATGCCGAAGATCATACTGATTCCCTGAGTGAAGCTGTCGGCAAAGGAGACAGAAGCACCGTCCGCGGTTCCGAGCCGCATATAGTGCCAGGTGATCCCTACATTTATGAGGACACCGATGATGGCAAAAAGTGCCAGAAGCAGTGTTTGTCGGCGGTTTCCGCGTCCGGCCGGGCAGCAGAAATCTTTCCGCGTGATGAAAAACAGGATAAATAAGAAAAGGTCGAGAATCATGATCCCGTTGTGCAGCGGATGTCCCATTCCGATGAGTCCGCGCAGAAAATTGAGGACAAAGATCCCCACGGCGATTGTCCATGCGTTCCGTTTTCTCTTCCATAACTGCAGGGACAATACGAAAAGAACAATGGAAAAGGCACGCTGAACCATGCGCCCCATCTCAAAGGATCCCTGCATGGCCTTCGAGATCCTGGAAAACGGGAAAAAGGTTAAAAGGAACAGGAAAAAGGAAAAGACGGCGAGCAGAAGGATCGTGATATTTTCGATCCGGATCCGGAGCTGTCTTGCGCGTTCCTGATTGTTAAGTAATGTATGATTCATAAGCTCATTCCTCCAGAGTTAAGAGACGCCGCAGATTTGCAGGATACCGATGCAAAGATCTGTGAAAAAGTTTTTTGGTAACCACAGTGTAGTCTTTTGCGGATAAAAAATCAATAAAAATATTAGAGTTCATTTATGCGATGGTTTAGATGAAGATGCATGGCTGAACTGCAACATAAAACGCCAGAAAAACAAACGATACCTTGACAAATTTATTCGAACAGGATAGACTAAAGGCATCATATGGAAAAAGCTTGGAAGGGAAGAGTATGCCGAAAGGAAGCTTTCAGAG
>OGIE01003531.1_pt1 | contig 16650 bp, 9 predicted proteins | sample 1571581 | NCBI WGS metagenome assembly OGIE01 (sample SAMEA2582021, study PRJEB24529) | metagenome | biome: Human gut stool | place: China | collected 2011
AGTTGAGCGATACGGCACGAGAAAAGACCTTATCGAAAATCAAATATATCAACGAGCAGTATGTACGCATAGAGGATAACCGCCTTATCGTGGATAAGAACCTCGCTAATATGGATATTGTGAATTTCAAGATATGCAGGCATATTTACAGAACCTATATAAACCTTACAGATGAATTAAAGAGGAATGGCTACACGATAACCCGCTACACGTTCAGCGATATTATGGAGAAGATAGAGGGTAAGGCCAACGCACGGGTTACGTTCAAAGACCTGTTCGATGAATACCACCGTCTGAAAACAACCAAGCCGTTCTTTTCGTTAGAGAGCCACGAGGACTTATGCGCTCAAATAGCTGTTAAATATCCATTGGTGAAACAGGCATACGACGAGTTGGGAACGGACAAGGTGCAGGCATTGAAATACCATGTAGGCAATATTAAACGGGAGATGATGAAACGCCAGCCAGCACCTATCGAGTATAAAATCGTGAAGATGATAAACACGACCTTTACCAAGCAGACACCTATTGCCAAAAGTAAGATCAAAGCAGAATTGCAACGCATTTACGATGATTTGGGGATAAAGCAGAGAGCAAAGGCCGCAGACCTCAATAAATGATACGAGGTAAAGCAGACCACGCCCAAAATCAACGGTAGGACAACGGCCTGCATGACCATTATTAGAGATAGGATGATTGCAAAATAATCTTTACAAGAGAAAATTACTATATTTGTATCGTTATCTAATAACTAAATATATGGAACCTGTTTTAGAATCACAAGTAAAAAAATTGCTGCAAGAAAGATTACTTGCATTAGAAACATATCTCAATGCTGATGTGATGAATTACACAGGACCATTCGGAGGAGGTGAAAATGTATTATTGAAAATTATTGAAGAATTGGCCTCTGATTCACAAAAACACGATTCCATATATATAATTTTAACCACCAATGGTGGAAGTGCAAATGTTGTTGAGCGTATTGTCAATATTTTACGCTATAATTATACAGAGGTAAACTTTATCGTTCCAGATTATGCATATAGTGCAGGAACTATTTTCTGTATGAGTGGAGATAATATACTAATGGATTATTTCTCCGTTTTAGGTCCGATAGATCCTCAAGTCCAAAATAAAGAAGGGAAATTGGTTGCAGCATTAGGATATTTGGATAAAATCAATGAATTATTGAAAAAAGCGCAAGGCAATACTTTGACACAAGCAGAATTCGTTATACTAAAAGATTTTGATCTGGCCGAATTAAGAAGTTATGAGCAGGCAAAAGATTTAACAATAGATTTATTAAAAAAGTGGCTGGTAAAGTACAAGTTCAAGAACTGGAATACTCATAGAACTAATTCCCAGAAAAAGGGTCAACCTGTTACAGAAACCGAAAAAATAAAACGAGCAACTGAGATTGCGGATGCTTTAAGTGATAATAAAAGATGGAAATCACATGGTCGGCCGATCAATATTGAAGCACTAAAAGAATTAAGATTAGAAATTGAAGATTTTAGCACAGATATTGAAAAACGAAAATTGATACGTGCTTACTATGATTTAGCTTCGGAATATATTCAAAGTAAAAACTTTGGTACGTTTGTCCAAACCAGAAAATTCCTCTAAAATGAAACAAACATTAGAACAAAAAGTGCTTGAATGTGTTGCAATAGAGAGTAAACGGTTTGCTTCTAATAAAGTTATTGAGCAGTATTGCGATTCGATACGTCTGTTTGAACATTTAATAGCATTAGGACTTACAACCAAAAGAGAGTCCAATTTATTATCTCCATCGGATTATATGTCTGTCAATAAATTGTATTTTAATCGATAACAAACATAATTTTTTCATTAGCCTCTACCTTGTTACAAGGCAGAGGTTTTTTTGTTTGTATATTGCCCACGAACAGAGTAACAGATCAAAGCCCCTCCCCCTTGTTGAATGTAAAACCTAAAAATATGGACAGAGAAACAAGGGCAAAACGCATTGCAGATTTGCATGTGTTTTATGGACAGAACGAGGTGGTCGAGGAACTCATCCGTGTAGGTAAAATTGACGAGGAATACATGTATCCCTTTGTCGATACGGACGGGGAGGTTTTCGAGTGGTGGCTGGTATCACCTTACTTGGCACAGGAACTCAAACAGCAGGGTGAAGTCATAATCGACGCACTCGGTTGTCATTGGTGGGGACGCCAGTCGAGTGGACAAGCAATCTACATGGACGACGTGATACAGAAGATTGCAGGAGCGTAAAACTCGGCTTGCATATCGACATAGCAAAATTGCAAATTACAGAGATTAGGGGCATTGCAATTCCGAGAAGATTTTGCAACCTCTAATTTCTGTTTTTATGCTGGCGTAAGGTCGATAATTGAGTATCTGAACTATCTGCAACTCATAATTACAGAGGTTATGCAGGCGTAACAACAAAATCTTCTACTCCAATTTATAAAGAACAAAGTTTTGATTCCATAAGGCGAACTATTGCAAGGAAACTTTGTTTTAGAGAACTTTGCAACTACAATACCCCAAGAGTGTTGCGTATTGAGAAACATTTTCTAACTTTGTGGTGCTATCTGAACGGGTAGCAACATATTAGTTTAGTGAAAGTGTTTCGCTAATCCTTGTACCGAAATCTGACAGTTTCTACAAAGACGAGGATAACGACAACGCTCATCGCCGTGTATAGGCATATATCATTTGATATATACTATTCGGTGTGGGGTATTGTTTCTTATTCGTCTTTGGGTTTTGTCAGAACCTCGGTACAGATAACGAACAACTCCACACTTTCTTTTTGCATATAACTCACCGCAGTAGGAGTTGATACGGTAAAAAACCTTTACAATTATGGATTTTAAGATTGGTGATGTCGTCGTCCTCAAATCGGGAGGCCCCAAAATGACGGTTTCAGAGTATCCAATCAAAATGATTGATGGCTCTGAAAATCGTGCGCAAGTTCAATGCAAGTGGTTTAGTGATAATAATCATTTAACACACAGCTCCTTTCATATTGATGAACTGGAAAAACAAAATTGAAGAAAGTTATGAAAAAGCAATTCTTATTTACACTGGCTGTACTGATGATTTGCGGTTGTTCTGATAGTGGGGATGAAATAGACCAGCAAAATCCGAAAGAAGATACCATTGAACTTAGTCAAACCACATTATCTTTTGATGGCAGTGAAGAAAAGCAATCCATTTATGTTCATAGCAACCGTGATTGGACGTTGACAGGTGGGGAATCATGGTGTACACCTTCCCAATCCAATGGGGATGATGGGGATGAGGTAACTTTTATGGTGATGGATAATAATGACGGAAAACCACGAAAAGCAAGGTTCTACTTTAATTGCGGGTCGGCATCTGAAACACTTACAGTTGAACAGCAAAGAGGCCGTATTATTATTTCACCATCTAAAATAGAGGTGGATATATTGGGTGGTGAGATTTGTGTTTTATCTAAATTCGTTGCGCAAATTCAAATTGACGATGATTGTAAAAATTGGATTACGAAAAAAGAAAGTTCTTTGTCAAACTATCACAAAACCATTTTTGACGTTGAACAAAATAAAAGTAGAACCCCGCGGGAGGGGAAAATCACATATTTTTTTACAGATGTCAATGGATCCGAATTTTCTGAAACAGTCACCGTTTACCAAGCAGGTGCAAATTTAGATATTACGGTGAATGTTCCCCAAAAGGGGAAATTGGCGGAAACTCTTGCAGACTATAATTCTGCTGAAATAGGCAAATTGAAGATTACGGGCGAGTTGGGCGCTGAGGATTTTATAACCATTCGTAATATGCCAAATTTGATAGACCTCGATATTTCAGAGGTGAATATTACGACATTACCGACAAAGGCATTTGATGAATCTACAAATGTCGAGAATCTGATTCTCCCGAATACACTGACAACGATTGGATCTAATATGTTTTCAAAAAGCGCCTTGAAATCTGTCATTATACCAAACGGAGTGACTACAATTGAATCCTATGCGTTTTTCGAGTGCTCCTCTTTAGCAACCGTAACCTTTGAGAAAGGTTCTCAATTGAAAACTATCAATCATAGTTTTGGGAGAACTGCATTGACTTCTATTGAAATACCCGCAAGTGTAGAAACAATTGGATTCAATGCGTTTTTCGAGTGCTCCTCTTTAGCAACCGTAACTTTTGAGAAAGGCTCCAATTTGAAAACTATCGGTGAAGCCGCTTTTTCTGGCAATTTCCATCCTGTTTCTCAAGCTTACTTGAGCTGCCCTATAACCTCTATTGAGATTCCAGCCAGTGTAGAAACGATTGAACAAGAGGCATTCAAAAATTGTTCCAAACTGGCAACTGTAACCTTTGAGAAAGGCTCCAATCTGAAGACTATCGGTGGAGGTTATAATTCTTCTTATTATCATGGCGCTTTCATATCTTGCAAAGCATTGACCTCTATTGAAATTCCTGCCAGTGTAGAAACAATTGAAGCAACGGCATTCTATAATTGTACCTCTTTGAAAACCGTAACTTTTGAGAAAGGCTCCAATCTGAAAACTATCGGTGGAGGTTATGATTCTACAAAGGCATATTACTATGGCGCTTTCGCCCAGACAAAAAGTTTGGCGACTGTTGATATGTCGGAGTGTACAAAAGTGACGGAAATCGGGGACGGCGCCTTTGCTGGGGCAAGCCATTCAAGTGAATATGAGAGTCTTCAATTGCTCAAAATTGGTACAAAGGTTCCGCCGAAGCTTGGAAAAGATGTTTTTCATAACGGTTTAAGTACTTATTTTGTGCTGCAAGTTCCTGCTGGATGCGTTGATGCTTATAAGAGAGACTGGAAATTTGCAAACATTACAGAATTGGATGAATAAATATTAACCCCTCTCCCGCTGTATCTCGGCATGGCGGGAGAGGTTAAAAACAAAGTTATTATGGCAAGTGGAGATATAAAGATTTTAGAAAACTTATCTATAAATCAAAATGTAATATGCTGGGTTTTAAGTTATATAGGGGTAGCTTATGCAGAAGCGAACAATTTATGCTACTTGTCTTGCGCTGGTTGGTTTCTGTTTTTGCTCTCTTCCATTTCGATAATGATTACATTGATATTTTACACGATACATTATTGCAGGAAGAAATGGAATAAAGAGGGTTGAATAATACACAATCTATGATAGACTTGGACAGAGGGTTATTAAATCGTTCTGCCCAAGTTTGTCCTTTTTATATTACTTGTATATTTCATAAATTTTTACTATATTTACATCATAATCAAAGATTTAATCACAATATAAATTTTAGCTAAAATGAAAAGAAAAACACCAAGTATTGATTGAAAAACAGGCAAGGAGAAACGGGATGACAACCAAATATCCTACATTGCCAAATCCGTAGCCTATGATGATGATTGCGGGGTCTGCCTATTCGTCGGAAGAAAAGAAGATGAAACCGTTCCGTTTTCCTTTTATTATTTCTTTGCGTTGGACATCGACCAACAGAAACCCGTAAAAATGACATTCCAAAAACGAGGGAAGAAGATGGTTTCGATGTCTTGCCCGTTGGATGATATAAACGGAGATATAACGCTAATCATGCCTAACATCATTGAGTTTTCAAATTCCGCAGATAGCGTAAATCTGTTTGCCGTTCACAACAAGAGCGACGCCGTTAGCTTTACATATACGGCAACGAACGGAACGCAGAAAGATTTCAAATTCCCACTCACGGGTTTTAATGAAAAATATTTAGAGCAGTTCATATAACAAGATATATCCTCGGCCATACGGTCGGGGATTTTTCTTTATAGAAATCAAAGCTACTGAAAATTGCTGAAAACAGACGAACGGCGAGAGGGGAAAATTTTCCCGCGCGTTTTTCTCGACTGATACGAGGACAGACTTTGCGAAAGGGGTATATTTATAGGCCCCTTTGCAAAGTTTGTCCTCTCTTATTCAAATATAAGATTATCAACTAATTCACTATTGTTTAACCAGCATTGAGTTTATGCAAATGTGTCAACCAATGTGTCAACCGAACGAACAGCCAGCGAAAAAAGATTTCCCAAAATGAAGCGAGGACTTGCAGGAATGATTTATTTATCATACATTTGCACTCGCAATTCAGCAAAAGGGGAGCTTAGCTCAGCTGGTTCAGAGCGTCTGCCTTACAAGCAGAGGGTCGGGGGTTCGAATCCCTCAGCTCCCACGACAGAGACCATCCAAAACAGGATGGTTTTTTATGCCGGGAGCATAGCTCAGTTGGTTTAGAGCGCCTGCTCGACAAGCAGGAGGTCAGCGGTTCAAATCCGCTTGTTCCCACAAGCAGAAAAGCCTTTCGGATTCGTTCCGGAAGGCTTTTCTGTCGACATTGCGGCAATGCCGCTCAATAAAAAGCCGGATACGCAGGTATCCGGCTTTTTATTATGAAACAGGCTATGCTATTTGCCGGTCGCCTGTTCGCGGCTGTTGCCGGGGTAGACTCTCACCAGAACGACGCCGTGAGGCGCAACGGCGGTTTCGAACTTGTCGGTGCACTCCGTGAGGTCCTTCTGTCGCCACAAGTCGCGCACGGTCTGCCTGCCGCGCAGACCCAGCATGCGGAGCGTGAAGTTCATCTTCACGGTCTGCCAGCCCCGGTTGAAAAGCCCGATGGCCATCGAGCCGTCTTCGAGATGTTTGGCGTAGATCACCTGATCGCCCTGCTGCCAGACGGGAACGGCCTGCAGGCCCAGCGGGTCCTGGTTGACGTCGATCACTTCGTCGTTGGTTAGCAGGCTCCGTGTGAAGTCGTCCATCTGCGCCATGTCGCAGCCGATCAGCAGCGGCGCGGCCAGCAGCGACCAGAGGCTGATGTGCGTATACTGCTCGTCGGCTGTGAGTTGCGTGTAGTGGAGTTTCGGGCCCCAGCCCACCATGCCTATGACCAGCATGTCGGGGTCGGCCCAGTGACCCGGGCGGTTGAAGGGCAGCCAGCGGTCCTGGCTGAACCCGATGCTGCTGATGCTCTCCCACGTGTCGCGGATGTCGCCCGTCGTGCGCCAGCAGTTGGAGTACCGCATCCACTGCGGGGCGTCGCCGTAGGGTGCGCTGTTCGAGAGGCTGTAAACGACGTCGCGGTCGAGCGTCCGAAGGGCGTCGTGCATCTCCTTGACGTGGTAGTAGTCGAGCGGATTCCAGTCGTACTTGAGGTAGTCGATGCCCCATTCGCCCCATTGCTTCACGTCGGCCTCCACGAAGGAGTAAGGGCCGAGGTGCCAGACTTCGGTCCGGTCCTTCCAGTAGTTGCCGCCCTCTTTCTGATAACGGTAATGCTCGTTGTGCCGGCCTTTTTTGATCCACTCGTTGATGCCGTCGGGGTTGTCCGAGTAGCTGCCGATATGCGCGGCATAGGTCCCGATCCACGGCGAGGAGTAGATGCCCACCCGCAGGCCCATGTCGTGAATCTCGCGTACAAGGCCCTTCATGTCGGGGAATTTCGTGTTCGGCTGGATCGCGTTGTGTTTGCCGCCGCGTTTGCCCTGCCATCCGTCGTCGATGTTGATGTAGGACCAGCCGTGGTCGGCGAGTCCGCTTTCGACCATCGCGCGCGCCGACGAGAGCACCTGCTCCTGCGTGACGTCGCGCGCCCAGCAGTTCCAGCTGTTCCAGCCCATCGGCGGAGTGAGCGCGATTTCGTCGCCCACGACGATCTTCAGGTTGCGCTCGCAGCTGCCCGGCGCATTTGCGGCTTTCAGGTGCACGGTATATTCGCCCGGAGCGGTTACGCGTCCCGTGATCCGTCCGGTTTCGGGGTCGAGTTTCAGCCCTTTGGGAAGCCCCTCGGCCGAGAAAGTCATCGGACGGACGCCCGTCGCGGCGATCGTGTAGAGGAATTCCGAACCCGGGCGGACGCCGAAGACGCGGGCGCCGTTGATGCGCGGGGTGTCGGCGGGTTTCGGGGTCAGGATGTATTTCGACATGTCGGGCGCGCTTTGCGCCGCAGCCTGCCCGGCCGCCGCCCCGCCGCAGAGTGTGGTCAGGACGAGGGTCGTCAGGTAAAGCAGAATCGGTTTTTTCATCGGTTCGGGAATCTTGGATTTCGGGTTCATTTCGTCTTTTCCGCCAGCACCGGAACGAATTCCGACACGGAGTACAGTTTGTTGCGGTTGCTGGCATTTACGGCCAGTCGTACGTAGCGGCCCGAAACGGTCCACTGCTCGACGGCGTAGGTTCCGGTCGTCGACGTGTTGGTCTTGTCGCCGAAGTCGAAGTCCTGGGCCTTCGTCCAGTTCTTGCCGTCGTCCGAAAGCTCGATGTAGCCGGCGCGGAGGTCGGTCACGTAGGAGTCGCTGCGGCGGACGAGCGTCATGCCGCACCAGTAGTACGTCTTGCCCATATCCCATACGGTCGATGCTTCGTTGGGGTTGATGTCGCCCTCTCCGGTGTTGTTGTAGCGGCTCTCCCAGCGGGTGACCAGATCGCCGTCGATCATCAGCTCGGGGCCGCGGCCGGTGTAGTAGGAGCTGCACGAAACGAGATTCCACTTGCTGCGGCTGTCGTAGATCGGGAGCAGCGAGATGTGGTAAAGCACCGTGTTCTTCTCGCCGATCTTGAACTTCGAATTGCCCTTGAGCCTTACGGCCAGCGTGTAGTAACGGTCTGCCGTCAGATTCGATTTGTCGATGTCGATGGTCGAAACCGCTTTGTTCGAGCCGGCTTTCAGGTTGGCTGCCGTGAAGGTGTAGGCGCTTTCGGGCAGCGGGATGTATTGCGTGCCGTGCTCGGCGTTATAGGCCGCGAGCACTGCATCGCCGTGTTCGTATTCCATCTCGGAATCCCACTTGTTGTTGAACTCGGTGTAGGCCGTGAATTCGAGCGTATTGGCGTCGGTGGCGCTCAAGTCGCTTTCCACGACACCGGCGTTCTCGGCCAGCACCTCGGTCTCCTGCATCCGGGGATTGATCAGGATAGTGTTCAGCTTCTCGTTGACCTCGGTTCCCGTGGCCGTGAGCCGCAGCGGAAGGACGTAGTCGTTCATGTAGGGCAGCGCCATGATCCCCTTGCAGTCGAGGCGGACGGTGAGGGTGGCGCGGCGGCCTTCGGCCGTGATCGAACCGGTGTCCTTGACGATCTGGTAGTACTCTTCGCCGAGCAGCGTGTAGGAGGAGCCGTTCGCGGCGTTGAGCGCCTCGACGGCATCGGGATCGGGTACGACCTTCACCTCCGACGGCTGTCCGAAGTAGCCGCTGCTGTAAGCGTAAATGTCGAAGTCGATCGTCTCCTCCACGTCGTAATAGATTGCGTTCTGCACGCCGTTGTTGACGATGTAGACGCGCGGGTCGGTCAGGTTGTCGTTGCGGTGGTCTTTTTCGCAGGCGGTCAGCAGCAGCACGCCTGCGAAGGGTATCAATATGTTTTTCAGTTTCATAATTATCCGGATTAGAGGGGTTTACCAGCCGTAGTTCTGCGTGCATTTCACACGGTCGAGTTCTTCCTGGGAAATCGGGAAGAGGTAGCAGCGCTTGGTGAAGGCGCGGTTGCCGTCGCGGCCGCCGTCGTATTTGCAGATGACGCGCTGCCAGAATTCGCCGTTCGCCTTGTGGTCCTTGGCGGCGATGTTCATGCCGTAGACCGGCATGTTGTTGTCCGTCTCGGCCGTCATCCAGGTCCGCGTGTCGAAATAGCGCAGGTTTTCGAAGCACAGCTCGACCTGGCGTTCGCGGCGGATCAGTTCGCGCATCCTGGTCTGGTCGCCGACGGCGTCGGGATAGACCTCCTCGATGTCGGGAACGCCGGCGCGTTTGCGGATCATGTTCAGGTAGAGCGTGATGTCCGCGTTCGAGGGATCGTACTCGTTAAGCGCCTCGACGTAGTTGAGCAGGATCTCCGCATAGCGGAATACGGGGAAATCCAGGTAGCCCCAGTTGCCGGTGGAGGTGTCGATCGACGGGTTGGTGAACTTATGCGCCAGGTAACCCGTCGGCGGATAGTTGTGCGATTTGCCCGGACCCGAATTGCCGTTGAAATAGAACTGGACGTTGGCTGTTTTCTTGTTGGCGCCGTGCCAGGTCATGCCGCTCCAGAACACGTTGACGTAGAAGCGCGGTTCGCGGTTCTGGTACATTTTGAACGTCTCCAGTTCGTCGCCGTAGATCGGGTGCTTGAACTTCGAGAATCCGCTTTCGCTGTAACCTGCGTCGGGGTCGATGATCGGCCGCGTCTGGTCGCCGTCGGTGTAGCCCGTGATGGGGTAGCGGCCGTTGGCCATGGCGAACGCGTCGACCTGTTTCTGGGTTACGCCGTAGCCGCCGTAGGCCGTTCCGCCGACACTCGGGGGCGTGGTGACCACGCGCCACTGGTAGCCGCTGGCGATGCGCGTGTAGATCTTCTCCGTAGCGCCGCCGGTCCCGGAACCTACCGACGTGAAGAGCGTGTTGAAGCTGGCGTAGGGGTCCGTGCCGTCGGCGCCGACCAGCGAGTAGAGGTTCAGGTTCATAACGTCTTTGGCGGCCTGGGCTGCCAGCTCCCATTTCTTTTCGTCGTACTGGGTCGGGAACAGGTGGTCGCCGTTTTTGTTGACGATACCCTTGTAGAGTTCGTTGCCGTTGAAGAGCTTGCGGGCCGAGTAGAGCAGCAGGCGGGCGCGTGCTGCCAGGGCGGCGCCTTTCGTGGCACGGCCGTAGTAGATGTCGGGCCAGCTGTCGGGCAGCCCCTTGGCGGCTTCCCAAAGCTCGTTCGCGACGTAGTTGACGCACTCGTCCCAGGTGTTGCGCTCGCGCTGGTCGAGTCCGCTCTGCGTGAAGTCCACCGGATCGTCGCCGATGAGGAAGACGGGACCGTAGACGGGCAGCATCATGGCGTAGAAATGCGCGCGCAGGAAGCGGGCCTCGTTGTAGTAGTAGCCCTTGTCGACATCGTTCAGTTCCTCCGGAGGGCACTTGTGGACGTTCTGCATGAAGTAGTTGGCTTCGCGGATGCCCTTATAGGGCGTGTTGTAGGTGTCGTCGCGGTAGATGGGCAGCGATGGGTTCCACGAGTTGTAGTTGATCTGGGTGTAGGACCGGTCCAGATAGGAGAACGAGGTCTCGTCCGAGCAGGCCTCCCAGGGGATGTCGTTGCTGTTCGACACGCAGGCGGGAGCTTCGTAATCCGGCTGGTAGGAGTAGATGTTGGTCAGGTATTGGAGCGTGGTCTTCTGCTTTTTGAATATGTTGTCCGAAGTCAGCGGCTCGTCGGGCTGGCGGTCGAGGTATGAGTCGCAGGAAGCGAGCATGGCTCCGGCTGTCAGGAACAGGGCGAATGTTTTAATCGTGTTTTTCATGGTTGTTGCCGGTTAGGGGTTAGAAACCGATCGTGAGACCGAGGTTGATGATCCGGTTGTTCGGGTAGTTGGTGGCTCCGGTTTGCAGGTCGGGGTCCCACAGCTTGAAGGGGCTGAACGTGAATAGGTTCACACCCGAGAGGTAGACGCGCAGGCTCTGCATGGCGATCTTGTTGGCGATGCGTTTGGGCAGCGTGTAGCCGAGCTCGAGGTTCTTCAGGCGCAGGTAACGTCCGTTGGCCATCCAGAAGGTCGACAGCTGGTTGTTGTTGTCGATGGCGCCGGTCGTCATGCGCGGGTATTTGGCGCCGGGGTTCTCCGGAGTCCAGGTGTTGCCGTAGAGGTCGGCGAATACGCTCGACTCCTTGAGGTTGCGGCCGACGAACGCCTGCGTCTGGTCGGTGAGGGTCGAGAAGCTGACATGCGCCACGCCCTGGAAGAATGCCGACAGGTCGAATGCCTTCCATTGCAGCGAGAAGCCGAATCCGTAAACGATCTCGGGGATGTCCGAGTAGCCGATGGGCTTCGTGTCGTAGTTGTCGACGATGCCGTCGCCGTTGAGGTCGAGGTATTTGATGTCGCCCGGTTTCACCTCGCCGAAACTCTGTTTGGCCCACGAGTCGATGTCTTCCTGATCCTGGAAGAGTCCGGCGGCCACCAGGCCGAATTTCTGCCACTGCATCTGGCCGCTGTGGTTCATGTAGGTATAGGCGTAATCAGGCTCGTCCTGGTCCATGATCCGGTTGCGTGCGTAGGTGAAATTGCCGCGCACGGTGAGGTGGAGGTCCTTGCCGAGCGGTTGGTGGTATTCGAGCGAGGCGTCGATGCCGCTGTTGCGCATCTTGCCGATGTTCACCCAGGGTTTGGTGCTCAGACCCACGTACATGGGGATGGATTTGCGCTGGAGGAAGATGCCCTCGCGGTTTTCCTTGAAATAATCCACCGATATGTTCAACTGGTTGAAGAACGAGAGGTCGGCGCCGAGATTGAACTTCTTGGCCTTTTCCCAGCCTACGTTGGGGTTCGGGAATTCGCCGAGGCGGACCGAGGTGTACTGGCTGGGCGTCGTGCCGAAATAGTATTTGCCGCCGCCGATCACGGTTTCGTTGTAGATGAAACGGCGGTCGCCGCCGATCTGGTCGTTGCCCACCAGACCGTAGGAGGCTTTGAGCTTGACCATGCTGACCACGTCGCGGATCGGCTCGAAGAATTTTTCGTTCGAGACGACGTACCCCACGGCGATCGACGGGAAGAAACCGAAGCGGTGGTTGGGCGAGAAGTTCTCCGAGCCGTTGTAGCCGAAGTTACCCTCGACGAAGTAGCGGTTGTCGTAGTTGTAGGTGATACGGCCCGCAATGCCCTGATGGCGGTAGGGAAGCGCTTTTTCCGAGTTGTTGGCGCTTTCGCCCACGTAGTTCTTCTGCGACTGCTGGAAGAGGAACATGGCCGAGAGGTCGTGCTTGCCGAAAGTGCGTGCCCAGTTGGCCACGGCTTCGAAGTAGACCGAACGGTAGCCCTTGTTGGTCTGCTTGTAGGTGAGGTTCTCCTCGCCGATCTTCGTCTGGTTGAATTCGAGTTCGCCCGCTTCGTTGCGGCCGGTGGCCAGCCATTGGGGCGAGGTTTTCGTGCGGCCCAGGTTGTTCTCGTTCTTGGCGTCGAACGAACCCTTGATCGAAACGGTAAGGCCCTTGGTCACCCAGTCGCCCAGGTCCTGCGTCAGCACGAACAGCGACTGCGCCGTGTTGTAGAAGATTTCGCGGTAACCGGTCTGCGTCAGCAGCGCATAGGGGTTCTCGCCCTGTCCCGACGCCGGGCCGGCCAGGTAGCCGTTCGAATAGACGTCCGGGAAGGCGTTGGCTGCGGTCTTGAGCGCATAGCCCCAGATGCCGTTGGCGCCGGTGGCGCTCGAGCCCGGTTCGTTCTTGCGTTCGAACGTGGTGGCTAGGTTGATGTTGAGCTTGGTGTATTTGTGGAGCTGGACCTCGACGTTCGACCGGAAGTTGAACCGACGGTAGAAGACCGACGTGTTGTACTCCTTCATGTTGTCGGCCTTGAACAGGCCGTCCTCGTTGTAGAAGCCGCCCGAGATGTAGTATTTGGCCGTCGAGCCGCCGCCCGAGATGTTGACGTTGACGCGCTGGTTGAACGAGTAGTCCTTGTAGAGCCGATCCACCCAGTCGATGTTGGGGTGCAGGTCGGGGTCCGAACCGTCGCGGAACGTCTGGATGTCCTTCTTCGAGTAGAAGTCGTATCCGGCCGCCGCATTGTACATCTCGGCGAACTGGACGGCGTCGATCATGTCGGGAATCTTGGTCGGCTGCACCATGCCGGCCTCGAACTTGATGTTGATCTGCGGCTTGCCTACGATGCCTCCGCGGGTGGTGACCAGCACGACGCCGTTGGCGCCGCGTACGCCGTAGACGGCGGTCGCCGCGGCGTCCTTGAGGATCGAGAACTCCTTGATGTCCTCGATGTCCACCAGGTCGAGGTCGCGCTCGATGCCGTCGACCAGCACCAGCGGCGACTTGTTCGAGCCGAAGGTGCTGATGCCGCGGATCCAGAAGGTCGACGAGGCGCCCGGTTCGCCCGAACGCTGTACGGAGATGACGCCCGCGAGCTGTCCGGCCAGGTTGTTCGAAATCTTGCCCGTGGGCATCTTGATGTCGTTGACCGGAACGGAGGCTATCGAGCCGATGATGCTGGCCTTTTTCTGGGCGCCGTAGCCGACGACGACGACCTCTTCGAGGTTGTTGTCCGGCGAAAGGGAGATCACTTTCGGAATGCGGTCGATCGGGAACTCCTGCGTCTGGTAACCGACGTAGGAGACGGTCACGAAGCCGAAGTTGCCGGAGAACGAATAGTCGAACGAACCGTCCGATGCGGTGCTCGTGCCGAGCGCCGAATCCTTGATCCAGATCGTGGCGCCGATGATCGGCTGCCGGGTCGCGGCGTCGAGCACCTGGCCCGCGATGTGCTGTTTTCGCGGCGCGGCCGGAGCCGGGGCTGCGGATGCGGGGCTTTGTGCCTCCGCACGGGTCAGGATGATGTTGTTCTGACGGATGATGTAGGTGATGCCGGTTCCGCGCAGGGCTTCGTCGAGCAGCTGGGAAACCGATTTCGTCGATTTGGCGATTTTTACGGGGACGTTGTCCGCCAGGTTGCCCTGGTAGGAGATCCGGTAGGAGGTCTGCGATTCGATCTCCTGAATCAGCCCTTTCAGGCTGGTTACGTTTTCAACGCGGACCGAAGTCTGCTGGGGCGACGGCGCCGCCTGCATTTCCCCCCCCCACGGAATAAGGAGTGTCAGGCATGCTGCCAGTAGATACCAGGCATGCCGCATACGGAGTAACTTTTGTTTCATAGAGGTTTGGTTAAGATTGGATTATTTGTGAATGGTGATTTTTTCGCCGTTGCGGTTGAAACGGGTGTTCGTCGAAAGCGTCAGCACTTCGAGGATATGGTCGATCGGCATGTTGAAGTCGAGCGTTCCGGTGAACTGGATGTTTTTGAGCGCCTCGCTGCGGAAGGCGACGCCGATGCCGTAGAAATCCTCGATCACCCCGGCGATCTGCGCCAGGTCGACGTGGCGGAACGTGCGCAGCCGCGCGGCCAGCTCCGCCTCCACGTTGACCGTTTGCAGCGTCAGGTCGTTGTCCGTGGGGTTGTAGGAGACTTTCTGCCCCGGGTGCAGGGCCACGACGTGGTCCGCGGCGCGGAAATCGACGGCTCCCTCGACCAGTACGGTTTCGACGTCGGAGCTGTCGTCGTAGGCTTTCAGGTTGAATTTGGTTCCGCGGACCACGACTTCGGCGTCGTGGACCGTGGTGACGGTGAACGGCGCGCCGTTGCGCTTGCTGACTTCGAAAAAGGCTTCGCCGGTGAGGTGCACCGTGCGGTTCCCGTCGTCGAACGAGGCCGGATAGTTGAGCTGCGAACTGCGGGTGAGCCGGATGACGGAGCCGTCGGGCAGCGTCACCGAGCAGTCGCTGCGCTCGGCGCTGACCGTGCAGATGCGGTCGTCCGGCCGGTTCTGGTAGAGATACATGCCTGCGACGATCACGCCCGCGACGAGGATGGCGGCGTAGCGCGCCGCGATCTGCCGCCATTGGGGCCTTGTTTTCGTGCGGCGCAGTTCGATGCGCCGCTGCAACGATCTGAAGGCCTGGTCGGTGTTGACCGATGCGGCGGCACGGAGCCGGTCTCCGGCGAAGAGCACGAAGTAGAGCGCTTCGAGCCGGCGGCGGTTCTCCTCCGAGGCGTCGTACCAGTTTTCGATCTCGCGGTTGGCGGGTTCGTCGAGTTTTCCTTCGAGAAATTCGGTCAGCAGGTTGTCGTCGATCTCTTTCATAAGTTCGGTTTCTAACAGTAATACGGTTTTGGGGAAATAGTTACTAAACGAAAACCCGATTTTTTTCGGGCTTTCGTTTTTATTGCATATGGTCGGTTGCAGGGGCAGGGGTTTCAGTTGTTCCCGGGCATTTCGAAAAACAGCGCGATCAGCGGCAGGTAGTCCTTCAGCGCGACGCCGAGGACTTTGAGCGCCTGGCCGATATGGTAGTTGACGGTCTGGGGCGACACCTCCATCTCGGCGGCGATCTGCTGGTGGGTCATGCCCTGGAAGCGGCTCATCTCGAAGATGCGCCGGGTCTGCTCGGGGAGTTGGGCGAGCGCCTCGCGGTAGAGCCGTGCGAGTTCCGTGCCGAGGTAGAAGTCCGGGGAGTCGAACTGGTCGGCGAATCTCTTTTCCAACTGCTGGTGGACGCGTGAATGGACCTTCTGGCTGGAGATGCGGTCCAGCGACTTGTTGCGGACGATCATAAACAGAAGTCCTTTCAGCGAAAGTTCCTCCATCAGGCGGTCCCGGTTTTCCCAAATGTACAGCATCGTGTCCTGTACGATGTCCTCCGCCACGGGGAGGGATACCCAGCGCGAGGCGAAACTGCACAATCCCTTGTAATAGAATCGGTAGCACGCTTCGAAACACTGCCGGTCCCCGGCGTTGAGCCGTCGGATGACCAGTCGGTTGTCGAGGATGTCGTATTTGGTGTTCAGGGACATAAACCGTCGTATCTCGCGTAATTCGGGAGGCTAAAATTACAATTTTTTCCGGAAAACGGGCCGGATTCCCGAAAAAAGGGCCACCTTTGCAGTAAAATGGAACCGGGCTGCCGGGAAGTCCGCGCCCCGGGATCGCCGTTTTACATCGCTTATGAATACCGTCTGGATCGTACTGCCTGTATTGATCGCGCTGATGTTTCAGCTCGGCATCGAACTCGACCGGCAGGCCTTCGCCGGTGTGGCCCGCCGTCCGGCGGCCGTTGTCGCGGGGCTGCTGGGCCAATTGGCGCTGCTGCC
>OGIE01003535.1_pt1 | contig 16623 bp, 16 predicted proteins | sample 1571581 | NCBI WGS metagenome assembly OGIE01 (sample SAMEA2582021, study PRJEB24529) | metagenome | biome: Human gut stool | place: China | collected 2011
AAGGGTACACACCCGCGCTGCCGGTACAGCGCCAAAAACTGTCGACCTTCATGGAACTTCCTGCGTACAGGGTGGTCATAATGCCCTACGGGGTCCATGAACGCCTGAGGTCACACCGGGGTGTGGACCTCACCGGAAAGCCGCGAGATTTGGCTTTCGCCTATCATCACTATAGGACAAATTGGAAGGGGTGTCAAGGTGGGCCAATTAAGGCTAATCACTACTTAATCTACGTGGAATGAGACCACATCTACAAACGGTTGTACGATTTTGCATACCCAAAAGATGAAATCTGTATGTGTAGACGGTGCCTTTTTGCTTATATCAGTTGTCAGATTCCTCTGTTGGAGCCAATAACATTTGCCGCAAGTGCTTTGCGGCAATGCTCAAGGGCTGATTTTTCCGCTGGAACAGGTAAATGCTGCGGGGAGTGATCGGCTCTTCCAGTGTGATGGGGTAAATTCCAGTAAATTCTGGTGAACCGTAAAGCATTTCGTGGGGGACAAAACCAATGCCGAGATTGCTGCGAACAACAGGGGGAACCTGATCGATGGTTTCGACTTCCACATCCGGGCTAAAAGGCAGCTTGCAGCGGAGAAAGAGCTCAGAATAAAAATCGTGGGAGGAGGTTCCCATCGCAAGGCACACAATGGGATACTCCGTGAGCTTGGCAAGCGTTACAGGCCCCTGTGTCAGTTCGGGAAAGGCAGTTCCGCAGATCGGAATCTCCTGAATTTCTCCCACCCGCTGCTTTTCAAGTGAATCCGGAACCACAGCCCCTTCGGACACAACCGCAAAATCAGCTAATCCGTTTTGTACGGCAGTAAGGCCTTGTGGCGTTGAATTGTTTGTCAGGTAAATGTGAACAAGAGGGTATTCCTTGCGGTATCGGGCAAGAACTCGCAGAAGGCATCCCTGTAACGCAAGTCCGCTGGCGGCAATATGTACAATACCGCCATGCAAACTTTGATCGGAAAGCAACTCATCCTCACCAGCTTCAATGCTTTCAAAGGCAACTGCAATATGCGTATAGAGCTTCTCACCCTCCGGCGTTAGGCGTACTCCCAGTGATGAACGAAAAAACAGGGCGCAATGCAGTTCAGATTCCAATCGCTTGATGATTCGGGTAACATTTGGTTGGTTATTATAGAGCGCAGCGGCAGCTCGCGAAAAACTCTTATACTTTGCGGCATAGTAAAAAACACGGTAGCTGTCATAGCTGATGTTCATATCAGGACCCTCCTTTGTGAAAAACGGTTATGTAAATTTTATATATGGAGTAGGTTTTCTTCGTATTTCACAAATGCAGAACAAGCGGATATAATTTTTTTATCAAAAAACGGCAGGAAATGCCGGTAACGGAGGAATAAACAATGGATTATGCAAAAGAATCTTTGAGATTGCACGGTGAATGGAAGGGCAAGATCGAAATGGTGACCCGTGTTCCTGTCAAAACAAAGGATGACCTCTCTTTAGCTTACACGCCCGGCGTGGCGCAGCCCTGCTTGGAAATTCAAAAAGATCCCACTAAGAGCTATGAACTGACCCGGCGTTGGAATATGGCGGCTGTTATTACGGATGGCAGCGCTGTTCTGGGGTTAGGTGATATTGGCCCTGAAGCCGGTATGCCTGTTATGGAGGGTAAATGTGTGCTGTTCAAGGCATTTGGCGATGTAGACGCATTTCCCATCTGTGTTAAAACAAAGGACGTAGATGAATTTGTGGAAACCGTCTACAATATCTCTGGCTCTTTTGGCGGTATTAACCTTGAAGATATTGCGGCACCCCGTTGCTTTGAAATTGAGCGCAAGTTGAAAGAAAAGTGTGACATCCCTATTTTCCACGATGACCAGCACGGCACTGCTGTTATTACGCTGGCGGGTCTGACCAATGCCCTGAAGGTAGTCGGCAAAAAGAAAGAAGATGTGCGGATTGTTACTTCCGGTGCAGGAGCGGCAGCCATCGCCATTACGAAGTTGTTGCTTTCCGCCGGGTTCAAGGATATTACAATGTGCGACCGCAAGGGCGCAATTTACAAGGGCCGTGAAGGGTTGAACTGGATCAAGGCGGAAATGGCAGAGGTTACGAACCTTGACCATAAGGCAGGTTCTCTTGCGGATATGCTGGTAGGTGCGGATGTATTTATCGGCGTCAGCGCACCGAACACCGTCACCACTGAAATGGTCAAGACCATGAACAAGGATGCCATCATCTTCGCCTGTGCCAATCCAACACCGGAAATTTTCCCGGATGCGGCTAAAGCGGGCGGTGCCAAGGTCATTTCCACTGGCCGCAGTGATTATCCCAACCAGATCAACAATGTGCTGGCCTTCCCCGGCATCTTCCGCGGAGCCTTTGATGTGCGGGCCAGTGATATTAACGAGGAGATGAAGGTTGCGGCGGCGGAAGCACTGGCGGCGCTTGTGGGCGATCAGCTCTCCGAGGATTACATCATCCCCGCTGCTTTTGATCCCAGAGTGGGTTCCGCCGTGGCAAAGGCTGTGGCCGAGGCTGCACGCAAGAGCGGCGTGGCCCGTATTTAAATAAGCATATACCAGATTTCCTGAAAAATCAAATCCTTTTGGGAGGGAATCACCATGTCAGAAAAAAAGGAAACCTATAAGCTGTTTAATCTTCCATGGTATTATTTTGCTGTTTTTGCCGTTGTAATTCTGCTCGCTACTTATACAGGCAGTCTACCAAAGGGCATGTCTGGTTGCTTCGCGTTCATGATCGTGCTGGGCACGATTCTCTATGAGATCGGTGAAAAGACGCCTATTATCCGTTCCTATTTAGGCGGCGGTGCCATTGTTGTCCTGTTCGGTACAGCACTGCTAAACTACTTCAACCTACTGCCGGCACTGACAAAAACGCTGGATGACGGCACCAAGATTTACAATATGGCCTGCAATTATGATTTGGTAGGCAATATTACATCTTTTTTTAAACCAACCGGCGCTTTCCTTGATTTTTATATCGCTGCACTAATTACTGGATCAATCCTTGGCATGAACAGCACCTTACTGAAAAAAGCAGCAGCACGTTACTTCCCAGCCATCTTTGGCGGTCTGATTCTCTCCTTTGCCCTCTGTATGGGAACTGCCGCCATCATGGGCTATGGCACCATCAAAGCTCTGTTGCTCATTGCTCTTCCTATCATGGGCGGCGGTATGGGTGCTGGCGCGGTTCCTCTGTCAAAGATTTTTGAGAGCTCCAACACCATGACCGCGGCAGAGGCAATCTCTGTGATGACGCCGGCTGTCGCTATCGGTAACGCCATTTCTATTGTATTTGCCGGCATTGTTGTCAAGGTCATTGCCAGTAAGAGCTGGAATGGTCAGGGAGCATTGATGCAGACTGGCACCGTAGATCCAAAGGAATTGGAAATCAGTCCTGAGATGCAGGCCAAACGTGACAAGATCGATGTGAAGAACCTCGGTATCGGTTTGTTTGTTTCAAATTCGTTCTTCGCCTGGGGTTTCATCGTGGCTAAAATCTGGTCGAAGTTTGTTCCGAGTGTCAGCATCCACGCTTACGCATGGATGATTATCACTGTGGCCATCTGCAAGATCTGCAACCTCCTACCAGAGAATATTGAGGTGGCCTGCTACCAGTGGTTCCAGTTCGTGATGAAGAACCTGACCACCACGCTGCTGGTCGGCATCGGCCTGTGCTACCTGAGCCTTGATACGGTTATTGAGAGCTTCAGCTTGACGTACCTCATTTTGTGCCTTGTCACCTGTGTCGGCGCGTTCTTCGGTGCGGCCATCGTTGGCAAGTGGGTCGGATTCTATCCGGTGGAGGCCGGTATCACCGCAGGTCTCTGTATGGCAAACATGGGCGGTACCGGCGATGTGGCAGTCCTTTCCGCGGCTGACCGCATGGAATTGATGCCCTTCGCCCAAATTTCTTCTCGACTTGGCGGTGCAATCATTTTGATTATCGGCAGCTTGCTGCTCTCCACACTGGGTTCGCTTCTGTAACAGCGCAAAAATGGGGGCGCACCGATAATAGTGCGCCCCCATGTGGTGAATTATGAAAAAGTATGCTTGTATTCAATGCGGTGCAGCGGCACAGTATCATTTTCGGGCACTGACGATTCATACATTGCACCTTCGCGAGCCGAGCGGAGAAAAGCGGGTACAGGCTGTAGGTGCTCCAGCGGAATTTCATGTATGTACTGCTTGTGCCCACGAACAGCTCCAAAGAGATTTAGGTGGCGTGTCTGCAAAAGCCATTTTCCCTTTTGTAGCCATCTTCCTTTTAGGACTGGCAGGTTCCATCGTGTTTTATACCGGTGAGGGAGCGCTTCGACTTTGTGGTGTTGCCGCCGCAGTCGGCGGACTTCTGGGGATAGTGGGAACGGTGCGGGAACAGTTCCGTTGCCGTGAACAGTATCGCCAGTTCCCGGAGGCACAGGCGTTGGAAAACGCCGCATGGGAAGCAGCAGTCCGCTGTGCGCCCCATAAGTGTGGTGACCATGACCTTACCTACATTCCGGATACAGCGGATACGATGGCAATGAAAAATGGAGATTTGATGCTTAGCTATGAACTCCTCCCGGAAATTGCGGTGCAGGCGTGGAATATCCTGCATTCTGCACCGCAATCTTGACGCTCAAAATAACAGTTATGAGCTGTTTTTTTATAGATACCTGCTTTTTCTACTCTCTATTTCAAACAGGACAAACGGTCACTCTTTTAAGGGCGGCCGTTTGTCCTGTTTGGCGCTGTTTGGGTATATGAGTCGATAACAAAATCATATACCGTACATATCAACAAAGCATTTTTCTTATGGGTTTGAAGTCACTATAATACACAAGTCAGATAAGCAGAACGAGGTGGGCTATGAGCAGTTGCAAGTGTTCATTGAACCAAAAGGAACGCACCTCATTGCTGAGGGGAAGTGGAAAGAGGACTTCTTGCTTGAAATCGAGGATAAGGCAGTCGCAACAAAAATCTTTGTGGATGACAACAAATACAAAATCTGGGGTTTCCATTTTTTTAACGCGGATGTCCGTATGAACGAGTTTGCAAAAGATATGGAGCGGCTGTAAGTAGATAAAGATGGAGGGATGTATTAATTTGTGGTTTTCTATTTTAGAAAGAGATCACAAATGCGGGGGGAGTATTCTTTATTTACAGCGGTGCGTTTTTTGAACGAGAAGCATAACTGCGACAGCTTCAATTTGCCACTTCATTTTTTGCAGAAACTGTGGTATGCTATTTAAGAGGTGAGGACTGTGCAGTTTCGACCGTTTGTTTATGATGCCACCAATCAGCAGTTGCCCATAGTTATTGAACCGATGACATAGCAAGATGCCGCGACAACGACAAGAGAACCGCGGTGGCAGACGGATTAGACCAGCGAGTATATCTCAAAAGGCAAATTTGAAATCTATGGACTAAAAACACAGGTTGGCGAATTGGTGGCCTTGGGAGCTTATGAGATCAGCGAAGATATGGTCACCGTCCATATTGTCTATGAGGTGGGCTGACAATGGAAGACGCGAAGTGGTACTTCACCCACGAAACGGAAGAAGATAGATTGTGGTATCGTATCTTTTTTGCGATGTGCCGGAAATTAGGCGTGTCATGGTCGAAAGCCAGCGAAAAGCAGAAAGCTTTCATTGAGGAAATTACCCGAATCAATTACGAGAGAGAAATGGCAAAACGAAATTTGACGGCGAAGCCTGTCCGCGGTTTCTTTGACGCAGAGGTGTCTGCTTGACCCACACCGTGACCCACACGGGGAAATGAGCGGACGGAAACAATGGAACAAACAGGCTGCGACATCTTCCTTTTTGGACAAAAAAACGCCGCAAAGCCTTATACAGCAAGGGCTGGAAGGCTCTACGGTGGTTTGGTAAGGATGAGGTCACCAGTTCAAATCTGGTCAGCAGCTCCAGAACAACACCTGAAATCTTCGGATTTCGGGTGTTTTCTTTTGCTTTTTGCAACTTTTGGAACCAATGCGGTTTTGCGGATTTTCATTGACCACATAAAATACCACAGACAGAACGAAACAGAGTTCCCGACATGACATCGGGAACTCCGCGTTTCTTCTTCACGTGATTCAAGCCGGGACTTGGGGCTGCTGCCGCTGGGCTGTAATTTCTGCTTTCGTTTGGACGATCAGTTCTGCCAGTTTCTGTTCGCATTCTTTCTCGCTGTGGGCGTAGACATTTCGGGCGAGGCGGTCGCCGTTGGGAAGTTTGGGAGAATACCGTCCTTCCCACAGCTTTTCGTTGATCTGGCTGACGCAGCCAGTGCCGGGTTTGCGGCGCTGCCCTTTGTGGGGCAGGAAGGTAGATGGAGCCGGTTTTCTTGGCGCTGTGTCTATATCTTGGAGGGATTCTGATTTGGCGATCCCGCGGTCGATTTTCGCCGCAGCGATTTTCCTCATCTCGTCTGTGACATGAGCGTAAACATTCAGAGTTGTTGCGGTAGAGACATGACCGATAATGGTGGAGAGAGTCTTGATGTCCATGCCGTGTTCCAGAGATGCGGTGGCGAAAGTGTGTCGCAGATCATGAAATCTGACACGCTTACAGTCTGCCCGCTCCAGTATGGTGGTCAGCCGCTTGCGGACAGCAGCGGGATCTCTGGGCGAGTCATTGTTCAGCGGGGAGGGGAACAGCCATACAGAGTTTATTTCGGTTTTGTAGTCACTCAGCACCATCAGAACAGGGGGCGGGAGGATGACGCTCCGGTTGGACGCCTTTGTTTTCGGCTCGGACACTGCCAATTCTCCCTTGACCCGGTGTACCTGCCGCTTTACCTGAAGCTCTCCGGTGTTGAAGTTTAGATCGTCCCATTGGAGGGCGCAGATCTCACCACGGCGTAATCCAGTGGACAGTTCCAGCAGGAGCAGTTCGAAACAGCCGTCCTCTTTGGCCTGGATAAGCAGCCGTTGGATCTCCTCTGGGGCGAGAACCTGCATCTCTCTGGCCTTGGCAGAGGGGAGGCGGCAGAAGTCGGAGGGATTTTTGGGGATGATCTTCTCAGAGACTGCTTTGTCCAGCGCCGCGTGGAAGGTGGTGTGGATGCCGCGGACAGTTTGGTCGGAAAGTCCTTCGCCATACTGTTTCTGCCGGAGCAGACGGCCATTTTGTTTAAGCCCGGTATAGAACTGCTGGATGTCGCCGGTGGTGAGTTTGTTCAGCGGAATGGGGCCCAAGTTTGGGATGATGTGCTGATAGATCCGCCGTTCATAGGACATCTGGGTGTTGGGGCGAAGATTTGGCTTTTTGTAGGTCTGATACCAGAAGTCCAGCCATTGGGCGGCTGTCATGGTCTGCCGGGACGGTTGCGGTTCAGATCCTTTTTGCGCGGCAATCAAACTTTTGAGTTTTTTCTCACATTCGGCCTTTGTTTTTGCCAGCACATTTTTAGTTTTGGGCAGTCCTTTGTCATCATAGCCGATGACAACGCGGCCCTCCCACCGGCCGTCGCTTCTCAGACGGACGGTGCCGCTGCCGTGCTTTCGTTGCTTTGCCAAGGATTCATCTCCTCTCCAAGGTAATCGGTCAGGAAACCGCCCACGATCTCAGCGGCACGCTGATGCATATCTCCGGTGGTGTGCGTGTAGGTGTCCAGCGTGAAGCTGGCCTTCGTGTGGCCAAGGATACCGGCCAGTGTCTTGGCATCCACACCGGAGGACAGGGCATGAGTGGCGAAGGTGTGCCGCAGATCGTGGAAGCGGATGTCCGGCAGTCCCGCCTCGGTCAGCAAGGTTTTGAGCTGCTGATAGGCTCGACCGGGATTTATCGGCAGTTCTGGGCGGAACAGGTCATAGAAGATCCATGGGGAGCAGAGTTGGCTCTGTCGTTTGCGGAGAATCTCTGCTGTACTGGGCGGCAGGACAATCTTCCGTGTTCCTGCATAGGTCTTGGTGTCACCTGTGGTGAGCGGTTTGCCTTTCTCTTTATGGAGGGTGCGCCGCACATGGAGCGTTTCCTGTTTTGCGTCAAAATCCTCCCACCGCAGTGCGCAGATCTCACCCCGGCGCAGACCTGTGGTAACTGCGGTATAGAAGAAATCATGCCAGAATTCATCCCTTTCAATGGCCGCCATGAAAGTGTCCAACTGTGCTTCGGTCAAAACTTTCATGGGAGCGCCAATAAATTTGGGTGGGTCAACTTCTGCGGCGGGATTGCTTGGGATCAGATCCTGCTCCATGGCCGTTTTCAGGGCGTGGTGCAGGGTGGTGTGGATGCCGTGGACCGTTCTGGCGGAAAGGCCGGGGGATTGTCCATCTCTGGGATGTACCCGCCCGGTTTCCTGCAAGGTGCGGTAGAGCGACCGCAGGTCGACGGCAGTGATTTTTGAGAGAGTTTTGTTTCCGAGATAGGGTTTGACATGGAGTTCCAGAGAGCGGCGATAGCCGTTCAGGGTGGTGGGACGAAGCGTAGCGGCCATGTACTCGTCCAGCCATTTGTCCAGCCAGACGGAGAGGGCCATATTGCTTTCTTCAGTCAGGTCTACGCCTTTATAGGCTTCGGTGAGCTGCCGCAGTTTGGCGGACAGTTCCTTTTGCGTGGGCGCGGAGATGTACCGGAAGATGGAGTCACCGTTGCTTTTGTGTCCCACCACGATACGGCCCTCCCAGCGGCCGTCCTCCCGCTTACGCACCATCCCGTCGCCAGACGGTCTTCGTTTCGCCATTCAGTCCTCCTGTTCTGCCGAATGGCAGATGCGTTCTTCTTCCTCTTTCTCGAAGGAGTAGAGCCCATCTGCCTCCAGCTCTTTCGCCATGCCCCACGCCAGCTTGAAGCCCGCCGTGAAGCTCATCAGCTTGGCTTCGACCAGCAACGCGTTCTGTGCGTCCAACAGCCGCAGCAACTTTACGCACCTCGCGGCGTCCATGTCCCGCCATAGTTCCTCCCGCGCGTATTCGACCTGTTTGTCCAATTCACTGTGTTCCTGATGGTCGAAACGCTTTTGCAGGGCTTTCATGTAGTCATACATTGCGGCACCTCCTTTTGGCAACCACAACACATACCACAACCCGGCGCACAAAGCTACTGTTTTCCGAAATGTTTCTTTGACTATAGCGGCGCAAAAAATACGTTTCTAAACCTGTTCACGTGTGCATCCGCATCGAGCAGCCCTTTTTTGTGGCGGGGAGCGTACTGCGCTCATCCGCCAGCAGCTCCACGCCGGGACGGGTGGCAACGTAGCGTGTGCGCTGGGCCAGCTTTGCGGCGTTCTGTCCGCCCTTGAGGTAGGGGGGAGATCAGTACGATTCGGGCCATTCATCCTCCGGCTCAATGCGCCGCTGGCTCCGCACCGCGCTTTCAAAACTCACCTGACCGTTGGTGCGTTTCACCTCGTCCACGGCGTAGGCTCGCAGCTCCCGCGTGTGAATGGGATCGGCGCGGAAGTGCGCGGCGATGGTGTGGCACAGCATATTCAGCTCCACCGCGCACTTGAAAAGAATACGGCAGAGCCGATTGTTGTTGTCGTCCAGCGTGCCCTGAATGGCTGTGAGGATGGCCCGAGAGATGTAGGTCGTGTTGTCCTCGGTGCCGAGATAGCCCATGTAGAACCGCAGGGCCTTATCCACAAATTCACTGCGGCTTTGACAGGTGTCTGCTTCCAGCCAACCGTCCATGCGGCTGATCACGCTGGGGCGCAGCCAGATCGTAGTGCTTTTCTTGTTATCATCCATATTTTCTCTTTCCTTTCTGTGTCGTCGGTCAAAATCGCCGCAAAGCCCTGCAAACACAGGACTTTGCCGGATGACCGACTGCGATTGTTCTGTAAAACCGCCAAACCGACTGCGGTTGGCGTTTCCCTGAAAAGCCCCGCACTGCGGGGCTTTGTGGGCGGGCCGCGGGCGCTTGCGACTGCGGTCCTTTATCTTTTGCTTTTATCGAACGGGTAAATAAGGGGCGAAAACCTCCGAAACAGGGCATGGCCGGGAGGGAAACACGCACCTCCAAAGACCCGGTTTCCCATCGCCGGAGCGGTATTCACCGGGCCTTTTCACACATCGCCCACAAACGCCGCAACGCTCGTTTCAAAGGGCTGCGGCGGGTACACACGCCACCCGTCCCCCCAACCGCGCACACAGCGGCTCACAGGGCGAAACAGGGGCGTTTCGGATGGGGGTGGTATCACTACCCTCGGAGCGTTTTGCGCGGTTCGGAAACCCTGCGTGGCCGGGTGTCAGAACGGCATACTTTGCCGCTTTTTGGCCTTGGTCGGATGTACTCCCAAAGAACGCAGAGAGCCTGCGGAACAGCGATGCGCTCATGCGCGTCGCTGTTTCGAGGCGTCGCGGCCCCGCAGGGTCGCGTGATCCCATTGTTTTTTTCTCACCGCATTGATAGGCTTCACGGTTTTGATCGACCGTGATTACAGAGTGCGGAAAAAAGCTCACTTCGTTTTTATGCACCGAGCTGCTCTGCCAGCTTTGCCTGCACCTTCCGCCGCTCTGTTGTACGCTCTAATGCATTGAACTGCTGCTCGTAGTGCTGTTCCATGACTTCCTGTAAGGGAATTATCGTGTAGAGCAGGCTGCCGTTTTTCTTGATGCCGTTCTTTGTGATGATTTTAGTATGCTCCGTGACGATGAGCCCGCGCTCCTCCAGCAGACGCACATACTTGGCAACGGTGTTACGGGAAAGGTGTAGTCTCTTGGCGATGGTCGCCTCGCTCGGATGACACTGATTTGTCTTCCTATCCGCGCTGCGAAGCAGATAGAGGTACACCGCTACCGCACTGGCAGGCAGATCCATGTCCAGCAGGATGTTCGGAACCGGGAAGCAGTTTTTCACATGCTCCCATCCAACGGGAGGCTTTGTTTTTCTCATGCGCGCTCACCGCCCTTTGTGTGCTCCTCCACCCACTGGATGAACTTTTCTTTCGGAACCACCATGCGACAGTTGATGTGCAGAGTGGGAAAATCTTTTTCGTGCATGAGTTCATATGCACTGGACGGAGCGATACCGAGTGTTTTTGCAACAAGATCTGAGTTGAGGAACAGTGGCAGTTCATCGTAGCTTTTGTAGACAGATGATTTCATTTTTGATTTTCCTTTCTTTTTTGTTCTGATTTTGATTGGTCGCACACCGTACACCTTCCTGCCCCAGACTTTCTGCGGCGTTGTCCCGTGTCGGCACGCTCCCCTTTGCGGATCTTGACGCTGCTTCCCTCACGGTGTATGCACTCCGGCTGCGGGTATTCAGTTGTCGAGGTGTCATGAAACTTTTCACTTTCGCTGTGTTCACCTTTATGTTAGAATAATTTCAAGGCGGCTTACATCAGGAAGTAATCTTTGAGGAGGTATCGGCATGGCTTCGGAATTGTACTTGATGGAGGTGGGCGATGGACGCTATTCCATCCTGCTTTGTGATGACAGGTCAATCACGCAGATGCCTGCACTGACTCCCGCGGAGACCTTGATCGCCTTTTCTGAACTGGACTATATGGACTACCGCAAGGCGGTGCGGTGGCTGCGGGATGAGCATCCTCTGTTTGAGGAGCGGATCGACATTCCTGTGAGCGACTTAGAGGACTTTGCTGCGGAGGCGATTTTGCTGACACCAGATTTGTGTGAGATCGATCCTGTGAGCGGATTTGTTGTGACGGACATTCTGCACCGGACTTTGCAGGCAGAGGATGACGGCACGGCGATGTTTCTGCTGGCTGCTGGACAGGAGATCCTGCGGGTGATGGAAGAACCCCTCCGTGTACAGAACTACCTTCGGAATATCATGGAGGTCGCCTTTGACGGCACGGCTGGGTTGACACCGGCGGAGCAGTATGAAAAGCTGCGGGCGGCTTACGCCGACATCGCGCGGATCTGCGATCCGGCAAAGCTGCCGCGGTTGGAAAAACCACGGTCATTCCAGCTTCGCAGCCTGATGGAGCTGCGGATGCTGGTGCTGGCGCTCTACTTCGAGCAGGACAACCAGAGGGTCTGCCGATGTGACTACTGCTGGGGCTATTTCATCCCGAAAACGAAAAAGGCCACCCGGTACTGTGACCGGGTGACCGATGGACAGAGCTGCAAACAGCGTGGCGCGAATCTGGCAAGGCTGGATAAGACTTCGGAGGATGAGGCACTTCTGGTTTGTAAAAAGCTGCGGGACAGAATGTATTCCCGTCTGCTGCGCTGGATCGACGCGGCACCTTCTGACCGTTCCAACCTGATGCACATGGACTACGAGCAGTACGACCAGTGGAGCGAGAACGCTCGGCTGGCACGGGAGGAATATGTTCAGGGGAAATTGACCGCAGAGGAATTCCTGCGAAAGATCGACACCACCCATGAACTGACAAGTTACGAGGTGGACAAGATCGACCTGCCCGATGAGCCGAGCATGTGGCAGCGGCTTGTTGCAAAGGACTTTACTTTTGACCCGGAGCGGTATTATCCGGAATCTTATGCGCATCTGAACCTGAACGATGAAGCCCCCCAGTGGAAGATCTTTTCGGCTGCTGATCTGCGCCGCCGTGACCAACAGGGACACCAGAGTTTGAAAGAGAAATACGGGAAATGAGAAACACTCGAGGCTGGTTAAGATAACCATCCTCGGGTGTTTTTATTGTCTTCAGCAGCGCAGAATATTGCGTTGCTATTCAGTTGTCGAGGTGTCATGAAACTTTTCACTTTGGCTGTGTTCACCTTTATGGCTGAATAATTAGAATAAATGCGAGAGAACTCGAAAAGAGTTTTCCCGCATTTATTTTTTTATCTATTTGCATGGAAAAGGAGGAGGCGAGCGGCTTGGGCAAGAGACATAAGCACGGCGGACGAAACCGCGCCTATCGTGCCGTGGCCCGCGACGTATGAGGAGGGGGCACATGAAGAAACCGAATATCCTTGACCGGGCGATCATGACCATGGCTCCCGTCCACGCGGCGAAGCGGGCGGCGGCGAGGGTCGCACTGAGCGTGATCAAAAGCGGGTACGGCAGCTACGGAGCCAACCTGACGAAAAAGAGCATGAGAGGCTGGATGTACCACGGCGGCAGCGCCAAGGAGGACATCGAGGACAACATCGACATTCTGCGGCAGCGGAGCCGAGACGCTTACATGGGCATCCCAACGGCAACGGCGGCGCTGAAAACCATGCGGACGAACGTGGTGGCGGGTGGATTGATGCCTGCGCCGCAGCTTGACAGCGACTATTTGGGACTGGACGAGACGGCGGTGGAGAAGCTGCAAGCGCAGTTCGTGCGGGAGTTCGCCCTGTGGGCGGACACGCCGGTATGCGACGCGGAGAGGATGGACAACTTCTATCAGCTCCAGCAGCTCGCCTTTTTGAGTTACCTGATGAACGGCGACACCATTGCCCTGCTACCTATGAAGCATCAGGCGGGAGCGCCGTATGACCTGCGTGTGCGGCTGATCGAGGCAGACCGAGTATGCAGCCCGGACGGCTTTGACAGGCTGATGCCCTGCACGGTGCATGGTTACGAGGTACAGAGCATCGTACAGGGCGTGGAGACCGACGCGGACGGCAGCGGACGGCATGGTGACGGCATACTGGATATGCAACCGGCATCCGCTGGGCAGCAACAGCGCCGTGGACGCGGCGGGGCTGACGTGGCAAAGAGTGGAAGCCTACGGCGATACAACCGGGCGGCGGAACGTGCTGCACATCATGAGCCGCGAGCGCATCGGCCAGCGGCGGGGCGTTCCCCTGCTGGCCCCTGTGCTGGAGAGCCTGAAACAGCTTGGACGCTACACGGACGCGGAGATCACGGCGGCGGTGATCAGCGCCATGTTCACGGTGTTCGTGAAGTCACAAAACCCGTCGGACGGCAGACCGTTTGGAGAAATGATACCGGCGGAGGAGCTGATCGACAACGCCGACCAGAGCAGCATCGAGCTGGGGCCGGGGGCCATCATTGACCTGAACCCCGGCGAAGAGGTGCAGTTTGCAGACCCGAAGCACCCGAACACCGGGTACGACGACTTCACGAACGCCACCATCCGCCTGATCGGCGCGGGGCTGGAGATACCGCCGGAAGTGATGATGAAGCAGTTCACCACCAGCTATTCGGCGGCTCGCGGCGCACTCAACGAGTTCTGGCGCACCTGTAGTATGCAGCGGGATTGGTTCACGGACGATTTTTGCCAGCCGGTCTATGAGGAGTGGTTTGCAGAGGCGGTCGCCCGTAGGCGTATCCACGCGCCGGGCTTTTTCACCGACCCGGCGCGGCGCAAGGCGTACACGGCCTGCGCGTGGAACGGACCGGCACGGACGAACCTGAACCCCGTGCAGGAGGTGGATGCCGCCATCAAGCGGGTGGATGCCGGTTTCAGCACGGCGCAGGAGGAGACGGCGCAAATGACCGGCGGGGACTACAACCGCAACATCAAACTGCACATGACAGAGGCCAAGCGCAAGCGCGAGGTGGACGAGATCGGAAAAGCGCAGACGGCGGGAGAATAGGAGGAAAACAGAAATGCCCGAAAACAAGAAATTCTGGAAATTCTGCAATCAGGCAGGAAACAAGGTGGAGCTGCTGCTTTACGGCGACATTTCGCAGACGAGCTGGTGGGGCGACGAGGTGACCCCGAAGCAGTTTGCGGAGGAACTGGCCGGTCTGGGAGCGCTGGACGAGATCACGGTGCGCATCAACAGCGGCGGCGACGTGTTCGCAGCGCAGGCCATCGGCAACCAGCTTGAACAGCACCCGGCGGCGGTGACGGCGAAGATCGACGGCCTGTGCGCCAGCGCGGCAACCATACTACTGCCATCCGTATTCCTCGTGGGAGAGTGGCAGCAACGAGAACGCCAACAGCATGATCAGGCGGCGGCATCCGAAAGGCACAGATTTCTCCAAGGTCAGCGCGGCGGAGATCGCGGCCACGGAGGAATAGATTAACAACTATCCTCGAAAAGTCTTAGGGTACAAGAGCAGTGAGGTCATGTTCCGGGAGTGCCTGCGAGAGATCGGACTGAGCGCGTAACAGGAAGAAACAGCACAGCAGACATTCGAGGGGAGAGGGCGTGAGCAGAGCGGAACACGGAGAACTGAACAGGAAAATACACAGGCTGCCGACCATGGGATATGACGGCGGCCATGTTGGATTGTCAAAATTAGACAAAACAAGAAGTGAAAAATTGTGCGCATTTAATGCTTGACTTTTTCCGAATTCCCAGCGCCGCCGTCCCGCCCGCGCCGCTTGAAAGGTTCCGTTTCCCGCCATCGGATTTACGTAAATTTTTCTCCCGCACCAGCAGAATCCACAATTTTCCTGTCCGCGCCGCCGTTTTTTTGGCAGCGCGGCTGTGCAGGTCGCTCACCCGGCGCGGCGGGCGCGGCGGGTTTGATGTGCAGTTTGTGCAAAAATATTGGGATTTCACAAATAACAGCAGATTTGTCCAGTGGATATTTTCAGTTCCGGCCTGTAAAATAGAACTGGAAGCTGACGCAAAGTAAGTTTCTGTTACGCAACACCAAAAAATATTTTGGAGGAGGACATCACCCTATGAAGAAGAGGTTTCTTGCACTGACGCTGGCCCTCGCCATGACGTCGGCCCTGCTGGCTGGCTGCGGCGGCTCCGGCGCTCCCGCCGCAAGCGCCGGTTCCGCTTCCGGCTCCGGCTCCGCCGCTCCGGCCGAGCCTGCCGCCGAGCTGACCGCCACCCAGAAGATCATCGCCGAGGCCGAGGGCATGACGCTGGAGGAGCTGGCCAAGAAGGCCATCGAGGAATCCAACGGCGCCACGTTCTACGGCGTGGGCAACTCCAGCCGCGGCAAGACCGCTCTGCCTCTGTTCATCGAGTATCTGCAGTCCATCGACCCCAGCTATAACATGGAGTACGACTGGCAGCAGCCCAAGAACAACAAGATCTTCGATCAGCTCACCGCCGACGCGCTCAAGCCCACCGGCACCTATGCCATGACCCTGATCCAGGACGGCAACCAGATCGAGAGCAAGATGGTCCAGCCCGGCGTGCTGGATACCTTCATCCCCAAGGACTGGGCCGACGCCAACGGCACCACCGCCGACGCGTACACCGGCTTCCTGCCCCTGCAGACCCTGAACAAGGTCTTTATGTACAACAACACCGGCTCCAAGACCTATGACAACTGCTGGGACTTCGTGGCCGAGGGCGAGCACGGCCTGTACATGGACATCGACTCCGAGATCGTGGGCAAGAACTTCCTGTACATGCTCACGGAGGATACTTACGCCGGCTGGCTGAAGGAGGCGTTTGACGCGCTGTCCGCCGACGAGCAGGCCTACTTCCAGCCCACCATCGACGCCATGGCTTCCGAGGCCAGCGATCTGGGCCTTGGTGAGAACGGCAAGTACGCTCTGGCGTGGATCAAGCTGTGGGTCGAGAGCTACAACGCCCAGACAGATGACGGCCCCATCTGCAACACGCTGGTCGACAAGTCCGCCACGGATCAGTTCGGCCTGCTGGTGTACTCCAAGCTCCGCTCCGTTGAGGAGTCCGCCACCGTCTCCGTGAACAACGTGAACGTGGCCGCTTATCAGGACGGCTACACCGGCATCGGCGGCTTCGGCTACTGCCACTATCTGTTCGTCACCGACAACTCTCCCCTGCCCTGGACCGCCTGCGCCTTCATCGCTTACATGACCTGCACCGAGGACGGCTTCTCCGCCTGGGGCAAGGACATGGGCGGCT
>OGIE01003539.1_pt1 | contig 16595 bp, 11 predicted proteins | sample 1571581 | NCBI WGS metagenome assembly OGIE01 (sample SAMEA2582021, study PRJEB24529) | metagenome | biome: Human gut stool | place: China | collected 2011
ACAGCTCCGAGGTGCTGAACCGCTTCAACATGTACAGTTCGATCGCCGTGAACGGTACGGCCGCCGACGGTTATTCGTCGGGTGACGCCATCCGGGCCATTCAGGAAACGGCCGCGCAGGTGCTTCCGAAGGGCTACGGTTACGAGTTCGACGGCATCACGCGCGAGGAGGCCCAGACGGGCAGCAACACGGTCATCATCTTCGGTATCTGTATCCTGCTGATCTACCTCATCCTGAGCGCGCTGTACGAGAGTTTCCTCATTCCGTTCGCCGTCATTCTGTCGGTTCCGTGCGGTCTGATGGGTTCGTTCCTGCTCGCCAAGATGATGGGACTGGAGAACAACATCTACCTCCAGACGGGTATCATCATGCTGATCGGTCTGTTGTCGAAAACGGCCATCCTGATCACGGAGTACGCCGCCGACCGCCGCGCCGCGGGCATGAGCCTCTCGCAGGCCGCCGTGTCGGCCGCCAAAGCCCGTCTGCGTCCCATTCTGATGACCGTCCTCACCTGCGTGTTCGGTATGATCCCGCTGGTGCTCTCGCACGGCGTAGGCGCAAACGGCAACTCGACCCTCGGTGCAGGTGTCATCGGCGGTATGATCGTAGGTACGCTGGCGCTGCTGTTCCTCGTGCCGACGCTGTTCATCGTCTTCCAGACGTTGCAGGAGAAAGTCAAGCCCCTGGAATTCGATCCCGATCCGCAGTGGGCCGTGCGCGCCGAACTGGAAGAGTGTAAAAACGAGAAAGAGGAGGAGTAACACATGAAAAAGATCCTGATTATATGCGCCGCGGCGGCGCTGACCGGCTGCGGCATCTACAAACCCTATACCCGTCCCGAGGTGACGACCGCAGGGCTGTACGGATCGGCGGAGACCGCCGACACGACCACCCTGGGCGACATCCGCTGGCAGGAAATGTTCACCGATCCCCAGTTGCAGGCGCTTATCGCGCTTGCGCTGGAGAACAACACCGACCTGCTGTCGGCAGGCTGGCGCGTGAAGGAGGCCGAGGCGACACTTAAATCGGCGCGTCTGGCCTACCTGCCGTCGTTCAACTTCGCCCCGCAGGGCAGCTTGAGCAGCTTCGACGGCGGACCGACGGCGAAAACCTATTCGATTCCCGTGACGGCCAGCTGGCAGATCGACATCTTCAACGGACTGACCAACGCCAAGCGCAAGGCCAAGGCGCTCTACGCCCAGAGCAAGGAGTACGAGCAGGCCGTGAAGACGCAGCTGATCTCGGGCGTGGCCAATCTCTACTACACGCTGCTGATGCTCGACAGCCAGTACGAGGTGACGGAGGAGACGGCCGCCAAATGGCGCCAGAGCGTCGAGGCGATGCGCGCCCTGAAAGAGGCGGGCTACGCCAACGAGGCCGGAGTGGCCCAGTACGAGGCCAACACGCTGGCCATCGAGGCATCGCTGCACGACCTGGGCTACCAGCGTACGCAGGCCGAGAATTCGCTCTGCTCGCTGCTGGGAGAGGTTCCGCACACCATCGCACGCGGACGTCTCGAAAACCAGCAGCTGCCCGACGACCTGACGGTCGGCGTACCCCTGCTGATGCTTTCGAACCGTCCCGACGTACGTTCGGCCGAGTATTCGCTCATGCAGTCGTACTACGCCACGGCGAGCGCCCGTTCGGCCCTCTATCCCTCGATCACGCTGAGCGGCACAGTGGGCTGGACCAACAACAGCGGCGCAGGCATCGTCAATCCCGGCAAGCTGATCTGGAACGCCGCAGGATCGTTCCTGCAACCGATCTTCAACGCCAACGCCAACCGTGCCCGCGTGAAGATCGCCAAGGCGCAGCAGGAGGAATCGAAGCTGTCGTTCCAGCAGACGCTGCTCAACGCAGGCGCCGAGGTCAACAACGCCCTCACGCAATGCCAGTCGGCCCGCGCCAAGGCGGACCTCCGCGAGCGGCAGATCGAAGCGCTGGAGCGCGCCGTGGAGTCGACCGAACTGCTGATGCAGCACGGCTCGACCACCTACCTCGAAGTGCTGACCGCCCAGCAGTCGCTGCTTTCGGCACAGCTGTCGCAGATCGCAGACCGTTTCGACGAAATCCAGGGAACCGTGAACCTCTACCAGGCTCTCGGCGGCGGACGTGACATTACGGAGGAAAAATAATGAAACGGGGAGTGACCAAAGAGGAGATCATCCACGCTACGCAGGAGCTTATCGCCCGGAACGGCATCCGTGCCGTCCGGGTCGATGAGATCGCGCAGACGCTGGGAATCTCGAAACGCACCCTGTACGAAATGTTCACCGACAAGAATGACCTCGTAAGCGCATGCCTCGAGGCCATGAGCCACCAGCAGCGGGAACGCATCGTCGCCTGCCGCAAACGGCGCGGCGGCAATCCGCTGCAAAAGGTGCTCCGGCTGACGAACGAATACATCGACAACCTCTATACGGTAGACCACCGTTTCCTGTCGGACATCAGCCGCAAGATCATCTTCGCGGAGCACTACGACGAGCACCGGGAATTCTGGCGCAGGGAACTGACCGACTACCTCGAAACCTGTCGCCAGGAACAGCTTCTGCTGCCCGAAATCGACGCCCCGGCATTTGCCGAACAGTTGATGAACACGATCCTCGACCTGCGCCTGAACGGCACGGTTCGCGAGGAACTCCGGCTCTTCTGCCGGACGATACTCCGCGGCGCGGGGACCCGGAAGGGCATCGAACTGATCGACCGCAAACCGTGAGTTTCGCAATACGCCTGTAAAAAAGCCCCGCAGCCGAACTGCGGGGCTTTTTTACGCCCGGAAACGACATGGCCGCCGGACGCCGCAAAGGCGTCTCCGTCCGCCCGAGGCCCGCAGACCTCTGCGAAGCGAAGCCGCGGGTTCCGCGGAGTTTCAAAGCCTGCGGTCCCCGAGCCTGCGGAAGCCCCGCACGGCCCGGCCGTCCTCGATACCTGCGCAGCCCTCGGTCCGCCGGCATCTTCCGGATGCGAAAAAGGCTGCGAATCGTTCGCAGCCTCTTCCCATAACAAGTCGTTCTCTCAATAGATCCTGCCGGCATCGGCGCTCTCCAGATACCACTCCGCGTGCTCCGCGCCGTTGGACGAGGCCCATGCCATGAAGTGTTCGTAGACGCCGCGGATGTCGTTCGCCTCGGCAGGGTAGCGGAACTCGCCCGGAATCATCAGCGCCGTCTACGAACACTACATGGCATGGCTATGCGCCCACATCATGTAGTTGTTCTTGGTCTGGTCGCCCTCCGTCACGAAGAACTTGTAGGGGTCCGAAGGCAGGAACGAACCCTTGCCGATAATCCCCGAAGCGGTCGGCGCATAGCCCGGCATGTGAATCTCGCTGGTGCGCTGCTTCGGCGCGATGAAGAAGTTCATCTCCGAATCCAGTACCGAGGCGATGTCCACCGGCTGCGAGAAGGTCACCGTCGTGGTGTGTTTCCGGATTGCGGCGGCGGGCTGTCCCTTCCAGGTGTTCGAGGCACTCAACAGCTCCTCCGTCCTGTTGAAGAACGGAATCACGGCACAGGGGCTGTCGGCGTCAAGTCCCCGCGAAGCGAACGCACCGCTGCCGAAGCCCTCGTGCGACGAGACGACGCCGGCCACGTCCGACGTCTGCACCTTGTCCATCTGCACGGCTCCGGCGATGTCGTAGGTGGTTCCCGCAGCACGCAGTTCCCAGTTGATCGTAAGAGCCGAGACCTTGCCGCCGTCCTTCGACATCATACGGTCGATACGGCTCACGATGACCACGTCGTTCATGTCGTAATCGCCCAGCCACGGCCAGTTGTCCTCGAAGCAATAAGTATAGGTATGTCCGGGAACGTTCGCATACTCGTCGGGTTCCGGCTCCGGATCGGGATTTACGGGGTCCTTGCCGCCGTTGCAGCCGTTTTCTGCGATGATCGTCGTCTGCGACGCCGACATCACGGCTCCGTCGGTCAGATAATCCTTCCGGATCGTGTAATCCTTATCCCGGTCGTTGTCATAAACGACCTCGATCGCTCCCGAGAAATAGGTTTCATGCCCTTTGCGGGTATACGCCTTCTCCGAAATCAGGACCACGGCCCTTGGATCGGCGTCGCCGGTAAACGTGAATCTGTTCCCGCCGCCCTTTTCGTCGGCGTTGTACTCCTCCATCGTGAAGATCGCGCCTCGGGCCATCGACACGTTCGTATTGTTGAATTCGACCCTTCCGGCATCGAGTCCGGCATTCGCGCTGAAATTGAACTCCGCCCCCTGGGCCTCCAGCTCGTTCACCGAAGTGTGGCAGTTCACCCAGATCGTACCGCGGGCGGTCATCTCTTCGATCGAAGCCCGGCCACGCTGGTAAATGGCCGTATTGCGCTCCAACTCGCACTCGTCGTTCACGACGAGCAGGGCGTTCTCGCAGTTGTGGAACTCGCCGTCGGAATTGATCTTCAGATCGTCGACCGTAACGGCGCCGTCGTTGTAGATCCGCGCGGAGTTCGAAACCTTCATCTCGTCGGTCACGGTCAGCACGCCCGTCGCCGTGTTGTAGACAGTCAGACCGCTATTCATGTCGAGGCTGCCATCGACCGTCAACGTACCGTTGTTTACGATGCATTTGCCGCTGACATTGGGCTTCCCGACGGACAGCTTGCCATCGGCAAAGACGTAGACCGCAGCCCCGTCGGCGGCGGAAGGCTGAATTTTCAGGGTCCCGATCTTCACCTCGCCGCCCGGCAATACAGCCAGTTTGGCCCGTCCGATGTTGAGCGACGAAAGCGTCAGTTTGCCGGCGACATAGAGGATCGGAGCCTGATAGGGGCTGAACCCGCCGTTGAGATCCAATTCGCCCGCAACCTCCGCTCCGGCAGGGATCAGGTATTCGGGAGCGGCGTAAAAAGCCCAACTGGCTCCCAGCTGGTAGCTCTTGCCGCTCTCGATCGCGGTGATCACGGCTTTGGAATCGAACGACGCCGCATCGGGCGCCTCCATTTTCGGATAATCGGGCATCGAACTCCCGACCCGGGCGTTCGCCGCCAGACGCATCTTCGGCGCAGCGGCAGCCTTCATCGAAGCGCCCGTCACGGCTACCGTGCCGTGCGCCCCGACCATCTTCACCGACTTCGTGCCGTCGGGCAGGGTGGTCTGGACATAGAGGTTTTCGGTCCTGGCGGGCAGCGTGAACGCCGACCGGAAAGGCATAGCGGATTTCGCCACGCCCCGGGCCGCCAGATTCTCCGCCGAAAGGATCGGCGAGGAGTAAATGCGGATCACGGCATAGGGTGGCGTCGCGCCTTCCACGACGGGCGCCGACACCGAAACGGTCACGTTCCGGGTCGTTTTCCAGTCGAAATCGGCGGGAACAGCCCCCGGCACAACCGGACTGTCAGGGCTTCCGCCCAGATCCTTCTGGCAGGAGGAAGCGACAACAGCCACCGCCATCAAAGCCGTGCAAAGTTTTTTCATATCGTAATTCTCTAAAAGTGTGATGCATTCTGTCTTCGCGACAAATATAAGTATAATTTTCCCAACTACAAAATTCCGCTCATTTATATGACAAAAAAGCCCATTTTTTCACGCAAAACAAAATTCCGGCCGAAAAAGAGGATTTCCGAAAAAATTTCCTATATTTGCACCGTAAGAGCAACAGAAGCGAATGACCAGCCCTGCAACATACGACTGTCGGCGCCGCGGAGAACACCGCGGAACGATGATGATGTCCATGTGCATGTGCAACCGTTTTCGCCGGGTGTAGCTCCTTCATGCACTGAAAATGACACAATCCGGCTTCGTAGAGGTCGGATTTTTTTATCGGATTTTTTAACGACAGATATAACATACCATGGATTCAAAAAAGTACCGTTTCGAAACCCTCCAGATTCATGCGGGCCTGCAACCCGACGAACCCACCGGCGCCCGGGGCGTGGCGATCTATCCCACGGCGGCCTATCGGTTCAAAAACTGCGACCACGCCGCAAGGCTCTTCGAGTTGAGCGAAGGCGGCAACATCTATACGCGCCTGCAAAACCCCACCACGACGGCCTACGAACAGCGCATCGCCGCCCTGTACGGGGCTGTGGGGGCGCTCGCCGTCTCGTCGGGCATGTCGGCCATCCTGATCGCCGTGCTTTCGCTGGCGGCCGAAGGGGACAACATCGTCGCCTCGCCGTTCCTCTACGGAGGCACCTACAACCAGTTCCGCACGTCGCTGCGCCGGCTCGGCATCGACTGCCGCATCGCCCCGAGCGAGCGTCCCGAGGATTTCGAGGCGCTGATTGACAGCCGCACCAAGGCGCTCTACGCTGAGAGCATGGGCAATCCCACCTGCGCGGTCCCCGACCTGGAGGCGCTGGGCGAACTGGCCCGGCGGCGCGACATTCCGTTCATCGTCGACAACACGTTCGGCGCGGCGGGCTACCTCTGCAACCCGTTCGAGTGGGGCGCGAACATCGTCGTGGACTCCGCGACGAAGTGGATCAACGGCCACGGAACGGCCATGGGCGGCGTGATCGTCGACGGCGGCAACTACAACTGGGCGAACGGCAAATTCCCGCAGATCGACGGACCTTCGGAAGGGTATCACGGGCTTAATTTACACGAGGCGTTCGGTCCGGCGGCCTTCATCGTCAAATGCCGCGTCGACGGGCTGCGCGACCTGGGATGCTGCCCCTCGCCGTTCGACTCCTACCTGATGATGATCGGGCTGGAGACCCTCTCGCTGCGCGTGAAGCATCAGGTGGAATCCACCTGGAAACTGGCCGAATACTGCCGCAGCCACCCGAAGGTCGAGCGGGTCAGCTTCGTGGGATTCGACACGCACCCGAGCCATGAAAACGCCCGCAAATACTACCGCTACGGCTCGTCGGCGGTCTTCACCGTCGAACTCAAGGGCACACTCGAAAGCACCGTGCGCTTCGTCGAATCGCTCCGCCTGGCGGCCAACATGACCATGATCGGCGACTCGATCACCGTCGTGACCCATCCGGCGTCGACGACCCACAAACAGTTGAGCGACGCCGACCTTACGGCGGCAGGCGTCACGCCCACGCTGCTGCGCATCTCGCTGGGACTTGAAAACGCCGACGACCTCATCGAGGATTTCGAACAGGCTTTCGCACAAATCGGATAATGGAACCGCAGATTTACATAGCTCCCGGACCGTTCGAACTCGAAACGGGCCATACGCTACCCGAGCTGCGGATCGCCTACCACACCTACGGCACGCTGAACGCCGCCAAGGACAACGTGGCATGGGTGTGCCACGCGCTGACGGCCAATTCGGACGTCGCCGACTGGTGGCCCCACACGGTCGAGGCGGGACGGTTCCTCGACCCCGCGCGCCATTTCGTCGTCTGCGCCAACATCATCGGCTCGCACTACGGCACGACGGGGCCGCTGCACGTGAATCCCGCCACGGGGCGGCCCTGGTACAAGGATTTTCCGCCCTTCACGATCCGCGACATCGTGCGGGCGCACCGGCTGCTGGCCGACGCGCTCGGCATCGGGCGCATCGGGACGCTGGTGGGCAGCTCGGTCGGAGGTTTCCAGGCCGTCGAGTGGGCCGTTTCGGAACCGGAGCGGATCGAACGGCTTGTGCTGATCGCCACCGCGGCCAAGGCTTCGCCCTGGGCCATCGCCATCGACGAAACGCAGCGCATGGCCATCGAGGCCGACACGACTTTCGGCCAGCCGCGCGACGACGCCGGAATGAAAGGACTGGCGGCGGCCCGGGCCATCGGCCTGCTGAGCTACCGCGGGCCCGAAGGCTACAACCTCACCCAGCAGGACCGCGAGGAGCGCCCCGCCGTGCACCGGGCGTGCACCTACCAGCAATACCAGGGCGAAAAACTCCGCCGCCGTTACAACGCCTACTCCTATTACGCGATCCTCGACGCCTTCGACACGCACGACGCGGGCCGCGGGCGGGGCGGACTGGAGCAGGCGCTCCGCAGCATCACGGCCCGGACGCTGGTGGTCGGCATCACGACCGACATCATCTTCACGCCCGCCGAGATGCGCAGCTTGCACGCCATGATCCCCGGCAGCGCGTACCACGAAATCGACTCGCCGTTCGGCCACGACGGATTCCTCGTCGAACACGAACAGTTGAACGACATACTGCTGCCTTTTATGAACAATTAAAAACCGGATACCCCATGACCAAAATCAAAATCGGACTGTTCGGATTCGGCGTCGTCGGACAGGGCATCTACGAAGTGGTGCGCAAATCGAAGAACGCCCACGCCGAAATCGTGAAAATCTGCGTCCGCGACCCCAAAAAGCCGCGCAAGATCGAAGTCGACCCTTCGCTGTTCACCACCTCGGTCGACGACATCCTCGACAACCAGAACATCAACCTCGTGGTGGAGGTCATCGACGATGCCGATGCCGCCTACAACATCGTCAAACGGGCCATGCTGCGCGGCATCCCGGTCGTGTCGGGCAGCAAGACGATGCTCGCCAAACACCTTCCCGAGCTGATCGAGATTCAGAAAACCCGCAACGTGGCGCTGCTCTACGACGCTTCGTCGTGCGGCTCGATCCCCGTGATCCGCAACCTCGAAGAGTACTACGACAACGACCTGCTGCTGGAGGTCAAGGGCATTCTGAATGGCTCGTCGAACTACATCCTCTCGCGCGTCTTCGACCACAAGGACTCCTACGCCAACGCCCTCGCGCAGGCGCAGGCGCTGGGCTTCGCCGAAAGCGATCCCTCGTTCGACATCGAGGGCTACGACTCGCTGTTCAAGCTGGTGATCATCACCGTGCATGCGCTGGGAACCTACGTCGCCCCGGAGCGCATCTTCACCTACGGCATCTCGACGATCCACGATTCGGACATTCAGTACGCCCGTGAGAAAAACGTGAAGATCAAGCTGGTGGCGCAGGTCGTCAAGGTGAGCGACGAACATTTCACGATGTTCGTCATGCCGGAGTTCGTGACGCCTGCCAAGTACATTTACAGCGTCGACGACGAGTACAACGGCGTGGTGATCCGCGGCGAATGCTACGACCGGCAGTTCATGTTCGGCAAGGGCGCGGGCAGCCTGCCCACGGCGTCGTCGATCCTGAGCGACATCATGGCGCGGCTGAACAACTACCGCTACGAGTACAAGAAGATGAACTACATCGAGAAACCCGACTACACGACCGACATCACGCTGAAAATCTACGCCCGCTACAAGGAGACCGACGTGCAGGGCATTCTGAACTTCTCGAAGATTCACGAACAGTTCATCAGCGAGGAGAGCAACTACGTGATCGGCGAGATTCCGCTGCGCGAACTGCTCGAAAAAAGATCGCAGCTTTCGGGCAGGGACGTCTTCCTGGCGAACATCCCGATCTTCTTCCTGAACCGCGATTAAACAGAAAAAGGTCCCTTGACAAGGGACCTTTTTCATTGTCTACCGCACGGCGTCGTCTTTCACGCAGCGGACCGACAGGCCGTATCCGAGCGGAACCTCGCCGGTCACCGGATCGGTCGTGGTGCTGTAAACCAGGCAGCCGCTCCGCTCGGCCGTGGCCTCGCAGCTTATCAGATAACCTTTGTCGGCGTCTCCGTACCTGTTCGACGTGCCGTTCACGATCCAGTATCCGGCGCACCTGAAAAATCCGGCCGCAGGCCCGGCGGCAAGGAGCGCTTCGAGTTCGGCCAATGCGGGAACGTGCCAGCCCTCGGGACAGATGCCCCGCAGCGGAGTCCCGGACCGGACCGTGGCGCCGCCCGTCACCGTCTTATAATCGTACAGCAGCCCTTTTTCCGCCACCGCGGAAAGCCCCTCCTCGGGATACCATACGCCATCGCCGATCTCCGTACCCGCAGGCTGGTAGCGCAGGTTCTCGGCCATCCATACCTGTCCGCCGATCTTCGCCGTGCGGGAGGTATCGCCGCCGTATTCCAGTTCGGAAGCCTCCTCGCTCAGCTTCAGCTCGATGTCGATGTTGGTGACGAGCACCGACATGTCGTACCTTCGGCCGCTTTCGAGCGTCGCCGAAGAGAGGGTCTTGCTGCGGCTCTTGCCGTCGCGCGTGGAGACCGTGACGGTCAGCGCCCCCTGCTGCGGCACGAGAATCGCACGATAAGAGGCGTCGGGCGTCACTTCGAAGGTTTCGATTTCAGCGGCCGCCACGCCGGCTTTCGCCGAAGCCGTCGGCACGGAGAGATCCACCGAGGCCGTCGGGACGAATCCGCCCACGGCGACGCCCGAAACCGCAGCATCGGAATTGTTGGTAATGACGATGGTCAGCTGTGACATCAGGTGATAGAACAGCATCCCGACGGGCGCGCCCGTGGGCGTCACGTTCTTCGCCACGGCTCCCAGCAGGTCCGAGGAGGCGCAGCCCGCACTCTGATCCCGCGCCACGGAGAACTCGTCGGGAACACCCAACGCCGAATAGGGGAAATAGGCCGTAAGCGTCGAGGTTTCGTTCAGGTCGTTATACCACAGCAGGCCGGAAGCCGTAAAGGCCGAGCCGTCGTAGGTCATCTGGTGGTTCCGGACGTAATCCGAACCGTTCTTCGTGACAGTCAGACCGATACAGTCGCCCGTATCGAAATGAAGCCCCGTGACGCGGGTTTTAATCGACGGCGTGATCCGGATGCCGGGAACCGCATCCCGCTTATCGGCACAGCCGGGTGCAGCGGCGAGGCCCGCCGCCAGAAGCGCAAGAAGGAGTTGTCTTTTCATCATTCAGGTTTATTTTTGCGACTTTTAAGCACAAAAATAAAACTTTTTATGTCATCCGCAAGACCTCCGGTCAGTTTTTGTAATACGATTTGTCGAGTCCGAGCGTGAAATTCCCGCGCCGGAACCAGGTGACGGCGGCCAGCGCGAACACCAGCGCGGCGTTGAAGAAGAACGGGAAACGGTCGCTGTGGGTGTGGAACAGATGGCGGAACATGTCCATGATGAAGGGGCAGATCATCACCGCAAGGTAGTTCATCGCCATGACGAACGACAGCGCGAGCGTCGCCGAGCGGGGCGGAGCGATGGTCGCCGCCTTGTCGTAGATGACGGGCTGTATCACCCCGTAGCCGAAGCCCGTGAGCAACGCCCCGACGACGAGCATCGTCTTGTCACGGAAGATCCCCACGCACAGCAGCCCCGCGCAGACCAGCCCCAGCGACACGAGGTTGACGTTCTGCTTCAGCGCGCGGATGATCCGGTCGATAAACAGCCCGGGAAGCATGATCGCCAGGAAGAACAACGAGATCAGCACACCCGAAAACGAACTGCTGATCTTGTAGTCGTCGACCAGAAACGAGGCGTAGAAGGCGATGGCCAGCACGGCGTAAGTGGCGAAGAAGTAAAAGAGCATCAGTCCGACGAGCTTGCCCCGGTCGATCCGTTTGTGACGCATCTGGATGCTCTGCTCCGGCTCGGGCGTGGAGCGGCTGCGCCGGAGGAAGAACGACAGCGCGAGCGAGATGCCCGGCAGGGTATAGACCAGGAACGGAAGATGCCAGTTGACCTCGGCCAGGTAGCCCGTCACGGCGGTCGCCACGACGAGCGTGAGGTTGTTGATCGCCGAACTGTACCCCAGCTGCCGGACGCGGCTGTCCCCCGTGAAATAGTCGACGATCAGGCCCGTCGAGAGTGGGATGACCATGCCGGCGCCGACACCGAGGATGCAGCTGATGACGATGAGCCACGCCATGCTGCGGGCGAACAGGCAGGCCACGCCGCTCAAAAAGAAAATCGAAAGTCCTACGATCAGGATTTTGAGTTTGTCCCTCCCCTCGGAGAGTTTTCCGGAGAGCAGCACGAAGGGGATGATCAGCAGCGACGGCAGCGAGGTGAGCATCTGGATTTCGAGGTCCGTAACCTTGGGAAACACCTTGTTCAGATCGCCCAGAATAGGGGAGACGGCCAGTCCGGGCAGCGACGCAATGGCCGACACGGACCAGATTGCCAGCAGCACGACGAGCGTAACGGAGCCTTTTCCTGTCTTGATTTTCATAGCCGGGGATTTTAGTACCGCTATCCCCGCAACTGTTATACCAAACGAAAACGGACCGGCCTTGATTCCGGTCCGTCGTTCGGTTTCTTCCGGATGTCCCTATTGCACCCTCACGCAACGCACCGACATGCCGTTGGCACGGGCATAGGGGACGTTGTTTTCGAGGCCTCCGCCGGTGGTCTTCTTCTCGAACCAGAAGTGGAAAGCCGGGGATTTCGTACCCGACAACGTCCCTGCGGTCCAATAAAGACCCTCCCAGGGCTGCGCCTCCTCGGCCACGCTGCGCACGGTGACGGGGTTGTAAACGTTCAGGATCGTGCTGTTGTCGTAACGGCGGCGGCCTGCGCCGATAAACAGCGACGAGGTTCCCCGCTCCGGATCGGTCAGGCCCCAGCCGTATTTGTCGGCATCCGCCGCCGTGGGGGCTCCCACAAGTTTCAAACCGTCGAACACGGCCAACGGAGCCACCCGCCAGCCATAGGGACAGGGGTCGTAGGCGCTCTTTTCCGAAGCGGACCACAAATCGTCGGAATGTGCGCTCCACAGCCAGTCGTTCTCCGAACCGGAGACGCCCGTGATGAAGGTCAGCGGGTGCTGCACGGCGTAAGCCACCGTACCCGTCTCGGCGCTCGAAGCGGCCGTCCGCAGGTAGACGCGGCTGCCGCCGCCGTTGTACATGCTGGCCGATGCGCCGTTGGCGGCGTTGTACGAACTCGGGCCGATGAAGGGGTCCTTACGGCCCCACTGGTAATAAAGTCCGTACGAGGCGAGGATGTTCTCCACCGACGAGTTGTCGGCGGCCAGCGCCCCGAGGTTGCGGGTCATCATCGAATAGCCGTTGAAATCGACCGCACCGCCCTCGGCTTCGGGATCGTAGTCCGCAGCCCATACGTGCCAGCTCCAGATCAGCGTGCCGCCGGCGTCGTAGGCCCCGATCACGGCGTTGCCCTCCTTGATCTTGTCCCCGTCGTCGCTGTCGGCAGCCACGTAGAACGACGCCTTGCCGTCTTTCAACTCCAGGTATTGGATCAGATTCGACTGGCTCTGCCAGACGACATCGACCGAAGAGGTCGCCAGCTCGGTCAGGTCGCCCTTGTACATGGCGTCGATCAGGTAGTTGGTCTCCTTCTTGTTGATCAGATAACTGTTAGCCGGCTTACGGCTCAAATCCTCGGTGTCGACCACACCCACGAAAAGCGTCGCCGAAGCCGTCGATCCGCCGTGCACCTTGCCCGTCAGGGTCACCGAACCCGACTTTACGGCATCATTGTCGTCGTCGAACTTCTCGGGAGAGACGACCGTAATGGTGCGGTTCGCCGCGTCGATAACGGGATCGCTCCAGCCCGTGGGTTTGCCCGTTATCGAGAAACTCTCGATGTTGGAGGCCGAAAAACCCACCGTCACTGCATCGCCCGCATTGAGGAAAACGGCCGGAGAATCGAACGCGATCGTTCCCGATTCCTTGTCCTTGCTGCACGAAGCAAAAAAAACGACGGCCGCAACCGCGCAAACCAACCCTGCAAATCTTTTCATATAGTTCATTCTTTTCTTATTTCAGTTTCAAAATCAACGGCAAAGATAATAAAAAGTCGGACGGGTGCAAAACCGAATTGCGCACGGTTCAACAAAACTTCCCCTCCCAAAAGTGCCGTCACGGCACCAAAGATACTAAAAAGCGGAATAAATGCCACATGTCCGTCCGAATAATTGCATTTGGGAACAATTATTGCCGCCTATTCCTTAACGAATCAGAAACGCATATAGTATGTCGAAATTGAAAATCGAAACGGGAAGTTCTCCCGCCGAGGAGCGCTTCAGCATCACCGTGACCGAAAAAGGCCCCTTCCTGGTCTACGGACGCCCGCCGCTGGCCGAGCAGTTCATCATGCCCAACGAGCAGAACGAAAGCTGGTATTTCCAGGAAGGGCGGCGCTTCTCGACCGAGGCGGAACCTACGGCGCTCTGCCGCTGCGGGGCCTCGAAACGCAAACCTTACTGCGACGGGAGCCACGAAACGGCGGCCTGGGACCCGAGGCTCACCGCACCCGACGAATCGCTGCTCGACAAGGCCGAGACCGTCGAGGGCGGGACCCTCACGATGACCGACAATCCGAAATACTGCGTCTTCGCGCGCTTCTGCCACCCCGGGGGCGACGCGTGGACGCTCACCGAACGGTCCGCCGATCCCGGAGCACGCCAGCTGGCCATCCGCGAAGCGTCGATGTGCCCCGGCGGACGGCTGACGGCCTGGGACCGAAAAACGGGCAGCCCCTACGAATTCCGGTTCGCCCCGAGTCTCGGGCTGATCGAGGACGTCACCATCGGCAGCAGCGGCGGCCTGTGGATTCGCGGCGGCATTCCCCTGCGGCGCGAAGACGGCCATACCTACGAAATCCGCAACCGCGTGGTCGCATGCCGCTGCGGCCAGTCGGCCAACAAACCCTACTGCGACGGCACGCACGCGGCGATCAAGTGGCGCGACAACCTCGAAGGCGAACCGGTCGGCGAAACGCTGCCCGAGGAGGTCTACTGACCCCGCGCCAAACAAAAGCGAGCCTTCGAAGGCTCGCTTTTGTCATTCCATAACACCGTTCCGGGCCGCGGCGCCGATCCAGCAATCGGCCATCAGTCGCTGACCGGCAGGCGTGGGGTGGATGCCGTCCCACACCCAATAGGTCGCATCGCCGTTCGGCAGCCGCGTTTCCAGATCGGCGATAAGCCGGTGGAAGGGCACGAGCGTCGCGCCGTAGTCGGCTGCGATTCGCTCCACGATCACACAGCATTGCGCCAGTATCCGCTGCCGCAGGGGATAATATTCGCCCAATGCGCCTTCAACGATCTTCCCGCAGGGTGCGGCAAAGGGCGTGCACAGTACGATTTTCAACGCAGGATTTGCCTGCCGGGCCTGATCGAGCAGACCGCGATAGGTCCTTTCCCAGTCAGCAAAATCGAAGTCGGGAACCGTTTTCGGATCGTCGGCGCGCAGCAGTCTGCCAAGATGACGTTCCGCATCGTTCGTCCCGACAAACACCGACAGCACGTCGGGCCGCAGGTCGATCACATCCTCCTGCCAGCGGGCGGCAAGGTCGCCCAACGCATGACCGCCCACGCCGCGGTTGAAGAACCGGTAGTCGCGATCGGGGAAATAGCCCTGGTAATAGCTGGCGCATAAATACATATACCCGCTGCCGAAAAGGTGGTTGCGATCCCACAGATTGCGCTGCGACGACGGCTTTCCGTCGGCCTTGCCCCAATTACCGTCGGTGATCGAGTCGCCGATATACACCACACGCCGCCCCGAGGCCGTCACAGCCGGCTGGGGCGCATTCCGGGCGAACCAGCGCTGAAAGAAAAGCATCTGGCAGGGGAGCGACGCGGACCAGTAGGCCGCGTTGTGCGCACCGGGACGCACCAGGAAATCGTGCCCCACGCCCTGCCGCATCAGCTGTTCGTGGAGGTTCAGATTCACCTGATAGAAGAAATCCTGATAACCGCAGTCGAAGACGAGCGCCAGCTCGCCGTCCCGGAGCGAAGCGGCCTGACGGATCACCGTATGCGCGTTCCAGCGTTCCGGATTGTCTTTCAGTTCGCCCAACTGTTTCTTCATCTCCCACGAGTCGGGGAAAGGCCGGATGTCCACGCCTCCCGAGGTCGATCCTGCAGCCCCGAAACGGTCTTTGTGGCGCAGCGCTACCCACAGCGCGCCGTGACCGCCCATGCTCAAGCCCGTGACGGCGCGGCCCTCGCGCGAAGGAATCGTCAGGTAGCGGGCGTCGATCCAGTCGGGCAGTTCCTGCGCCACGAAGGTCTCGAACTGCGACGCCGGATCGAGGGGACTGTCCCAATACCAACTGTTCGCGCCGTCGGGGCAGACGACGATCATCCCGCAGGCGTCGGCCAGCGGACGCAGGTCGGTGATGTTCTGCCACGTCGTGTACGAACCGCCGAAACCATGCAACAGGTAGAGCACGGGCATGCGCCGCCCGACGCCGGCATCGGGAACCACGACCAGCGCCGGAATTTCGCGCTGCATCTTCGCGCTGAAAACCGCCACCGTGTCGATCTGCGCAGCGGAGGCTCCCGCCGCGGCAAAAGCGAAAAACAGAATCAAAAGGCACTTTCTCATAACTGTCTGAATCTTTCACAAAAAAGGGCGCGCACGACGCGCACCCCCTGATAACAAATCCGTCAAAACTATTTCTTTTCGGGTTTGGCAATGGTCTCGCGCATCTGCGTGTCGGCCATGATGTTCTTCATCTTGTAGTAGTCCATGATGCCCAGGTTGCCGTTGCGGAACGCCTCGGCCATGGCCAGCGGCACTTCGGCCTCGGCGAGAATCACCTTGGCGCGGGCGTCCTGCGCCTTGGCCTTGTTCTCCTGTTCGAGCGCCACGGCCATCGCACGCCGCTCCTCGGCTTTCGCCTGGGCGATGTTCTTGTCGGCCTGCGCCTGGTCCATTTGCAGCTGGGCACCGATGTTCTTGCCCACGTCGATGTCGGCGATGTCGATCGAGAGGATTTCGAAGGCCGTTCCGGCATCAAGCCCCTTTTCGAGCACCACGCGCGAAATGGAGTCGGGATTTTCGAGCACGATCTTATGCGACGCAGCCGAGCCGATCGACGAAACGATGCCCTCGCCGACACGCGCCAGCACGGTCTCCTCACCGGCACCGCCGACCA
>OGIE01003545.1_pt1 | contig 16566 bp, 27 predicted proteins | sample 1571581 | NCBI WGS metagenome assembly OGIE01 (sample SAMEA2582021, study PRJEB24529) | metagenome | biome: Human gut stool | place: China | collected 2011
ACCACATAGCGGCCTGTTCGTACTTCTTGTACTGCCTGCTGGGGGCGATGAACGGCTTTCCGGTGCGGTGGTTGGTAAATATCTGCTGGGAGTTCTTTTTGGTGATGGGGGGCAGGGAGATAATGTATTTTTGGATCATAAACTGCCCCACTGTTCTGCCATTGCGGCGGCGATGCCGGGGAATGTTTTGCTCCTCACTTTTGCCGAGCGGCTGAAAGTGTCTTCCCATGTTCTTGCTTTTCCGCTCGGCGTCACACCAAACATTGCGGCGTTGTCTGGCTTTGGCAAACCGGTCCCGCGCAGCAGCGGAAGATTGACAAGCCATAATGACGTTGCTTTTGTGACGTAATTTTCCGTGTCATCTGTAGATTTTGCGAACATATACGGAGAAATCGTTTGGTCTGGCTTGCGATATGCTGTATTCATAAACCCGACAGGGTTTTCTATTGCAATTCGTTCTGCGTTTGCTGTTAAGAATTGCATAAAAAACACAGCGCCCTTGGCTCTTTCAGCCCAACGTGCAACCACTTTTTCTGAAGGTGTACATCGTAGGGAAAAACTGCGCGTGGCAACATTACTAAGATACGTGCAAGGCGGGTGTGCAATCAGCAAATCCCACTTGCCTACATCATGAGCCTTGCCGTCCATCGTTACGATTTGCCCCCCCTCGATTGCTTTCATGGCATCGCCTAAAATATGCCATTCCGGGTGTCCTCCCGATGGTTCCTGAATATCGCAGCTGTACGCTTCATGTCCGCGTTCTCGGAACGCCTTGCAGACTGTCTGCGATTCTTCACAGGCAACTAATACTTTCACGGTACAATCTCCTTTACTTTCGCGTAGTACTTCTCGCTGTACCAGATGTCCGGCAGGCGGGGATTTTGGGTGTAACCTGCGGTGCGCAGGGCGGCTTCGGCGTTCCAACGTGTGGAATACAGGCGCTTGGAGTGGGTGATGTCGCCGGTAGAGCGGGAATAGGTGATGATTTCATACTTCATCGGCGTGCAGGGCCTCTTGCAGGTGCTTTTGCGCGCTGTCCATAATAACAGTGGCCTTTTCAAGTTTCTCTTTAGCTGCGCTGTGCAGGTTGGCTGCATAGGCAAGCTCGGCAAACGCAAGCTTGAGCAGAAAATCTTTATCAGTCATAGTCCGTCATCTCCATAAATCGTTGATAGTTTCCGTCAAAGGCAATGTGCAAATCGCCTGTAATGCCGCGCTTATTCTTGGCAAGGGAGAAATAGTATTCAGTTTCGCCTTTGCCCAAAAGGATGATTGCATCTGCGTCCTGCTCTATCTGGCCGGATTCTTTTAGGTCTTGCACCTTCGGTGCGTCCACGCCGCCGCGGTTTATCTGAGCAAGCGCCACTACAAGTCGGCCTGTTGTCTGGGCCAGGGTGTGCAGCTGCATTGAAATGTTTGTGACCACCTCATACCGGCTGTTGCCCCTGCCGGGAATCAGCTGTAGATAATCCACGATGATGACATCCGCCTGCTTGGCGGCTGCGGTAGCAGATACCCATGCGACATTTTGACCGCCTGCATTGATGAGCCATAGCGGCAGGCTGCTGATAGTTGCGCACGCCTTGGCGTATTCTTCATCCTGTGGGGCGCGTCGCTTAAAGACGATCTCCTCCATCGGGATAAGGGCAAAGCAGGAAATAAGCTTATCAAACAAGCCGACCTGGTCTGCCTCATAGGAGAAGAAGCAGACCTTTTTGCCGTCCTTGGCAAATTGCAATGCCATCTGCAAACCGAGTGCAGTCTTGCCTGCACTCGGCCTGCCGCCGACAACGACCATCTGCCCGGGGCGGATAGAGCAGCGCCTATCCAGCGCGCTGAGTCCGGTCTTGATGCTGCGGTCTGTCTTGTCGTTTTGCTCTATGAGCCACTTACCTGCGACCTCTGCAACGGTCATGCAGCGGTTATCGACGCTGTCCTCTGTGAGAACGTCAGAGAGGGCCGCAGACAGGCCGCGCATGTCATCGACACTCTTTCCGGCTTCTGCAATTTGAAGGCCAATTCTGGCGGCTCTGCGGCGCTGAGAGGCATCCTTGACAGCGGCAACGAATTTGCGGTAACCGCTGATAGAGGGGAGCGATGCAGCGCATACTGCGGCAGTCTCGCGGTTCTTCATAAGCACATAGTCATCCTGTGCGAAGTACCCGCGTGTGGTGTACATGGATTTTATCTCGGAGAATGTGGCGGCGCAGGCACCGTCCGCGAAATCGCTTTCACTTAGGTGGTCGATGCAGTAGAGGATGCTGTCCGGCGCGTAGACCATTGCGCCGATAACGCATTGTTCCGGTGTGGGGTTCAATCGATCCACTTCCTTTCCGGCTGGGCCGTCTGTTTGCGGCTGCGCTCCCATGTGCGCACTGCGGCTTTCCAGTCTTTCATTTGGTTCTTGCCTACCTTCCAACCCTTGCTTGTGTAGAAGTCGCAGAATTCGCTGCCGTCAATGCCGTTGTTTCGTTCCCGGCAATAGGAGTTGACTTCTTCAGGCGTAGGGGGAACAAACCGCTTTGAAACGGGCACACCCTCGTCCCCCTGTGGGGGATTATAGGGGGTATTCTTAACTTCTTTATTCTTCTTTATATAAGGGTCTGTGTTAGCACTGTGTTGGTTCTGTGTTACCTGTTTGTTAGCTTCTGTGTTAGCGCATTGGTAATCGCTGTAATTAGTTACCGTAAATACGCTAAATTTCCCATGCTCGCACTGTGTTATTTCTTGTGTTGATTTTAGATGGTTTAAGGCAGTACGAACGGATTGAACACTTATACCAGTATCTGTTGAAATTTGACGGATAGAGGAAACGGCCTGACCGGGTTCTAGTTGGACGCCTTTGTAGTAGCACGGCTCATAGCAAGCAAGAAACAGCAAGTGCAGAAACACGCATTTTGTGGGGGTATCGGTATACCAGCCCCACTTCATCATGCGGCGGTACAGTTTTATGTAACCCTCGTTTGCCATTTTTCAACACTCCATGTAATACTCCGCGACACGGCAAAGCCGACCATAGCGATTGCGGCGGGTGACCATGCGGGAGGCTACCGGGTAGCCTTTCCGTTTGAGGTCGGTGATGCGGGAGGCAAGGCGGGAACAGCCGTAGTCCTCGAGTGCGTCCAGCGCAGTAAGAGAATCGCCGTTTTCAAGTGCGGCGAGAATCTGGTCAAGCTGGCTCGGATGCTTTTTTTCGTTCATGGTTTTACCTCGACAGCAAATTGAGAAGTGCGTGAATTCCACGCAAACGGTCATATCCAAGAATTTTGCCTGTTCCAGCCCAAAACTGAAACAGTTTCCCATCTGACTTTCTTTTGCAATGAAAGTGTCCGATTTGCTCGTTTTTTAGAACAAATTCGATATTATTCAGCTCAAACTGTTTAATTGCATAGGTTATGCGTTCAGAGTTTTTCGCAACGCGCTCCTTGTGCTTTTCCTTTGCGTAAAGGTGATAACCTCCGTCAAAAGTATCTGCGGGGTCGTTTTCGCGCTCGGCTTTTCTCTGTACCTCGCGCCTCAGAACGGCAGATCGCCGTCATCCTCAATGAGGGCATAGTCTGCATCGGGTTCGCCCTGCGTGCGCTGTGAGGGGGCTGCGGGACGCTGTGCGGCGTTCTGCGGGGCGGGGCTGGCACTTTTACTGCCGCAGAAACTCGCATTCTGGGCCACGATTTCAACGGCTGTGCGGTTCTGACCGTTCTTGTCCTGATACTGGCGGGTCTGCAAGCGGCCATCGATGGCGATCATCGCACCTTTGGGGAAGTATTTGCAGACAAACTCTGCGGTTTTGCCCCAGGCAGTAACGTCCAGCCAGTTCGTCTGGCTCTGGCCGCTGGCATCCTTATAGCCGAAATCGTTGGCGATTCGGAACGAGCAGACGGACTTTCCGCTGTTTGTGGTTTTGAGTTCCGGCGATGCAGCGAGTCTTCCGATAATAGCAACAACATTAAGCATAACTTTCTACCTTCTTTTTGTAATAATATGTGGTTTTATCTATGCCGGCCATTTTGCAGGCCTCAGTTACGGTAACTCCAGATTTTATAAGATTGTCAATCTCTGATAAATCAACGCTTTTGTAACGCGGGTGATTTAGCCTTGTTTTCAAACGCTCTTTAGCAGCCTTTGAAATCTTACTTTTTCTTTCGTCAGAGAATTTTTTACCGGAGTTGTGAAGAATTGTGTGCGCAGACGTAGACAGCATACACAAATTCTCGATTCGGTTATCGTCCTTTTTGCCATTAATGTGATGGATGCAATAGCCTTTTGGAATTTCAACCCCGGTTTCCTTTTCAAAGATATAAATGTGTTCGAGTACCATCCCATTTTTGTCAGCGCGGTGAAAATCCGGGGCATAAATAATCTTGTAACCTTTTGCTGTATATCTCGGGGCGTGGTTAAAATTCCTTTTACGTTGACCAGCAGAACGATTGGCGCTAATGGAATGTGCAGAACGTTTTAAACCTATTTTTCTGGCTTTTTTGCAAATGCCAAGGAGAGTGCGGTTCGGGAACATCTTGACAAGTTCTTCATTTGTGTACGAGCTATAATACTTCTTTAGGTTTGTAAGATCAGCCTCTTCCCAAGATGGGTCTTTCATAGATTAGTCCTCCGTAATATCGAGATAGTTTTTGTAAAAGCGGCGGCGAAAGTCAGACACCGTCCAGTGGTAGTAGGCCATTGCCCGATACTGCCCCAATCTGTGATAGTAATCTTGTTTTTCGCCGCTTTTGTGAATAGCGGCGTGGCATTGCGGGCAGACGTTGATCCAAAGCCCGAATTGTTTGGACTTGCTGCGCAAAGCACCGCCGTAAATCTCGTGCCGGACTGTCAGACCCGTACTGCGACAGCGGTAACAGATGTCATCCTCGCAAAAGAAAAGCGTTGGCGCATAGCCGTTCTTGTCCAGCTTGGTTCCGTATTCATTGCGTGTCGGTCGGCGCATCGTCTGTCAGTCCTTTCAGTTTTGCGATTTCTTCCGGGGTCATGGTGGGGATGCCCTGCTGCTGGCATTCTTGCACAATCAGCTCAATGAGGCGGTGCATCTGTGAGGGGTCGAACTGGGAAGAACCGTACCAGCATTGCAGGTTGTAGAAGGTCCCCTGCGGGGTGGTCATTTCATCGAGCTTATGAACCTGCCAGCCTTCGCCCTTGCTTTCCCAGCCGTTTTTGAATGCTTTTGCAGCATCGGCGCAGAGGGTGACAAGGGCGGAGCTGCCGCCGATGTCGCGTATCAAATCGCGGTAGATGTCCAGCACAGGGCGGTTGATTTTGGCGGCGAGCTGATTCATCAAAGCCCACGCGTAAGCGTTGGCCGAGAGGCTGCGCCGCTTGGTAGCAATACCAAAACTGGAAATGATTTTCTGAGCTTTTTCCTGTGCGGTTGCAAAAATCGCGCGGAACATATTAGCGTCGTCCACAGAGGAAAACTCAATGACATATTTCATTGTGTCGATGGGGATAACTGATTTCAGGACTGCTTTCATTTCCACGCCTCTGCAATCTGCTGGCCCTGCTTCCAGTCCTCTGCCGTGAAGTTCTTAGAGGGCTTGCCGATGGTTTCCGCAATGAGTTTCAACGCGTCAGCTTCATTGGCGTTGTTCTTCTGGCAGTAGGCTTTGACAGCACGCTGGCACTCGGCGCGGGCGGCAAGGCGGGCGGCGGCTGCGTTGGTGTCGCGCTGGGGCTCGGCGTTACCCATTTTGTATACGGTCTTTCCGTTTGCGGCGATGGTAAGCGCCGTAATGCGGCCACCCTTAACATCCATAGCTGTGACGGAAAAGCGGGTGTTGCATTGATAAATCGGTTTGCCCCATTTATCTTTACGGCCAGAATCGACCACATCGGCGTTGGCGGCAGAAATCCAGATAAAGGGAGCTGTATACAGTTCTCTCCCAATTCCCCAGTTAAACCCGGCTCGTTTGAAGCTGTCAGACGCAAGGCCCTTTTCGGCTTCGGTGTTAGATTCTGTGCCAGTGTCCTCTTTTTCCACCCACTGCTTTTTGTCATCGTCCCAGACAGCAATGGTGCAGTTCGCATTGTCGCGGGAATGGCGGCGCTGCCAGTTCATAGGGCCATAGGTTTCATCCAGAATCTGCATATCGCAGCGGGCGGTTTTATAAAGCAGAAGAGACACGCCACTAGCTTTACAGGTGGCAACGCGGCACTCTACATCGGACGCCGTAAGAGCGCGGGGGCGCTTGATTTCTTTATCCATTAGATTGCTTCTCCTTCCGGGTCAGGGGTGGTGAGGTGGATGCGGTAGCAGCTGGCGGGCGGCAGGGCCGTGTCCGGCTTGCGGGTTTTTAGGTCATAGTAGTAGACCGGAATGCTGTCTGCCAGAAAATAGGTGCTGTTCAGGCCGTATTCATGTTTTGTGAAAAGCGGTACAAATGCGCCGATGCTCTCGGAATAGATGCGGCGGGCAGCCTGCACGGCGTTGAAATAGCAAGCGCTGATGCCCTTTCCAGTGGGGATGAACTCGGCAAGATGCCGCCCCTTCAAAAGCGCGTGCGCCTGTTTCAGGGCGCTGATGTCGTCAATGGTCATTTTAGTAGTCCTCCATACAGCGGCAATCTTCCCAGGGGTCGTCCTCTTGGACATCCTCACCGGGGAAGTCGTCGGGGTTATAACACATATCACAGCCGATGATTTCCGTTTCGATCAGGTAAATTGCTTCGCATTCCTCGCCACATACCGGGCAGCGGGGGCGGCGGGGTTCGGCAGGAGGAAAGGGGTTGTCTTGATGACCCCAAAAGCTAGTCATTCGTCGGCCTCCTGATTTTCTTCCTCATCATAAAAATGAAACTCCATCAAGTCGGCGATTGCGAGGTACTCTTTGGCGTATTTGCTGTCGCCGTGGGTTTTCTTGACGATTTTGCGGAACTGCGCTAAATCACCATAAAAGCAACCGCACTGCACGCGGAGAATTTTATCCTTGCAGCGAAAAAATGTAGTCGCGCGGAAGTAGCGTCCAAAGCCTGTAACGACGGCGTAGTCCGCATTGCCGGAGACCTGCGCATCGCCGGAGACCCGCGCATTGCCGTAGACCCGCGCATTGCCGGAGACCTGCGCATTGCCGTAGACTCGCACATTGCCGGAGACCTGCGCATTGCCGGAGACCCACGCATTGCCGTAGACCTGCGCATCTCCGTAGACCCACGCATCGCCGGAGACCCACGCATTACCGTCGTTGGAGAGGTTGCCTTCCTTCTCAATAAATCCGCCGAGTTCTCCCTTCGCGACGTCGCCAAAAGCGACGAGAGCCTTAATACGGAACAGCTTCTTCCCGAAAACGTTCGTTACAAATTCGGCGGTCAGTTCAAATTTCTTCATAGCTGGATTCCTCCTTTGGATACAGTCCGCACAGCAGATTCAACGCCAGCAGGGCGGAGAGAGTGGTGGGGATGTTGAGAGAACCGAGCGCAGCCAAGAGCAGCACCAAATCTGCGGTGATTGCCAGCTTGACGGCGGCGCGTTTCAGTGATACAATGTTCATGTAATACTTTCCTTTCTGTTCTTGCCGCGTCGGTGCGCCAACACCGATGCGGCGCTTTTTTTGTTTCAGCATAAAAGGCTTGCGATTTGTTCGCAGGTCATGTTGCGGATGCTGCCATAGTGCATCCAGACCCAGCCGCGGGAGCGACCAAGAATCTTTGCGACCTTTCCAGGGCCGAAAAGAATCTCGCCGGGGTAAAGCTCGGCAGCGCGGGCACGGACGGTGACAAGGGTGTCACGGTAGAAGGGCTTTTCGCGGGGCATGGCGGGTTACTCCTTTCTGCGGTAGTTGCTGTCATAGGCGTTTTTGAGGTCGTTGACCGTGTAGCGATTGAACGGCCCGGCAATGCCCAAAGTGGATTTTGCCCAGTTGTAGTTGTATTCCAAATCTGTTTGGCTTCGTTGGCATTCCGTTGCCAAATTATTTTGAAGATTTGGGTTCAGCTCGTAAAAATCACACAATGAAAAGGAATCAGGAGATTCGGCGCGATCTGAATTGTTCAATCGCTTCAAAGCGGACTTTGCTACCACTGCGGCAAGCAGGCTTGATAGGCCGGTAAGCGCGAAGGTCACCGTAAAAACGGTTGCGATAGTAGACATCGGTTACTCTTTTCTTTCTGCGATGATGTCTGCGACAGCCTTTTCAAAGCGCTGCTGTGCGCCAGCAGGGGAACGGTGACCGTTAAGAATGGCGCTGACATACTCCGGCGTGACCGAAAGGGCTTTCGCAACATCCTGTTGGCGGATGCGGTGGATGTGCATTTTGCCGACAATTTCCGCAATCCATTGTTCAGCCATACAAACTTATCTCCTTTCAACAGAATTTGTTGATTTTCTTAAACTCTTGTGATAGAATGAAGTTGCTAGAATCAAACCACCGATACAAGGGTCTAACTTTGTCAACCAACAGTTTCATTATAGTCTATTTAGTTAAACTTGTAAAGTGGTTTTGTCTATCTTTTTAGACTTTGGCAATATGCACAAAGGGAGAGGGATAAAACTATGTTTTTTGACGTTTACAAGAAACTATGTGAAGAACACAATGTGACTTGTAGCCGGGCGGCGCTGGATATGGGTATAAATAAAGGTACTGTTTCGGTGTGGAAGAAAAAAGGTACTAGTCCACAGGCGGCACAGCTGCAAAAAATAGCGGAATACTTTGGTGTGTCTGCGGACTATTTGCTATCTATGGACAAAAAAGAAAACCCCATTGCAGAAAGCAATGGGGAAATCGTAGCCAGAGAGTGCGTAGACCTTACTGATGCAGAGCGGGAAGACATTCTAAAGTATATAGCTTATGTAAAGTCTAAGCGGGACTCTGCTTGATCGATTGAATATATAGAAGGACCTCGCGAAGTTCTTCGTCGGTTAGATCGTCTGCTGCAATCCTGATTTTTTCGAGCTGGGTCATGGTCGTTCTCCTTTTTTATGTAGCCGTTGTTTATAGAAACAACTATATACTACTTACGGTTGTAATGCAAGTAGTAAATTGCACAAAAACGTGCGGGAGTGTTTTACAATCCGGTTTTTGGGACGCTTCCGGCGACCATGTTTAGGCGGTAGCTGCGGGCGAATGATAACGGACATTGTGGAAGCCTCCCTTAAAATGTAGTTTGTATTTACAGTATAAGGGAGAGCTAGAGCGAAAAAACGCGAAACGGCGCGGAAATTTAGCAGATTGAACAAGGGGGCGCTGTATGCCCAAACAACTTGTATTTTGGCGCACAGACCGAAATGACGACTATGTACACACAAATCAGCACTGCCCGGAAATCGAAAATGCAAAAACGGTGCAGTGCGGCACGATTGAACAGGCACAGCACACGGGCCATGTGCGGGCGTGTCCGAAATGCTACGAAAAAGGCGCGACATGTGAACGGCTACAGCTAACGGCAAAAAGCCAGCCGCCGAAACCGGCGGAGACAAAAGACGATGCGAACAAGTATTTAAGTGCAGCGGTCGCGGTGCTTGCATTGCTTTGCTGCTTTGTGTGGTGGTGGAACAATACACAACATAGCAGAAGCTATGACACAACAGCGACTGCTGCGGTGAGCGAGTATAGCACAGAAACCAGAACGACAGCCACGCCGAGACCAACAGCACGGCCAACCGCAACGCCGAAGCCAACAACAAAAAAGACCTCCGGCACATTTAAAGTTACTGCATCAGCCACTATGGTTTATAATAATCATGTTGGCAACGATTGGTGGTATTATTTTGAAGCAGGTGACAAACAATTACCAGCAACGGTAAATTGCAGTGTTGGCGATGATGTATCACTGTATGCAGAAATAACAGAAGATGACAGTGTGCCGGACGTCGGAAGCTTGGACGGATATGTTACAATTGAAGATGGAGATTTTGAGGACGGATTTACCGTAACAGAAGATGTTTATGTGTATGAAACAAGCGGCAGATATTCAGGGAATGAAGCAAAGTTTGAAGTAACATGGGATTTTGAGCCACAATAAAAAAGCCCCTGCCGGTGAGTCGAGCACCGACAAGGGCAAAGGGTGTCAGCTTTTGGCTGGCATCTTTTAGTATATAGCGATTTTAGGAGGGTGTCAACATGGCGAGAGCAAAAGCGCGGGCCGATGGGCTGATTGAACGGACAAAAACCTATGACGGCAAGCGGGTACACTTTTACGGCAAGACCGCGAAAGAGGTCGCCGCAAAAATTGACGAGTACGAACGCCAACGGGAAGCGGTGAAAGAGAACGGCCCGCTGTTTGAGGATGTGGCCGGTGAATGGTGGGAGAGCCATTCAAAAAATATCAAGACCGGCGCGGAAAGAGCCTACAAGGGCAGCTACAAGGCCGCGCTGGAAGAGTTCAGCGGGTACCGCATGAAGGAGATAACGCCCGCGCTGGTGTCGCTGTGGGGCGAGAAATTCAAGGCCGCAGGCTATGCAGGGAAGACGGCAAGCAATGCCCGGAGTGTGTTGTCTTGTGTGTTCAAGTTTTGGTGCGTCCGGGATGACGAAACATACAACCCGGTGACAGTTACGGATTTGCCTAGAGGAATGAAAAAAGCAGAGCGTGAGCCGCCGACAGAGGAACAGCTACAAATCGTCAAGGCACACCCGGAGGGGTTCGGGCTGTGTGCCTGGCTGTTCATGTATACGGGATGCCGACTGGGTGAGGTGCTGGCGCTGCAATGGCATGATGTGGATTTTGAGAAAAACAGAATTAGCATTTCCAAAGAAGTGGCGTGGATAAACAACCAGCCGATTGTACAAGCGCCGAAAACTGCAAACGGTGTGCGCACTGTGCCGCTGCTGTCGCCGCTACGGGGCGTGCTGGAACCGCTGCGCGGGGCAGATAGTGAGTATATACTCGGAGGGGAAAGGCCGCTGACAGGCTGCGCATACAAGCGCAGATGGGCATATTACTGCAAGGATGTGGGCATGGCGCACTATGTGCTGCACACACGAAGAAATAAGCACAGAGGCAAAGAGTACACAACGACGATTAAGGACTGGATTGCCGACGTAACGGCGCACCAGTTCCGGCACGAATACGCCAGCATGTTATATGCGGCGGGCATTGGAGAGCTGGAAGCGCAACGCCTTATGGGGCATGCCGACATTACGACAACACGGCGAGTATATACACATATACGGGAACGCCAGCTAGATACAGCAGGAGCGGCACTTGAAAAATTTATAAGCGATAAAACGATATAATTGAAGCCCGGTTGCATGGTGCAATCGGGCTGCTTTTTTACGACAGTTTTACGACATCTTGAAAAAATAAAAGCATTTACGACGGTTTTACGACGTGAAAAATAACATACTTGAACATGTAGAGACATTGCAAAACGTAGAAAAAAAGCGCATCTACGTTCATCGCTCGTAGATACGCTCTTTTTGTAATGGTGCGGCTAACAGGACTTGAACCTGCACGTCGTGGACACTGGACCCTAAAACCAGCGCGTCTGCCAATTCCGCCATAGCCGCATAACAAAATTAGTATACGTTTTTTTGTGCGGTTTGTCAATGGCAAAACCGTATTGACACGGGCATCCGTTTTAATATAGGGCAATACCGCATAATTCCAAGTGCCGCACCCGCCGGAGCGGTGCTTAAGCCGTTAGGCGGGAATTATGCGGTGCTGCCATAGGAAGGCTTGCGCACAATTTACGTTTTATCTATGGACGTGTGTCCCTGCTGTACGGTATACTATAGACAAACCACCTGCCAGCCTGTGACCACGGAGGTAGACTTTGAAAAAGAACATCCTAGCCAAGCTCTCGCCCTTCCATTTTTTGATGCTGCTGATCGCGGGCATCATCAATGCTATCGGTGTAACGCTGTTTATTGCGCCGGTACAGCTGTACGACAGCGGCATCTCCGGCACATCCATCCTGCTCTCCCAGTTGACGCCGGACTATCTGTCGCTGTCCTTCTTCCTGATCCTGCTCAACATCCCGCTGCTGCTGTTCGGCTTCAAGCGGCAGGGGGCGGTGTTCTCGATTTACGCCATCTTTACGGTCTGCGTCTACTCGGTGGCGGCCTGGCTCATCACCGATGTGCTGTCCATCGACGTCAGCATTGCCTCGCCGCTGGCGGGCACGGATTTGTTTTTGTGTGCGCTTTTCGGCGGCATCATCTCGGGCGTTGGCAGCGGCCTGGCCATCCGCTACGGCGGCGCGATGGACGGCATTGAGGTCGTCGCCGTCATCTTTGCAAAGCCGCTCGGGCTGTCCGTCGGTACATTTGTGCTGATTTACAACGTGCTGCTGTACATGATCTGCGGCATCGTCATGGGCAGCTGGATACTGCCGCTCTACTCCATCGTCACCTACGCGGCGGGCTCCAAGACCGTGGACTTCATCGTGGACGGCCTTGACAGCGCCAAGGCAGCCATGATCATCACGACCCACCCGGACGAGATCGCCCGCGCCGTGTCGGAGGAATTCGGCACGGGCCTGACCATCATAGACGCCCACGGCTTCTACTCGGACACGCCCAAGACGGTGCTGTACGTTGTGGTCAACCGCTTCCAGACCGTCAAGCTCAAGACGCTGGTCAAGGGTGTCGACGCAAACGCCTATATGGCCATCAGCCCGGTGGCCGACCTGCTGCACGGCAGCAAGGAAGAAGAAACCGCCTGACCCAAGCCCCCTGCATCCCCGCGATGCAGGGGGCTTTTTGTGACATAATCCGCGGACTGCCTGCACATTCTAATCTCAAAGCGAGGGATGAATATGCACCGACACAAATTTTTACGGCATGCGGCGGCTGTCCTGGCGGCAGCGGCCCTGCTGGCGGCTGTGGTACTGGCGGGCCTGGCGGCGGCTTTGCCGGATACACTTTACACCGACGGCCCGGCGGCGGAGCTGGAAATTGCCTCGATGCCCTACCTGACCGTAAAAAAGCGGCAGGGGAGCGTGGCCGCGGACAGCACGACGCCTGACACAAGCGCCAACGTCACACTGACGCTGTTCGGCACGCTGCCGGTCAAGACCGTGCGTGCCGTCAGCACCGAGCGGCGCACCGTGCAGGTCTGCGGGACACCGTTCGGCGTCAAGCTGTTCTCCGACGGGGCGCTTGTCGTGGCGTTCTCGGATCGCTACACGGCGCTGGGCAGTGAGAACCCCGCCAAGGCAGCCGGGCTGCGGCTGGGCGATTTGATCGTCTCCGCCAACGGCAGGCCGGTACGCAGCAACGAGGACCTGACCGCGGCCATTCAGGCGGCGGGTGGCGCACCCCTGACCGTGGTGTATCGGCGCAGCGGTGCCCGGCACACGGCGACGCTGACCCCGACGGCGGACGAAAACGGTCACTACAAGGCGGGCGTCTGGGTGCGGGACTCGGGCGCGGGCATCGGCACTATGAGCTTTGTGGACCCGCAGCGCGGCACATTCGCGGGGTTGGGGCATTCCATCAGCGATGCCGACACAGGTGCGGACCTGACGCTGCTCTCCGGGGAAATCGTCCCGGTGACGATCACCGGCTGCATCCGCGGCGCAGCGGGCAGCCCGGGCGAGCTGCGCGGGGAGTTCGCCGCCGCACCAGCCGGAACCGTGTTGGCCAACGATGCCGCCGGGGTCTACGGCAGCTACACCGGCAGCTGCACCGCCCCGGCACTTCCCGTGGCAAATTTGCAGGAGGTCACGCCCGGCGAGGCCGAGCTGTGGACCACTGTGCTGGGCACGACGGCGCAGCCCTATACGATTCAGGTCGAGCGTGTGACGATGACCGGCAGCGACCCGAACCGAAACCTGCTGATCCGCGTGACGGACAAGCGCCTGCTTGACGCCACCGGCGGCGTAGTGCAGGGCATGAGCGGCTCGCCCATCGTGCAGAATGGCCGTCTGGCGGCAGTGCTTACACATGTGCTGGTGAACGATCCGAGCAGAGGCTACGCAATCTTTGCGACAACCATGCTGGAAAAAGCGGATGCTGTCGCCAGCAGCAAATGAGCGCCGAAAGTGGGACGCAGCGGGCGAAAAAGAGGGACTGCTGACCGACAACGAAAACCACGAAAAAAATAAAATGATGCTGATACGTGTACTATTTTGCCGATGACTGACGAATTATAGAAAAACTTGTCGAACGAAAATTTCGGGAAATACCGATAAACAGCGGGAAATCTATTGATAAATGTGGGAAAATATGGTAGAATTCCCAATGTAAACAGAAACCGAGCGAAGTTTACGCGCGGGGTACGCGCAGCTCAAAATGTATGGAGGATATGTGACGATGGAAAAGATCAAATTTGTAATGACCGACACGGACACGCAGGTGTCCGCTGTGTGCCGCCGTGCGCTGGAAGCCAAAGGCATTGCCGTGACCGTCTGTGAGAAGAACGGCACCAAGGCCCTGGAAACCCTTCTGGCCGTTCATCCGCAGGCCGTTCTGCTGGATGCGTTCATGCCGGACCTGGACGCGATCACGGTCAAGCAGCGCTACGAGGCCCAGAACACCAGCAGCACCCACACGACGTTCTTCGTCACGGGGGCATTCCAGAGCGAGGAGATGGAGCAGGAACTTCTTGACAGCGGGTTCTCGTTCTTCTTCGTCAAGCCGTTTGATGAGTCGGTCCTCGTCAGCCGTGTGCTGAAGGCGGCGGGCAACACGATGCGCCCGCAGGTCGTCTCGCAGGACAGCGATGAGCTGACCGTGACGGAAATTCTGCACCAGATCGGCGTACCCGCGCACATCAAGGGTTACCAGTTCCTGCGCGACGCCATTCTGCTGACGATCTCCGACCACGGGTACATCAACGCCGTGACCAAGCGGCTTTATCCCGAAATCGCCAAGCGCAACATGACCACGGCCAGCCGCGTCGAGCGCGCGATCCGCCACGCCATCGAGGTCGCCTGGGACCGCGGCGACGTGGACACGCTGAACAGCTACTTTGGCTACACGATCCACAACCTGCGCGGCAAGCCGACGAACAGTGAATTTATTGCCATGATAAGCGATAAAATCCGTCTGGACAAAAAGCGGCATGCGTAAACTGCCCGCCGCCCGGTTGCCACACTCCCAACTTCGTGTTATAATACATTTATTATAAGACAATACCAAAACAAAAGCACCGCAGGATGCACACTGCGTCCGCCGGTGCCGCCAAAATAACACGGAGAAGGAATCGGCTATGGACAAAATGCTTAAAATTGCGGTTGCGGGAACGGGCTATGTGGGACTTTCCATTGCAACGCTGCTGGCGCAGCACCACGAGGTCTGCGCGATTGACGTGATCCCGGCCAAGGTTGATCTCATCAACCGGCGCAAATCTCCGATCCGGGACGAATACATTGAAAAATACCTGGCCGAAAAGGAACTGAAACTGACCGCCACGCTTGACCCGGCGCAGGCGTACAGCGGCGCGGACTTTGTCGTCATCGCCGCGCCCACAAACTACGACAGCCGCACCCAGCACTTTGACACCTCGGCTGTCGAGGCGGTCATTCAGCTTGTCATGCAGTACAACCCCAACGCCGTCATGGTCATCAAGTCGACGATTCCCGTGGGCTACACGGTGTCGGTGCGCGAAAAATTCGGCAGCAGCAACATCATATTCAGCCCCGAGTTCCTGCGCGAGTCGAAGGCACTCTACGACAACCTTTACCCGAGCCGCATCATTGTCGGCACTGACCTGAACGACCCGCGCCTGGTGGAGGCCGCGCACACCTTTGCGGGGCTGCTGCAGGAGGGAGCTATCAAGGAGAACATCGACACGCTGTTCATGGGCTTCACCGAGGCCGAGGCTGTCAAGCTGTTTGCCAACACCTATCTGGCGCTGCGCGTGGCGTACTTCAATGAGCTGGACACCTACGCCGAGAGCAAGGGTCTGAATACCCAGCAGATCATCGACGGTGTCTGCCTTGACCCGCGTATCGGCAGCCACTACAATAATCCCAGCTTCGGCTACGGCGGCTACTGCCTGCCCAAGGATACCAAGCAGCTGCTGGCCAACTATGCCGATGTGCCCGAAAAGCTGATCGAGGCCATTGTTGACAGTAACCGCACCCGCAAGGACTTTATCGCGGACCGTGTGCTGAAGCTGGCCGGGTACTACGGCTACGCCGACGAGAATGAGTATGACGCCGGCAGGGAAAAGCCCGTGACCATCGGCGTCTACCGCCTGACGATGAAGAGCAACAGCGATAACTTCCGCCAGAGCTCGATTCAGGGCGTCATGAAGCGCATCAAGGCCAAGGGGGCGACGGTCATCATCTATGAGCCGACGCTGAAGGATGGCGAGACCTTCTTTGGCAGTGTTGTTGTCAACGATTTGGACAGGTTCAAGGCACAGTCGCAGGCCATTCTGGCAAACCGCTATGACAAATGCCTGGACGACGTAAAGGAAAAGGTCTACACGCGCGACATCTTCCGCCGCGATTGACCGCGTTTGCCATGCTGTTTATGCAGCTGCTGCCGTGCCCCGGTGACCCGGGGCACGGTAGCAGCTGCATTATTTTTTTGAAATTCAGGCAAAATCCGGCAGAAAATTGTAAAAACGCGCTTGACAGATGTCCCTCCTTCGTGTATAATCATACCTGTTGTTTGCCTCTGTAGCTCAGTCGGTAGAGCAGGGGACTGAAAATCCCCGTGTCATTGGT
>OGIE01003560.1_pt1 | contig 16493 bp, 13 predicted proteins | sample 1571581 | NCBI WGS metagenome assembly OGIE01 (sample SAMEA2582021, study PRJEB24529) | metagenome | biome: Human gut stool | place: China | collected 2011
CAAATTCAAGATGATTGAGTGTAAGAAGCTTTCGCACCATGCGGTTCATTTTTTTTGCTTCATCGACAATTACATCACAATAAAAAGCACGACTTTCTGGATCGTCACTGATTCCTTCCTGAAGACCTTCCGCATATCCCTGTATAAGTGCAATAGGTGTTTTAAGTTCATGTGATACATTTGATAGGAACTCTTTACGCATTTCGTCTATCTGTATCTTCTTTTCAATATCCTTCTTAGTTCCACCATTCTGCTGCATGACACGTTCAATGCAGTCCTTACGCGGTGCGTAGAAAAACAGACTCTTTACATAATCACAATCTTTTAAAACATAATCCGCACAACGTCCGATAATAATACAGGACTCTTCTTTGGCTACCTCACGGATAATTTTCGCCTGATAGTTAAAGAGATTGTCGTTGGATACAAACTCATCACTATCCGGTGGAAGCACTTCCCCATGATATGCTTTCTTCGCAATACGAAACAGTGGCATCTTACGCAGTTTCTCATCTGCCTCTCCAAACAATGCCTCATTGATTCCACTCTCATCAGATGCCATTCTTAAGATTTCTCTGCTATAACAGTTAATGCCAAGATCTTTTGCCAGTAAATTGCCAAGTGTCTTACCACCACTGCCGTAGCTTCTCGCAATTGTAATTACAGTTTTTTTCATATCCTGCCCCAGCCTTTCTGCAATTCTTTCCTTCAGTATACACCTCTCTGCCCAAAAAGTGTACCTCATATCCACATTTACATCGTCTGTTATTCACCAAGATATGCCTTCTTAATGGAATCATTGTTCATCATTTCCTTTGCATCTCCGGACAACACAATATTGCCGGTCTCTAATACATAGGCACGATCTGCGATCGCAAGTGCTTTTTTTGCATTCTGCTCTACAAGCAGTACTGTTGTTCCACTTGCAGAAATCTCCCGGATAATATGGAAAATTTCTTCTACAAGAATCGGAGAGAGTCCCATGGAAGGTTCATCCATTAAAATGATCTTCGGCTTTGACATCAGTGCGCGTCCCATAGCAAGCATCTGCTGTTCGCCACCGCTCAGTGTTCCGGCAAGCTGGTTTTTTCGCTCCTCCAGACGCGGGAAGCTCTTGTATACACGTGCCAATGTCTCCTCGATCTCTTTTTTATCTTTTCTGGTATATGCGCCTAATTTCAGATTTTCGTACACAGATAATTCTGCAAACACACGTCTTCCTTCCGGTACATGTGCCATTCCCATGGATACGATCTTATGTCCCGGGATTTTGCTGATATCTTTGCCCTCAAAAATAATCTCTCCGGCTTTCGGCTGAAGCATTCCGGTGATGGTCTGTAACGTTGTGGTCTTTCCCGCTCCGTTGGCACCGATCAATGCAATGACTTCGCCCTCATTTACTTCAAAGGAAATACCTTTAATGGCCTGGATCACACCATAATATACTTCCAGATTTTTTACCTCAAGCATTGCCATAATAACGTCCTCCTATTCACCCAGATATGCCTTGATAACCTGTGGATCATTTAATACATCACTGGTTTTTCCCTGTGCTAACACCTGTCCGAAGTTCAGCACCGTAAGTTCCTCACAGATTCCTGACACAAGCTTCATATCATGTTCGATCAGAAGAACCGTCATGTCAAACTCATCCCTGACAAAATGGATCGTTTCCATCAGTTCTTTTGTTTCATTTGGGTTCATACCTGCTGCCGGTTCATCGAGCAGTAATAATTTTGGATTTGTCGCAAGTGCACGGGCGATCTCCAGTTTTCTCTGTTTACCATAAGGAAGATTGGATGCAAGGAAATCAGCCTCTTGATCCAGATCAAACACTTTCAGAAGTTCCATTGCCTTCTCATTCATCTCTGCTTCCACTTTGCGGTATTTTGGCAGACGCAGGATTCCTGTCAATGTAGAATAAGGCATTTGATTATGTAAACCTATTTTGACATTATCCAGAACAGACTGCTCTTTGAAAAGCCGGATATTCTGGAACGTTCTGGCAATTCCCTCTTTATTGATCTCCACCGTCTTTTTGCCAGTAATGTCTTTTCCGTCCAATGTGATGGTTCCATCGGTTGGTGTATACACACCTGTCAGCATATTAAAACAGGTCGTTTTTCCTGCACCGTTTGGTCCGATCAGACCATATAACTGTCCCTTTTCAATTGTAATGTTGAATCCGTCTACCGCACGAAGTCCACCAAAGGAGATCCCAAGATTTTTTACCTCTAATAATGCCATATTATGCTGCCTCCTTTTTTGCTGGCTTTTTGAATTTTGCTGCGATACGCTGTCTCATCTCAATACATTTTGGTGCCCAGTTGAAAAGCATCATTACGATCAGAACAATGGAATAGATCAACATACGATAATCCTTCAGTCCACGGAGCACCTCTGGAAGCAGTGTTAAAATGACTGCTGCAATGATCGATCCACGGAAGCTTCCCATGCCGCCTAATACGACAAATACCAGGATCATGATGGACATATTGTATCCAAAGTTTGTCGGAGTTGCTGTAACGGTAGAAAGATTATGCGCATAAAGCACACCGCCAGCACCTGCGATCGCTGCGGAAATGGTAAATGCCATCAGTTTGAACTTTGTTATATTGATACCGACAGATTCTGCTGCGATCCGGTTGTCACGGATCGCCATCACTGCACGGCCGGTTCTGGAATTTACAAAGTTATATACGATAAATAAAATGACCAGAATCATGATGACACCGGCTGTAAAACCGGATAAATGAGGAATCTTTGCAATTCCCTTTGCTCCATTGATCAGCCAGATACCATCTTCGCTTAACTCAATCTTATTTCCATCCGAGATAGCAAAATGGAATCCATTCTCGTCTTTTGCAATATATAAAACATTAATGACATTTTTGATGATCTCACCAAAAGCAAGCGTTACGATCGCAAGGTAGTCTCCACGGAGACGAAGCACCGGAATACCGATGAGGAATCCAAAAAATGCTGCTGCGACAGTTCCAACTGCAATTGCGATCAAAAACAAAACCACTTCATTCTGAATGCTGTCCTGTAACAGTTTGGTGCAGAATGCGCTGGAAAATGCTCCCACACACATAAATCCGGCATGACCGATACTAAGCTCGCCCAGATAACCGACACAGAGGTTTAAACCAATTGCCACGATCGAATAGGTACACATTGGAACAAGAAGTCCCTGCATCAGGGAGGACATGTTGCCGGTTGAGATCATAGTCTGTACAATTATGTAAACTACAATGACCATAGCAAATGTAATGATATGATCTTTTGTACTTTTTTTCATTGATTTCAAATTTAACTTTGCCATATCTGCCACCTACACTTTCTCATGAACCTGTTTGCCCAAAATTCCCGAAGGCTTCACGAGAAGCACAATGATCAGGACTGCAAACACGATCGCATCTGATAGCTGGGACGAGATATATGCGCGGCCTAAGATCTCGATCACACCAAGAAGGATCCCTCCGATCAATGCTCCCGGAATGGAACCGATTCCTCCGAATACAGCGGCTGTGAACGCCTTGATACCAGGCATTGCACCCGTATACGGTGTCAGTGTCGGATAAGCGGAACAGAACAGTACGCCTGCTACCGCTGCAAGACCGGAACCAATTGCAAATGTCAGGGAGATCGTTGCATTTACATTCACACCCATTAACTGCGCTGCATCTTTATCCTCAGATACTGCAAGCATTGCCTGACCGGCTTTGGTTTTCTTGATAAAAAGCATCAGTGCAGCCATGATCACAACACATGCCAGAAATGTAACAATTGTTGTGCTTGAGATTGTGAGTGCTCCACCTGCCAGTTTCAATGCCGGAAGTGTTACAACATTTGTAAACGATCTTGTATCAGCGCCGAAAATCAATAATGCCGCATTCTCTAAGAAATAGCTGACACCGATGGCTGTGATAAGAACTGCCAAAGGAGTTGCTTTTCGGAGTGGTTTGTATGCGATCTTCTCAATCACAATACCAAGCAGCGTACACACGATAATAGAAAGTACCACTGCCGGGATCGCTCCCCAGCCCTGTCCGCTCATTGTCATAAAGACAATATAGCAGCCTACCATAATAACATCACCGTGTGCAAAGTTTAACATTTTTGCGATACCATAAACCATGGTGTATCCCAATGCGATAATTGCATAGACACTACCGAGGCTGATACCGTTGATCAGGTAGGATAAAAAATTCATAACTACACCTCTGTCTTTCTGTTAATTTACTACGTTAAAACATTACTTTTTCACATCAAGGATTATAACATATAAAATACCTGTATACAATCTTTCTGTTAAAAAGAAGGTGTCATACGGCAGCCCAAGCCACCGTTGACACCCTCTGGGGAAACTGGATCGCCCTTATTTTCGTTGTATCATTATCGCAGATTACATTGCTGTATAAGCACCATCTTTGATCACCATAGCCTTTGGAGCTTTACTTACTTCTCCGGTAGCTTCCCATGTCATGCCATCACCTGTCAGACCATCTACAGAAATCTTTGTCATAGCCTCTGTCAGAGCTGTTCCGATATCAGATGCGCTCATATCCGGTGTTACGCCAGCTTCCTCGATTGCAGCTTTGATCGCATAAATTGCATCATATGCATCTGCACCGAACTGGTTTGGTGTATCACCGTAAAGCTCTTTGTATTTGGATACAAATGCCTGTGTCTTCTCATCATCTGCATCTGCAACGAATGGTGTTAATAACATTAAACCTTCTGCTAAAGATGTATCGAAGTTTTTCACATCAAGGATACCGTCCATACCATCACATCCGAAGAATGTCGGTTCATAACCCATTCCGTTTGCCTGATTTAAAATGATGGAAGCCTCTGTGTAGTAGATTGGAAGGAATACCAGATCAGCGCCTTCACTCTGTGCTTTCTGTAACTGTGTGGAGAAGTCTGTCTTGGAATCTGCTGTGAAAGCTTCCTCTGCGACAACCTCAAATCCCTGATTTGCTGCTTCTTTTACGAATGTAGCTTCAATACCGGATGAATATACATCAGAGCTGTCATAGATAACTGCTACTTTTGTTGCAAGATTGTTCTCGCCAATGTACTGTGCGGAAGCTGTTCCCTGATTCGGGTCTGTAAAGCATGCCTGGAATACATTGTCGTTTTCAATGACATCTGTGGAAGAAGCGGATGGTGTGATCTCAAACATACCATCTTCTGCTGTCTTATCTGCAACTGCAATACATGGAGTTGTTGTAACAGTTCCCATCAGAACCTGCATACCCCAGTCTTTTAAAGAGTTATAAGCATTGACAGATTTCTCTGCATCGCTCTGGTCATCTTCTGCTTTGAATTCTACCTGATATCCATTGATACCGCCTGCTTCATTGATCTCATCTACTGCGATCTGTGCGGCATTCATAACTGCGGAACCATAAATTGCTGCTGCACCTGTTGTAGGTCCGATACCACCGATCTTAAATACACTTCCATCTGCTGCGCTGTCTGTGGAACCGCTCTCCGTTGATGCTGCGCTGCCTGTGCTTCCTGTATCTGCGGATGATCCACATCCTGCGAATGTGCCAACTGCCAGTGCAGCTGCTAAAAACATACTCACTGCTTTCTTCATAATAATCCTCCTTGTTTGCGAAGCAAATCCAATTTTACGAAGTAAAATTTTTCCTCTGAGTGAGGAGAGGATTTAGCCTCCTTTTTGAAAAGCAAAAATTAAATTTTATTGAGATAATTTAATTTCTTCTTCTCAACTTTCTTTTTCTTGTAGAGAATCTTATCAAATTTTCTTTTTATGCACAATATTCAGAATCACCTAAATTATTGATGTATTTTAACGTCAAATTATGCAATTTACTCATTATGATAACTTGCAGTTATAGCTTTTATGCAGGTGTGTCATACTATACGATTTTTACGCATAAATATAGTGCTGTATCATATGTTCCAGCTTCTCTCCGCATCCCGCATAATTGGCTTCCATAGCCAGCGATTCCATCAGATGTTCCTCCAGATATCGCTCTAAAAAGCTGTTGCGGAACTCATTTTCCATCTCTCCGACTTTGCTCTCTTCCTCATGCTGTAGATAATATGCGAGTGCAAAAAAATTTGGCGACCGCCATTCCGATGTATCCTCCAGCAATGCCTGCAGATTCTCTAACTCACTCCGCAGCATGATCAGATTGATCTTATCCATATTTGCCGCCATATTTTTGAGTCCGTCGGCTGTGGACTTAAAATCCGGATCATCCTCCCGGATACTGCACTCATGGAAAATCTGATCCAAATGTCCGTTCAGTCTGTCGAGATCACGCTTCACATCATCAATGGGAATCTCGTTCATATCCTCCATCATATTGATCAGTCCGCGCCTTGCAACTGCCATATGTTCCTGCGAATCGACATACCCCTGACGCAGGTTTCCACCGAGTTCTAATGCGTCCTTTAATTCTTTCATCTGGACTTCCACCTGTTTTTTGTCCAGTTTACTCGCCAGCAGTTCTTTGCGGAGTTCTTTTACCTCGCGCGTCAGTTCCGCCACACGTTTCTGTTCCTCTGTTTTCTCTCCGAAAATCATGTCTGTCTTCTCCTCTTCCACAACCTGCGAACATTCAACTAATATTCTCTGCTTAGTATAATCCAAGACAGCAAAACAGGCAATTGCGGCTTTCCGCAACTGCCTGTCTGCTTACTCTAATAACTCTGATGTATAATGCACGCCGTCTTTGTCATATAAATCTGTGAGTTCTAAATCTGGATCCGTGTAATAGAGCACACTGTTCTCTCCAAAAATCGTCTGGATACCGTTTTCTGCGAGATTTTTTACCGCCTCTGTATCCATCGTATCAGCGATGTAAACCGGGCTTACCTTCAAAATGAGTTCTGCACAGCTGATGTCGTCCGCATAAGCTGCCATATTATTGACTGCGGACTTACACAGTCCGTCTGCGGTATCTGCATAACGGGTCCTGATATCACCGCTCTTAAATTCATAATAATGATATTTTTCCTTGTCCGACATCGGATAATTGTGCAGACTGACAATACTTTCCGCCCCGTCATAATGCATGACACCGGCAGGATAAATGATATTCCCCTGCCTGTCATATAGATTGAAAGAATAATCCGCATTTTCCTCTGCTGTCCCGGATGTATCCGGACCGGCATTTAATTTTGTAATCGCAGAAGTCTGATCCAGATTTCTTGTGAATCCATCATAGCTTGTCAGTGAACCTAACGTATAGCCGTTATCGATCATGACATCCGCCACATAATCAGTAATGAAAGCGTTTTTCATCCACGAAAAATCAATGAAATCCGAAATAAAATTCTTCTCTGCAAAAGCAAGGTAATCGTCGGATACAGACAATCTCACCTGATTGCCGCCGAGCAATTCGACGTTCACGTCAGACGGATCATTGCTGTAAGCAGCCACCTCTGAAAAATAAGCTGCCACTTCCCCATTCTGGTAAGCATCATAGTTAACTGTCTCAGAGTCATCATTACAGAAAAACAGATTGTCATATTCTGTATACACAGGCGCAAGATAAATTGCCCGGTTTCCGGTCTCTGCGATCAGCTCAAAAGCATGGTATAATGCATCATCCACAACCATTGTCTCATTCGGGTGCTGGTTGAGATCATACACGTTTGTGATTCCTTCAAACGATTCATCCATACTGAACATTTTATAGGCTTTTACAATGGAATCTGTGTAGAGCAGCGTCAGCGCTTTTTTTTCTGCGGTGGCATTTACGCCCGCTGCCCCGACATAATACTGGAAGATAAAATCATCTCCACAATTAATTTCAGCGGATGAACTCGCTTCAATGTTTGTCCATCCGCTGTCATTTGACATCAATCCATTCAGTGCATACATAAATGCCCCCGAAGCAATGACCAGTAATACGATCACTGCGATCAATCTCTGTCTTGTATTTTTCTCCGAAAGCTCCACCTTCTGAACCGGTCTCACATTCGGAGTATGGTTTCTGTTGCCACCTCTGACGGTTCTTCCCATATCTTAAATAAACACTGCTGCAAGTGCTAACAGGAACAATGCAAGAATGACTGCAAGTACAATAAATCCTGCAATGGCACCCTTTTTGCACATCTTGTAGTTACGATAATGTCTGTGTTTCTTAAAGATCATCGCTGCGATAATACCGATGACCGGAAGTAAGAACGAAAGCAGTGCGTACCATGCGCTTCCTGTATCATGAAGTGGTGGAAGCTGGATCTCATCATGTGCAATATTGTCATGATGTTCTTCTGGTCTTGGTGCATCTTTGTCTAAAATCGTAATTGTTTTTAAAGGCACATTCTTCTCACGCGTAGCTTTGTATTCTTCAATCTCTTTCTTATTACCAAATACCCAGTGGTCATGACCGATACAGACTAACTCCGGTTTGTCTGTACTGTAATCATGAATGGATGGATCATAAGTAAACAGCACTTTATTTTTCTCTAATTGTGGATCCGGGATCGGGATCGCAGAGATCAGAGAATGTGTATACGGATGCAGTGGGAAGTTGAACAACTCTTCTGCATCTGCGATCTCCACAATATCACCCTTATAAATAACGGCGATACGGTCAGAGATAAATCTCACGATGGAAAGGTCATGTGCGATAAATAAATACGTTAAGTCTTTTTCTCTCTGGAACTTTTTCAGTAAGTTCAATACCTGTGCACGAATGGATACGTCAAGTGCAGAGATTGGCTCATCGGCAACAACAAGTTCCGGTTCCATTACCATTGCACGGGCTAAACCGATACGCTGACGCTGTCCACCTGAGAACTCATGTGGGTATCTTGTCAGATGTTCCGGCAGAAGACCTACTTCGTTGATCATTTCCTCAACTTTACGCACACGGTCTGCCTCATTCTCATATAAATGGAAGTTATACAGACCTTCGGATACGATGTAGTCGACAGTTGCACGCTCATTCAGAGAAGCTGCCGGATCCTGGAATACCATCTGGATGTTACGGATAACTTCTCTGTCCAGGGAATGAGGGATCTTTCCGGAGATCTTCACTCCCTTATAATCGATCTCACCTGCGGCACAGGGGTTGACACGGATCACTGCCCGGCCGATGGTGGTTTTTCCTGATCCGGACTCACCAAGAAGCAGCACCGGAGCATCGTACACGGCCACCCTAGCCGCCATGCTCAAAAGATTCCGCATGGTTTCATTCCGCGCTACAATACCGCTTCCATAATCTGTATAATCTGTAAGATTATCCGCCACTTCCTTGACCAGTTTCTGGATATGCTCGATATCATCGCGAATCTCAAAAAAATCCGTCACATCCCGGACAGTAGTAACAATCAGCTGGATTTCTCCGGTTTCCACATCGTAAAAGGGCTCTGAAGTGCTGACAATATAGGCCTGTCTCCAGTCATGCACCCGGATCACTGTTTCCCGTTTCTGCACGGCCAAAAGACAGGTTGGTTCTGCCGGAACATAGCCCTCCAGAAAAAGTTCATGAAAATTCTTTCCCTCCGCAGCCAACTCACCCAGCCGCGTAAGCTTTTTATATGCCTTATTTACATACAGGATTTCTCCCTCCGGACTGGTAATTAAAAATCCATCATGAGAATCATCAATACATCTCAAAATCGTTTTATTGGTAATTCGCTTCATTATACGAAACATCCCCTTATACTGATTTCAGGAAGCGAAGCATAGTACTTCCTATCCCATATTCAGAATAAAATCTTCTATACTTTTTGCTCGCGCAGCCAGCCACAGCCACCTGCTTAATGTCTGTATATCCCGTTCTTTCAGAACATGTTGCCGAAGCTTTTCCGGCACTGAACCGCTATCTTCCAAAAATTCCAGGATGCTTTCTGCTTTTCCTTCTTCCAGCCACTCTTTTCGTTCCAGCGCACGAAGTACAAAATTCCACGCAGTGTCTGCGGTTCTGTATGACTGCACCGGAACTTCGGACCTTATTAGCTATTCATTTAAATTTTTATTAGAGCATATGTGCGCGCAGCTCTTCCGCGCTCTTCGGGGAAAGGTATGCCGGTGCCACATCAAATACGGTCTTGCATCCGCTCATGCCCTCTTTATTCATGCGGCTGACTGCTCTTGCGTAAGACACGATCACGGAGCCGGTGAACTCCGGGTTGGAATCCAGTTTTAAGCTGTACTCGATCACATGCTTGTGCTCTTTCTCCATTCCGGTAACGCCGGTACGGATGACCATGCCGCCGTGCGGCAGTCCACTGTGGTCACGCTTCATCTCTTCCTCGGTGATGAAGTGAACGGTAGTATCATAATCAGAGAAGTAGTTCGGCATGGTCTTGATCTCGTTCTCAATCTTAGCCAGATCTGCGCCCTCCTCTGCTACCACAAAGCACTCTCTGGTGTGCTTTTCTCTGGTGGTCAGCTCCGGATTGGAACCACTTCTGACAGCCTCGACAGCCTTCTCTACCGGGATGGTGTACTGTCTGCAGTCTTTTACACCCTCGATGCGGCGTACTGCGTCAGAATGTCCCTGGCTCACGCCCTTACCCCAGAAGGTGTAATCCTTGCCTTCCGGCAGCACGCAGTTTGCGTACAGGCGGTTTAAAGAAAACATGCCCGGATCCCAGCCGCAGGAAATCAGGCTGACCTTGCCTGCCTTCTTTGCTGCTGCGTCCACTGCCGCAAAATGTTCCGGAATTCTTGCATGGGTGTCGAAGCTGTCTACCACGTTGTACATGGAAGCGTACTGCGGAGTCTGAACCGGAAGATCGGTTGCGCTTCCGCCGCAGAGGATCAGCACATCCAGCTCGTCCTGCATATGGGACAGCTCATCTGCCTGCAGAACCTTTACGCCTGCGGTGCGAACCTTTACGTTCTCCGGATTTCTGCGGGTGAAGACTGCCTTCAGCTCCATGTCATCGTTCTGGGCAATGGCGCTCTCAACACCTTTTCCCAGATTGCCGTAACCTAAAATACCAACTCTGATGCTCATAACTTTGTTCTCCTTTATTGTGTATATTCAGGGGCCATTTTTTAACGGTCCCGTTCTGGCTTTTCTCGTGATACCCTGTAATATTCTCCTGCGTCTTAGATCTGTGCGTCCTTTACATACCAGTAAAGAAGTTCTACACTGTCCACCACATCGCGGATATCGCAGACCTCATAGGAATGCACATAACGCATCGGGATCTGGATGCCGCCGCTCTTGATGCCGCCGTTTAAGGTCTGCATAAAGCTTGCGTCGGTAGCGCCTGCCGCATAGGCCTCGATCTGGTAGGGGATATCGTGTGCCTTTGCGATCTGCTTCATTTCACGGACAAGATCCCGGTTTGCCAGGATACCGCCAACGCCGGCGCTCAGCTTATCCATCACCTTGATGGACGTGCCGCGGCCCAGCTCATTGATGTAGCGGCTCTCGGAAACCCCCGGAATGTCCACAGCCAGGCTCATGTCCAGAGCCAGGGCTACATCCGGTTTTAAGCGGGTGGCTGCCGCAATGGCACCGCGGGCTCCCACCTCTTCCTGGGTGGAAAACAGGCCGTAGATATCCGGTACATCGGCGTCATCTTTTAAGAGTTTTAACACCTCTAACAGAATAAATACCAGTGCCCGGTCATCTAATGCCTTTGCGCCTACCCTGTGCTTTCCAAGGAAAATCACCGGATAGCAGATGGAAACGGAATTGCCTTCCTCGATTCCCATCTCATATACTTCCTCGCGGCTCTCCGCGCCCACCTCAATGTAAAACTCCTGGGCGGATTTCGGCATTTCGGAGCAGCGGTCCGGACGTCCCGGATGCAGGGACTGCACAATGCCGTCCACATGGCCGGTCTCCGTCTTGATGATCACTTGCTTGCCGAAAAACTGCTGCGGCGCGATGCCGCCCAGAGTCTCTACCCACAAAAAGCCTTTGCTGTCAATGTGGCGAATGATGAGTCCGATCTCATCCATATGGGCTGCGATCAGCACGCTGCCCTTTTTATTTCCCTTCTTATACGCGATGAGGTTTCCCATCACGTCATCCGAAAGCTCCACATCACAGCCAGACAGCTCTTTTCTTAACAGATCTGCCACCTCATCCTCGAACCCGGAAGGTCCAACTGCGTCACACAGCGGTCCGATCAGGGCACGGAAATCCGCTTCAATCTGGCTTCTGTCCAGTTTCATAAATTGCTTCCTCCGTTTTTCTTCCAGTTCCAAACAGCTTTTCCATTCCTGGCCTCATGTTGTACAGACACCGGCAATCAGCTGTTCTCTTTGTCCAGTTCATCATAGCACGCCTGATACGAAGAATCAAATGCTTCAAAATCCATTTTTTCTCCGATTCTCGGGATACTGCTTAACAGCAGCTTTGTGTAGTCGTGCTTTGGATGAGAGAAAATCTCATCCCGGGTTCCCTCTTCCACCACATGGCCGCGGTACATCACCATCACGCGGTCCGCGATGTGCTTGACTACGCCCAGGTCGTGGGAGATAAAAATATAGGAAATGTTTAACTTCTGCTGAAGTTCTTTTAAGAGGTTGATGATCTTCGCCTGCACAGATACATCCAGCGCAGATACCGGCTCATCGCAGATGATGATCTCCGGCTTTAAGATGATGGCCCGGGCAATACCAATTCTCTGGCGCTGTCCGCCGGAAAATTCATGGGGATAACGGTCCGCGAAGTCTTTGTTCAGACCAACCATCTCCATGGTATCCAGGATCAGATTCTCGCGCTCTTCCTCATTTTTATAACAATGCTCGATATCCGCCGGTTCCCCGATGATATCCCGCACCGTCATACGCGGATTTAAGGAGCTGTAGGGATCCTGAAAGATCATCTTGATATTTCTGCGGGCTTTTTTCAGCTCCTCGCCCTTCAATTTCAGGAAATCCTGGCCCTTTAAGATGACCTCGCCGGAAGTCGGCTCCGTCACGCGGATCAGGGATTTCACGGTGGTGGATTTACCGCAGCCGCTCTCGCCTACAATGGCCAGAGTCTCACCGCGGTGCAGTTCAAAGCTGACACCGTCCACGGATTTGACATACTCCTTTTCCCCGAACAGCCCCTTTCTGCCCACCATATAATGTTTCTTTAAGTTCTTTACCTGAAGGATCGTCTCACTCATGCCTGCGCTCCTCCCTTGCTTTGACTCTTAGTCTGTTTTTTATTGTCCTCATACAAAAAGCACCGCACCAGATGACCGCTGTTTTCCACGAGCGCCGGGCGTTCATTTCTGCACCGCTCCGTTGCGTGGGCGCAGCGCGGAGAGAAGATACAGCCCTTCGGCAGTTCATAGAGCATCGGCACATTGCCCGGAATGCTGAGCAGGGTGTCTTTTTCTTCATCAAGACGCGGGATGGCTGCCTGCAGTCCCTGGGTATAGGGATGTTTTGGCTCCGTAAAGATCTTTTCCCCTTCGGCGTATTCTACCAACTGGCCCGCGTACATGACCGCTACCCGGTCTGCCATCTGGGAGATGACGCCCATATCATGGCTGATGAAGATAACGGAAGTTCCTGTTTCCTTCTGCAGGCGGCGGATCAGTCCCAGGATCTGGGCCTGCACCGTTACGTCCAGCGCGCTGGTAGGTTCATCTGCCAGCAGGAGCCTGGGCCGATTCGCAATGGCGATGGCCAACGCTACTCTCTGACACATTCCGCCTGACAATTCGAATGGATAGGAATTCAGAATCCGTTCCGGATTTTCCAGACGAAGCAATCTCATGATTTCCACGGCTTCCCTCTCCGCCTGCCCCTTTGTGATCTTTCTGTGCGCCCGCACAGTCTCATAATAGGTTTTCCCCGTCTTCCAGAGCGGATCCATGGACAGCTCCGGATGTTGAGACAGCATCGCGAGCTCATTTCCGCAAAGCTGGCGCAGCCTGTTCCGGGGAAGGCCAAGAAGATCCGTTCCCTCATATCTTATCTGTCCGCCGGTCACCTGTCCCGGATTATCCAGAATGCCCAGAATTCCCTTCAGCATGGTGCTCTTCCCGCTTCCGCTTTCTCCGACAATACTACAGATTTCTCCGGGTTTCATCTCAATATGAAACCCTTCAATGGTTGGTTCTGCATTACTGCTATATGCGACGGTTATATCCTGAACATCGAGCATAAAAACCTCCTATTTTGCTGGAGCAATCTCTGTTGTAAGCCAGTAGTAATCTGCTGTGTGGATGTTTGCTCCGCTCACTGTCTTATCACTGATCATAGAACTGTTATAATATCCGTGAACGATAACTGCTGCATCATCAATTAAAATCTGCTGCAACTGTTCAATGATTTTAGCACGTTTGGCTTCGTCAAATTCTGTGTCTAACTGTTCGTATAATTTATCATACTCAGCATTCTTATAGTTACAGAAGTTCGCATCAGACTTACCGTACCAGTTTGCCATATACTCTGTAGGATCACCATTACCTACTGTAATCCAGTTAGAGTCGCATAAATCGTATTCTCCAGCTACCATTTTATTCCATTCTCTGTCTGCATCCATAGAATTAATCTTTGCTTCAATCCCAATGTCCGCAAGCTGTGTCTGAATCGCCTGTGCAAAGTCAGAAAGTCTTCTGTTCTCATAAGTGATATAATTAATAGAAATCTTCTTTCCGTTCATCTCACGGATTCCATCTCCATCTGTATCTTTATATCCTGCATCATCTAAAAGTTTTTTTGCATTATCTACATTATATGTATATGGATTTTTTAAATTGTCATAGCCATATGCAAGACTGGATGGAAGTACAGAGATACCTTCTGTATATAAACCACCTACAGTAACTTCACACATTGTCTTATGATCTAATGCCATCTGTACTGCCTGTCTTAATGTGTCATCTCCTAAAATACCTTTTTCATTAATATAAGCAAATCCAGTACGTACACCCTGTCCGATAGAAACATTAAAGTTATCATCTTTCTTTAATGTATCAAGGTCAGAAGTAGAAGTTACATTCTCTACAAGGTTAATGTCTCCGTTTTGTAATGCTAATGCTTTATTATCTTCACTTAAGAAATCAATCTCTACATCATCATAAGGAACTTCCCCATTCCAGTAATATTTATTCTTTACAAGAGTCGCTTTTGTCTTAGAATCAAAACTTGTTAAAGCATAAGGACCTGTACCGATTGGGTTCTCTGCCAAGTCATAATCTCCGCTCACATCAAGAATTACAAATACAGGATATGCAAGATCTTTTCTAAGGTCTGCTTTTGCCTGTTTTAATACTATTGTCAGAGTACGGGCATCATCATCTGGTGTGATAGATTCATAATCCATAAATTTAGATGGGTTAGAAGAACCTGTTTTATTGGCATAAAGAACATCCCAGCATGCTTTGATCGCAGAAGGTGTTACATCATTTCCGTTAGAGAACTTCACACCATCACGGATATGGAATACCCATGTTTTGTTATCTTCTGTGGAATATTCATCACAAATTGTATTTTCTACACTTAAATCATCTTTATATTTAAAAAGACATTCTCCAATACCATAACGGCTGTTACACCAGGCAGAGTTAATAATGTTTGCAGGATCTAAACATCCAAACTTTAATGTTTTCCCATTATCGCTGCTGCTACTCTCCTTGCTGCTTCCACCACATCCTGCAAGCATCGTAACTGCCATTACCATAGCAAGCATGATTCCTAAAAACTTTTTCATTTTTTTCATAACATATCCTTTCTTCTTTTATAATCTTATTTTTATTTTATGGTTTTTCATTTGGAATTTATAAAATAATCTAACTTTACTCAGTTATCACTATCCCAAACTTTATTAAAACCCATAATTCTTTTCTTACTATTTTTGTTATTTTTTATTATTCCTCTCTCACATCAAGGACATCTCTCAGGCTGTCACCTAACAGGTTAAAGATTACTACCACAATAAAAATAGCCAGTCCCGGATAAATCATCATCCACGGAGCATTCTGCATATATGTTCTTCCCTCATTCAGCATTAGCCCCCATTCTGCTGCCGGTGCCTTTGCACCAAATCCCAGAAATGACAGCCCAGCAAGCTCTAACATCATGCCACCGATGTCTGTAGCTGCGGTAATTACAAGCGTAGGAATTACATTTGGCAGCATATATTTTCTTAAAATATATCCTGTCGTTGAGCCTGTTACAATTGCTGCGTATACATAATCTTCATGTCGTATTTTCATGACAAGACTTCGTGCAAGACGGGCATACTTTGACCAGCTTACTATAGCAATCGCTATGACTGCATTCTTTATACTCGTTCCCATAATTCCTGCAACAGCAATGGCAAGAACCATACCGGGAAAAGAAATCATCATATCAGAAAGTCTCATGATAACTGCGTCAACCCATCCTCCAAAATATCCCGCCAGTGTTCCTAAAATTGTTCCTGCCACAAAAATAATCGCAACTAACGCCAGTGTAGCTGGAAGAGAGATTCTTGATGCATAGATTACTCTGGAAAAAATATCTCTTCCTAACTTATCTGTTCCAAACCAATGCTCACTATTCGGTGCCTGTAATGCATTTTTCAGGTCAGATACATACG
>OGIE01003582.1_pt1 | contig 16388 bp, 6 predicted proteins | sample 1571581 | NCBI WGS metagenome assembly OGIE01 (sample SAMEA2582021, study PRJEB24529) | metagenome | biome: Human gut stool | place: China | collected 2011
ATATTTATGAAACAATTGTACGATAATTCTAATATATATTTACAAAGAAAATACGAAAAGTATTGCCGTTATTGTAAGGAATTACAATAATTATCATTGACCAATATCGGTGAAGGCTGCGATGCTAATACCGAGATAACTACAGAAACTAAAGAATCTGAAACAGAAATATCAGAGAAGTCTTCAGAGCAGATTATTGACAATGAAAAATCTACAGAACAGGCAAGTGATGAGCAGCTTCCAGATACGATATCTGTACAGAGTTTGAATATCGCAATGCAGAGAAGTGTTACGAATGGTAATGAACAGACGACTAATCGTGTGGAATATGTTGATGCGAACGGAAAAGCAATTGACGGTGCTCCGACTACGATTGAGCTTGGAAATATCGAAGACCACAAAGAACTTACGATTAGTGGTTCCGGGAAAAACTATGAATTCAAGAGTGCAAGAGTAAATGGGAAAGATTGTGTCTATATCGGAAAATATAATGACACTGTATATTACAGCACTGATGGCGTGATTGCCATCAAATTGGATGATGGTCAGAAACTTACAATGACTTATCAGGAATATTACAATATTAAAGTCAATGAAGAAATCCCAGAAGGTGGAGTTGCTGGTACGATTACGACAAAAGCAGGAACGGTAAAGGTAAATACTGCTGACACGATACGTGTAAATGCTGGAGAAACGTGGAAGTTCACCGTGAAACCAGGAACAGCTAATAAAGTCAGATATAAAATTGGAAGCGTTACAGCAGCAGATGCGTCTACAAGTATTAAACAAGTATCCGGAGATGAATATGAAGCCAATTATGAAGCAAATTTTCAGAAAGACGATACAGTAACGATTTCATATGATAAAAATGGTGTATATCGTGTAATGATTAACACCGAAGACAATAATGGATTTGAATATATCAATATTGAGCATAGTAAAGAGAATGGATGGGACTATTTACCAGAACAACATAAACTTGTATGGACATATACGGAAGATAAAGTGAAGTATGATGGATCTATTGATCTTCCAAAATTCCATATAAAAAGAGGATATAGATTGGTTCATATGGTATTAAATGGAGAAACGGTAGCAGCTGCAGATAGTAACAAAGAAGTTCCGGATGGTGTGGGAGCGAATCAAGGTGTAAAAGGACATGCAGGTAAACTTATTGTAAATGCCCAAATAACTAATGAATATACTAAAAATAAAGGTGACGAAACAGATTGTAGCTTTGAATACAGTTTCAATGTGCAATGTACAGACGGAGGAGGGAGAGATTTTAATTTTAATTTAGCTCCGTATCGAACAGGGAAGCAGGTTTTAACCGTACGTTTAAAAACAGACAACCGTCGAAGTGGTGAAGGTATCGATGTTGTCATGTGGGATCCTGATCAGAATAAGCTGGTTCCAATGAGAGATAATGATACGGTAAATATGGATCCTGTGGGAGATGCATTAGCAGTATCTTTAAACAAAAGACAAGTGAGAATCTTTTTTGCAAAGCCAAAACCAGGATATCGATTTGCAGGAGTGGGTGTAGACAGTGCACAGCCGTCAGGTGGAGTTAATACTGATGGCGGAAAATCTAGAGCTGCTGTAGGTGATCTAAATAATATGAATGCTACTTCTCTTGGAAAAAAAGGAGAATTTAAAGTTTATGATGAAATTTGGGAAGCAGCTAAAAATGCAGCAAGCAGTGCAGGGTATGAAAAATTTTTGGCATTTGCAGGAGAGAAGACAACACATAATACCGATTGGGAATTGTATGCAGGCTATTTCATGTCTACGAAAGAAAGCGTCTATGTACATTACAATTCTGGTGCCGGCGAAGGTGTGCTTCCGGCAGATGCAGTTGTGAAAAATATTCCGTATAATGAGGAACTTGATACTATAAAAAACAAACCAATGCAGTCTTATGGAGAAAATCCAAACACCCATGAGGGGATAAGAGGTATGGGAAGCACCTTTCGAATAGGGGAGGAATGTCCAGAACCAACCTGTGAGGGATATGAATTCCTTGGCTGGAAGCTACGTCTGACTCCATGGTTTGGAAATCCAACATATAGTGAAAAGTTATATCAGCATAATGAAGTCTTTAACATTTCTGAGGAAAATTATGAATTTGCCGCAAACCGTGACCTTCCAGTGTCTGTATGGACTGGTGAGGTGGGATATCAATTTGTTGCACAGTGGAAAAAAATCGATACGAAAAAGGTAGAAGTGAATCATTGGCTTAAGGTACCGAATAGTACAAAAAAATTGGGAAAGACAACAGAAGGTACGATTGCATTTGCAGAAGACAAAGAGACAGTTACCGCATTTGCTAATCCGGAACCGGCAGGAACATTTCCGGGATACATTTTTGATAAGGATGATGGACACAATACATTAGAAAAGACAGTTACCAACGATGCGTCTACAGGCACGATTGAATTAAATCTGTATTATAAGCCGACGGTATTAACAGTCAGAAAAATTGTATCCGGATATAATCTGGAACTGGATAAGGCATTCTCGTTTACGATTCAGGCAAATGCACCGGATGGAAAGGATACAAATGCTGCAACTCTTAGCAGTGACCAGGTTTACATCAAAAAAGGCGATGGAACAGAAGAAAATCTAGCTTTTACAAACAATCAGGCAACTTTTACATTAAAGAAAGATGAATATGTGGATATCAGCTGTTTGCCGATAGGATGGACATATACCGTTACAGAGACAGAGCCGGGAACAAATTTCAAGGCTTCGTACAGCATAAATGGGGGAACGGTGACAGATGGAGCGGAAGCATTATTTACGATGGCAACTACAGGAAGTGAAGCGATTCAGTTTACCAATACATCGACCATTGCACCGCCAGTAACTGGAAGAGATATTCAGAATAGCAGTTGGATTATGATGCTAATTGTGGCTTTGCTTATTGGCATGAGCGGCGTGGTATTTTTCAGAAAAGTAAAAAGAAAATATCGTTAGGGCAAAGGGAAGGATTGTGCTTGTGAAGTGAAGAACCTGAAAGTATGATTCTTCCTTTTTCAATCAATGAGTTTATGTACGGAACAAAGAAAAGAGAGAGAGGTGAGCACCTATGCAGCTTACTAATACAACGGATTATGCAATCAGGATTGTCTGTTATTTGGCAATAAAAAAGCGCAGGGTTACAACGGCAAAATTAGCTTCTGAATTAAAGATTCCGGAGAGCTATATTCCAAAAATCACAAAGCAGTTAAAAAAAGAGAAGATTATTTCAGCTTCTGAAGGTATCAGTGGAGGATATGCCCTTGCCAAAAATCCAGAAAAAATTTCTTTATTTGATGTCATATCATGTATGGAATCAACAATGGCAATCAGTCGCTGTCTTGAAAAGGATGGATTTTGCTCCAGAAACTATACGGATTGCTGTAAAGTACATCAAGTCTTATTGGACTTACAGAACACTTACAATAACCGATTAGAAAATGTGAAAATCTCTGATATTATCAGACCTGGGAAAGATGAATATTTTGGGCGATTTTATATCATTCTGAAAGTTAATTTAGCGGAAAACAGTTATGAATGTATCTATTCTCATAACAGGGGGATTTATGATGATGTAAAAAATGCAGGAACATATGATGATTTTCTGAAAGTATATTGTGAAAAATATGTATGTGAAAAAGATTGTGAAAAACTGCAGGAATTTTTGAAAAGCGATTCGTTGACAGAGCATTTGAAAAAGGGCTGTTCAGAAGAAGATATCGTTTATCAAAGAAGAAGCGAGAAAAACTCAGAGACTTATGTTTGGATGGAAGTAAAAAGATTTGTGGATGAAAATGAGAAAACTGCTGTTATTACATTCCATAATGCAAAAGTTATTCCTAACACAATTGTAAATATGGAACGGGAATTAAGACAAAAAGCACAGGATGAGACAAAACAGTATTGGAAAATGGTTTCGCTTCTGGCTGCAGTGTTGAATCACAATAATCTTATAGAAACAGAACATCAGGATGATATCTGTTTTTATACAAAACAAGTGTATCTTCAACTACAGAAAAACTATCCGGAGTATGGGATTACAGAGGAAGAAATAGAAAATGTCTCTCATCTGTCTCCAATTCATGATATTGGAAAAATCCGTGTGCCGATAGAGATATTGAACAAAAACGGTAAATTAACAGCTGATGAGATGGGAATTGTAAAGCAGCATCCTCTTACAGGGGCAGAGATGACATTGCGGTTTCCACGAGGAGCTACGACAGAAAAACTTAATAAGTATAGCTATGAAATATGCAGATATCACCATGAAAGATATGATGGTTCTGGTTACCCAGATGGACTAAAAGGTGATGAAATACCACTTTGTGCTCAGGTAGTAGGCCTTGTGGATGCTTATGATGCATTGGTCAGTGTACGCCCCTATAAAAGAAAATTAAAGCATGAAGAAGCCATAAGAATGATTGCCAACGGTGAATGTGGTGTATTTTCAAAAAAAACTATTGCAGTGCTATATAGCAGCGGCAATGCAGAAGGAATGGATAAAAAAGGCAGATAGTTGAGAAAAGGAAAATATGTTTTTAGGAGGAATTTGTGTGAAGAGGAAAAAGAGATGGCTAAGATGGATAGCCTGGACACTTTTATTGGTTTTGTGCATGAATAGCGCAGGAACGACAGTTTTGGCAGTTTCAGTGGAAGAAGAGAATATTCCAAATATAAATAGTACTCAAGAGGGTGAAATGCGCACAGAAGATTTTATTCCGGAGGAAAGTACATCATTGTCGGAAGAGACGTCGAAAGAAGAAAATACTTCGCCATCAGAAGAGACTCCTGGAGAGAAAATCACCCCGCCATTAGAAGAGATTCCGGAGGAAGAAATTACTTCATCCACGGGAGAGCTTTCAGAAGAAGAAAAAGCCTTCGAGGAGCAGATTGCACAAGAGGAATCACCGAAACTTCAGGAGATTTCCGAAGGATTTGATATTGATTTCTATGTCATTATTGATGGAAACAAGGTAAAGCTTCAGCATAATGACATTACCGGCATTGCAACATGGAAAGACGGAAGAACTACCTACTATGGTGTTTCCATTGAGGACCTGCTCCTGATATATGAAGAATTTGGATTTGTGAAAAATGGTGAGAATCAGAATCCGGATGCAAATAATAAGTTTGTATCTGCATACCGGGGAAAAAGCGGGATAGAATACGGAAAAGTTTATACAGACACAGAATCCGGAAAGACATATGTTTCTTACAATTATGGACAGAATAAACAAGGGGAAGCGATAGATGTTTACTACCTTCCAAATGGAAAAGGCCTTGCATTAAATTTAAAAGATTCTGTAAAAAAGGACAACTCGTTTTATTCCGTAGAGGTAAAGGGAGAAGGGCAGGATCGGATTCGTTATGCATTAACAGGAACTGTAGTGGAAGAAGCTGTGGCTGATTTTAATCCCCAATTGTCGGACCAGACAGACCAGATCGAATGGACCTGTATGGGAACAGATGATAAGGTGATAGATGGTATACGGGAATCAGGGAACCAGACGAGGTTCACAATCGGAAAGATCACACAGTCTTATGTGATCCAGAGAGCGGATCAGACAGCCTTTGACATTCAGTTTTATATATATGCAGACAATGAGGTTCGAAAGCTGCCGGCTGATTCTCTGAAAAAGGTGTATAAATGGAACCGTCAGGGCAGATGCTATTTATCTGTCAGTGATCTTGCTGAGATTTATAGAGAGTTCGGCTTGAATGCAGAGGAAACACAGTCCGGAAATTATTTTCCATATACAGTCCGTGGTGAGAAGACATTAGCACAGGCGACAGTGGTAACTTATAAAGGACAGCAATATGTATCTTATAACCTGGACAAGCAGGAAGCAACTGTACCAACAGACGTTTATTATATGCCAAAAGGAGCATCTGATGGCGAAAAAATTCCGGATAATAATTCAGACCAGATTAAGCAGAATAAGAACAGTTTCTATTCGGTTACAGTGATCAATCCGGATGGAAATCGAACTGTGAGTTACTATAAGAAAGATTCTGCGGTCACAATTTCCGTTGATCCTGGAGATACGAAGGAAAGCGACTGGCTTTGTGCCAGTGAGGATGAAAATAAAACAATTTCTCCGGTGAAACAGGGCGATAAACTAACCTTTTCTATTGGAAAGATAGAGCAACCATATACGGTTGCATGCAACACTTTTGCACCAGCAACCTTGAACATTAAATTCTATACTTTTGTAAATAATGAGAGATATAATGTTCTAAACGAAGAAATTCCTGTTATAAAAGATACTACAACAAAGCCGGGAACAGTTTATTATTATATTTCTAATGATGAGTTAAAAAAGCATTTTGAAAAATTTCATTACGATGGTTCTATTCAAAATGAAGCAAAAGAGCGTTTTTATTATTCCAAGAGAGATTACGATACAATCCATAATGCAGGGAAATACACGATAGAAGGTCATGAATGTATTTATATAGGAAAGTCCGGAGAGCCGATGGATGTGTATTACCTGCCAAATGGAGAAAAAATTGATACCATGAGTGCAAAGACCTTATTCGAACACGACGATGATAGATATAACGGTTTTTACAGTGTGACAGTACAGGATGAAGATGGACAGGTTTACAGCGAAACAGCTTTGCGTGATCTTCCGGCAATTGATTTTGTTGCAAGAAAGTCAACACTTACAAGAACAGTTAGTACAAAGCCGCGTGTAGAAGAACAAACGCAGGATATAAACTGGGAATGCAGAAAGGAAGATGGTACTCTTTCAGCAGTTACATGGAGTAAAAATGAAGCAAAGCATACCATGAGCTTTACTATTAAGCCAGATGATGCAGTACGTCCATATGTGATTGTTCCTGATAATACAGAAAAACCGGCAGCAACAAAAGAAGCAAATATTAGTTTTTATGTATTTATCGATGGACATTATAAGCTGATAAAAAATATTAATGCTGAGCAGCATTACATAATCAAAGCAAACAGTGGCCGAGCCAGTCGTTATTATTTGCGAGCTACACCAGATGATACGATTTCTAAAATTTACAGTGAGTTTGGTTTCACTCCGAGCAAGCTGGAGCCCGGCGCAGATCAGAAAGAGAAGATTCTGTTTGGTTATGCGACAGACAGCCGTGTGTTTGTACAGCACCCTTATAAGGACAACGATGGTACATGGTATATTCCTGTCCTGAAAAACGGGAAAGATGTATCTGTCTATTATTTCTCACAGCCAAACCCACTGAATCCAGACAGAATCGAAAATTATTTTGATCGTTTGACAGGACTTTCTTCTCAGGTTGGGCTGGCAGGAAGACATTTCAGTGTAGAGGGAAGTTTTCATCTGATTGAAGTGTTGGATCCACTGAACCTGACCAAAAGAGAGGCGATTAAGAGACAGTATGTAGGCCATGGGGAAGCATATACTGTGGAAGTACCAAAGAAGGCAAGTTTAGAAGGTGAGTATTATGGCAAGGAGATTGTCTGGAGTTGTACATCTAATGACAGGGACGAAAATGAGGTTCTTCCGGAACCGTCCGGAGATGATAAGGTAAAATTTGAAATTCCGAATGTTAACTCATCTTATGAGGTGATCGCAGACAAACCGCTGGAGTCTGGGGCAGTCAGGGTTATCTATAATACAACTCGTTATATGAAGAAACTTCCTAAGGAAGCTAAGTTGATCCCTCAGGTTGAGAATAAGACAAGACATACAGATGATTATGAGAATGAAATAGAAGCTGGAAAACATAACGTTAAGTCACCATATCCTCTGGTTTATGATCATGAAGATAATGACAGCAAAGAGTTGGAACAGTATGAATTCGATCATTGGGATTACAGAAACAAAGACGGAAAGTGGCAGGAATGCGGTGCAGGGGATTCTATTTCTGATCTTATAAATAATAATGCAAGACAGCCAATCACCCTCTATGCAGCGTGGCGTAAGGTGAGTAACCAAAATCGAAAACAGGTACAGTTTTATATCTGTAAGTCAGCGATGCCGGAAGATGGTTCGGTAGCATTACCAACCACGAATGTAGACGATTATACAAGTGCGGTTGCCGTGGCAAACTGTAATGTGAAGGCAAGTATATTGCATGATGTTCCAGTTCTTGGAAATAAGAATCCATCTACGTGGGAACAGTATGCGGATGGAAATAAGAGAGTGCAAGAACTTTTGCAGGGAACTAAACCAGATGAGGGATATATTGGAAATGGAGACTATATCTACAAGATAGATAGAATTCCTTCCGATGAAGAGGTATTCCAGACAATTCGTGAAAGCGGACGTATGATTCGTATCGGAGACAGGGAGATTCCGCCATCGAAATTAGATACCGAATTCTTCACCATTTATTGGTATTCTTTCAAAAGTGAAATGTCCGATGGGTGGCATATTGACGGACGTATTGTAGCAAAAAATGGTTACCTGACAGTAAAGAAAGATTTTGTCGGAATGCCGGAAGCAATAGAGGAAGTAAAGAAAGATTATTATATCCAGGTAGATATGGATGAAAAGCTTTTAGATGGAAAACCGCAGCCACCTGCATTTCATGAGCATATGAAACTTGTGCTTCCTTCAGAAGATAGCCAGAAACCGGATGCAGAAGCTCCGCAAGCGGAGGATGCTCCAATAGAAGTTGTAGGTACATGGACAGATGATACACATACAAGCTGTACGTGGATCGTTAAGGCGGACTCATTCTGGAAATACACATTAAAAGAGTACAACTATAAGCCAAAAGATTCGAATGTGAAATTTTCAGGTTGGTACAATGTTCGCAATTCTCATGAAGAAGGAGATAATGTAAATTCATGGGAAGCATATCCAGAAAGTGGAATTAAATTCACAGGACGTGGAATTGGACGCGGTGGTGAAACTCTTACTATTGAATTGGAGAACCGTTATCAGAAAGAGGGAATACTCACACTGAACAAATTTGATGAGTCTACCGGACAAGGAATGGAGAAGATCAATTTTGCTGTTAGTAAGAACGGTGTTGAGGAGGAAGCGGTAACAACTGATAAATACGGAATCGCACAACTTCATATTCCGTTACAAGATGAGAACAAACAGAATCGAACAGCAACTGAGACGTATTTGTTGCGAGAGACAAACTTACCGACGGGATATGTAGACACAGGAGATATACAGATCACAGTTGAGATTGCCAATGGAGCATTCAAAATCACTGATGCAAAACTGGTGGATAGGAAGGCTAACGAAAATCAGGAGGCTGTTAAGGCACCAGTTGATGGTAAGATAGACGGAAAATCTGTTCTGCTTCAGCGGGGAGATACCAGCCTTAATATCCGAAATTTTGCTAAAACAGGCACTCTGCATATCAAAAAGACATGGGAAAATCCAAATGATGCACTGACGGAAAAACAGGTGAAAATCAGATTGTATCAGAATGGAATTTCTACAGGACAGGAATTCTTGCTGAATGAAGAGAACGGATGGGAACACACAGTCGACAATGTTCCACTATTCCAGGACAGAAATCCGGTGGAATATAAGGTGGAAGAAATCGAGATAGGAAAGACACATTATTCTTCGGAATACGGGGATGGTTTCCTATATTATGAAGTTATTTATCCAGAGATTCAGTATTTCGATTCAAATGGGCAACAATTATTCCCGAAGGATGAGAATGAGTTCAAGGATGTTTCCAAGATGGAACTGGAAGTGCAGAATCTGCATTTCAATCTTGCTGAACGAAGTTTCTTAAAGACGGATGATCTTCTAAGAAACCGACTTGCTGGTGCAGGTTTTCTGTTCTACAAAGTACCGTATGATGATGTTACGAAAGAATATGCGGATGATACAGGATATACAGTAGATTATGACAATACACAGAGCAAGGACGATATCGTTCTGAAAAAGGATGGAAAAACGTGTACGACGTATCGTTCCTTAGAAACAGATGAAAATGGAATGCTTCAATTACCGGAGGACTTTGAGAACGGACGATACTGGATGGTAGAATCTGTTACTCCAAACAAAAAGGACAAAGCAGATAAAACCAAAACACAGTATCAGGATAACTTTAATTTATATATGGTCGATGTAGAATCCGATATTTTATTCCTATATGAGAAATCACCGATGACAAATACCTGGAGAGCTGTTTCGGACAGACATATCGTCAATCATCCGCAAAAAGGCGGGGTGACGGTTGAGATTACAAAGGAAGTCACTGGTCCACTTGGAAACCGCAAGAAGCCATTTGATATGGAAATTCTCTATTGGGAAGATGGTCAAAAGCTGCGTAGCAAGACAATTAGAACTTCTTTGAAACATGGAGATAAAGTTACATTAAAAAATGTAGATATATCTTCGGATATCATAATAACAGAAACTGTTGATACATCAAAATATGCTGTTTCGATTTCTAAAAAAGAAGAGAATGATAAGTATTCAAATCCAGTGCAGGCAACATCGAATGGAAATACAGCTGTCATGAAACAGCGGATTGAGGCTGCACGAGGAGACGTGATTGAGTTAAAAATCACAAACGAAAACACACAATTAATACCGGAAACAGGGGTTCGTCTGGAAACAAGCAGGCATGTATGGTTACTATTTGCCATAAGTATTATCATGATTCTGTTTTTCAGAAGAAGACGGAAAATAAGATAAACACTGCTATGGAACAAAACTTGCAAAAATACATCAGACATTTTACATGTTTGTTGCATTGGAATAAAAAAAATAAACCACTATAATAATGGTATGCTCCCCGTCAAGAGGACAATAAAAAATAATAAATTTTTGTATCGTCAGCCATGCTATGGCTGGCGATATTTTATGCTGCTTTTGTATATTGCTCATGATATTTCATTGGTGTCATTACATGCAGTTTCCTTTGAAGTCGTTGGTTGTTGTAGTAATCTATAAGTCAGTTATAGATAGTACAAAGATAGGATTCTTTTATCAGGTACTGGAAAAGATGAAAGATATAAATCAGTTGCAAGCGTTTATACCGGAGTCATTGAATAAACTTCGCCAGTACGATATTCAGAAAAATGGAGAGCTGGTTGATACATTGGAATGTTATCTGAATGTCAACCAAAGCTTAAAAAAGACTTCTGAATTAATGTTTATTCATTATCGAACTGCTTCATATCGTTTGCAGAAAATAATAGAAATAACGAATATAGATTTTAATAATCCAGCAGAAGTGCTTAGTGTTCGAATTGGATTGATAGCAATTCGAGTTCTTGAAGTAATGTAGAATTTTTAAGAATCTTTTGGAGAGGCAAAGATGAGATTCATAATATTAAAAATATTGGAATTGTTATAAAAGATAACGAATCACATGGTTAGTGTGGTTCGTTTTTTTGTCCATTAATCGCAAATGGAGCACTTTGAATAAAAAAACGTTAAAAATTTTTCATCATTTGTGCATTATATTTTTAAGTTTAATAGCGTATAATATCACACTTGATGAGAAAGATTATCAGCGAAAAATATTGAAGATATCAAATTTTGATATTTTTTTTGATATAAACTAAGACCTCGCAGGGTTTAGATTAGAGGGATAACGATGCAACTGAAAAATTCGACAGATTACGCAATTAGAATTGTATGTTACTTGGCAGCACAGGAACGGATGGTATCTACATCGGAATTGTCAAGGAAGCTAAATGTTTCTGCTAATTATGTTCCTAAAATAGCAAAAAAACTGAAAAATGCAAAAATAGTCACTGCCTGTGAAGGTACAAATGGTGGCTATATGCTGGCAAAACAACCGGAGAATATTTCTCTGATGGAAATTATATCGTGTGTAGAGGAAACAATGGCAATTAATCGTTGTTTGGAAGAAGCTCGTTTTTGTTCCAGAAATTTAGAAGATACCTGCAAGATACATAAAATATTGTTGAGTTTGCAGAATACATACAATAATAAATTAGAGAGCGTAAAAGTTTCAGATGTTATCCGTCCTGGAGAAGATGAATATTTTGGACGATTTTATGTTGTATTAAAACTGAACTTGAAGGAAAAAAGCTACGAGTGTGTATATTCACATATCCGTGAAGTGTATGAGAAAGTAAGGAAAACAAAAAGTTATGAAGAGTTCATAAATCAATATATAGAAAGATATGTGTATACTTCTGATAAAAAAATGGTTCATGACTTCTTATCAAGTGAAGGATTAGAAGAAAGACTAGTTGATGGATGTATGGAAAAAGATCTTCCGTATCGCAGAATTACTGGAAAAGATAAGAATGCATATGTTTGGATGGAAGCGAAAAAATATATAGATGCAAATGAGAATACTGCAATTATTACGTTACATAATGAGAAGATTGTTCAGAACACAGTTATAAAGATGGAACAGGAACTCATAAAGAAAGAACAGGATATGGCAAAGCAGTATTGGGATATGATATCACTTTTAACTACTGTATTAAATCATAATCAGTTAGTTGAATCAGGGTATCAAGATGATATCAGCTTCTATACAAAACAGGTATATCTTCAATTGCAGAAGAATTATCCGGAATATGGGATTACAGATGAAGAAATTTCGTCAGTAGCGCATTTAGCGCCGATTCATGATATTGGAAAGATAAAAGTGCCAATTGAAATTTTAAATAAGAATGGAAAATTGACAGATGAAGAAATGAATGTAGTAAAGCAACATCCATTAGTAGGTGCGGCGATGACCCAGAGATTCCCAGAGGGGATAACAACGGAAAAGCTGAACAAATATAGCTATGAAATATGCAGACACCACCATGAAAGATATGATGGATCAGGATATCCAGACGGTTTAAAAGGGAATGCGATTCCGATGTGTGCACAGGTCGTTGGGATTGTTGATGCTTACGATGCATTGCTCAATGATCGTTCATACAAAAGAAAATATGAACCTGAAGAGGCGATACGGATGATTTCAAATGGTGAATGCGGAGCGTTTTCTAATCAGCTGATGCAATGCTTTCAGGAGGCAGCAAAGCAGCAAAACTGGTTAAAAAGGCAAAATTAAAGTAACAAATGAAGGCAAAAGATTAGAGGTCCAGATATGAAGAAAAAAAGAAGGATAGAGAACAGAATTATCGCAGTAATACTATGTATGGCTATCTTATTTTCTCAAGTGAATATTACGGATGCGGCAGACGTAAATCCATCGGGTACCAACACTAGTCAAGTGACACTTTCTGATGATGCCAATAAGAGTAATGGTGAAGTATCAACCGAGTCCACAGTTTCAGATGAAATAAATGGCACCACGGAATCCGAATCTAAGATATCGGAGGAAACAAGTGAAAACTCGAAAAATGACGAATCGGAATCGTCCGGTGGAAATGTTAAATCGGAATCAACAGATAACATAGATGCTTATTATAAGGATAGTAAAATATGCATTTATAATTATGAACAATTAAAACAGATTGGTTCAGATGCTTATGTTTACACGGGTGATAAGGACGAAAAGATTGGTTCTGGAGATGTAGTAAATAGTGAAGGCACAGAGCTGAAATACGGTGCAGATGCCCAATACATTTTGATGAATGATATCCAGATGAATTCTGAACAGATCTGGACAGTGTCAGATTCCTTTACCGGAACTATTACAGGAACAGAAGTTGAGGAAAATGAAACACCGACTTTATATGACAAAGAAACGGATACCATCTACATTTACAATCCGTATCAGTTGATGGTGCTTGCACAGGAAGAATCTGAAACAGAACCTGTTATGACATTAGATTATGATGCACCACAGTTTGGTATGGGGCAGATGATCTATCCAGATGGTGAAGATAAGGCGTATCTGACTTATAGTAAGTCTCATAATTATGTGTTATCGCAAAAGTTTAATTCGGATAAACCAGAACTGGTTGCAGATCAGTTGAGTAAAGTGAGTACAGAAGGTACAGAAGGTCGAGATTTTAAGGGACAAGTTGTTAAGACTATTGGAGATAAGACCTATATCTTAATTGGAAATGAGCAGCAGCTGAGGAAAATTGGTACGGATGAACGAGTTAATGGTGCGGTTTATCAGGCATATCTAGATGGTTTGGTATGGAAACGTGATACAGATTCAAGTGGCAAACCGATCATGCTTTATAGTGGTGATGCTGATTTGACAAGAGACCAGAATGGAGTAGCAGATTTTACTTTTGGACAAATTAAAGATGCTGATAGCAAATACAGTCAGCATAGCTGGGGACATACCAGAGGCAGGTGTGGAGTCAATCAGATAACAGGTGAAATTGACCCTGATTTAGATATAGACAAAACAACAGGACAGAAATATACAGCAAACGCAAATTATATTATTTTCCGAGATATAGATTTGAGCAGTGAAGAGTGGAAGCCTCTTACTTTTCAAGGAACAATGATTGGAGCTAAATCTGCAGAAAAAGGTGGACTTTGGAAAGATAATGTTTTAAATACAACTGATAAACCAGTGTTATCGAATGTAACTGTAGATCAATCAACTAAGATTAATGTTGGAGAACAAATGGGTGTTGGATTCTTTTCAACAATATCAAGTGAAGTAAGTGAAAAGGATATTGGTCTTAGTAAAGGATTGGTAAAGGTATCTAATATTCAATTTGATAATCTAAAAGTTCATACAACAACAAATGAAACCTATTATCCAGACACATTAGTAAGTGCACTTACACAGACTCTAGGAAAGTTATTGGGTGGATTGTTGAGTGGGTTAACATTTATTTTAACTTTTGGGCAAGTGAAAATTGATTTAGGCAAAACATTAGGCGATGTTTTAGATGCACGTAAAAAAGATCCTACAGCTTTATCAACTGGAGTAATTGCTGGGCGAGTTGAAGGGCAGGTTGAAATTTCAAATATTGAAGTCAATAATGCAAATGTAAAAAATGTGAATGGCTATACAGGTGGTTTTGTTGGATATGCCGTTGGTTCAACTCAATATGATGGATTATCGAATGCTTTAGGGGATTTGGTTAAATTATTAACAAATATTTTAAATGTCATTCCAGGTTTAGGCTTAGGTGATTTAATTAAGATTCTATTAGGGAACGCAATTCCTTTAGGAAAGTTAATTCCAACAGGATATATCAATCCGAAGATAGTAAATTGTAATATAAATAGTTTAACTATTTCTACAGCATCCGATAAAGAATATGCCGGTGGATTTATTGGTATGCAAAAGGGTGCTATTGTAGAGAGTTGTTCTGTAACAGGTGGTACGAATACAATTAGTGGAAAGAATTTTGTAGGTGGCTTTGTTGGTCTAGCTCGTGATGATGTGATTGAAGGAACACTATCAGGGGCATTGGATATAGAGACAAAACTTCCTAAGATGAATACGGAAAGTTTACTTCTAAATTGTTCATTAAATAATGCAGTTGTGTCTGTTTCTGGTGAAAGTTATATTGGTGGTTTTGCCGGAGGATTGGCCAATGCATCAACTGTCAATTGTAATGTTAAATCGGATAATGCACTCACTGTAACAGCTTCTGGAAATTATGCTGGTGGTTTTGCAGGAATTGCATCTCTTGGATGGGCTGCAGACCTAGGTAAAGATGACACAAAAGATAATTTACTTGGCGGTGTAGTTGATCTTGTTGTAAAACTTTTGAGTAGTAATCCTGGAGCAACTTCATCTTTACTTTCTCTTGCTGGTGTAAATCCATCACATATCTTAGGATGTTCTGTAAATGCTCCACTGCAAGTTAGTGGAAAGGACTATGTTGGTGGTGTAACAGGCCGAGGTAATGGTGCATATATAGCACAATCGAATGCGGATAATTTACAGAAAATATCATATTGGAAAAATGATGTTTATGATGTTGGTTCTGTTCAAGTGATTGACAGCTCTTTAACGGGATTATCAAGTGTTACAGGAAATGATTATGTTGGTGGAATTGCTGGATCAATGGGTACGGCCAGTGTTGCCGGTTTATTAAATACAACGCTTGGCGTTGCATCTTATCTTGCGTTTACTGTAGATAATGTTCATGTAAATGGTGCAGAGAATGGATTTGCTGTTACGGGAAATGAACGTGTTGCCGGTGGATTTGGAGATGCGATTGGTGGTTCTATAACAACTGTTAGTATCAATAATTTAGCTTCTATAGAAGGCAATAACTTAGTAGGCGGATTTATAGGTCTTTCTGGTCCTGGTGATTTGGCTGGAACAGATGGTGGATTAACTGTTAACCTGTTAGGTTTGAATTATTTGTTGAAATTGAATAATTTATGCTAGAAATTAGATGAGTTATGTCTAAGAAGAATGATTCGTGCTAAACTAGTAGATAAATAATATTATTTGATAATTGCGATCATCCTTTTAATTTATGGCCCAATGGTTGTAGCCTAGGCAGACCAGAAGACATACTGAACGCTCATTTGAGTTAATAATTTAACATTTCTATCATT
>OGIE01003583.1_pt1 | contig 16386 bp, 7 predicted proteins | sample 1571581 | NCBI WGS metagenome assembly OGIE01 (sample SAMEA2582021, study PRJEB24529) | metagenome | biome: Human gut stool | place: China | collected 2011
AAGTAGTTTAATGAAAAAGAAAGAACACCAATTGAAGTCGCCATTGTGGCGATTTTTCCTCGTTCTGTTTACATTTTCTATGAGTTTTAGTCTATATGCTCAGGAAATTACAACCACCGGTACGGTTGTTGATCAAAATGGGGAACCTCTAATAGGAGTAACAGTTTCCGTTATGAAAGGTAGTAATGGAACAATTACTGATATTGATGGTAATTTCTCTATTAAAAGTAATAAAGGTGCTACATTAAAATTTAGCTATATTGGCTATAAGGATGTAACGCAAGTAGCCATGGGTACCAAGATGAACATAGTATTGACAGAAGATGCTCAAGCATTGGATGAGGTTGTTGTTGTAGGCTATGGTACTTCTAAGAAAAGAGACCTGACCGGTGCTATTTCTACTGTGAGCGCTAAAACAATTGAAGAACGTCAGCCGACTGACATCTATCAAGCTTTGCAGGGAGAAGTTTCCGGTTTGCAGATTTCTAACAATTCTGGCGCTCCTGGTGATACTGGTACGATGTTAATTCGTGGTGCATCTACTATGGGTTCAGGTGCTAATCCTCTATTTATTGTGGACGGTGTGGCAGTAGATAATATTTCTACTATCAACCCTGCGGACATCCAAAGTATGGAAGTACTGAAGGATGCAGCATCTGCTGCTATTTATGGTTCACGTGCAGCAGCCGGTGTAATTATCATAACCACTAAACGTGGTAAGGAAGGTGCCCCGGCACGCGTGTCTATAAAGTATAACCATTCCATTAAGAATTTGTCTCACAAATTAGATCAGGCAAATGCTTTTGAGCGTTATTTGAAAGAACGTGCAGGTAATGCAGGTACATCACTGTGGAAGACCAGTAATGACTCTTTGCACCCTAATTTTATGGCAGATAATGATTACCAGGATTTAGTAACCCGCACAGCACATTCAGACCAATTGGACATCAATATTAGTGGTGCTAAAAACAAGATTAGTTATTATACCAGTATTGGTTATCTGAATGAACAAGGTATTGTATTGAACAGCTATATGCATCGTCTGACGTCCAGAACGAATGTGGATTTTGCAGTAAGTGATCGTTTTAAATTAATGAGCCGTTTCAATGTAAGTTGGACAAACAAAAATAACATTAGTACAGGTAGTGTATTGAACCAAGCATTAAGGCGCCCTCCTCAAATGGCATTGTATTTCCCCGACGGTACTTATGTATTTAACAATGGTGGTCAGTTCAACCCTATTGCAGATGCCTATATGCGTATTAATGAAACAACGGCTTATGATATACAATTGTATCAGGGAGCAGAATTCCAATTAATGAAAGGATTGGTTTGGTCAGCTAACGTACAAGGAAACCTACGCCTGAATCGCACGGATCAATTAACACCTGGCAAGTTGGTTTCTTCGGGAACCACCACTGGTAAAAACAATGCAACTATAAAACGTAAATTATCAGCTGAAACCTACATAAACTGGGCTAAAGATTTTGGCGATCATTCTGTAGGAGCTATGGGAGGTACCAGTATAGAAGATTGGTATGATGAAGATTTTAATTTGGAAGGAAGTGAATATGTTTCCGAATCAATCATTTCAACCAACGCTCAACAGGTTAAAAACTTAACGAATACGAAAACCGGATTTAGTGACCATGCCATGGCATCCTTCTTTGGTCGTGTGAACTATAGCTATAAAGGAAAGTATATTTTTGTATCCAACCTTCGTTATGACGGTTCTTCCCGATTTGTAGGAAAGCGTTGGGGATTGTTCCCGTCAGCTTCTGCCGCATGGCGCTTTTCGGACGAGTTTTTCTTTGACTGGGCTAAGCCAATTTTGACTGATGCTAAATTCAGAGCCAGCTGGGGTACCAATGGTAATGAGCAAGTGGGCAATTACGAGTCAATTAATCAGTATGAAATCGGTGGATACTACAACGGGGCTATTGCAGTAAAACAAACGTCTAAGCTTGCCAACGTAAATCTTAGTTGGGAATCTACAGAGCAGACTAATATTGGTCTTGACTTAACATTACTGAATGGCCGTGTATCCGTAACAGCAGAGTACTATATCAAAAAGACTAAGGATTTATTAGCAGACGAGGTTATGCCTTCAGAATTAGGTATAAGCAGCATGCGCGTCAATCTTGGTAATATTGAAAACCGTGGTATTGAGTTATCCATCAGTGGTTATCCTATACAAACTCAAGACTTTTCCTGGCAGACAACAATAAATTTCTCAAAGAATAAAAATAAAGTGTTGAAACTATCTGAAGGTAAAGGATTCCTGGAAGACGGAAAATACTGGATTGAAGAAGGTTCACCACTCGGACAATGGTTTGGACAGAAATATTTAGGTATTTATAGATATGATGAGTCCAATGCTTATGTGAAGAATGGAGACGGCTCATTCGGTGACCGACTTGTTCCTGTATTCCACAGAGACCCGAATAACTATAACAATATTATTTACGGTTCTAACGGCAAGCCTATTTTGTCGCATTATGAAACTCAGGGTGGACAGAAGTATGACGGAGAAGTCGGCAAGATGACAGCTAATAATATCATTTCAAAGGGTGGCGATGTTATCTGGGACGACCGGGATCACGACGGTAAGATTGATGATTCGGATAGACGTATTTTGGGCAATGGTATGCCTACCTGGTATTTGAACTGGAGCAACTATTTGAATTATAAGAATTTCTCTCTGTCATTCTCGTTCTATGGAAGTTTTGGCAACAAGATCTATAATAAGCAACGCCGGGATTTGTTGCAGAATTCATCTTCAAATATGACCCCGCTGGCAAGAGATTGTTACGCACTCTGGAAGTATCAGGGACACATTACGCCTGTTTACAGTAGTGCCAATGCAACCAAAGACGTGAATAATGCACGTGAATTGTCATCCATGTTCCTGGAAGACGGTGACTATATCCGTTTGACCAATGCGCGTCTGGCATATCGTGTAGATCCCAAAATTTCCAAGAGATTCTTTGTTTCCGACCTGCAAGTATATGTTTATGGCAATAATCTGCTGACCTGGACTAAATATAAAGGATTTGATCCTTCCAGTATATCCAACAGCAACGTACTCCGTCCCGGTAATGATAGTGGACGCTATCCGACAGCAAGAGAAATCGGTTTAGGTCTGAATATTAACTTTTAACCCATAGCATGTTATGAAAAAATATATCTATTTATTTATAATAAGCCTCAGTTTGTTTCTTACCTCTTGTGAGGACTTTCTGGATAGGCAGCCCAAAAGCTCTTTGTCACAGGAAACCTATTGGCAAACAGAGCAGGACTTGAAAACCTGGAATGCAGGTATATATGACGGTTTGCAAGCAACTTTAAAGAACAACTGGTTTTATTGGGGAGAACTCCGTAGTGGCGTTTATAAACCCAGAGGGACTGCATATGATACGAACTTACTATATAATGGACTGAGTTCCAGTACAGGTTCCAGTAATTGGGAAAGCTTGTATTCTACTATCTATCGCACTAATGCCGCTATTGCCCATATTCCGGGATGTCCGGTGGCTGTGACCACTTCCAATAATTATCTGGCACAGGCTTATGCCATGCGTGCATTGATGTATTTTTATGCCATCCGCATTTGGGGTGATGTACCCAAGATAACAGAGCCGATGGAAGATATTGCCAACCAAGAACGCTATTACGGAAGAACATCCGTGATGGATTTGAAGAATTTCATTCTGGATGATTTGGACCGTGCAATAGAGGCTTTTGGAGCTTCAACTGATCTGGGAAGTGCAGTAAAATATTATCTGAACCGTGGATCGGCGATGGCAATAAAACTGGACGTACTCATGTGGTACAAGGAATACGACAAGGCATTAGTGATTGCCAATGATTTGATAAAAAATTATGGTTATCAATCAGAGCCTGCCAGTTCTTACGCAAAGATGTTCTTAAATCCGACGAGTTCTAAAGAAATGATCTTCAATCTTTATTGGAATTATGAACAAGATGGTGGTGGCTTCGGATATGCACAGGAAATCGCTTCTGGCTCCAATACAATCCGGTATCATCCGACGGAAGAAATCTATAAAGAACTCGTGACACGCAAAAGAGAGGATGTACGCACAATCTTGATTATGGATACCATCGGAATCAGCTCTTATATAACCCCTGATGAAATGACTGAAGAAGCATATGCCAAAGCATATAACGGCGATTATGGCAATACAGCCAATTTCCAGATTAAATGTCCGAAGTTTGCGGAAGCCAATGATAAAGGTGCGGGTTATACCTACAAACCGAATGGGGAATGTAATGTTGAAATGCCTATATATCGTATTACAGACGTCAAATTGCTGAGAGCGGAAGCTTTGGTTCTAGGTACAAAGAAAGATTACCAGGGAGCGGTGGATGCGGTTAACGAAGTTCGTAGACGTGCAGGATGGAGTGTAGAGGCAAAATTGGCTGATTATCCGTCGGAAAAAGATTTGATTAAGTTAATAATTGATGAACGCACGATTGAATTCTGGGCTGAAGGGAAAAGATGGTTTGACATTGTTCGCAATGATTTGGTGAAAGAATATCTGGATCAGTACATGATAGATGCTGATGTGGATAATGCTGAAACTGATGGATTTAACATCGGCGTTACCAAGCCATCCCCTGATCACATCGGTGGTTACGGTAGAATCTTGTGGCCGCTGTATCTGGATGTATTCCGTAAGAATCCGTCAATGAAGGGACATCAGAATGCACCTTATGGAGAATAATTGCAGTTACATATCTAAATTCAAATCAATATGAGAATAATAAAAAAAATACTATGCTTTGCTCTTCTTTCAGTTGCAATAAGCTCCTGTACTTTGTTCGGACTGGATTTTCAGTCAAATGAAGAATATGAAGCAAAGAGTGGAACCAATAAAATCAACCAGACAGTTTGGGATTTTATTCAAAGCCGTCCTGATATTTTCAGTACTTTGATTGACGGTATTACTTATGCCGGGATTGAGAGTCTTTATAAGGAATCGGGCAATACCCACATCCTACTGACAAATTCAGCTCTCAGTAGCGGAGACAATTGTTATTGGAGCCTTAATAAAGTATTGCCTGAAGGGCGAACAGACTCTATCAAAGCCACGGCTTGGGAACAATATGATAAAGCAGAAGTTAAGGAACTGTTGACCTATCATATTTTAAAGAAAGAGTGGTCTTATGATAATTTGAGTTCAACCGTAAACTGGGTAGAAACTTATGGAACCGGAAAATTCAAGTATACTAAGGATGGGCAGACATTAGACGGTGATACCGCAGTGATGGACATCAGACTCGGACAAGACCGTAACCTGCCTCTTCAGTTAAATAATTTCTCCTGGAATATCAGAAAATTATTAGAAGCTTCTGCCGGTAGTTGCCGCACTACCAACATCAAAGCACTTGATGGATACATTCATGTTTCCGACTGGTATCAACCTCGTCCGACGAGATATTTTATGGGTCAAGAATAATTTAAATTGTGATATATGAAAAAGATATTATTTAATATAGCATTACTCGCTTGCTTCTTGTTTGCTTCATGCTCAGACGATGATAATGTAAATATTGTATCGCTGAATACTTTTGGAACTAAGTTTTGCCGGAACGATGTGGTGAAAGTTTTTGTTTCCGCAGAAGTAGGTGACGATTCCGATGTCAGCTATGAATGGGGATGCGACGCCGGAAAATTGACTAATCCGCAAGGTTTATTTGAAAATGTTTGGAAAGCGCCCAATGAAGCGGGAACTTATGAAGTGTGGTGTACCGTAAAGAATGGAGGTAAAAAGCAGACACGCCGTACGAAGATGGTGGTTACGGATGAGTTGTTCTATTCAAGTTTTGAAACTCCATACTACAATGAAGGATGGTCTAATGCCTCCATGACAGTTGCTTTTGATGCAAATAAAGGCACTAACGGCGCTGTAAAGTTGACGTCCGGTAAAGCCGACGGTCGGTTTGCGCGTAGCTGGGAAAACGTATCGATTCCGTTTTCCACACAGGTAGATTATGCTGTGAATACTTCACCGCAAGACAGTTGCTTCGTAGAAATCCGTTTAGAATTTGCACGTATCGACGGGGCGATGAATTATGTGGCAAAAGCCTGTTTCACCACTTTCCCGAAAACGGGTAAGTGGAAGGCTACCTATACTACAACTGATGTAATGGCAGGTGAGGATACAGAAGTAGTGATGGGAGAAGGCACTGACACTGCAAACTTCAAGTTCAAGAAGGATGCTTTTAATACCATTGCCGCTTCTATTGATGCAAACAAGAACTTCATTGTTTATTATAATGGGAAGAAGTATTTTGAGAATGATGCTCTGGCAAAGATAACGGGGCAGCAGTATAATGTAAGCCGTTCCGGTTTCGGCCTGGAAAACAAAGTGATCATCTTTGCTGATAATTTATATGTATTCGATAATGGCACAATTTGCACAGCCGAACCTCGTGAAAGATAGGTAGTCGATTATATTAACTAACTCAGGGGAGGGATATTTGGCGTATATGATCGTTTAAATAGACCTCCCCTCTTCTATATAACTAAAATATGAAACATCGTATATTCATTGTTTTTATCGTCTTATTCACAGCACTCACAAGTTGGGCGCAGGAAAGTGTGACCGGAGTGATCTTAGATTCCAAGGGAAAACCGGCAAAGCGTATTAAGATGCTGCTTAAGGGGCGGATGAAGATGACCACATCCTCATCAAAGGGAACCTTTGAACTGAAGAATGTGAAAGAGGGAGATACTCTATATGTATATCCTAACCGTAAATTGATGACAGCCGTCCCTATGCTCGGTTCGCCTACATGCACTATTCATTTAGGAGAAAATTCATTGCGATATGCTTATGAGTCAAAAACAATCATCTGCATGTATAAAGTCATTCCCAAGCCAACGTACAACAGCAATATAATCACTTATGAGCAAATCCAGCAGTTGGACGCAAACAATCTGGTTGATTTGCTCCGGGGGCGTATTGCCGGACTGCAAATAGATTATTCCGATGGAAAAATGAAAGCTACCATCCGCGGGGGATCCTCTTTCTCTCTGAATACGGAACCGCTTTTCATTATCAGCGGAGCGGAATACAATTCTTTGGAAGAGGCTAACAATTCTGTTGCCGTAAAGGATATCCGTGAAGTGGAAGTCAAGAAGGACGGTTCTGAGTACGGAATGAAGGGGGCGAACGGTGTTATTATTATACGAACGAAATAAAAGGTAGGCTATTGTCGTGAGTAAGCCATGATGTCATTAGGACTAATCGCATCATCAATGGCATTGATGATAGGCATCAATGGCATTGATGGTAGGCATCATCGGCATTGATGGTAGTCATCATCCGTATTGATGATAGGCTCACTCCCTGACTTAACCTTCCTCTATCCCGGACATTGGCTATTACTATTTAGCTTCGAACCGCTCTACTATAAATTAATTCCGCTTTAATGGGGCGTTATTAGATATGAGTGATAGTAATTGAGACGTTAGTTACAATGAAATTTATGGCCTTTGCCTACTTTTGCCATTGTTGAACGCCAAAAGTAAATCAAAAAATCAATCTATAATTATATGATACGAAAAACACTTCTTTCACTCCTTTGTATGCTGACAGGCATTGCTTGTTTCGGACAAGCTTTTGTACATCCCGGAATGTTGCACACCACTTCAGACCTCGAATTCATGAAAACCAAGATTCTTGCGAATGAAGAACCTTGGAAAGAAGCGTGGCTTCAACTGAGAGCATCGGATATTGCCTCGCTCAACTATGCACCCACCCCTTTCAGAGTGGTGGACAATGGTCCGTATAACCGACCCGACAACGGAGGAAAAGAATTTGTGCGCGATGGGGCGGCTGCCTATACAATGGCCCTGCAATGGTATGTGGAAGGTAACGAAGCGTATGCTGAAAAAGCAATCGAGATTCTCAATGCGTGGGCTAACACGCTGGATTCGGTCGTCAACCATAACCGGCAATTAAAGGTGAGCACGGCCGGTATCAAATATCTCAATGCTGCCGAAATCATCAAATACACCTACAAAGGCTGGAAAGACAAAGACCGTAAAGCATTCGAAGATATGGTAATCAACATCTGGTATCCGGTGATAAAAGATTGGGTTCCCCGCTACAATGGTAATTGGGATGCAGCCAACGGACAAACTATGATGTGCATCGGGATTTTTCTTGATCGCCGGGATATCTTTGACAAAGCCTGTAAACAGTTGACGGATGGCCCCACCAATGGCTCTATTAAGAACTATTTTTATGAAAACGGGCAGTGCCAAGAGAGCGGACGCGACCAGCAGCATGTGCAAATGGGGCTTGCTTTCCTGGCTTGTGCCGCCGAGATTGCATGGAACCAAAAACAAGATCTATATGGAGCATTCGACAATCGCCTTTACAAAGGATTTGAGTATACCGCAAAATATATGTCGGGTGAAGACGTACCGCACGAACAGTATATCACATGGTTTGGAAAACCGGTTTACGGACCTGAAATATCCCCCAAGCAACGGGATAAAATATGTCCGGCCTGGGAACGGGCTTACCATCACTACCATGACCGGAGAGGGATGGAAATGCCCTATACCCGCAAGATAATCGGAAAGAGCCGTCCGGAAGGAACCGTCAATCAGTCGTTCGTGCCTTGGGCTACTTTGACGTGTGCAGACTTCCCCGTAAGATGAAGTCTGCATCATTCAGAAAACTAACTTTTCCTCAAGCATTTCTTTCAGAAAACAGTTAGTCGTGAGGTTGAGGATTTGGATTTGGATATGCTTCGTACACTTTAAAGTCTGCCAATTGCAGACTTTCATCTTTAATTCCATTGTCCGGCCTATCGGATGCGCTTTTCATCTTTCGTCCTAAACTGCGATAAATGCCAAATTTGTTCCGGATGCTTGTTGCTCCCTTTCTCCACAGGTCTATATCGGAAAAAGACTGATTCGCAAGCACTTTCCCATCGCTGATACGGGTAAGTTTAATGCGGAACGTACCATGATGAGTATAGTGCATTTCTGTTTCAACCTGTATCCACTCATCTTCAAAGTCAGCGAGTGGAAGATTGTCTATTATAACCCCCTTGCCAGATGTCCTTGTATCTCCGGTATGAATCACTTGTACGCGTTTATTGCCACCATTTTCATCACAACGGGTACTGATGGTGATGAGTGGTGCACCATTATTGCCTTCTTGTGCCTTCAGCTGATGAAGGTGGCAAAACTTAGTGGAAGGTTGAAAACCTTTCGGTATGCGGAACTTCCATTCTAATCGCTGCCACTCATTCCAGTTACCGTTCAGATGATACCACTCATGATTCGTCTGACTTTTCATCTCATTACGCTGGCGGTCGCTCAATAATCTTCCCCGGTCGCTATCCAGAGCTTCGACATTAGCATGATTTGTAAATTTAAAGACATATTGTTGTAGGGCAGGGTCAAAAATGGCTTCACAATGCACCCCTTCATGATGGTCATCCTTCGAGATATTAGGGTGCTCTGAGTAATCCCAACCTAAAGAACGCATATATTCGTGTATAGCATTATAGTCTTTTCCGAACAATTCCGGAGAGGCTTGCATGCCACCTTGAAATCTATAATCTGAAGAAACGGGAGAAGGTGATTGTACAGTAACACCATACCCAATGGCCTGTAATGCCGATTCACCTAAACGCTCTTTCAGTTGGGCAAGATAGAGACTTTGTGGTGCAACCGGAATACCATGAGAATCAAAAACACCAACAGGTAAAGTAGGACCGGATTGATTGAAAGGACGGCGTAATGGTGTGCTTTCCCCCTTACTACCAATTACCCAATTATATGTTCCCGGTGGTATCTGGTTCACATAACTCTTCGTTACGCAGTTCCAGGCAACAGACCAAGCAGTGCCCCAGCCATGACCGGACCCCATAGAACCACGGTTCTTAAAATCAATTCCACCATCCGGCAAATTACAATTGTCAAATAAAAAGCCTGTACTCCAGCGTTGATGTCCCTCTATGCGGCCATTCCCTTTGAAATAACAATTGAGGAATACAATAGGGCCGGTTTGCCCGCCACCGATTGCTACAAACCAGATATTATCTCCTTCCACCGAACAACGGTCAACTAAAATCTGTCCTCCATTCGGTGCGAACTCTGCCGGTTTGGAAGCTCCCTGATGCAAAGCTTTTCTGACTACATTAATCTGTTGTAAAGTGATACGCCTACCGCCTACACCTACACTCTCCATTGTCTCCATAGCATTGATATCTCTTGCCCAGCAATCTTCTCCATTGATTCTTAATGCATAGTACAATGCTTTCCCATGATTAACAGCCTGTTCCGGTGATTCTATACGAATGTTTTCTACACCACACTGGCGAATGCGTTGGGCATTATTAGCTAACACCAACGTAGTATTATCACCGGTAAATTTAGCGTCATAAGAATCTACTAGTGGGACCGTCAATGTAATCGTATTTCCTTCAATACCTGCAATTGTCCGTTCAACAACCAACAGTCGTCCTGCCTTGATCCAAGTCTGAGGCTTTCCGTCACGCACCAAGTCATGCATCTTCATATATTTAATCCATTCCTCCGTCACCGGTTTACGTATTTCTACGTTATCGCCAACAGAAAGTCCGGAAGCATCTGCCACCGTGAAGCTATAAGAACCGGCATGAATATATTTATCAGTCACTTTTATACTTTTTTCATTGGAATTTGCCTCCCCTAAACGATTGCCTATGCGCTGGCGAATGCCATTGTTTACAATTATCGCCGTATGTTTACCTCCGGTCATCACAATAACACTCCCGCTACGGTCGCTTCCGCTACCACGCAACACCACGCCGTCCGCAGCTATCTGAATGGTACGTTGGCATACATAACGTCCCGGTGCCAGCACAACAGCACCTCGAAAGCCATTGGCATCTTTGGGCAGTGCCGAAACCATGTCGATGGCTTTTTGAATATAGTCGGTACAATCTTCATTCTCTCCTAAAGGATGTACAGTCATCTTTGCCGGGACATATGGCAATGGCACACCACCGCCTTTATAGCCGGCATGCGAAAAATCGATGATGCGATCACCTCTTTTAGTGGTTTTGTACACTAATTTCCCAGAAGCATCCTGATAAGCCCACTGGCTTTTACCTGTTGGTTCCTGTCCCATAATGGATAAAGGGAAAAGAAGGCATGATAGTAGATAATAAATGTTCTTCATTCTTTTGTCTTATCAATAAAGTTAATTAATAGTTTAACAAAGAAAGAGGAAAAAAGTGATTCTTATTATATGTATTGTCTCAAATGCTTGCAATAAAAGAGCAAAACCAACCTTCTATTACTAAAAGAGGGTATCCTTTCGGACACCCTCAGATTAAGGTTAACAAAATATTTCATTAAAAAAGACTACCACTATATATTATTAACTGCATATTATTTCAAAGGATCAAAGTCACCACTTTCCCAGCCAATGGTCTGTTGTAGTTTAGGATTCTGCTCAAAATGCTTACGAGCTAATCCTTGGAAATAATAGTTGTCCTTCACATCCCACTGATAAGTCTCGTCAATTTTCCATCTTTGTGTGGTGAAATACTTAAAGTAATTCTTTGTCATTAACTCAGGATCATTCTTAATCATAGTGATAAAGTCTCTTCGTGCCATAGAAGCATATTCACTCTTCACCTGAATTTCAATTCTGTAACGGGAATAACCTTGCATGTCAGTAAATGTCTTGCGACGTAGTAAATCCCAGAAACGTTTGTTTTCATAAGCTAATTCAATGCGACGCTCATAAAGAACGGCATCAATAAGCTCTTGCTGACTCATATTTGCTTTTAGGCCATAAAGGCCATCTGCATTAGCTGTGATACCGGCTCGTTTGCGAATATCTTTCAGGATAGTATAAATTTCATCTGACTTATTACCTACTTCGGCTGCACATTCGGCCAGATTCAACAATACTTCGGCATAGCGCATTTCAATCCAATCCATATCACCATGATCTTTAGCTTCAGTAGCTGTTTTTTCTGGAATAGAGAATTTGCATGAGTAGAAACCTGTGCCTGTCGGACTATGGGTATCTTCACCACCTTTATATGTGTACATGCAACCTTGGAACCATTCCGGCATACCATTCAGTGGATATTCAGCACCATTATAAACAATGATATCATAGAAACGAGGATCACGATTCAGCCAGAACATACCTGTTGCATCCGTAGCAGTCGGTTCAAATGCTTCTTTCACACCGTCACCATTCACATCTACTCCCGGAGCGGTACCATCGGCCATCGGGAAAGCCAAAGCCATGTCCAATGTAGGCTGGTGATTGCCAACAGCACCTACTGAGAACTCCAAGGGGCGAAGTCCAGCCATGAAATTGTGTGTGCGTACCGGATCAAGGAAACGAGTTGTCAGCACAGTTTCTGAAGTCGTTTCTTTGCTCCATATTTCTTTATAGATGGGATGTAAAGCACGCTGTCCATTATCCGACAATTCCTTCTGTGCTGCAGCACAAGCATTGTAAGCGGCCTGCCAACGGGTACGATCATTGTTCGGGTTAAATTGTTTACTGGCATAAGTTAACAATACACGTCCCTTGAAAGCCATAGCTGCTCCTTTGGTTATACGCCCAAAATCGTTCTCTCCCCAGACACTGGGCAGTGAAGCTGCTGCTGCATCAAGATCTGTCACTATTTGGTCAATGCATTCTTTAGCTGTATTACGGGTTACATACAAATCATCACTATGTCTGTCTTGCGGAGCTAAAATCAGAGGTACGCCCCCATAGATTTTTACCATCTCAAAATATTGATAGGCACGCAAGAAGAGAGCTTGAGCTTTAATGCGATTCCGAGTTTCTTCCGGCAAGCTACCTTCATCAATGCTGGTCAGCAGAACGTTGATAGTATATATCTTGTCATAGGGCCAATATTCTTCTAATGGACCTCCCGCAGTGGCAACGGCAGTCAGGCGCCCGTGAATAAAATCACCACCCCCGTTGCCTTCATCGCTATATTTGGCATAATCACCATTAAATGCCGGCAGATTATCCTTGTAGCACTTGTCCAAGAAAGCTGTAGCCAGAATTTCACTACTCCATGTGGCCTTTTCACTGACAGCAGTCAAGTCGTCCTTATCCAATACAGACGTACAACCGGTCAAGCTTGCCAATGTCAATGCTGTAATTGCTATTAGATGTTTCGATTTCATAATATTCAAGTGTTTTTAATGTAATTAGATCGTTATATTCAAACCGAATGAGAAGTTTCTCATGACAGGATAGTCTGAAATACTTGTAGCTTCGGGATCCATCCATTTCACCTTATCCTGTAGTAGGAAAAGGTTCGTACCATTCAGAAAAAGTCTTATCTTATCAACGCCTATCTTTTGAATAAGGGTCTTTGGTAAATCATAAGACAAGGAGATATTTTTGCAACGCAGGAAAGAAGCATTACGTACCCAGAAGGAAGAAGCTTCATTGTTCTTATATTGCGTAGCTCCCGGCATTGAAGCATTCGGATTCTCCGGTGTCCAATGGTCGTTGTAATACTTGAATGTACTTGTATGGGCATTGATACCATTGCCACGGAAGTCCATTAGCTTTTTATGACCTGCCATACCCTGGAAGAAAATATCGAGCATAAAGCCTTTCCACTTGCCACCGATAGTAAAACCGTAAGTGATAGGAGCCACTTTATTTTCAATGATAACAACTTTATCATCATCCGTAATGATACCATCCGGTTCATCACTTTCCGGTCCGCGCACATCTTTGTAGATCAACATACCCAAACCTGGTTTTTGTCCTTTAATTGTCATATTGGGGTTTTCTTCCATATACTGCTGTAACTGTTCTTCTGTGCGAATCATGCCAACACATTCAAAACCCCATTCACGGCTTAATGATTTATTTATTTCAGATTTGTAAGCACGGATGTTCTCTGCCTCATCTTTCTTAGACCACCAGCTATCTGCAAAACTAAAGTTACCTCTTAAATAATAGTCAACTTTACCTATTCTATCATTGTATCCCAATTCTATTTCAAAACCACGAGATTTAACTTCAGAATAGTTTTCCTTCGGTAAAGAAGCACCAAATGTAGTTGGCACACTTACGTTCAGATTATCAAGAATGTCATATGTACGTCTGTAAAAATACTCAAAACTGAAGTCAAATTTATTATTGAACCAACGACTATCAAAGCCAATGTTATAAGAGGTAGATTTTTCCCAAGTCAACTTCGGATTAGGTACTTCTTTAGGCTCCAGTCCATAAGATAAACCGTTGAATACAGCTCCTGTAGTAATTCCATAACGGGCCATCCATTGCCAGCCACCAATGGCATCATTACCCAATGTAGCAATAGAACCACGGAGTTTCATGTAATCAATGAATTTAATATTCTCTGAAAAGAAAGGTTCACTGGAAATACGCCATCCTGCGGAAACCGAAGGGAAGAAACCCCAACGCTGATCAGGAGCAAATTTAGTAGAACCATCTACACGGAAGGCAGCTTCCAATAAATATTTATCTGCATAAGCATAATTCAAACGACCTACGTAAGAAAGACGACCGCTTTCGCTTACTGAACCGGCTCCTACAATGGACTCGGAAGCATCACCACTTGCACCAAAGAACTCGGGCATTTCCCAAGTGATGAGTTTGTTACGTTGTGCATCAAACTTTTCACTATCACCTTCAGATTGTTCATAAACAAACAAAGCACTCAAATCATGGTTACCGAATTTACGATCATAAGTAACGAATAGATTCAACTGATATTCTTCTGCCAATTGATTTTCTTTAAATACATAGTTACCATCATCACGAGTCTTGGTAGAAACTACTACGTTACTCGGATCAATATAATGGTTATTTGTTCCGGCAGTCTGGAAGTTATACATTTCGTACGGAAAGTTCACTTTTTTGATTAAACGGTTATCCAGCGTGCGATTATACTGCAGTCTAAGTTTTAATCCTTTAACAAATGGAACACGATATTCCGCTGTAGCATTTACGTTTACGTTTTGCCATTTCTTAGTATGCAGGCCAGATTGTTCGCTGATCAGCATTAGTGGATGCCATTCTATAAAATTACCTACTGGCATGCCATCAATCATACTTGGAATCATTTTGGTACGAAGGAGTAATCCTTTATATAAGTCGTTCATACGATCACGGTCACCATCCGACTTCCAGTTGGGTTTAGTGTCTTTACGGTTATCTGTGCTAATATTCAAACCAACTGTAAGATTTTTGCTGATGTCAGCATCAATACTGGCACGAAAGTTATACTTAGAATATTTCAAATTGTCAAACGAACCCATATTATAGAAATAGGAACCACCAATGAAATAGCGTACCTTTTCTGTACCACCAGTAATATTAATAGCGTGGCGGGTAGACCACGGAGTTTGCCATGCGTCATCCAAGAAACTATAATCGGTTGTTTTGAAATGTGCTAACTCGTCATCTGTATACCAAGAGGATTTTGTAGTCGGATCTTGTTGCTCCACATTTGGATTCCAGATTGCATTATTGAGATAACCTTGAATAGCACGGTCATTCAAATAAGTAGCATGTTCATAAGCATTCAGCGTTTCTGGAATCATAGCGGCCACATCAATACCTACTGTACCAGTATAATTAATAGTCGGTTTAGCATTTCCACCTTTTTTTGTAGTGATCAATACAACACCATTGGCTGCACGTGCACCGTAAACTGCAGCTGATGCACCGTCTTTTAATACCGAGATGTTAGCTACTTCACTAGCATCCAATGCATCAAATGCCATTTTGTCTCTTACCACACCATCAATAACATATAACGGATCGGAATTATTAGGAGTACCCTTGGCACGTACACTAAAAGAAGCCGAAGTTCCTGGTTTACCTGTTCCTTGGCTTATATATACACCAGAGAGACGTCCGGCTAACGCTGAAGAAAGATTAGCAGACGGAAAATCTTCAATAGCTTTAGCATCGACACTAGTTACACTACCGGTTACACTTCCTTTTTTCTGCGTACCATAACCTACTACTACAACTTCATCTAACGCCTGCGAGTCTTCAATTAAAGTAATTTTAAGGTTAGTTCCTGTAGCAACTTTGGTCACCTCTTTATAACCAATGTAACTGAATTTGAGAGTTGCTCCATTAGTACATTTAATAGAGAAGTTACCGTCTATATCGGTAATGGCTCCATTGGTAGTGTTCAATTCTGTGACCGTCACTCCAATTAACGGTTCATCATTCTGATCCACTACAGTTCCTGTTACTGTCATATTCTGAGCCTGTACTATAGTACTAAAAGAGAAGCTCAACAGTACCAACAAAAATCGCCATGAAAGCGACCTCGATTTGTGTTCTTTCTTTTTCATTAAACTAC
>OGIE01003584.1_pt1 | contig 16384 bp, 14 predicted proteins | sample 1571581 | NCBI WGS metagenome assembly OGIE01 (sample SAMEA2582021, study PRJEB24529) | metagenome | biome: Human gut stool | place: China | collected 2011
TAAGAAGGAGGAAACAACAATGACAAAGACCATGAAAATCGAAGGTATGATGTGCGGACACTGTGAGGCCACCGTAAAGAAGACCCTGGAAGCCATCGCAGGCGTAGAAGCAGCCGAGGTAAGCCACGAGGCCGGAACCGCGGTAGTTACACTGACCGCAGAGGTAGCCGACGACGTCCTGAAGAAGGCCGTCGAGGACAAAGACTACAAAGTAACCGACATCCAGTAAAACATTGATGTGAAATGTATCAAGTAAGACGATAAAAGGAGCTATGAAAAATGGAATACATCTATAAAACAAAAGGCGAACCGATCCCCCTGGGATTCATCGGCTCGGTCAATAAAATGAACCTTTACACCCGGCCGCGAGCGGGCGAAGAACTTCACACGACCATCAAGGTCGAACAGGAGATTTTCGACATCACGCTTATCTCGGCAACCGTACGGGTAAACGAACGCCTGATTGCCGAAGGACAACTTAAAATCTTTTTAAAAAAGGAATCATGAGACGCAGGAAAGAACACGAAGGAGCCTTAACGGACCGTACTCCTATCCGGGTCCGGTTCAGCGAGGTGGATGCCATGCAAGTCGTGTGGCACGGGGAATACGTCCGCTATTTCGAGGACGGACGCGAAGCCTTCGGACGCCGTTACGGGATCGGCTACCACGACCTGGTTCGAGCCGGGTATCTCGTGCCGATCGTGGAATTGAACGTGTATTTCAAACAATCACTGCAATTCGGGGAAACGGCTACCGTGGAAACCCGCTATATACCTTGCGATGCCGCGAAAATACAATTCGAATATACCATCTACCGGGATTCCGACCAAGCCGTCATGGCCACGGGCGCCAGCGTGCAGGTGTTCATGGATAAAGACACCCGCCAACTGGAACTGAACAACCCGGAATTTTACATACAATGGAAAAAACAATGGAACATCCTGTAAAGATATACGCCACGGCCGACAACATCATCAGCTCCCTAGGGTTTACCACCCTTGAGAACATGGAGAACATCCGGCAATATCACTCCGGTATTTACCGGATTGACGACACGAGCCTGTTCCATGAACCTTTTATGGGAGCCCGAATCGACGCGGCCCGCTTGAATCAAGCAGCACGGGAACATCAATTACAGGATTACACCCGGATGGAACAACTGTTTATCCTTTCGCTCGGGGATGTCATCCGGCAAAGCGGGATCAACCCCGCCGCCTCGGATTGCGGTTTTATCTTTTCGACCACCAAAGGCAACATTGATCATATCGGGACCGAAGCTGCTCTCCTTTCCCTCATGGCACGGCGGATTACCGCTTATTTTGGCTCGTCGCACGAACCGATAGTAATTTCAAACGCCTGTATATCGGGAGTTTCCGCACTGGTAACAGCCTCCCGGCTCATCCGGCAGGGGAGATATAAACATATCCTTGTTACCGGGGGCGACTTACTGACCCGATTCGTGATCACGGGCTTTCAATCATTCAAATCCGTCAGCCCGGAAAGATGCAGACCGTATGATTCGAAGCGGGACGGCCTCTCCCTGGGAGAAGCCTGCGGCAGTGTCCTGATCACTTCGGATTCCGGCCTGGTGAAAGAGTCCCAACCGATAGTCATCGAAGGAGGAGCCGTCACCAATGATGCCAATCACATTTCGGGCCCCTCCCGCACGGGCGACGGGCTTTACTACGCGATCCGGCAGGCAATGGACGAAACCGACCTGCAACCGGAAGATATTTCATTTATAAACACGCACGGCACGGCCACCGTCTACAACGACGAAATGGAATCCAAAGCCGTGGAATGGGCCGGATTGGAACATACCCCGCTCAATAGCCTGAAATCCTACTGGGGACATACCCTCGGGGCTTCGGGCATCATCGAAGCGATAGCCTGTTTCGAGGAATTACGCTCCGGCGAAGTATTCGGGATTCTCGGATTCGAAGAACTAGGAGTCCCGAAACCTGTCAATATCAGCGCGGAACATCGCCATGTTTCCATGCAACGATGTGTCAAAACGGCTTCCGGCTTCGGGGGATGCAACGGGGCGATCGTCTTTGCCTTGAACACGCACGCCAAACCCGTCAAATCCGTGCTTCCCGTATCCTGCCATATCACGGGCGAGTGTAGCATTGTCAACAACACGATCACGGTGAACTCGGAAATTCGATTACAAACCGATCCGAAGGAAGAATTCGCAACTTTCATTCGTACAGCCTATAAACAACTGGCGACAGATGACCGTAAGTTTTACAAAATGGACGATCTCTGCAAACTGGGATATATCACGGCAACTCATTTGCTCGCCACCTCGGAACGATACAAAACGTGTTCTCCCCTAGAAATCGGGCTTATCCTCTCAAACCGCTCCTCCTCGCTCGATACCGACGAAAAGCACCAGCAGATCATCGACGAGATGGGAGACAAGGAAGCCAGTCCCGCCGTGTTCGTCTATACCTTACCGAACGTGGTTTTAGGTGAACTCTGCATTCGCTACAAAATTCAAGGCGAAAACACCTTCTTCATCAGTCCCGACTACCCGGCAGACTTCCTGACCGAATACGCCCGGGATGTCATGGCACGCCATACACTCCAGTTGTGTATCATCGGGTGGTGCGAACTGAAAGGAGAACAATATAAATCACATTTTTATATCTTAGAAAAAACAAATTAAAATCAAGTATATGGAACAATTAATACAAGAATTGAAAGCATCACTTATTGAAGCGTTAAACCTGGAAGACATCACACCCGAAGAGATCGAAAATAACGCTCCCTTGTTCGGGGAAGCAGGCTTAGGGCTGGATTCTATCGACGCGCTGGAAATCATCCTAATCTTGGAACGGAATTACGGAATCCGCATTGCCAACCCGGCGGAAGGTAAAGAGATATTCTATTCCGTCCAAACACTGGCTGATTATATCACGGCAAACCGGAAACAATGAAAGTGCTGGTCACGGGCATCGGGTGCGTGTCGGCTATCGGGACAAACGTGAACGACCACCTGCTCTCTTTTCAAGAAAAGAGGAGCGGTCTGGGTCCCGTTACCCTTTTCCCGACAAACCATACCGAACCGGTAGCCGAGGTAAAACTCTCCAACACGGTATTAAAAAATAAACTGGGCCTGCCGGAACAAGCCGTCATATCCCGCACGGCCCTACTCGGGATGCTTGCGGCCCGGGAGGCTTTCGAGGACGCCGACCTATCAGGAGTGACAAACCTCCGTATCGGTTTGATTTCCTCCAATTCCACGGGAGGCATGGACCTGAGCGAACATTTTTACCCGGAATTCCGACAGGACCCCACACGAGGCAACCTACACGACATCGCCTCCCATGATCCCGGAGACAGCACCGAACGCATAGCCAGACTCCTCGGTCTCAACGGTTTCCGCACGACGATCAGCACCGCCTGCTCTTCTGCCACCAACGCCATCATGCTTGGAGCCAGATTGATCCGACAAGGAATACTCGACATCGTTATTGCCGGAGGGACGGATGCCTTGTGCAAATTCACGCTCAACGGCTTCGGCTCGCTGCTGATTCTCGACAAAACGCCCTGCCGCCCCTTTGACGCTTCACGTGCCGGGCTAAACCTCGGAGAGGGAGCCGGGTATCTGGTACTCCAATCGGAAAAAACAAGCTACCGGAAAACGTATTGCACCCTGGCCGGATATGCCAACGCGAACGACGCATTCCACCAAACCGCCTCCTCATCAGACGGGAACGGCGCTTATCTCGCCATGAAAGGAGCCTTGGAAAAAGCGGGATTATCACCCGACTCTATCGACTACATCAACGCCCACGGCACGGGAACTCCCAACAACGATGCATCCGAAAGTGCAGCCATTCAACGCCTATTCGGAAACCGTATTCCTCCTTTCAGTTCCACCAAAGCCTTCACGGGCCACACGCTGGGAGCCGCCGGAGGAGTGGAAGCCGTTTTCTCGGTACTGGCCCTGCATCACGGGATATTATACCCGAACTTGAACTTCAACCAACCGATAGCCGAAACCGGATTAATACCCGTCACGGAATATCAAACAGGAGTATCCATTCGTTCCGTCCTGTCCAACTCATTCGGATTCGGTGGTAACAACACGTCGTTGCTATTCCGAAAATAAAAAATTGAACCATGTCGAAACAGACCATCTACATAAACAGCATCGCCTCCACGCTCCCGGACACGCAGGATTCCCCGGAATTCGTACCCGGCAAACAGGTCTCCATTCAGGAACCGGACTACAAGACCCTGATCCCGGATGCCACTTTACGCCGTCGCATGAGCCGCATTGTCCGCATGGGAGTAGCAACCGGAATGCAATGCCTGAACAAATTCCCGAACGCTCCGGTTGATGCCATTCTTACCGCCACCGGGTACGGTTGTCTGGGAGATACCGAAAAGTTCATGAACACCCTGCTGGACAACCACGAACAGATGCTCACCCCGACAGCATTCATACAATCGACATTCAACACCATCGGGGCGCAAATCGCCCTGTTATCCAAGAACCACGGGTACAACAACACCTACACGCACCGGGCCTTCTCCTTTGAAAGTGCCCTGCTGGATGCCATCCTATTATTACGAGAGGAAGAAGCCTCCAACGTGCTGGTCGGGGCAATCGACGAAATGACGCCTACCGTATACGAAATACTAAAACGCCTCGGTTTATGGCGTAATGCCCTGGCCGGAGAAGGGGCCAACTTTGCCATTCTATCCACCACGGCCATCCCCGAAAGTTACGCCGTTTTAGAAGGGATCGAACTGTTCAACGGGACCTATTCTGCTGCCGAAATCCAAGAACGTATTCACAATTATCTCGTGCAAAAAGAGGAAAAGAATGTAACCGTTCTATTTCCAAGTGATTACAAGAAAATCTGCGGCGAATACCCGACAGCCATGGCGTATGCCTTCAACACCTGTTGCAAACACCTGCAAAGCGGGGAAATTAAAACGCCTATACTCGTGTATAACACGTTTTTAGGCAACCATTCATTCATCTTCCTAAAACCGGTATAATCATGTGGTGGATTATCGTTATCGCATGCGTCATGCTCTTCTTCTTTTACGCCTCTTATAACATCGGTTCAGGAGTCTACGTGAAAACATTTTGTCGTAAAAAGACCACGGATAAAGTCGTGGCCCTCACCTTTGATGATGGCCCGGATGCCACTTACACGCCCCAAGTACTCGATATATTAAAACGACATCACGCCCCGGCAGCCTTTTTCTGCATCGGAGAGAAAGCTGAAAAGTACCCTACTATCGTACAAAGAGCCTTCGCGGAAGGTCATCTCATCGGGAATCACTCCCACTCACACACGAACCGTTTCCCGTTGTTACCACGAAAACAGATGATTGCCGATCTTCAACAGGCACAACAAATTCTGGAACAGATCATCGGCTCTCCCGTCACTTTCTTCCGGCCTCCTTTCGGGGTAACCAACCCGACGATAGCCAAAGCCGTACGACAACTCGGCTACACCACGATCGGTTGGAGTGTCCGTTCCCTAGACACCCGGAAAGAACCGATTTCCCGGATACTACGCCGCATCACCCGACAACTCTCTCCCGGAACGGTCATTCTCCTGCACGACCGTCTTCCAGACAGTCCCGAACTTCTCCGGCAATTACTGGAATACTTGCACGAAAACGACTATAAAATCATCCGGGTAGACCAACTAATTCCTCTACAAAACCTATCTTTGCAAAACAAAAAATGACATCATAACATGAAATATATCTATTGCCTACTTCTGTTCTGCACGTGTGTCAGCCTCAAACTATCGGCACAGGAAGAACTGAAACCCCTCGCTTCCATCGCAGCCTTTCAGGAACGGCTGAAACAGGAAGCGGCAAACATCCGTTCCATTGAAAGCGATTTCACGCAGGAAAAATACCTGGATGTCTTCTCGGAAAAAGTCATTTCCAAGGGACGATTCTATTTCAAACAGGACAACATGATCCGCATGGACTACTCTTCCCCCTTGAACTACCTGATCATCATCAACGGGCAAAAATTAAAAACCGTATCCGAGGGAAAAAGCAACGTGGTAAACCTAGGCTCCAACCCGATGATGAACGAAATGAAGGGTATGCTATCCGCTTGCATGATCGGTGACTTGAACGCCATCGGCTCCTCCTACAAACTGGAATACTTCGAAACCCCCACGCTCTATGTGGTCAAAATACAACCGACCAGCAAGAGCGTGAAAGCCTATATCTCGGAAATCGTGATCTCCCTCGACAAGAAAGACATGGCCGTGAAGACCCTGCGGCTATCCGAGAACGAGAAAGACTACACGGAGTACCATTTTACGAACAAGAAATACAACACGCTGACCTCCGATGAGAAGTTTACTATTCGTTAGTCTTTGCCTGTTATTGGCTTGTGGTTCCTGCGCCCCCTCCATCACCCGGGGATTACGCAAAGGCCCGGTTCAATCCGTCCGGAAAGAACAACTTCCCCCCATGGCACAAACGAACGGGACACTGCTCAAATACAACATGATCTTCGACTTCATGAAGAAACACTTTAGCGGAATGCTACTCGTGAAACAAACAGACACGAACACCATACGCACCCTGTTCAGCACCCACTTCGGGCTTAGCCTGTTCGATTTCGAGATCAACAAGGACACGCTGATCGTCCATCACTGCATCGAACCTCTGCAAAAGAAAAACGTGCTTTCCCTCCTGCAAAAAGACCTAAGTATTCTTTTCGGATTAAACCTGCAAGCCCAGCACGAAGCCACCGTCTACTCCGATACCCGCAATAACGCCGCAATCGTCTATCGCCTTGATAACCCGAATATTTTCTACCGCAAGGACCTCACTTCCAACAACCTGGAACGAATCAAGGCCGGACGAGGTTTCGGCAAAACATACTTCCGGCTACTACCCGGCGAGAACGGCAACGGGAACAGCATCCTGATCCGCCACCCCCTCCTGCGCCTGTCCATACAACTGGAACCGTTGGAATAATATAATAACAGGCATTAGAACTCAAGTGTATATCACCTACATTTACAGTGAATTGCACCGGTGTCTCGCCTATAAGTTAATTGAAAGTTAACTGATAGTTGATTGAAAGTTGACTAACGGAAACCGTGAACTTCCACCGAACTTTATATTGATAACCCATTTATATATAAGCGAGACTCTAGAGTGTGTGTATAGAAACACAGGAGAGTGTATACCGGGACACAAGAGAATCCCCCGTGGTCCCCTTTCACTTTTTATCCACACCCCTTTCCGAGAAAAAAGTTAACATTTACTTTGTTCAAGTACAAAATTCACGTACTTTTGAGGAAGAAAAGTAGAATCATGGAAAAAAAGATTTGGCACGAGATAGAAGAATTAAACCAAGAATTCACCCAACTTGGTATCAGTCAAGCCGTGGACTACGAGAAATATTATCTCTATTCTCTTATTACCCATTCTACCGCGATCGAAGGTTCGACACTAACGGAAATCGACACCCAACTCCTGTTTGACGAAGGCATCACGGCCAAAGGGAAACCCCTGGTTGATCATTTAATGAACGAGGACTTAAAAAAAGCTTACGAGTTCGCCCAGAAAGAAGCCAAACAAAAGACGGCAATCACTCCCGCTTTCCTGCAACAATTAAACGCTTCATTAATGCGAACCACGGGGAACGTTTTTAGCACGCTGGGAGGTTCCTTTGATTCTTCAAAAGGAGAATTCCGGTTATGCGGTGTAACTGCCGGTATTAACGGACATTCATACATGAATTACCAAAAAGTACCCCAAAAAGTAGAAGAACTTTGCACGATATTACAGGAAAAACAAAAGATAGCACATACATCGCAAGAACAGTATGAACTAAGTTTTAATGCCCACCTCAACCTGGTAACCATACACCCGTGGGTCGACGGTAACGGAAGAACCGCCCGATTACTAATGAATTACCTCCAATTCTACTTCGACCTTTTCCCAGTAAAAATATTCAAAGAAGACAGGGGCGATTATATTCTTGCTTTACAACAGGCACAAAACGAAGAAAACAATCTACATTTTCTAAACTTCATGGTTTCGCAGCTAAAAAAATCACTCCTCGAAGAAATCGAAAAATACAAATATTCCCATAAAAAAGGTTTCAGTTTCATGTTTTGATAACGAAATCGGCTGTTTCATTGAATTATTTGATAAAGATAAGTACCTTTGCAGGAAGGAATAGGGATATTCCCAAGTGAATACGATTTGTGTGATAAACTAAGAGTTATGTTAGAAAACGACTCAACACGTGTGGATTTATATACATTACAGTCCACGGATAAAAATGTGGATAATTACGTGTGCATGATAAAATTGAATCCAGATCATCCGGTCTACCAAGGGCATTTTCCGGATTTCCCGGTAACACCGGGGGTCTGCATGATGCAAATGCTCCGGGAATGTGTATCGTCCGTGCTGGGAACTCCGTTACGCTACCAACACGTGAACACCTGTAAATTCCTCGCAGTTGTCAATCCTCACCAGGAATCGAACCTTGAACTCTCGTTTTCGGTAACGGGAACTTACAATTTACAGGCCACCCTCTTATCCGGGGGAGAGGCCGTTTTGAAATTAAAAGCAACCCTAACCCCGGAACAATGAAACAGACGGTTGTTGTCATCCCCACGTATAATAACGCCGCAACAGTCGGGAACGTTATCACGGAAGTTCTCGGATACGACCTTCCGGTAATCGTGGTTAACGACGGTTCCACCGATGCAACAACCGAAATTCTAAACCGGTTCACGCAAATACAAATCATCAGTTACCCGAAAAACAAGGGAAAAGGACATGCCCTGAATCAAGGACTGCAAGCCGCCGAATCAGCCGGGTACCGTTACGCAATCACGCTTGATTCCGACGGGCAGCACTTCGCTCACGACATTCCCGTTTTCCTGAAAGCCATAGAGGAACACCCGGACAGTTTGCTCATCGGGGCCCGGAACCTCGCTTCCGACAACATGCCGGGTAAAAACACCTTTGCCAACAAGTTCTCTAACTTCTGGTTCCGACTGGAAACGGGGATCAAGCTGGCCGACACTCAATCCGGTTATCGCCTCTATCCTTTGCAGAAACTCAAAGGCATCCGCTTGTTCACCCGGAAATATGAATTCGAACTGGAGATCATCGTACGGGCAGCCTGGCGCGATGTCCGGGTAGCCAACGTGCCGATCGAGGTATATTATCCCCCGCAAGAGAAACGGGTAAGTCATTTCCGTCCCTTTCACGATTTCACCCGGATCAGCATACTGAACTCGGTACTGGTCATTATCGCCCTCTTGTGGTACTGGCCTTCGCGTTGTTTCCGGTCTATCACCAAAGAGAACGTGAAAAGATTCATCCGGGAAAACATCACTCACTCTCCGGAATCCAACCTACAGATCTCGTTGGCCGTCACGTTCGGTATATTCATGGGAATCGTCCCGTTATGGGGCTACCAGATGATAGCGGCAGCGATCCTGGCTCATTTCCTCCGGCTCAACAAAGTGATCGCCGTTGTTGCCTCCAACATCAGTATTCCCCCCATGATCCCGATCCTGTTATTCGGCAGTTACGCCACGGGAGGCTGGGTTCTGGGCAAACCGATAACTTTGAGCTTCCATGATATCTCTTTTGAAACCATCGGGCAATCCCTCTCACAATATCTTGTCGGAAGTATTATATTTGCAGTAATATGCGGCATCACCGGAGGGTTAATATGTTATATGCTACTTGCTTGTTTTAGAAAATCTAAACGTGCTATTTCATGAGAAACTTTTTCATTCATATATACGATCACCTCAAAGATCACCCGATACTTCGGTACACACTACTGATAGGTAGTTTTCTGGTGATGCTCTTCTTCGCCCTTCAAGTCCGGTTCGAAGAGGATGTTACCCGGTTTTTCCCGGACACGCAAGATGCCCGGAGTTCGGAAATCGTCTTCCAGAACTTGAAAGTGAAAGACAAAATCGTGGTCATGCTCCACGCCAAAGACAGCACGGCAAAGAACGTTTCTTCCGACCTACTGATTAAAGCGGGTTCCCGGTTAAAAGATTCATTGTTACACAAAGCCGCACCGGAATACATCAACGACATCTTCGCGGAAGTCGACGCGGACATGATCGGCGGCGTGACCGATTTCATATATGACAACCTGCCCATTTTCCTGACGGAGGAGGATTACGCCCGACTAGACACCCTGCTCACACCCGAGAAGATCGCCACGCGCATGCAGACCAACTACCGGAACCTCTTATCCCCGGCGGGAATGGCCCTAAAAAATATACTTCCCCGTGACCCGGTAGGCGTGGGCAATTCAGCCTTGGAAAACCTCAGGACGTTCCAATTGACAGCCAACTACGAGATTTACGACGGGCACATCTTCTCACAGGATATGTCCACGATGTTGTTCTTCATCACCCCCCGGTACAGCATGGGAAGCACGGGCAAAAACGACCCGCTGATCACGACCATCGAGAATGAATTGCACGAGATCATGCAACTCTACCCTGACGTGAGAGCCGAATACTTCGGGGGCCCGTCCGTGGGTGTCTACAACGCCCGGCAGATCAAACAGGACACGATGATCACGCTGACAATCGCCCTCATCATCATCATCGTGTTCATCACGCTCGTGTTCAAAAGTCGTTCCGCCGTATTGTTAATCATCCTACCCGTCATTTACGGGGCGATATTCTCCCTTGCCCTGATCTTCTTTATCAAAGGATCGGTATCCGCTATTGCCATCGGGGCCGGGGCCGCCATATTCGGGGTCGCCATGAGTTACTCGATACACGTGTTATCGCATTTCAATCACGTGACCTCAATCCGGCAACTCATTGACGAACTGGCCTACCCGCTCACCGTGGGCAGTTTTACCACGGTAGGCGCATTCTTCGGCCTGGTATTCACGAGTTCCGACCTGCTTCGGGATTTTGGGCTTTTCTCCTCGCTGGCCCTGATCGGGACAACCCTCTTCTGCCTGGTATTCCTTCCCCATTTCCTCAAAAGAAAAGCGGAACACGCCGAATCGGGACGGATTCTGAGAATCATAGAGAAAATCAACGGCTACGCCTACGAGAAGAATAAACTGCTCGTCGGGACCATCGTCATCATCACGATCGTCAGCCTTTACATGTCGGGAAAAGTAACTTTCGACAGTAACATGATGAACCTGAACTTCGAGCCTCCCCACCTCAAACAAGCAGAGAACAAGTTGATGAATCTTTTCCAATCCGACAAGAAGACCATCCTATTCGTTTCCGTTGGCAACACGCTGGATCAAAGCATACACCACTATCAGAACAACAACGCTGAACTCGCCGCTCTACAAGCCGAGGGACTGGTGAAAGAATACGCCTCGGCAGAAAAAATACTGATCTCTTCCGAGGAACAACAGCAAAGAATCAAACGCTGGAATTCCTTCTGGACCGAGGCTCGCAAACAGGAAGTGACCTCCGCTATAAAAACAAGTGCCGGACAATACCGTTTCAAGGACAACACCTTCGACCCGTTCTTTGCCCTGCTTGACAAGAACTATACCACCTGCGACTTTTCTTCGGTCGACCAGACTTCCATGCGCCTGCTCGAAGAGTGGACCACGCAAGCCGACTCGCTCTCGATGCTGATTACCCAGGTACGCATCGACGATCAGCACAAGGAAGAAGTCTACAAGCGTTTTGCTGACAATGACGGGATTGTCATCGTGGACAGGGGATTTTTCGCCAACAAATGGGTATCGGCCATCAATGACGATTTCTACCTGATCCTCTACATCTCCTCCTTCCTCATATTCTTTGCCCTGCTTATCTCGTACGGTCGCATCGAATTGACGCTTATGACGTTTACCCCTATGGCCATCAGTTGGATTATCATCCTGGGACTCATGGCTATCACCGGAACCCAGTTCAATATCGTGAACATCATCCTCTCCACCTTCATCTTCGGGCTAGGCGATGATTTCAGTATATTCATCATGGACGGCTTGCAACAGGAATACCGGACGGGAAAAAAGATGTTGACTTCCCACAAAACGGCGATCTTCTTCTCGGCCTTCACCACGGTTGTCGGTCTCGGGGCGTTAGTCTTCGCCCGTCATCCGGCCCTACAATCCATTTCGGTAATCTCCATTCTCGGCATGATTTCCGTCGTACTCGTGTCCTACACGGTACTCCCCATCCTGTTCCGTTTCTTTATCGCTAACCCGGCAAAAAAAGGGAATTTCCCCTACACGCTTTTTAGCTTATTCGTCACCGTGTGGATGTTCAGCCTGTTCGTGTTCGGGTGTGTCCTGCTGATGATACTGGCCGCCATCCTGCTTGTATTCCCGGCCAACCGTACCAAGAAAAAGGCCTTTTTCAGCCTTGCCATCATGCACTCGCTAAAAGTATTCCTGAAACTGACGATCGTCACTCGCAGCGAAACCATTAATCCAGAAGGTGAAACATTCAAAAAACCGTCGGTCATCATCGCCAACCACCAGTCATTCGTCGACATTCTCGTGTTGCTATCCACGGCCCCGAAGCTGATCATGGTCACCAACAGTTGGGTATGGCACTCCCCCTTCTTCGGACGGATCGTGCAATATGCCGACTTCATTCACACGCGGGACGGTTACGAAAAAGCCCTTACCTACTTACGCAAGAAAATAGCGCAAGGCTATTCCGTGATCGTGTTCCCCGAAGGTACGCGCTCGGCCGACGGCCAGGTACACCGCTTCCACAAAGGAGCATTCTACATCGCCGAACAACTGCAACTGGACATCACCCCGATCATTCTTTACGGTCCGGGTATGATCGTCACGAAACGGCAACCCTTCTACGTGAAAAACGGGATACTATCCACCCGCATCCTACCCCGGATCGCGTACGATGATCCCCGGTGGGGAAACACGTACCAGGAAAGGACAAAGAAAATCGCCGTCTATTTCAGAGAAATGTACAAGGACACGTGTAACTACTATGCCAACGTGAACAACCCGTACTATTATCACAAACTGATCAAGAACTACATCTACAAAGGCCCGGTCGAAGAATGGTACATCCGCGTAAAGGTCAACATGGAACACCGATACGAATTCTTCGACAAACTGATTCCCCGCAAAGCCATGATCACAGACATCGGTTGCGGATTCGGCCCGTTGACCTATATGCTGATGATGCTTTCCGAAGACCGCACTCTGCTGGGAATCGACTATGACGAGGAAAAGATTGCCGTGGCTAATCATAACTTCTCACGCACCCGGCGGATTCGTTTTGAATGTGCCAACGCCTTGACATACGATCTACCACAGAGTGACGTGTTTATCCTCAACGATATGCTCCATTACATAGACAACACATCGCAGGAAGAACTATTAAACCGTTGCGTCCGAAACCTGGCTCCCGGGGGAATGATCATCGTGCGAGACAGCAACTCGAACAACCAGAAAGGTCATAAAATAACCCGGCTCTCGGAATTATTCTCTACCCGTCTACTGCATTTCAACAAGACGGAAGGACAATTATATTTCCCGTCGGAAGAACAGTTCGAACAATTCGCCGCTAAACACCACCTGCAAATAGAAAAACAGGCAAACGACAAGTACACGTCCAACACCATCTACCTGTTCAGACGAAAGGAGGAAACAAATGAGTAAATACGACGTCATCATCATCGGGAGCGGCTTGGGCGGGTTGACTTGCGGTGCCACGCTAAGCAAAGAAGGCTACAACGTGTGTGTCATTGAAAAGAACCCTGTACCGGGAGGATGTTTCCAGACTTTCCACCGCAACGGACAGGATCTCGACACCGGTATCCACTACGTGGGAAGTATGGACGAGGGTGAGATATTAAGGCAATACTTCACCTATTTCGGCATACAGCAACACCTGAAACTACGCCGACTGGATGAAAATGCTTTCGACATCATCCACCACAATGGCAACGACTACGCTTTCGCCATGGGACACGAACGCTTCGCCGAAACACTGACCCGATCGTTCCCAAAAGAAAAGGAAGCGATCCGACAATATGTCTCTATCATATCTTCAATCGGGGACACGATCAACGTGGATCAATTGAAAAAAGGCAAACTATCGGCCGGGACAATTGATCTTTTCACCGTATCAGCCTGGCAATGGCTGCAAGACATCACGACAGACAAGACATTGCAACAAGTGTTAAGCGCTCCCGCCCTCTTGTACGGCGGAGAACAAGCGGTCTCAACCCTGTATCACCATGCTATTACCAGCAACTCGTACATACAGGGAGCCTACCGGTTTATCGACGGGAGCATGCAAGTCACGGATGCCCTGGTAGACGTCATCCGCCGGAACGGGGGGACAGTACTTACAAACGCCCAGGCTACCCGCTTGTGCCTTGCTGATGGTAAAACCATTCGTTCCGTGGAAATTAACGGCAAGGAACACCTGGAAACCCGTTACGTGATCTCCTCTCTGCACCCGGCAAACACCATGGAACTGGTCGAAAAAACACCATTGATCCGGAAAGTAAATCTTACCCGGTTACGAGCCATGCGCAACTCGTACGGCATGTTCTCGGTTTACCTGCTGATGAAAAAGAACAGCACTCCTTACAGGAACTACAACACATTCATTTATAACGACAACGATGTTTGGTATTCCCCGTCCGATCCCCGCAATGACCGAATACGGTCGTGCCTGATCACCATGCAACCCACCTCTCGTTCGGCAGAATACACCGAAGTGGTCAGCCTGCTAACACCCATGTACATAAACGAGGTCGAGGCTTGGACCGACACGACCGTGGAACACCGGGGTATGGACTACAAGGCTTTCAAAGAACGGAAGGCACAAGAACTCATCCGTTTCACCGAAAGTTATTTCCCGAAATTAAACCGGGACACGGAAAAGATATACACGACCACCCCACTCACGTACCGGGATTACACGGGAACCCCGGAAGGATCGGGATACGGTATCATCAAGGACTACAATCATCCGCTCTCCACGTTGATACCGCCACGTACCAAAATAGAGAATCTTTACCTGACAGGCCAAAACCTGAACGTACACGGGGCTCTGGGCGTCACGCTTACTTCCATGTTAACCTGCGCGGAACTTCTAGGAACGGAATATTTAGCTAAAAAAATCGGAGGAGCCTAATCATGAAAATACCACGCTTACTCAAATATACCCTATTCTCCTTTTTAGGAATAATCGTACTATTCATTTTGTTTGTGTGCTACCTGTACTTTTCGGCAGACATGAAACAACCGCAATTATCTCAGGACACGATTCCCCGTTACGAGCTGGTCAGGAGTGACAGCCTCAGGCGTTACGGCCCCAATCATTTGCGTCACAGCCAAACGGGCCTTTGGGAACAATACTTGCAAGGAAAAGATTTCGAAAGAGGCGTCGCCTCCGGGATATTAACCCAAGACCTGCTTTATTTTCAAGAGAAAGTATTCGTGGATCAAATCCGGGAAATCATACCCTCGGACAGTTACCTGAAATTCCTCCGCTTCTCGCTGATCCTGTTCAACCGGAACCTCGGAGAATGTGTGCCGGAAGAATACCGGAACGAAATCTACGGAATATCCCTCTCCTGCACGCACGAATATGATGCTATCGGGACTCCCTACGAACGGCAATTGAACTATCACGCGGCACATGACATCGGACACGCCATGCAGGATTATATGCTGGTCGGTTGTAGTTCATTCGGGGCCTGGGGAGCGCAAAGCGCCGATTCATCCTTGATCATCGGACGGAATTTCGACTTCTACGTGGGAGACGATTTTGCCCTGAACAAGCTGGTTTCTTTCTACTCACCCGCCCAAGGATACAGGTTTGCCTCGATCGGCTGGGCCGGAATGATCGGAGTCCTGTCCGGTATGAATGAAACCGGATTAACCGTGACTCTGAATGCCGCCAAATCCACCATGCCCGTTTCGGCAGCAACCCCGATCTCGATCTTGGCCCGTGAAATTTTGCAATACGCCTCAACCATCGACGAGGCTTACGCTATTGCTCAAAAATACCGGACGTTCGTGGCCGAATCCATACTGGTAGGTTCCGCCAAAGACGGGAAAGCCGCTATCATCGAAAAAGCGACAGATAAAATCGCCTTGTTCTACTCCGACACGAATCGCATCATCTGCACGAATCACTATCAATCGGAGACTTTCCGGGAAGACGAACGAAACATGGAAAACATCGCCACTTCCGACAGTCCTTACCGCCAAGCCAGACTAAACGAGTTATTGGATAAAGCCCTACCCGTTGATGTACCCAAAGCCGCATCTATCCTGCGCAACCGCTTCGGTAAAGAAGGAAAAGACATCGGGTTAGCCAACGAGAAAGCGATCAACCAGTTCATCGCCCACCATTCCGAAGCGGTTGCGCAGGATAGATGCGGCTTT
>OGIE01003587.1_pt1 | contig 16379 bp, 18 predicted proteins | sample 1571581 | NCBI WGS metagenome assembly OGIE01 (sample SAMEA2582021, study PRJEB24529) | metagenome | biome: Human gut stool | place: China | collected 2011
AAAAACTGCGCCAGAATTCTTGCGGCAGTGGATTTTTTCATCGGATATTTTTCCATCATCATTTCGATGGCATCCTTTTCCAGATAGCCGCTTTCGGCAGTACTCTCCGCCAGAAACCGCAGAACAGCCTTATGTCCTGCCGGAATTTTTTGTATATTTATCTGAAAAAGAAGAAATTCGCGCAGACTCTGCCCCTCTTTTCTGCCGAAGGCATTCGTTTCGCGCTCCTTTTCCTCCTGCTCATGCTCCATACGGTAAAGGCTGCGGTTCTGCTCATCCGTCTCCTCAAGCCATTCCAGCTTTTGCAGCAGCTCCGTATTTTCCTGCTGCACGGGCTCCTTTTCCTCATTCCATTCCACAAGGGGGTTCTCCTCCGCAAATTCTCGGATATATTCGGAAAGGGTCACGGCATTCATCTGCAAAATCTCCACAGACTGCTGCATTTTCTGTGATAAAATCTGTTTTTGCTGTACCTGAAGCGACAGCTCCATAAAAAAATCCCCCTTTCTTGATGCTTGATTGCATTTATTTTATCATAAAATCTAATATAATCCCACCATTTTGTTTAATTATCCCTAAAAAAGCAGAGAAAATATGCCAAGATTATGGTAATAAATTAACATTTACTTTTATAGATAATAAGTGTAAACTATATGAGATGATTCATTCGCATACAAATTATTTTTTTGTTTTGCGGATGTCTCAGCAATATTATAACGCAAAGATCAGATTTCGACATTATTTTGTGGAAGAAGGGTTCTTTTCTGGAATAATCAGGTGAAAATTTCTTTTGAAAAAAAGTTTTTTCGCCTTTTTTCTGCAAAATTATTGAGAAATTCTTATTTTTGTATTAAAATATTGCTGTTATATTATAGTTATTTTCTTACAAAAGTATAACTTTAAACCAGCGCCATCCCTGGCGCACGACAAATTTGAACAGAGGGGGATAATATGCAAGCTTTAACGTTCAAACGTGGTGTACATCCTCCTGATGGGAAAGAACTGGCAAAAGACCAGCCCATCAAGGTGATTATGCCCAAAGAAAACTCTGAGTTGTTCTACCCTATGAGCCAGCACATCGGTGCTCCTTGTGATCCACTGGTTGCCGTTGGCGATCATGTAAAGGTAGGACAGAAAATCGCTGAGTCCGGCGCATTCATGTCTTCTCCTATCTTCGCCTCCGTTTCCGGCGAAGTTGTAGACATCAGACCTATGCTCGTACCCGGTGGTGCAATGGTAAAAGCTATCGTTGTAAAGAACGACGGCAAAATGGAAGAGATCGAAGGTCTCAACGAAGGTAAGGATTACACAACCATGACAAATGACGAAATTCTGGCAGCAATCAAAAATGCCGGCGTTGTTGGTCTGGGTGGTGCAGGTTTCCCTACACACGTAAAACTGAACCCTCCCAAGGACACACCCATCGATCACATCCTCATCAATGCGGCTGAATGTGAGCCCTACCTCACATGTGACTACCGCCTGATGCTGGAAGAACCCGAAAGAATCGTAAGAGGTTTACAGATTATGCTGAAGCTGCATCCCAATGCAAAGGGCGTAATCGGTATCGAAATGAACAAGCCCGAAGCAATCGCTTCCATGCAGAAGGCATGCGAGGGCATTGATAACATCACTGTTCAGCCTCTGGTAACAAAATTCCCTCAGGGCTCCGAAAAACACCTGATTTACGCTATCACAAAGAGAGAAGTAAAATCCGGCGCACTGCCCGCATCCGCAGGCTGTATCGTAGACAACGTAGATACTGTTGTTGCAATCGAAAGAGCAATCTGCAAGGGCAGACCTCTGATGAGAAGAATCGTTACCGTTTCCGGTAAGGGTATCAAAAACCCCGGCAACTACAAAATCAGAATCGGCATGACGCTGAGAGATCTGGTAGATGCCATTGGCGGTTTCAACGAAGAAAACCCTCCCGTAAAGCTGATTGCAGGCGGTCCCATGATGGGTCCCACACTGTATACTTTGGATGTTGCGTCTGTTAAGACAACCTCCGGTCTGCTTTGCTTCACAAAGGACGAAGCATACATTCCCGAAGAAAGAAACTGCATCCGCTGCGGTAAATGCGTAGAGCATTGCCCTATGGGCCTGATGCCCTTCATGCTGAATGCCTTTGCAATCAAGGGTGACGGCGAAGGTTTCGTAAAGCATCACGGTCTGGATTGTATCGAATGCGGTTCTTGTTCCTACGAATGTCCTGCGAAGCGTCAGCTGGCGCAGTCCATCAGAGCGACAAAGAAAATCGAAGCAGGCAAGAAGGCAGCAGCCGCTGCAGCAGCAAGAGCAAAAGCAGAGGCTGAGAAAAAGGCCGCTGAGGAAAAGAAATAAGAAGGGGGAGAATAAAACATGGCTAATTTTGTAGTATCCGGTACCCCTCACGTGCGTTCCAAAGAATCCATCCAGAGCATTATGCGTGATGTTATCATCGCTCTGGTTCCTGCAACAGCAGCGGGTATCTATTATTTCGGCCTGAGAGCACTGATTCTGATTGTAGCTGCAATCATTTCTGCTGTTTTCTTTGAATGGCTGTATGAAAAAATCACAAAAAAACCTGTTACAATCAACGATTTGTCCGCAGTTGTAACCGGTCTGTTACTGGCAATGAACCTTCCTGCATCTGCTCCCGTATGGGTTGCAATCGTAGGTAGTGCATTTGCTATCATTTTTGCAAAACAACTGTTTGGCGGTCTGGGCCAGAACTTCATCAACCCTGCACTGGCAGGTCGTGCGTTCCTGTTGGCTTCCTACCCCACAGAAATGACCACATGGGTTGTTCCCAACGGTCTTGCAGCAGATGCTGCTACATACGCAACACCTCTGGCACAGCTGAAAAACGGCACTCTGGATGCTTCTCTGGGTCAGCTGGTACTCGGTCAGGTTGGCGGTACCATCGGTGAAACCTGTGCAATCGCTCTGATTATCGGCGGTATCTACCTGCTGTACAAGCATGTAATCAGCTGGAAGATTCCCGTAATCTACATCGCAACCGTATTCATTCTGTTCGCAGTAATCGGCAGACACGGCATGCGTATGCCTTTGCAGGAAATCTTCGCCGGCGGCGTTATGCTGGGTGGTATCTTCATGGCAACTGACTACGCTTCTTCTCCCGTAACCCCTAAGGGTCAGGTTATCTTCGCTGTCGGCGCAGGTCTTTTGACTTACCTGATTCGTACCTTCGGCGGTTATCCGGAAGGCGTATCCTATTCTATCTTGATTATGAACTGCTGTGTACCTCTGATTGAAAGATTCACAGAACCTACAATCTTCGGTGCACTGCCTAAAACAAAGGAGGCGAAATAAGCATGGACTCTAAAGCAGTAGTTAAACCCGCGATCGTTCTGTTGCTTATCTCCGCTATCGCAGCCGGTATTCTGGGTGTTGTATCCGAAGTAACCGCTGCTCCTATTGCTGCACAGAACGAAAAATCTCTGAATGAAGGTATGCAGGCAGTTATGCCCGACGCATCCTCCTTCGAGCTGCTGGATGCTGATCTGACAGGCACAATCACAGCAGTATACAAAGGCGATAACGGCGGTTTCGTTATCACAACAGAGCCCGGCGGTTTCGGCGGCGCTGTAAAAACAATGGTTGGCATTGATGCTGACGGTACAATCACAGGTCTGCGTGTAACAGGTCACTCCGAAACAGCAGGTCTGGGTGCAAAGGCAACCGATCCTTCCTTCTACGAACAGTTCACAGGCAAGTCCGGTTCTGTTTCCGTAACAAAGGATGGCGGCGAAATTGTTCCCATCACAAGTGCAACAATTACTTCCAGAGCAGTTTGTGTCGGTGCGCAGGAAGCTCTTGATTGGGTCGCAGCGAATGGAGGTGCTTATTGATGGCTAACCCTATTAAAATTATCAAAAACGGCATTATCAATGAAAACCCTACATTCGTTCAGGTTATTGGTATGTGTCCTACTCTGGCGGTTACATCTTCCGCTATCAATGGTATCGGCATGGGCCTTTCCACAACAGCAGTACTGATTTTTGCGAACCTGTTTATCTCTCTGCTGAGAAAGGTAATCCCCGATACAGTACGTATCCCTTGCTTTATCGTTGTTATTGCTACATTCGTAACAATCATCGAGTTCCTGCTGAAGGCTTATCTGCCTGCACTGAACGCATCCCTGGGTCTGTACATTCCACTGATCGTAGTAAACTGTCTGATTCTGGCGCGTGCCGAAGCATTCGCTTCCAAAAATGGTCCCGTTGCTTCCGCATTCGATGGTATCGGTATGGGTCTTGGTTTCACCATCGCTCTGGGCTGTCTGGGTCTGGTGCGTGAATTCATCGGCAGCGGCACACTGTTCGACGTAACAGTTCTGCCCGAAGCATTCCCTAGAACACTGCTGTTCGTTATGGCTCCCGGTGGTTTCTTCACACTGGCTATTCTGATGGCTATTCTGAACCATTTCAGAAACAAAAAAGCATAAGAAGGAGGGGAAAATAAATGAATCTGATTTTGTTAGTATTGGCTGGCATTTTCGTAAACAACTACGTTATGTCCCAGTTCTTAGGTATCTGCCCCTTCCTCGGTGTTTCCAAGAAGGTAGATACAGCAGCCGGCATGGGCATGGCTGTAATCTTCGTAATGGCTCTGGCAGCAGCAGCAGCATGGTTGGTATACAACCTGATTCTGGTGCCTCTGAACATTACATTCCTGTATAACATTGCGTTCATTCTGCTGATCGCATCTTTGGTACAGTTCGTAGAAATGTTCCTGAAAAAATCTGCACCTGCTCTGTATCAGGCTCTGGGTGTATTCCTGCCCCTGATTACAACAAACTGCGCAGTATTGGGTGTAGCCGTTACAAATATGCAGAAGGGCTACAACTTCATCGAATCCGTTCTGAACGCAGTTGGTGGTGCTGCCGGTTTTGCTCTGGCAATCATTCTGTTTGCCGGTATTCGTGAAAGAATCGCTGACAATGAAACACCGAAGGCCTTCGATGGTTTCCCTATGGCTCTGATCACAGCTGGTCTGATGTCTATCGCATTCCTGGGCTTCTCCGGTCTGATCAAACTGTAATAGAGGAGGGTAAAAGAATATGGATCCAATGAGTATTTTATTTCCCGTTCTGAGTGTCGGCGGTATGGGCGTTGTTTTCGGCGCTTGCTTGGGTGTTGCGAGTGAAGTTTTCAAGGTTGAAGAAGACCCTCGTATCGGTCAGGTTTTGGAATGTCTGCCCGGCGCTAACTGCGGTGGTTGTGGTTTCCCCGGTTGTGGTGGTTGTGCATCTGCAATCGTTGCCGGTACAGCTCCTGTAAATGCCTGCCCCGTTGGTGGCGCAGCAGTTGCTGAAAAGGTTGGCGCTATCATGGGTGTTGCAGCTTCCTCTGCTGAACCCGTTGCCGCTTTCGTAAAGTGCGGTGGTACTTGCGATAAAGCAAAAAATAAATACGATTATTTCGGCATTGACGATTGTAACATGGCTGTTCAGCTTGCAGGTCAGGGTGCAAAATCCTGCTCCTATGGCTGTCTGGGTCTGGGCAGCTGCAAGAAGGCTTGTGCCTTCGGCGCAATCGAAATCGTTGACGGTGTTGCAGTAATTGATAAAGATAAATGTGTTGCCTGCGGCAAATGCGTTTCCACTTGCCCCAAACACATCATCGAGCTGCTGCCCGCTAAGAAGAAAGTTAAAGTACAGTGCTCCTCCAAGGATATGGGTAAGAATGTAATCCCCAACTGCTCCGTTGGTTGTATCGCTTGTAAGATTTGCGAAAAGAACTGTCCTTTCGACGCTATTCATGTAATTGATAACCTTGCTGTTATTGATTACACCAAATGTAAGGCTTGCGGCATCTGTGCAAACAAATGCCCTAAGGGCGTGCTGACAGGCAAGAGACCTGCACAGCCTGCGGCTCCCGCCGCTGCTGCACCCGCAGCGCCCAAGGCTGCTCCTGCTGCTGAAGCTCCCAAGGCTGAAGCACCTAAGGCAGAAGAAGCTCCCAAGGCTGAATAATTCAGACTTTTCAAAGACTCTCTGAGAAATCAGGGAGTCTTTTTTTGTTGCTAAAAAAATCTTTTATGATTCTGTTCGCTTTACCCCTCTGGAAAAGTATGCTATACTAAATCAGTTATAAATAAATGAATTTTTTCTGTAAAGGAGGATTTGCTATGAGAGGACGTTCCTCACAAAATATCTGGATACTGGTGCTGCTTATGCTTGCAGGCGTGGTTCTGGGCGGCTTTATCGCAAAACTGGTCGGCGGTGTTTCTGCACTCAGCTGGCTTGCATACGGCAACAGCTTCGGGCTTTCCTCTCCGCTTATGCTGGATCTGGGCGTGCTGACATTGCAATTTGGGCTGACCATCCGCTTCACCATTGCGGGTATCATCGGCATTATTCTGGCGTTTTTCATTTACAGAAAGCTATAATGATTTTCAGGGGGCAAACGATTTTGCCCTTTCCTTTTTTTCAGGAAAAACCATTCTTTTTTTATGAAAAATACGGCTCTTTTCTTGAAAAGAATACAAAAAAGCGGTATGATAAAATGTAAGACAAAATTTAAGAGATACCATAGCTGCCGCACACACGGCGGCGTTTCCAATAATGAAAGGGGTAAAAAAAATATGATGTTCAATGCCAAAGATATGGGAATTGACTTGGGTACTGCCAATACCCTTGTCTATATGAGAGAAAAGGGAATCATCGTGAATGAGCCTTCCGTTGTTGCCATCAACACGGACACCAGAGAGGTTCTGGCTGTCGGCAACGAAGCGAAGGATATGATCGGGCGTACCCCCGGCAATATCGTTGCCATCCGCCCCATGAAGGACGGCGTTATCGCAGACTTCGACGTAACACAGGCTATGTTGCGTTATTTCATCAATAAGGCGTATGTACGCTCTCTCTTTGGGCCCAAGCCTCGCATTGTAATCTGTGTGCCTTCCGGCGTAACAGAGGTAGAAAAGCGCGCCGTTCTGGAGGCTGCCATTGCCGCAGGCTCCAAGGAAAAGGACACCTACCTGATTGAAGAACCCATGGCAGCGGCAATTGGTGCAGGTCTGCCCGTTGCAGAGCCCACCGGCAGCATGGTTGTTGATATCGGCGGCGGCACAAGCGAGGTTGCTATCATTTCCCTTGGCGGCATTGTTACAAGCACCTCTCTGCGTGTGGCAGGTGACGCACTGGACAGCGCGATTGTAAACTATATCCGCAAGGAATTTTCTCTGGCAATCGGTGACCGTACCGCAGAGGAAATCAAGATTACCATTGGCTCTGCGTATCCTCTGGACAGAGAGGAAAAAATGGAAATTCGCGGACGCGATTTAGTCAGCGGTCTGCCCATGACCATCGAAATCAACTCCATTCACATTCGCGAAGCACTGGCGGAGCCCGTTGGCTCTATCATCAACAGCATTAAGCAGACTCTGGAGGCAACCCCTCCCGAGCTGGCTGCGGATATCATGGAATACGGCATTACACTGACAGGCGGCGGTGCGCATCTGCGCGGACTGGATAAGCTGATTACCGCGGAAACAGGCATGCCCGTTAATATTGCAAACGAACCCCTGAACTGTGTTGCTCTGGGCACAGGGATGGTTCTGGAACAGGTAGATAAGCTGAAATCTGTTCTGATTTCTCCCAGAAAAGCATTATTCTGATTTTAAACACACCGAAAGGAGCATTTCACGTTGCAGGAGTTTTTCTTAAAACATAAAAAACGCATCATTGGTGCGGGCATCGCCATTCTGGTTCTGGTTACCGTGATTGCCAGCGGTATAAAGCTGAATGCCACTCTGCTGGAAAGCGCCATCGGTGTTGTTGTCACCCCGTTTCAGGATTTGACAACCGGCATCAGCAGTTGGATAGACGATACGGTGACATCCGCCCGCAACAAAACAAAGCTGAAGGATGAAAACGAGGAGCTGAAGCAGCAGATTGCAGAGCTGACAAATAAAAACAGAAAGCTTTCCATGTATGAAACGGAAAACGAGCGTCTGACCGCTCTGCTGAAAATTGCGCAGAAATACCCTACCTATGACAGTGTCGGGGCACGCGTGATTGCAAAGGACCCCGGCATCTGGTATGACGGCTTTACCATCAACAAGGGCACAACAAGCAGCATCAGCGCAAACATGGTTCTGATTGCGCCGGAGGGCTTAGTTGGTAAGGTTCTGGAAAGCGGCGCAACCTTCTCCAAAGCGCAGTCCATTCTGGACAGCCGTTCCTCTGTGCCTGCGATGAGCGTGCGGACGGGCGATTTGGGCGTTGTCAAGGGCAATTACAGCCTTGCAAACCACGGTCTGTGCAAAATGGAATATATCGACGGGGACGCGGAAATCATGGTAGGCGACGAAATCGTAACCTCTCAGCTTTCCGATATTTACCCGGAGGGGCTTGCCATCGGCAAGGTACTGGAAATCGAGACCGACACCAACGGGCTGACGAAATACGCTGTGATTGAGCCTTATGTAGACCTAAAGCATCTGGATACGGTTCTGGTTCTGGATAAGGGCGCAAAGCAGAGCGGCAAAAGCACAGCAAAGACAAATACACAGGCAAATCCCGACGTGGCGGAGCCGACAGACCCGACCGACCCTGACACGGCAGAGCCTGACACAACGGGGGTGGCGGAATGAGAATCATCATCACCACTCTGATTGTGGTACTGAATTTTATTTTGCAGACCACGCTCTTCCCCTACCTTGCCATCCAAGGGGTATTCCCGAATACCGCCTTGATTATTGTAACCTCCTATTCCCTGCTGCGCGGCAGTAAGGAGGGCGCACTGGTGGGCGCAGGCACAGGGTTTCTGATGGATGTGTTTTTCCACACCTACATCGGCTTTTATACCGCGCTGTATCTTTTGATTGGATTGATTTTCGGACGAAGCCAACGCAGCTTTTTCCGCGAAAATTATATTCTGCCGATTATTTTCTGCGCGATTGCCACAATTTTTTATCAGGCAGTGCTGTATGTTTCAAGCTTTGTGTTCCAAGGAGAAGGAAATATTCTCTATTTCCTCTTCCGCGTGCTGCTGCCGGAGCTGGTCTATATGACGATTGTAACCGTCCCGCTGTATCGGGTGCTGTTTGGCATCAATGAATGGCTGGAGCTGAAAGAAAAGTATAAATACCGCCTTTTTTAAAGGCTGAAATCTGTTTCCCATTAGGAGGAAGCGATGAGAAGATATCTTGAGCATTTTTTAGATTTATGTAAAAACAGAATATTTGTAATGCTGTGCGGCGTGATTGTGCTTTTCGCGATTATCGTGCTGCGTCTGTTTTCCCTGCAAATTATTCACGGGGAATATTATGACGAATCCATTACGGCGAGCGTTTCCAAAACACTGCCTGTGGCAGCCTCTCGCGGGAATATTTATGACCGCTACGGCAGACCGCTTGCTGTCAATACGGTTGCATACTGCGTACAGGTGGACGGCAGTGTTACCTTGGAGCTGAACAGGGAGGAACGCAAGACGCTTGCTACAGACCTGACCGACTGGCTCTGGGCAGACGGACACCATAAGGTAGATTCCCTGCCCATCACCACATCCTCGCCCTATTCCTTTACCTTTAAAGGAACGGATGAGGAAAAGGAAAAGCAGGAAAAAAGCTGGAAGGCCTCCATTGGTCTGGAGAAAAAGCAATATAAGCTGAGCGCAACGGAATGTCTGAAATATCTGTACGAAAAATATGACGCACCCGAAGGCTACACCGCGGCGCAGAAGCGCACCTATCTTTCCCTTGCTATGAGCGATGACCGCAATCTGATGGCGCTGACCTTGGCAAGAAAGCTTTCCGAATTCGGCGAAACGATTGACGATGAGCTGCCCCTAGACACCGAGGCACCCTATGCTTTCCAATTTAACGGCAACACCAACCGTGAAAAAAGCTGGAAGCAGAGCATGCTGATGAAGGGCAAGGAATTAAACTATAATTCCAGAAAAACTCTGGATTATCTGCGGGATTTCTTCGGGCTGCCAGAGGGTCTGCCCGAACAGCTGGTGCGTGATACACTGGGGATTCGCTATTCCCTCTATCTGAAACGCTATCAGCAGTATCAGACGGTGACGATTGCAACGGATATTTCCGATAAAACCCTTGCCTACGTCGAGGAAAATCAGGATACCTTCCCCAATGTTGTCATTGATACGGTATCTCTGCGGGATTACCCCGAAGGGGAATATTTCTCTCATATCCTTGGATATATCCGCCAGATGACGGAAAGCGACTATGCCCTCTATAAGGATGAGGTGGATGCTGACGGCAATCCGCTTTACAGCCAGACAGATGTTGTCGGGCAGGACGGCATGGAAAAGCTTTACGAAAAAGAGCTGAACGGCGTGGACGGGAAGGTTCTGATTGAGGTAGATAATCAGGGCAGACGTATGAGCGTAATCGATTCCACGGAGCCTGTTGCCGGAAAGGATGTTTTCCTGACACTGGACAGCAAGCTGCAAAAGGTTGCGTATGATACACTGGAAAGCGAATTGCGCACGGCAGTTCTCAGAAAGCTAACCGGCGGCGGCAAGACTTACGCCTCCAGCACGGAGCTATTCACTTCCATGATTAACATAAACCACATTTCCGCCCAGAAAATGATACAGGCGGAGGACGGCGTGCAGAAGCAGGTTTATCAGAAGCTGAAGCAGGCAAACCCGACCTTCAGCCCCACGCAGGATGATGCGGTTGCGGTTGCGAAGGAATTCCTGATTGACGGTCTGGAAAAGGGCTCTATCAGCCTGAAAGAACTCATGCTGATGATGATTGAGCAGGGAAATCTGAGCGTAACAGAGGAGGAAAAGGCCTCCATCGAAAATGGCGCATCCCCTACCGCTTTCATCATCAAAAAGCTCAGCAACGGGGAAATGTCCCCTGCGGATACGGGGCTTGACCCCTGCACCGGCTCTGTTTTCGTGACACAGGTTGGCACGGGTGAGGTGCTTGCGAGCGTCACCTACCCTTCCTATGACAACAACGAGTTGGTCAATACGTTTAATAACGCTTACTATAATGACTTATTGCAGGACGGCAACACCCCACTGGTCAACCGTCCGCTGAAGCAGAAAAAGGCATCCGGCTCCACCTTCAAGATGATTACTGCACTGGCAGGTCTGGAAACAGGCACGATTACGCCAAGCACAACCATCGTGGATAAGGGGCTGTTCAAGGATGCAGGTGTACCCTATGCGCGCTGCTGGATTTATTCCAACACAGGCGGCACCCATGGGCCTGTGAATGTTTCCCATGCGCTTGAGGTTTCCTGTAACTATTTCTTCTATGAGCTGGGCTACCGCTTAGGCAGCACCGCAAACGGCAACGACAGCAATAAGGCAATTACCACGCTGAATGAATACATGGCAGCGTTTGGTCTGAATGACTATACCGGCGTAGAGTTGGACGAATACGGCCCGACTATGGCATCTCCTGCCAATAAGGAAAAGGCAGTGAAAACCTTTAACCCCGATGCCACCACAAGCCAGACCCGCTGGACAGACGGTGACACCATCCGTACTGCCATCGGGCAGTCCATCAACAGCTACACACCGGCACAGATTACGAAATATGTTTCCACCCTTGCAAACGGCGGCACGCTGTATAAGCTGCACATGGTGGATCACATACAGAATGCTGACGGCACACTCCATTCCGAGGTGGAGGAAACGGTCGAAAATGTAACAAAATTCAAGGAGGAAAATCTGCAGGCTGTTTATCAGGGGATGTATCTGGTAACAAACGGTTCCCATGGTACACTCCGTACCGCCTTCAATGACCTGCCCGTAAAGGTGGCAGCGAAGACGGGTACTGCCGAAGAGGACAAGAACCGCAGCTCCCATACCTGGTTCGTCTGCTTCGCACCCTTTGATGATCCGCAGATTGCCATTACTGTTATGATTCCCTTCGGCGAAGGCAGCGGTACACCTGCGCCTGCGGTTGCGAAGGCAATTATCCGCGAATATCTGGGGCTGGATTACACCCCCACAAACACCACAATGCAAACAGTTCTGGCAGAATAACAACAGGAGGGGAAAGTATGTATAATGAAAACTATGTGATCTTTAAGGGTACAAAGGACGGTGTCACCGTTATCTTTGACCCAGAGGTATCCTTTGAAACCCTTTGCACACAGCTGGAAAAGAAGGTAGCGGAGGCAGGCAAATTCTTCGATAACGTAAAGACCTCCCTTGCCTTCAAGGGGCGTGTGTTTACGGAGGAGGAGGAAGAAACCCTCTTAAAGATTATCGCAAAGCATACCACGATGGAAATTACCTTCGTGAAAACAGAAAACAACGAAATCAAACGTCTGAGCGACCTTCTGGAGAAGGAGCTTGCGCCCTTTAATCTGGCAAAGTTCCACAAGGGCTCTCTGCGCAACGGGCAGAAAATTGAATTTGAAGGCAGCGTCATCGTGGTTGGGGATGTCAACCCCGGTGCAGAAATCAAGGCAGGCGGCAATATCATCATTTTGGGGCAGCTCAAGGGCATGGCACACGCAGGCTGCAAGGGCATGACGGATGCCTTTGTTTCCGCCATTTATATGGCACCCGTACAGCTGCGCATTGCGGATATCATCACCCGTTTTCCCGAAGAAAACAAAAAGGGCCCCAAGCCCCCTGAATATGCCTTTGTGCAGGATGGGCAAATTTTTGTTATGGCACTTTCCTAAGAATTGGAAACGCTGTCGAATCATGGGAAAAGTTCTCCTGTTTTGCTAAAAAAAAGGAGTGCAAAATCAGCACATTTTTGTTAATATAGTAATAGGAATCAGATATTACCGAAAAAAATGTGCAAACGCGTAAAATAAACTTCTGAGATTAGGAGGAACATCAATGAGTGAAGTAATCGTAATCACCAGCGGCAAGGGTGGTGTCGGCAAAACCACAACCAGCGCAAACCTTGGCTGTGGTCTGGCAGCATTAGGCAAAAAGGTTGCATTGGTAGATGCAGATATTGGGCTGAGAAATTTGGACGTTGTTATGGGTATGGTGCTTGCCGTTGTAAGCGTAAACAGCACCTGTTGCTTTACGGCATATCAGCCAGATGTCCCGAAATCGCTCGACTACAAACAGATATGATGATAATCGGAGATGTGAACATGAAAAAATTTACAAGGATTTTTGTTTTTCTGAGCACAGCGATTTGTATCTTTTTTACTCCTCTACATTCATTTGCAGCCAATGAACAAACTATGAATCTTGCTGACCAAATTCTTTCGAGCGTAAACAACACTCAGGAAATTGTAGTTTCTGAAAAAGAAATGATTGCTGAACTTTTGCAAAAAGGAGTTGTTACGCGAGCAAGTTTGAACAACCAGCTTGCCGCACTTTCGTCTCAGTCGGCAGGATCATTGAAAGCTGACGGCTATAATAAAAAACAGATTGAACTAATCAAATCGTACAGCATCGGTGATGATGCATACACTCATATATTTGGACAGGGTTCTAGAGCATCTAATGAATCCGCAAAATTGACGTTTCGTTATGGATTAGCTGGTTCAAATAACAAAAAGACTGTCAAAATTGCCTATGATATGAAATGGTCAAGTTGCCCAGTATTCACATTTACTGATAGCTTTGGTGTCGGCTGGATTGCCGCTGATAATAATTCTCATGAAATTATAACTAAAACCGACAGCTCTATTGCAAGCGTTCAATACTATACGGTTGATGGACAAAATGCGGGCTTGTATCGTGACATTAAAATGGATAAGAGTGCTAATAATGTTGTTATTGGAAATCCCATCCTTGGTAGTGCAAACGGAAATTATGGAAAGCATATAAGCGGTGTAACCCAAGTGAGTACACAATCTGGGTCTTACAATATGGAAACAATTCATATATTTGTTACTTACGGCCATACAACAATAACTCTAAAGCCGAATGTAGATGTCAGCTTGGCATATAAAAAGGTTGATGGAATAATTACTTTTGAGCCTCGTGTAACACAAAGTATTATGGCCAAAGGAGATCATACATTTAGATATAATGCTCAAGGAGATATTGTTGCATAATGCTATATTTGTTTGGGTGCTTAGTTTCTTCTATAGCTTTTGGCATTGGTCTGGTTTGCAAAATTGTTGATATGGTGCATTCCACTAACACGGATAAACTGAAAGATTATAAATTGATTTTATCCATCTGTGTGAGTGGCTTGGCAATATCGTGGTGGCTCTTTTTTATGGATTTGATTAACATTATTGGATATTAACCACTTGAATTAGAGATTGTCGAATTATTTAGAAAACTCTCTTGTATAATCGACATGAAATGACATAAGTGAGATTTTCGATTTTAATTTAAGAAAGGAACACTCCATGAAAAGATTTTTGAAAATTATAACCTCGTTTAGCATAATTGCATGTATGATGCTTACGCCAGTTCATGCTTTTGCTTCATCTTCAAAAGCAACTCAAAAGGTTTTGCTTCCTGAAATTGAGGTAACCGCAGCGCAATTATCAGATGGGATAACAGTACTTCTCACTCGAAATGACGATAATACATATACTCAGACGATTTATACTAATCCGGCAGATGTTCCCATGCTGTTAGCTACTGCTGACGGTGTTATTGATTGGGCAGAATTTCATTTGGGATTCAAGGACTGGACGAATTACTCAAATGAACTGTATTTTAATGTATCATCCGATGAACCTTTGGATAAGATCGAGGGAAAGGCTTACGTTAAATCTACCAGCTATCTGAATCCGGAAGAATATTATAGCGATTCCTTCAAGACAAACTTATACGGCTCCAGTAATACTGGAAGACAGCTTTCATCAGGAGTAGATACCAAAGATGCAACAAAAGTTCGCGTTGGGTTTAAAGATGTCTGGCTGATGGCGATTTCCGGAGATTACTGCGTTTTTAAGAATGACTCTGTCATTGTTGAAAAGGAGTAATTTGAAAATGAGAAAAATTCAAAATTTTTTCTCGTATTTTCGGGCAAGCGAGTTGCCAACAAATCAAATTTTTGAGTTGTTTGATTCGAGCAACAAAGGAAAAGATATTTCTCCGTATAAAATTGAATACTCGTTTAGCAAAGATGTTTTAAGCGAATGCGAATTAGAAGCTTATGAAGAGCTGCTTAACCTTGATAATCAAGTCGCCCTTTTATCCAAGAATGGAAAAGTGGCTGCTATTATTGGTTATATTTTGCCGCAGAAATAAACTGCTCTTTATCGACTTCGTTCGATAAGCTCACCTTTTTCACGGACGGGTGGAGTTTAGCTTTCTTTAAAAAGTTTCTAAGTTTTCAAATTTTTAACTGATGTAACAAAACCGCCAGACACATTTAAGTGTTTGGCGGTTTTTGTGCAAATTTGAAAAGATCGAAAGTTTACTTTTTGACCAGATGAGGTCTCTTTTTTCTTTCTCTTAAGTCACCTAACCGCACTACCCTGCATCGCAACTGTTCACGATACTATCCACATCCGGGCGGTGCATCAACTTTTGCAGGATGCCGAACTGCTTTTTGGTGCTGGCAGACACCAGATACTGCCACTTTTGCGGCAGGATGGGCAAATCTGCGATACTCCACTTGACATACTTGGCATCGTAGACATTAGGCGGAGCCAGTTCCACCAGATGACCCACACACCAGCTCACCAGATAGCCGTTGCCCTCAAGGTAGCCGTCCTGACGGCTGGTGGCACCGAGGACTTTGGCGTAGGACATGGCAACCGATGGCTTTTCCGCCACGATCAATTTTGCGATAGGAATCCCTCCAATCTGTTTTGGATTGCAATATGTAAGGCGGCAAACGCCGCCAATAGAATTATTCTTCTGCGTTATCCTCCTCGCCGGTCTCCTCCGGCTCATCCTCGGTGGGAATCTCAAAGTCGCCCTTGTCCTCAGTGTAGTTTGCATCGGGGTCAAGGGCTTCTTTTTCTGCCTGCTTTTTCTGCTTCTGCTTCATAAAGGTGTAAATGCCGCCGCCAGCAACCAAACCGACCAGTGCCAGTACGCCTAAGAATGTGGCAGCATACTTCGTAACTTTGTTGCCACCAGTCTGTTCAGAACCGGATGCCTCCGCTTCTTCCGCAGCCTTTTTCGCATCCTCTTCGGCCTGTTTGCGCTCCTGCTCTGCCTGCGCCGCCGCTTCTTTTTCAGCGGTGTAGGCATCGGCATCTTCATCTTCCATCAGGGAAAGAAGGTCGGCTTCGTCCACAAGATTCATGAAATGAACGGTGTTTTCCCCCTTGTCGTTGCGGTCGATGACCAGATAGAATGTGTTGCCAGACTTCGACACCAGCGTGATGAACTGCTGGCCAGAGCCATCCGAATAACTGGTATGGTAATCATCCACCAGCGTCAGATTGCCCTCCGGGGTCAGGGCACCAGCTTCCTCATCGGTCACAGTGACTACATCTTCTTCATCGGTGGTAGAAGTCAGGACAGGCTGTTCCGCTTCCT
>OGIE01003588.1_pt1 | contig 16370 bp, 28 predicted proteins | sample 1571581 | NCBI WGS metagenome assembly OGIE01 (sample SAMEA2582021, study PRJEB24529) | metagenome | biome: Human gut stool | place: China | collected 2011
GCCAAATTCTTCACGCTTGACACCGAATAACTGTTTTACTCTGATAGGTGCTTTCAGAATTTCGCTAGGGATATTCCCCATCTTTAAATCCACAAAAGTTTTGTTTTCCTTGTCTGTTCTCCTGTCTATTCCTATCAGGTCGGCTATGCGATAAGCAAACGGAATCTCTGTCTGTCTGTCTGTCTGTCTGTCTGTCTGTAAGGATTCTAATGTATTTTCTACTATCTGCAACACATTCTGATATTTCCTTTGAAAACATCGGAAATCCATACTTTTCACAAACTTCTGCAAATGAAATTTTGGGTTTTAAAATCACAAGATTATCAAATGTCTGTGCAAACTGCTTTAATTCGGGATATTGTGTCGGTACATCCACGAACACAAAAGGAATGTTTTTATATCCGCAAACTTCTCTGATTATATGTCCTAAAACTGTACTATCCTTGCCACCGCTAAATGATAGATACACTCCGTCTTCGCCAAATTCATCAACCCAGTTTCGCACTCTCTCGGCTGTCATTAAAACCTTGATATTAAGCGGCAATGCCTGCCATTGGTACAATTCTTGCATTGTATGTTTATTTTCTGCCATAATCACACCTCTTAATTAAATGGTAATTCCTCGTCAATACCATCAGGAATTGACATAAAACCATCATCAGGTTTTGGCTGTGGTTCTGCACTGCTGCCACTTGAATTTTTACTGTCGCAGAACTCAAGTTTAGATATGTTGCAATCATTAGTGTAGACTGTGTTTCCGTCTCTATTTTTGTAACTGCCTGTAGTCCACTCACCGATAACTGCTATCTTTGAGCCTTTGAATACATGCTTTTCTACTGTTTCAGCAATCTTGCCAAAAGCCACGCAGTTAATGAAATTTGCCTTATCGTCTTTCTTCTTAAAATTCTTGTCAACGGCAAGTGTAAATCTTGCTATTGCCATTGCATTTTCATCCTGTGGGTATCTAATGTCCGGGTCCCTAGTTAATCTGCCGATTAATGTTACAATGTTCATTATTTTTCTCCTGTCTGTTAAATTTTTAAAAAGGACACTTTTTCTTCTACCATATTGGGTAATAATTCCCTTTATCATCTGCAACCCAATAACCTGTGCTCCAAGTATCAGTTAATGGGTCATAAACTTTTCTTCCTTTAATCATCAGTTTTTCTCCTCATAACCAACTCAAAATCTGTCTCTGGATATGTGATAGAATATTCTTCTTTTCCCTCCATATTCGCCATAAACCATTCAAATACAGAAGCTATTGCACTTTCTGTTATGTCTGTTTTCTGTCCTACCCACATGTGCTTATCTGTATCTTGCGTTCCATAATAAATTCTGTTGGTAATAGGACTTACTCCTGTTCCTTTCTTTTTAGCCATGCAATCTCCTTTCTAAAAAGGGCACTCATTAGGATTAGCAAGTAACCATTCCTTATTACACTCTGCAACATCCACATTTGCCCCATTTACGGCATTTTTCATCTTCTCGATGAAACCATCTCTATCAGCATTTTCACTTGACAAATGGCACATTATGACATTCTGCAAGCTGTCTGAATCGTTAGCCATGACAAAATCACAAGCGGTATCAATGGATAAATGGCCTCTGAAAACATGGTTAGCCTTCGGATTGTCGGTATCAACTAAATCCTTGTCATAATTCACACCTAAGAGAATGTGGTTTATGTCCTTAAACTTCCACTTAATAACTTCACAATCCGTTATGTAAAGCATTCTCCCCATTTCCTTGTGAGTAATCAGAAAGCCATATATCGGACAGGGCTCACCATTTGCATTTGTATGTGTCCAACTTCCGTCTATCGTTGTTAAATCAAAAGGTTTTACTGTAAATCCGCCCATATTCATTGACATATAATCAATCTTCAAATATGGTGCATAAATCGGTATTCCCATAGACTTAAAATCGTTTAATGACTTGCTATGGTCTAGAGGTGGGTGTGACTTATAATCACACCCTTTATCCCCCTTATATTCCAATCTAAGCCTTTTTTAATCTCCTTAATGCTGATACCACAATCAAGGATAAGTGTTTCTCCACTGTTGGAAGTTAAGGTGTAGCAGTTCCCTGTACTTCCTGTTGCAATACATTTAAGTTTCATCAATTCTCCCATCTATGTTCGTCTGCGATTTTGTCAATAACTTGTCTTATTTCCCACTTTTTATCATCGTCAAGCTCGTGCCTTAATACTTTAGAAAAAGCTGTATCGTGCGCATATCCTAAATGCTCCGAAACTTCCCACAACTTTACGCCATTTTCTTTTGCATATTCTCTAATATCAACATTTTTCATACTTCCACCTCATCATCCTGTGGAAACTGAAAAACAGCATTGTTAATAAAATCTACTTTTGACGGCTGATTTTCTGCTTGCACCATAACACCGCACTTCTTTAATCCTTCAAATTCCTTTGCCACATCTTCTGAAATAGCGACATTCTGCATTACAATAGGCATACCGACATATGCTTCTCTCAGCATTTCCATAGCCTTATACGCTTTCTCTTTGGAAGAGTACTCGCCTAATACGTATTTTTCTCCATTGTATAGCGCTATAACGTTTTCCATTGCGTGGCACACAACTATCTGCTCATAAGGCAAATCAACATTGCCATGCTGTGAAATTACTCTCATATCAGCTCTCCTCACTCTGCATGAATGGCGGAAGCTCCTCTGACTGCTTGTCGGCTGTGTCTGTCGGCTCTACATCAATTATGTTGTCCTCGTCAAAATCTACTGTGTTTGCATTTTCTTTAATCTCATCAGCAACAACCTTTTCTGTATCAAGTTTTACATCTGATACATTCTGAAATTCCTCTTGTGCATATAAACCTTGAAATCTATCTGGAAATGCTTCTCTTAAAGCCTGTACAACAGCTACTTTTCTAATCATTGTGGCCGGCTTTTTCGCCCATTGGCTGTTAAGCGAGCCGTCTTTTTTTCTTCCTGCGTACTCATCAAAACCTACTGACTGATACTCGTCCTCTTTTCCGTCAATAAAGATTTTCGCCCAGCCACCTACGATAGTTTCGTTAGGTAAAACCATTGTTCCCTCTCGTTCTTCAACAGCTCCGTCCTTTTTAATTACAATAATTCCCGCTTTCTTTCCCTTATATCGTGGGTCCGCATTGGCTCTCTTTGTAAAAACATCTTTTCCAGTAACTATTGTGGCCGGGTCGTTGCTTCCATACTTAATAAGGTATGCTTCTCTCAAAAACGGATTTAAGTGCTGGTATCTGCATAATGACATAAACATCATTACTTCTCCGTCAGATACATTGCCACCGCCACTTACAAGGTATCTTTTTATCATTGTTGGGGAAATTTTTACCATTTCCCCATTTGATTCATACTCGACTATCTGTGTATTCTCTGCCATAATTAATCCTCCTAAATCGCATTAAAAACCTGAACCGCAAACAGTTCATTAGCTGTCTGCTTGAATAAAACTCCGTCAGATATAACTGTATACATATATCCGTCATACTTAAGTTCTACAGTATGTTTCTTCCCACCCATGTAATAATTTCTCTTCTTAATACTCATTTCTATTCCTCCTATAATCCAAGTAATTTTTTGAGCATTTCTCTTGCTCTCTCGGCTTCATCTTTCACCTGTTCCTCGCTTTTATCAGCAAATCTAATTACCATTTTGTACTCTTCCTCTGAAAGTTCCTTTTTAAGCGCACGTAAAACAGTAACTGCCTCTGCCATAACATGGCTTTTTATACCGCTAAATGTAACTTCTCCGCCTTTTGCTCTAATCATTTATTTTTCCTCACTTTCATTTATTATTTTTAATTCAGTTTTAAGTTTTTCAATTTCTCTTTCAGCCCTGTTTCGGAACAGCTCTTTTGCATATTCAAAGTTAGGTTCTGTAAGAAACATGCGGTCAAAATCAGTTATTCGCCCAACATCATCTTTCCTTACCGCGCCATAGCCGTTTGGAAAAACTCCATCAACAGCCTTGTATGTCTTGGGCCTCTCTTCCGCTTCACATTCCTCAACGTATAAACCTTTAGGGTTTCTGCCATAAGTATCTAAATTGTAAAAGTATAATTTCATATCACACCGCCTCAATCACAAGCTCTTTGTCCTGTGTATGCTTTAACAAGATTAGCTGGTTATCAATCTGTGGTATTCTCCAATCGTCAACGCTCTCCGTATCATCAATAATAATTGGGAAATTAACGCTTGCCACTCTCTGAAAAGCTCGGCATATGTCAACTTCTGTCAGCATCCTTGCACCATGATTGAGATTTCTTGCATATGCTTCGCCGTTGTAAACAAAGTCGCAGCACTCCTCGGTATCACCATTTAAGAGCGGTCTGAAAAGCTTTGCCGTAGCAAAATTCAGATACTTATTAACATCTGCCTGTAAGAGTTCGTTTTTCTTTCGAGTAAACTCTTTCAGCAAGTCAAGTTTTCTCTCCCAATCAGTAATCTCCTGATTGAGGTCTTTTCTCTTATCTTCAAGGTTGGCTATACTATCGTCTATACGCTTGTTATTTGCCACACCAAGCTCAATCTTTGTATCAACCGATGAAACTTGCCTTAGCAGTTCGTTTCGCTCATTTTTGAGCTTTCTGATAAGCTCTGATGTATCGTTTTCATCTGCAAGAGCTTTCTCTTTTTCCTCGATTTTAGCTTTAAGTGCCTGATACTCACTGTTGCCTGTCATGTCAACATCAGTAGGTACCATTCCAAGCTCTTTAGCGATGTTATCACGTTCAAACTTGTTAGCAACAGTATCACGCTTTTCTGTCAGCTCCTTAAGTTCTGCTTCGAGGTCAGCTATTTCTTTCTTCTTATCCTCAATAGCCTGTTTGAGTTCCTTGCTGTCATTTGATAATGAATTGCCCTTATCCTCAAGCTCTTTAAGCTTCTTCAATTTTTTATCACTAAAATCAGTTCTCAAACTCTCTATTGTATCTTCCGGCAATCTCTGACCGCACATCGGACAATTAACACTGCTTTCATCAAAGGAAAGTGCCTTTGCTTTTTTCCAATCAGCACGTACCTTTTCTAAGTTCTCTGCGCAAAATCTAACCTCTCTTTCAGAGTTTTCAATGGCAGCCTTTTTAGTTCTTATTATTGACTCTCCTTTGTGAATTGAAGCATTAAAGCTGTCAAGCTGTGTCTGTAGCTCCATGCGCTTTTTCTGATTGTCGGCATTGGCTTCTCTCTCCATGTCTGAAAGCTCAAATTTAAGGTTCATAATGTCCTCTGTAGCTTTCTGCTTGTCCTCTAAAATCTTGTTATAGTCGGACAGCTTATCTTCGATTTCCTTAAGCTGTGGCTCATAGGTTTTCTTTTGCAGTTCAAGCTCTGCAAGGTCTGTATACTCATTGGTGGAATGGATTGTATCAATCCTTGTTGAGATTTCGTCTCTTTCCTTGACAAGTCCTTTTGAGCCATTCCTACCGCCTGTGCCGTTTAGCTTGCCACGACATACTTTTTTGAGCTGGTCTACATCCCCATCGTCAAACATCGGCTTAAGTTCGGCAAACTGTGGAAATATATCGCAGATTTCTTCATCAGTACGTGCGCCAAAATAGCTTGCAAGTGCTAATCTCTGCTCTGCCTGTGACTTGTTGAGCAACGTCATGGCATTTAAGCAAAATGGTAATACTCCAAGCTCTGCCATGTTGTCATTGATGTACTGATTGTAGTCTGCCATTTTGTACGGCACATCATTGATTGAGTAATCAGTAACACTGCCTGTAATTTCACCCTTTTTGTTGCGTTTCTGTCTTGTAACTTTTTTCAGAGTCTTTCTTTTTCCGTCAATCTCAAAGGTAACAGCTCTTACAATGTCAACATCGTCAATCTCAACTCCATTTTCATCATGTGGTCTTATGCCTGTAATCTCTCTGTCGTTCTCATCGTGGCAATTCAGCACATCAAGAATAATTCTCTTAACTGTTGATTTGCCGACTTCATTCTGACCGGATAATACAGTTTTTATTGAAAAATCCGTGTCTAATGTGTTTTTGCCGTAGAACTTGCAAAAATTCTGTGCAAAAATGTGTGTAATCTTCATTGCGTTTCCTCTCTTTCTATTATTTGTTTATGGTTTTTAGAATCAAATTTCCGTGTAGGCTTGATTTCTTAACTACTCTTAGATACGAGTCTGACTCCGATACAAAAAGCCACTCACTTGCCACGTGATGAGCCTTGTCAAGCAATAGCTTCTGCTCTCTAGTCAGTGGTTTGAGTTTGTATCTCGTATCGCCTAACTTAATTCGTCTTACATTGTCGCTCATTTAGTTTCTCCATTTCTTTATCTAGTAACGCTTGAAAGTCAAATGATTTGTCCTCGTGCCGTTTAGCTCGATATAGTTCTTGTAGGTAATCGTTAGCACTCTGACGTTTCAATTGACTACCAATCGCAGTAGATGTCAAGATTTCCATTTCCGCTCCCTTCGTCATATACAATCCCTTGTATGCCAACAGGAGTGTCAATTACAGTTCCGTGTGGTAAATCATCACTTGCAATTACTACATACTCGTTTTCATCTACGACAAGTCCATATTTGTTTAGATGTCTGCCCGGAATATTTAGACCACCGCCCGGTAACACTCTCTGTGAGTACCACGTATAAGTGTAATCGCCATATCTGACTCTCCCCAGCTTCTTAAACCGGCTACAACTGTATTTCTTACGGCAAGTCGGAACTGTTGGCTCTTCATAGGTCTGCTCAACCACAACCGGCTCATTCTCGACCACTGTCGGCTCAACCTTTCCAAGCATTACGCTATTTAAATAGGAAGAAACTCCGGCTGTCAGCTCAATTTTGCTATCTGCTTTCGTTACTATTGGCTTTAAGGTCATAATTCCAATCGTTGAAATTGATAACATCAATATCAGGTTTCTTTTTCTCATGCGGTTCGCCCTCCTCTATGAGACATATTGCAATCAGTATCAGCCAAAATACTGTTACGATTGCCCCAACGATAATACTCGCTGTCTTAATTCCGTATGCCAACGATAATCCAAGGAAAAATGTAAATGCTAATGCTCCGAAAATCGAATAGCCACAGCCTGTATAGAATTTCTCTTTTAAAGTTCTTTTTCTCATACAATCACCTCGCTATGCGAAACTCTGCTGTGCATTTGCATCATGTATAAGCTCGTCAAGGTACTTAGGCACGACATAGCAATCAATAAACTCATGCACATCGTCTATGTACTTCCTCTTGATACTCTTATAAGTAGATACGCAACCATACTCACGCTTTAACTGTGTCCATATATCAGAAAACGTCTTATGTCTGATACTGTTATCCCTGTATGCTTCGCTCTGCTTGCCACCAAGAATATTTACAACTCTGCGCTTAACGTGCTGTTGTATCTCGTCAATATCACAGCTATAAAGTGGTACGTTTTCCTTAAGCTCGCTCACATCATCTTTGATGTCGTTTACTTTCTGCTCTAATTCTGTATAGCCCTGTGCCAAAAGTTGTATCTGACCGCCTGTTGTCTTTGGCATTCCGTAACTTCCTGTCTTTCTGATTGAGGGAAGCACTTCGGCTGTTACCCACTTGCGAAACTTCTTTGCGTTCGGTTTATCGCTTCTTAAGATAACTGCATACAAACCGCTTTCTGTTATGAAGTTTGTCTCTCCAGCTCGACTGCCTAGATTTAATCTAGTCAGTTCATCTTCATCTAATCTCTTTGCTACATCTGTAGCATTTTTGATTTCCAATGCCTTGCAAATATCAATTAAGCAAAACATAGGTTCGTCATTTATTACTGCTGTTCGGACTTCCCCAAACTCCTCATTGTTGAAAATTTGTAAATCGTTCATGTTTTCTCCTTTCTGTGGTATAATCTCCTCATTAGATAATAAGGAGGTGAGTCGCTTATGATTCTTAATGGTTTCTGCAATAAGCAGAACAAGGATTATTCCGTTGAGATTAAAATGATAGATACTTCCGACTTGGAAAAACAAAGTCTTGAGAATGGTCGGTTAGTCTGTCAATATGCAATGTCGTTTGGTTGTTGTCGCAATCCCAAACAATGCTCTATTCTTCAAAATCTCAACAAATAGTTCCTATTGGCTCTCTGAAACACGAGAGCCAAAATTAACCTCATAGCCGTCTCTAAATTTGATACTCTCAATAGTGCCTACATATTTTTGATTCAACTGTAGTGCTCGCAAGTCTGTGGCAATATCAAACGCATTTAGGTCAATTGTTAGTACGGGAAATCCAGCTTTGTCTTGTTTCAATTCATAGCCTCTCACTCCGTCAATTTTGTGACCGTCAATGCAGATTTCTGTAAAAATCTTTTCACCCTCAACTTGTCTGATTTCGATTTTCGACATTTTTGCTCCTTTCTCTCTAATCCACGAAACTTTCAACCGGTTCATCAAGATAGCTTGCAATTTTAATCATGGTGTCTAATTTTGGCTTGCTTTTATCTCTCTTCCAATCTGAAAGCAACATGGGTGAAAAGTTCAAGTCTGTTGCCACTCGGTATGATGTGATACCCTTTTTCTTCAAAATTTGCTCAAATCTCGAATATGATTGAGCATATTTCTTAGAATTATTCATTTTTTGCGCTCCTTTCCTTAAAAATATATTGATTTTATTAAGGAAATCCGTTATAATGAAACTTACCAAGACAACAAAATAACAAAATTAAAACCTAGGTTTTAAGGATTCCCTTAATCTAGGTCTAGTATATTATGGTTTTCTTTAATTGTCAAGCATTATTTTAAAGTTTTCCATAATAATTTACGAGGGATTTTTTATGTATGAACATTATCAGAAATTACTAGACGAAAAAGGCTTGAAAAATGCCGATGTTGCAAGAGCTACAGGCATTTCAAACATGACTCTATCTGATTGGAAAAGAGGAAAGAGCGAGCCAAAAACTAAAAATATGCAGAAAATTGCTGATTTTTTGGGAACTACCTTGTCATATCTAGTTACAGGTGAAGAAAGTAATCCTATATTTGAACAAGCAAATATAGATTATGAACTTTCAAATATAGACAGCAAGCTCAAAGATTATGTATTTAAGTTATCTAAATTGTCGGATAAAGAGCAAGAAAGTATTATGAATTTAATAGATGTGATGTATGAAAATACTCAAAATAAATCAAATTAATAAGAAAGGTGGTATTTTATTATGAGTAAAACTGTTAAATGTCCTAAATGGGGTTGTGATGGTGTTGGCATACCTGTTGATACCAAGAAAAAATTCTCATTCGGTAAAGCACTTGTTGGCAACACAGTAGGTGGTCTCTTCGGACCTGTCGGTGCCGTTGTCGGTACTGCTACCGGAATTAAAGGCAAAAACGGCAAAATAAAGTTTGTGTGTTCAAAGTGTGGTAACGTTTGGGAAAAGAAAATATAACCACAAGGCAGAGCTTTTACTCTGCCTCTATTTTTCCTTTAATAAATATGTATAAGTACAATAACAGGTCTTTATCTTCCAAGCCCTCAATCATTTTAATTATTTCATCCTTATATTCCATACAATGCTACCTCCGATACACCAATTATAGAACATCTGTTCTTAAACGTCAATATTAGGACGGCAGATTTTTCCACCGCCCTACCGAAACTTGAAGAGTTCTCTTGCTTGAGAACATCATTACTGTAGCACTTTAAAGTGTTTTATTATGTCGAATATTGACAATAGATTGCAAAAAGAATAAAATAGGCTAAAAGAACTAGAAAGGGGATTTTTATATGAAAAGATATAGAGAATACTACATTAACAATCATTATGTTAATATCGGTGATTTAGATAGGCATTATCAAGGCAATATGGAAATGGTCTGTAGGTATATCGAGAGCAATTATCTCGTTGACCGCAAGACCTCAAGCTATTATGTAAATTTATACATACAAGATAAGCCGTTTAAAAAGAAAGATTCTGTATTAAGTACAATAGCCATCTGCCTTTGCCTGCCACTTGTACTATGCGCACCGCTTTTTCTTGACGTAATATGCATCATAACAGCACTGATACTTGCTATCATTGATTTAGCTCTTAAGAGTTCAGAACAAATTCCAAGACGTCATGTAGGCTCGATTGTTGCTATTGTTATATGTATTCTTTCTGCTTTAGGATTGATTTTTGTAGGCAATTCAAATACTGATACCGCTAAAAGTCACAAGAAGCCCAATGAGCAAATTGAAAGCGAGATAGAAACCGAGACAGAGGGCGATTCACCACAAGGTTATCAAAAAGTTGAAGCTCGTGTCGGAGAAGAAATAACTTATCAAGACAACGTAGATGTAGCTTTAACTAATTTTTATGAAAATACGAATTATGATTATGAAAAGCCTAAAAGTGGATATAAATATGTTACTTTTAGCTTTCAAGTGGTAAATAATAGTGACGAAACATTTAGTTTCTCTTATACTAATGCAACTGGATATGCCGATAACGTGCAAGTCGAAAACATGCTTTATTTGACTGACAGCTCTCCGATCTTAGAGCTTTCACCAGGTAGAACTGGAAATATCGATATATCGTTTGAAGTTCCGATAAATGCGCAAAGCATTGAAATGGATTACAATTTCAATCCATTCGCAGATGATGTCGGAGTATTTATAGGGCAATAATCAGAGAGGGAAGACCCCCCTCTCTTTTTATGTGCAAAATCCCATCTGTCTTATTGCCTGTTCTGCTATTAAATCCTTTTTCTCTGTATATACAAACAAAATATAGCTCTTGATTTTTGTTCGTCAAGAGCTAATTTTTAAAGTATCATGTATTTGGTAAGAAATAAAAATTATTCAGATATATATATTAAATCGGCAAGCAAATAACCACCTGATGCAAGTGTTTGATTCAAAAATACCACATACACTTTATTTGTATCGTCATATTGAATTGTATCTACTCGATAATTTCCTTTGCTAGAAGTATTATAATTAACTATAACATTTATAAGTCTATATCCAGTTTTATAGCCAATGTACGAAAATGAATACCCTGTTCCTTTGATTTGTTGACTTTCTAAATGAACTAAATGCATATTACCTAAACTCTGGTTTACTTTATCCAGCCCATTTTTTAATATTCTTCCTTGATTTGCCGACAGTGCGTTTGCGGTGGATGTGCTCGTAAGATTATCTGTGACTGTAACGTGCGTGTCCGTAAACTTTGCTCCGCTTGGAACATCTGCATTCACAGTATGACCATTAACCGTTGTTGCATTTCCACCATTAGCTGGAAGAGAAAGGGGCTTATTTGATAAATCGTTGTATGAGCCGGTAAAAGCAACAGTTTTTAAGTCACTTAAAAATTTAACGATTTTCCCGACTATGCTTGATATTTTTTCGCCGGTTGTTGGTTTTGTTCGTGATGTTGATTCGGTAAATTTTACTGTTGTGTTTGAAGCTTCGCCAGTTGTTGACAGTGCGCCTATGTTTGCAGGAGTAATATTGACATTTCCTCTCCGATATGAACTTTCAGAGTTTCCCTTGACGCCAGTAACAGGTGTACCAGCTAATACATCCCAATATCTGTCAATGGTCAGATATACATTACTTCCAGCAGGAATTATATTACCAGCCCCCTCTTTAAAATCATCGTTTGTGGTAATTTTGTTGGCAAAATTTTTCCACTTGTAATATCATATCTTTTAATGACATGGCAATTTAGCAAAATTAATAGTTCCCAGGGGTCTTAATGCTCCGCTAAGGCCTTCTGATATTTCCTTGGCTTGTTCTGCGTACTTTTGCGCTTCTGACTCGCTCTTTGCAGAGTTAGTCTCACTGGCTTTAGCATTAGTAGCAGAGGTCGAAGCTGATGTTGCCGATGCTTTAGCTTCATTTGCTTTTGTAGCCGCTGTTGTAGCAGAAGTTGATGCTTCTGATGCTTTAGTTGTAGCTGCGGTAGCGTATACCTTAGCATTGCTTTCTGACTTGGCAGCATTAGTAGCAGAAGTTGATGCGCTGTCAGCTTTATTCTTAGCATTTGTCTCGCTTGTTTTGGCATTTGTGGCAGATGTTGCGGCGGCAGTCTTTGATGTACTTGCCTGTTGACTGTAATATTTTGCATTATCGGTATCTTCGCCAGTTCTGCTATTTGTTCCACCCACGGCATAGCTTTGCGCTGTCTTTTTTGAGTTAGCCGCATTCGTCTCGCTTGTTTTGGCATTTGTGGCGGATACAGATGCTGATGTTGCTTTTGATGATGCTGTTTCCGCATATCCCCTAGCCACATTGACAGAATTAGATATATCGTCCATATAAGATTGAAAAAGGATTTTGATTTCAACGTCAAAATCCTCAATGGTACCTATTCGTTTCACAACTCCCGGTGCGAAACACATCCAGATTTGTTGTTTTAATGTATCGCTGTCGGTCGATACTGCCCATTCTCCAGCTCTCATTTTTAAGGGGTCAAACTGTGCGTATGCCCCTCGCCTCATTTGAATTGCCATAAGTTACACCTCGCTTTTATCAATTATCTCCATTTGCCTAAAACGTGAAGTTGTAAATACAATTTTTTGTTTGTTTCTGCGGCAGCCGAGTTTATACAAAACCCCAACTCATTACTGCTCCATCTTGTAAAAAAAATAGAATACAGCCCGCCAGCACTACAAAACACAGTACCTGTAGTATGTAAGATACTTTTTATTCCGTCTGGCATATATACGCTTCCATAAGTATAATACAGACTACCATATTTAGAACCAAACGAGACAGTCGCAGGAAAGCTTCCCCACATTTCTATATATCCATCTGTCCACTGTCTCCAATACCAGCCGTTTTCATTGGTAAATGTTTTTGAACCAAAAACAGTTTCAACTCCATTAAGAGTCAAATTGTTTGTAGTAATATCAACGTTAGTTCCACTTATATTAACTGTTTCACCGTTTACACTCGCAAAGCCACCGCCACAGCCTACACCGCTAGTGTGTCCTCCAACGTTTGAAAAAAGGTTTGCCCCCTCTGGAGTTACTGTAAGATTATTGTCAACGTTATTTCCACTGTAATTTCCGCTTATTTTTGTTCCGGTTTCCGCGTCTTGCGCCCAAAAACTTTGATTAAGCCCTGTAGACGGATTGACAACATCGACATTAAAAGCTTTTGTAAATTCGCCATATGCACCGACTATCTTGGGTGATACAACATAGTCCTTTCCTATTTGTGTATAACCGATGTTCTTTTTAAGAGCGTTAAGTTCATCTTTCGTACTTTTTACTGCGTTGTTCACTGTTTCTCTAACTTGGTCAACATCTTGATAGTCACTGTCGTTTGTTAATTCACTTGTTTTGCTCGGTATGCTCGGCTGATTTGAAATGTTATCCCAAGAGATTTTTACACCACTGGCAAGAGTAATTCCTCTGTTATCAAGAGTAATCAATATGTTGCCTTTTGAATCTTTCACATATTGCTTTCCGTCAACGTTGTTTTCTCCACCAAGGGTAAGCGTACCCCCATGCGCCCAATCAAAATTAATGCCGATAGCCGACATAATATTGAAGATAGCGTTTCCGTCTTTATCAATTCCGGCTTTCCATGTCTTGCCGTAATCATTTGATACAGCCATGCCGTTAGCCGTCATTTTCCACTGTATGTTGCTCGAATTAAGGTCGGCTTTATTGTGCATAATATAAATAATTGAGCCATCTTCTTGCACTTGTTCAGTCTTAAAAAGCCCGAGTGATTGAGACATTAACTGTGTCAGCAATTGCATTTGCTTGTCATATGCACTTAACTGTGTCTGCACTACTTTTCTTGCCTGTACAATAGCCTTTGTCTCGTTACTGAATTTATCGGCGCTATTTCTCGAAGCATTTTCAGCGTCACATGAGATTTTTGTACCACTTCCAACTGTAAATGTTCGGTTGGAGATAAAACAACTATAGGTATTCTGCTTGCGGTCCGTCACAAATGCCACATCTCCGCTCTCAATCAGTGGGGTTGATAAGAGTGTAGCGTCAAGAGGTCTGAACCTCATGCCACCGATTTTTTTGAAGATATAATTTGCAACTGCCTGTGCCTTGTCTGCCGGAATAAACGGATTATCAGAGATTGAGATTACATATCCCTCTTTTCCGGCAAGTGCATTAACATCTTTTGTCTTATCCTCTTTTGAGGTTACAGCTACCTTTACCCCAGTGATAACAACATCATCGGTTGCAACATTCAAGTCTTTTTGTGTGTAGATATTGTGGTAATTTCTCGCCTCTATAAACGTTCCGCCATCAGCGTTATCTCCATCAGAATACTTAAATGTTCCACCATCAACGCTATCCCCATCAGAGTATGGTGTAGTTTTTTTGCTAAAAGTTCCACCATTGTAGCTTCGGCTGTCAAACTGGCTCATATCATACCATCCGATAAGCAATTCACCATCGTGACCGCACTTGCCCCATAATCCGCTCAACTGCAGGATGTAAGCTATTACCTGTCCGTATGTAAGCTTTTGATTATCGCTCGGTATCTCGTTAATCACGTAATCAGAGTTATCAAATCTTGCCATGGTAAAAGGTACATTGCACTTAATACAAGCGTCTCTGACTACCTCATATGCTGTTGTAGGGTAGCTTAAATTGCTGTCATACTCACGATTGAAATTATTAATATTGTCAAGGCAAGTAAGTGTTATGAGTGAGCCGTCATAGCTTGTCTCGCTGACTCTGTACTCACCGATTTTTAATTTTTCGGTTGTGCCGTCAGAAAAGCTTTTTGAAACATATGCCGTTACGGTTGCCTTGTCAAAATCATACTTACTGAAATCTTCATAAATGTTATTCAGCTTAATTTTCAGTTTTCCAGCAATCAAAGCTCCGATTGTGAAAGTACCATTGCTCGATGTTGAGTCATTGACCTCAAAGCCATTCGCCCACAACTCACTATCACTAACAGGGATTTTTTCACCGCTTGCCGTAAATATGTCAGCGAAGCAATTTACGTTTATATCATTATCGAGCATTACTGCCCTTTGCCATTTAGCCGATACGTTAAGCATTAAATCACCACCTTATTCTTCTATGAGGTTAAAGCTCAATGTCTCGTACCTCTTATTGTTGACGGTCCATATCTTGATAGGTGCGCCTCTGTCACCGACATAGAACACGCGTGTTTCATCAGTTCCGCTCATAGCGTCAGGATATGTCACTCGAATGTATTCAGGGTTTACCATTTGAAGTATCTTTGCTGTTCTAGCCTTGTCTGTACCATTCCACGACAATTTAATCTGTCGTTTCTGCGCTATTCTGTTTTTGTGCATTTTGCCGTCTTGTGTACGTCCGCTGTCGCTTGCAGACACATCAATCAAGCCCCATTCAAAGCTTGACGGAGTAGGCAATTCCACTCCGTCTACTAACATCATTGCCATTTTGTTACCTCGTAAAAAGACACCCACGCAAAGGCGAGTGTCTTAACCAAATTCATTTGCTACGATATATCGTTGTCCGTGCTTTGCCTTGCCTACCTGCGTCATGCGATAGAGTGTTTCGCTGTCGCACTTAAACACGTTTTCAATGATAGGTGGCGCAGAGTTTCCACCGGTGTTAGAGTTCATCAGTGCTTGGGTCATTCCCTCTAATACAGCATCTCTAATTCCGTCTGTAATCTGTTGATTGTTTGCGACTACGTTTCTACCATTTGAGAATTTGCCGACTAACTCATTGTGATTAATAAAAGCCATGCCGTCCTCTCCCCTTGGAAAAATTCCGCCACTAGCAAGCCTTGGAATATGTACTTTCGGAACTAACGATACTCCGTTCCAATTTGCACCAGCCACCTTAGCAGCCATAGAAACAACTTTGTTAAATCCTCTTAACAAAGAGTTAATTCCACTGACAACAAAATTAACCCCATTCTCTATTTTTGAAATAACGTAGTTCATAGCCCCTGTGACGCCGCCTCTTATTGAACTCCACACATAATTAAACGCGTTTGTAATTCCGTTTTTCATAATATTAAAGCAGTTTGTGATAGGCGAAATAACATTGCCATTAAACCAACCCGCCACGCTTTGCCAAGTAGATATAACAAAGTTCTTTGCTGTGCTAAGTGCCGATGTTATACCAGCTTTCAACATATTAAAAAAGTTTGAAATCGGTTGTATTACTGTACCGCTAAACCAACTTGCCACCCCTTGCCATGTTGAAAATACAAAATCTTTTGCTGTCTGTATCGTTGTCTGTATAAGTGTTTTTAAAAAGTTAAACAGATTTGAAATCGGAGTAATCACATTATTATTAAACCAGCTTGAAGCTACTATCCAAATTGCTTGAATTATTATCCAAACACCTTGAAAAATCTGCTGTGCTCGCATGGCGAAACCTTTGAAAAATCCGACTATTGGTTCAATTACTGTGGAGCTGAACCATTTCGAAGCTCCTTGCCATACATTTACTAT
>OGIE01003607.1_pt1 | contig 16269 bp, 10 predicted proteins | sample 1571581 | NCBI WGS metagenome assembly OGIE01 (sample SAMEA2582021, study PRJEB24529) | metagenome | biome: Human gut stool | place: China | collected 2011
TGTAAGCCGGGTTCTGTTCCCGGGGCGAACCCCGGGCCCCTGTCATTTATCTAGGGCGGCAGTCTCCTGCCGTCTCAAGCAACCTACCCCCCGGCATCGGGCGAGCAACCCTTAATTGCCGGTATACACGGTCTTGCAACCCGCGAGACGTACTGCCGGGCGGCATCGCTGCCCCCGCGGTGGGCTCTTACCCCGCCTTTTCACCCTTACCCGCCGGGATTACGAAAATCCCCTGCGGGCGGTCGTTCTCTGTTACGCTCCTATACCCTCACGGATATCAAGTCGTTAGCTTGCGCGGTGCTCTGTGTTGCCCGGACTTTCCTCTCCCGGCCTCGGCCGGCAGCGACAGGGCGGGCCTGCCCCGCAAAGGTAATAAAATTCGGCGGATTCCCGCTCCGCGGTTGCGATTTCCGGACATAAGCCGGGAATATCCCGGCTTGCCGCCATGGTATTCGCGTCCATGCCGTGCCCGGGCTCCCGGCCTGTGCCGTGACGCATTCCCGCCGGGCGGCAGGGTGCTCCCCGAGGCGGCGGCAATACGCCGCCGTCCCCGGCTTCCGCCTTTTCCCTGTCGCCGGATACGGCGCTGCCTGCGCCGTATCCCCCGTTCCCTTTCGGCATACTCCGTCCGGACACACCGTATGCCCCGTACGGAATCTTTTTTGCAAATATTGGATAAAGTTGTATTTTTGCTTTGTCCCTCCGCCGTTCTTCGGGGCGGCGGGCCCGAAGAATATACCGGCCGATGGCAGATAACGCGCATACGATCGACATACACGACAACCGCACGGTTGTCGGATTGCTCCGTGCGGGGGATGAAAAATGTTTCGATGCGCTTTTCCGCCGCTATTACAAACCGCTCTGCACCTATGCCACGCGCTTCGTGCCGCCGGTACGCGCCGAGGAACTCGTCCAGGACACCCTGATGTGGGTGTGGGAAAACCGCACCTCGCTGATCCCCGAGATGCCGCTCAAATCGCTGCTGTTCACCATCGTAAAGAACAAGTCGCTAAACAGCGCCTTGCGCGACACGCTCAAGAACCGCATCATCCGCCAGCTGGCCGAACGCTACGAAGAGACGTTCGACGACCCCGATTTCTACCTCGAGGGCGAACTGGTGCAGCGGCTGACCGAAGCTCTGCGCAAAATGCCTCCTGAATTCCGGCAGACCTTCCGTATGCACCGCCTGGAAGGTATGACCCACAAAGAAATAGCCGTCCGCCTCAACGTCTCCCCGCAGACGGTCAATTACCGTATCGGGCAGACGGTTCGCCTGCTGCGCGAAGAGCTCAGCGATTACTGGCCGCTGCTCGTGCTGTTGCTGTGGCCTGACCTCTCCTGATAAGGAAATCTGAATTTTTTTTCGCCGTTCCGTTAGCATCCTTTGCTGACGGATTGTATTACTTTATAGACAAGCAAACAGCATGGCAAATTTCGAAATCGACGAAGAGGTATTGGTAGCCTTCCTCAAGGGCGAGCTGGACGCAGCGCAGGCGGCGGCCGTAGAGGCGTGGTACGACCGCTCGGCCGCAAACCGCAGGATGCTCGGCCAGGTCTATTATATATTATATGTCAGCGACCGTATCAACGACGCGGCCGGTATCGACGTCGAGCGTTCGCTCCGGCAGTTCAAGCGCCGCATGCACGCCGGACGCCGTATCTCCCTGCGCCGGAGCGCGGTGCGTATAGCCGCTGCGGCCGTGATCGCCGCGGTGCTCCTGGCCGGCGGGCTCACGACCGTGTTGCTTTCCAAGCGCCTGGCGCAGCCCGTGACCGTCGTCACCCAGCTGGGCGAGCGGTCGCAGGTGGTGCTGCCCGACGGGACGAAGGTGTGGCTCAATTCGTCGAGCAGCGTGGAGTACGTCGCCCCCTTCTTTTCGCGCCAGCGCCGCGTGAAGATGGAGGGTGAAGCCTATTTCGAGGTCGAGCACGACCGCCGGGCGCCGTTCGTCGTGTCGACCAACGGCCTGGACATCGAAGTCCTCGGCACGCGTTTCAACATCCGCAACGACGACAACGAGCATCGTGTCACCACCGTCCTGCTCGAAGGCGCCGTCAAGGCCTATGCTTCGGGACGCGAGCAGGCCTCGGTGCGCCTGCACCCCGCGCAGCAGCTGGTTTTCGACACCCGGACGCACGCCATGCGCCTGACCGACTGCCCCTCGGCCGAACGCTCGATCAACTGGATCGACGGCCGCTTCTGCTTCGAGCACGATACCTTCGGGGAGATCGTCGCCGAGCTCAAGCGCTACTACAACGTCGACATCCGCTTCATGGACAACCGGCTCCGCGACATGCGCTTCTCGGGCAATTTCCGCGTCGAGGACGGCATCTACCACATCATGTCCGTATTGCAACTGACCTATAAATTCAATTACAGGATCGCCGGCAACGACATCGAACTCTACGCAAACCCTGAACGATAACCGAATACGAACTTAAAAACCTTCGATCCGCCTATGGAAAATTAACGTCTCTTTTTTCCCGGATGCCGCACTTTTCGGCGGCCTGTTTCGACACCTAACCATTACACTAACCTAAAATCTGATCCATGAAAAAAACTAACCTTGCGACAGGCAGGGGAGGACGTGTTGTCGCTACATGTTTCCGTTGTCTGTTCGTTATCCCGATGCTGCTCCTGGGATGCTTCGGCGCCACCTCTGCCGCAGCACAGACGCAGCAAGCCCTCTCGCGTGTGAGCCTCGATGCCCCGGACGCGACGGTCATCACGGTTTTCCAGGCTATCCAGCAGCAGACGGGCTGTTCGTTCGTCTACAATACGTCGGACATCGACACCGACCGCAAAGTGAGCCTTTCGGTGCACGACGAACCGCTGCAGGCCGTGTTGGACAAGCTCTTCGCGGGCTCCGACATCGCTTATACCCTTCGGGACAAACACATCGTGCTCTCGAAGAAAGCTAAAAATTCCCCCCCCCACAGCGCTCAGGGCGGCGTTACCGGAGTCATAAAGGACGATAAGGGCATGCCCCTGGTCGGCGCCACCGTGCTTATCAAAGGTACGACAACCGGTGCTGCCGCCGACATCGACGGCAATTTCTCGCTTCCGCAGGCCAAACCGGGGGACACGCTCGAAATTTCGCTCATCGGCTATACCAAACAGGAGCTTCCCGTCTCGGGATCCGCCCCGTTGTCGGTGGTCATGCACGAGGACAACGAAGTGCTCGACGCCGTGGTGGTTACCGCCCTCGGCATCAAAAGGTCGGAGAAAGCGCTGACCTACAACGTGCAGGAGGTCGCGGGCGACATCGTCAACACGGTCAAGGACGCCAACTTCATGAACTCGCTTTCGGGCAAGGTCGCCGGCCTTCAGATCAACGCCAGCGCCTCGGGCGTGGGCGGTTCCACGCGCGTGGTGATGCGCGGCGTGAAGTCCATCAGCGGCAACAACAACGCCCTCTATGTGATCGACGGTATCCCGATGCCCGACCTGCGTTCGTCGCAGACCGAGGGCACCTACGAAACGCCCGACGGCGGCGATTTCGAGGGTATCTCGAACCTCAACCCCGAGGACATCGAATCCATGACGGTGCTTTCGGGCGCCACGGCGGCCGCGCTCTACGGTTCGCAGGGTGCCAACGGCGTGATCGTCATCACGACCAAAAAGGGCGAGGAGGGGCGTGTGCGCGTGAACTACGCCAACACCACCACCTTTTCGTCGCCGTTCGTCATGCCGCAGTTCCAGAACACCTACGGCACCGAAGCTACGGCACCGTCCATGAGCTGGGGTACGAAGCTCTCGACCCCGACCTCGTACGACCCCTCGGATTTCTTCCAGACCGGCTTCGAGGAGACCAATGCGATCTCGGTTTCGGGTGGTACGCGCGTGAACCAGTCCTATTTCTCGGCCGCTTCGCTCAATTCGCGCGGCATCATCCCCAACAACGTCTACAACCGGTACAACTTTACCTTCCGCAATACCACGCAGCTCATCAAGGACAAGCTGACGCTCGACCTGGGCGCTTCCTACATGCGCCAGTACAAGCGTAACCCGCTCGTGCAGGGCCTCTACCACAACCCGCTGATTCCCATTTACCTTTTCCCGCGCGGCGACGACATCTCCAAGTACGAGGTTTACGAGCGTTACGACGCCACGGCGGGCTATATGAAGCAGTTCTGGCCCCTGGAGTTCATCACCGGCGTCGAGAACCCCTGGTGGATTACCAACCGCGAGCTGTTCGAGAATACGGCGCACCGCTATACGTTCAACGCCACGCTCAAGTGGGACATTGCCGACTGGATCACCCTCACGGGGCGCGTGCGCACCGATAACATGGTGATGAACTATACGCGCAAGATCTATGCCTCGTCCGACAAGCTGTTCGCTTCCGAATACGGCAACTACCAGAACAACAAGATCCACCACAACAACCTCTACGCCGACGCCCTGCTGTCGATCAACAAGAGTTTCTTCGACGACAAGTTCTCCCTGTCGTTCAACCTGGGTGCGAGCATCCTCGATGACAAGAACGACGGCGAAGGCTTCGAGGGCCACCTGGCCACCCTCGCCAACAAGTTCTCGGTCTACAACGTGGATATGAGCCATTCGCAGACCAAACCCTACGCCGACCGCTACCACGACCAGACGCAGGCCGTCTACGCCACCGCCCAGCTGGGATATAACGGCATGGTCTACCTCGACGTGACGGCGCGCAACGAGTGGGCGTCGCAGCTGGCCTTCACGCCCCATATGAACATATTCTACCCGTCGGTGGGCCTTTCGGCCGTCATCTCGTCGATGGCCGACCTTTCCAAAGCCGGCATTTCGTTCCTCAAGGTGCGTGCCTCCTATGCCGAGGTGGGTAACGCCCCGCAGCGGTTTATTACCGGTGTCAATACGCCCTTGCAGACGGGCGGTATCGTTTCGTCGGACTCCTATGCCCCGGCTGTCAACCTTACGCCCGAGCGCACCAAGTCGTTCGAAGTGGGCCTGAACGCCAAGTTCCTCGGCAACAAGATCTGGACGGACGTGACCTATTACAATACCAACACCTACAACCAGCTTTTTAGCTACGATGCACCGCCCAGCACCGGCTACAAACGGGCATATATCAATGCCGGCAAGGTCAACAACTGGGGTATCGAAGCGGTCGTGGGTTACAAGAACAAGTGGCGCGACTTCTCGTGGTCGACCAATGTCAACTTCTCGATGAACCGCAACGAGGTGAAGGAGCTGGTTCCCGAAGGCACGCGCGACGTGGCCGGTAACCTGGTGACTGTCGACGAGGTGAACATGGACTACGGCGGCTACCGCATGAAGGTCAAAAAAGGCGGTTCGATCGGCGACTTCTACGTGACGGGGCTCAAGACCGACGACCAGGGACGCATCTATGTCGACCCCAATACCAATACCGTCACCACCGATCCCAATACGTGGCTTTACGGCGGCAATACCGAAGCCCGCTTCCGCCTGGGGTGGAACAACCGGTTCTCCTACAAGGGCGTGAACCTCGGCGTGCTGTTCGATGCCCGCATCGGCGGCCAGGGCGTTTCGGCGACGCAGGCCCTGATGGATCGCTGGGGTGCCTCGCAGGATTCGGCCGATGCCCGGGAAAACGGCGGTGTCTGGATCTCCGAGGATCAGAAAGTCCCCGATGCCAGGGTCTTCTACGCCAACAACGGCAACGGGCTTTCGATGCTTTCACACTACGTTTACAGCATGACCAACGTCCGCCTGCGTGAACTTACTCTGGGCTACGACCTTCCTTCCAGGTGGTTCAACGACAAGATCGGCATGACCGTGTCGCTCGTCGGCCGCAACCTGTGGATGCTCTACAACAAGGCGCCGTTCGATCCCGAGATCACCGCGTCCACGGGTACCTATTACCAGGGGCTCGACTATTTCATGCAGCCCAGCGCCCGTACCATCGGTTTCAGCGTAAGACTCCAATTCTAAAATTTCAGACCAATGAAACGATTCAATCATACAATAGGATTTTTCGCCGCTGCGGCGCTTGCCGCCTGTACCGGGGACTTCGAATCCTTCAACACCAATCCCGATGCGGTGCAGTCGGTCGACAAGAAGACCTACATCACCACCATGCAAATGGATGCCGTGATCCCGTGCAGCGACGTGGGGGCCAACGAGTTCCAGCGCGCTTGCAACCTGATGGGCGACGCCTTCGGCGGCTATCTCTCCCCGATCCAGGCCTTCAACGGCGGCAGCTATACCTGTACCTACGACCTCGACGGTACGGACTATAACAACGTGCCCTTCTCGGTGGCTTTCACCAATGTGATGCCTGCATGGCTCAACCTCAAGTACGCCTACCAGAACGGGCAGGTTACCGACGACGTCTTTGCCGTTGCCGAGGTCATCAAGGTGATGGCCCTCCAGCGTACCACCGACATCTACGGCCCGATCCCCGTTTCGAATTTCGGCCAGACCGAAAACCCCTACGAATCGCAGGAGACCGTCTACAAAAACCTTCTCACGGATCTGAATGCCGCCATCGTGGTGCTCAAGGAGTATGCGGCCAATGCCGCCGACGCCAGGCCGTTGCAGAAGGTCGACGCCGTTTACCAGGGCGACTATGCGAAATGGCTCAAGCTGGCCAACTCGGTCAAGCTCCGCATGGCCATGCGCATCCGTTTTGTCGAACCCGGGCTTGCCCGGATCTATGCCGAGGAAGCCGTCAGGGACGGGGTGATGACCGCTTCGGACGACGGTGCGTGGCTCAAGAGTTCCGGTTCGGTACAGGTATACAATCCGCTCGAAGAGGTGTGGAACGCCTATAACGATACCCGCATGGGTGCGACCATCGACGCTTATATGAACGGTTACGCCGATCCGCGCCTACCGGCCTATTTCAAAACCTGCGAGGATGGCAAGTACCACGGTGTCCGCAGCGGTCTCAGCTCGATGCTGAAGGCGGACTATACCGGACTTTCGGTGCCCAACGTCGCCAAGGATACGCCCGTCGTGTGGTTCCTCGCTTCCGAGGCCGCTTTCCTGAGGGCCGAAGGCGCCATGCTCGGCTGGGAGATGGGCGGTGACGATGAATCGTTCTACAAGACGGGTATCGAACTGTCGTTCCTCGAACGCGGTCTTACCGCGGCCGCCGCGGCCACCTATGCCGAGAGTGCGAGCGAACCCCAGGCATTCGAGGACGCTTCGGCCGCCTCGACGAAATACAACGCTTCGAAACCTTCGTCCGTCTCCCCGAAATGGAATGCCGGCGCCGGGGACGAGGAGAAACTCGAACGGATCATCACGCAGAAGTGGATCGCCATGTTCCCCAACGGGCAGGAAGCCTGGTCGGAATTCCGCCGCACAGGTTACCCCAAGGTGATCCCGATCGTCAACAACCTCAGCGGCGGCAAGGTCGATACCAACGTCCAGGTGCGCCGTATGACCTTCCCGCGTTCGGAGTACTCGAACAATGCCGCCGGCGTGGCGGCTGCCACCGCACTGCTCGGCGGAGCCGATACCGGCGGTACGAAACTCTGGTGGGATAAGAAATAATGAACCTAAAAACAACACGAAAGATGAAAAATTTCTTGAAATACGTCGCGGCCCTTGCGATCGTGGGTGCCTTTTTCGTCGCTTGTTCGGATTGGACGGATCCCGAGCGCGAAATTACGCAGCATCCCGACCAGCAGTCGCCCATCCTGCGCGATAATGCCTACTACCAGGCCCTGCGCGAATACAAAAAGACCAAGCACAAGATCGCTTTCGGCTGGTACGGTTCGTGGACGGCCGTCGGCGCATCCTACCAGACCCGCCTGCAGAGTGCTCCCGACTCGATGGATATCATCTCCATCTGGAGCCAGTGGCATTCGCTGACCCCCGAGCAGATCGCCGACAAGGAGTTCGTGCAGAAGATCAAGGGCACGAAGGTGACCTTCACGATCTTCTCGGACAAGATGCCCGAGCCGTTCCTCACCGAGATCGGCGGCGGCGAATATACCGACGAGGCCATCGAGGCCTACGCCAAAGCCTACTGCAAGGACTCGATGGACAAGTACAGCTACGACGGCATCGACGTCGACTACGAACCCGGCTACGGCGCTTCGGGGCCGTTCGTGGGACATGACAACGAGCTGTTCAGGAAGCTGATCCTGGCCATGAGCAAATACGTCGGCCCCAAGTCGGGGACGGGACGCCTGCTTATGATCGACGGCGTGCCCTATGCCGTGCATGCCGATGTGGCCGACTGCTTCGACTACGGCATCGTGCAGGCTTATAATTCTTACGGCTATACCGATTTGCAGGATCGCTTCGACGATGCCTATAAGAAAGGCTGGAAGCCCGAGCAGTATATCTTCGCCGAGAACTTCGAGTCCCTCTGGAAAACCGGCGGCGTGTCGCATGAATGCCGCGACGGCCAGTGGGTCAACTCGCTGCTGGGCATGGCGCGCTTCAACCCCACGCAGGGTTTCGGCGCCGGTTTCGGTGCCTATCACATGGAGTATGAGTACGCCAATTCGTCGATGCCTTACAAGTATATGCGCGAGGCGATCCAGGATGTGAACCCCGCCGGCGGCGACCTGATCGTCGGTCTGACCTCGACCGGCTTGTCCAAATACCTGTTCCTGGTCGGGGACGACGGTACCATCACGGGCGAGGTGGACGAAAAAATCCGGGTCGAGCTGGCTCGTCCTGCCCCGGCCGACGTTTCGTTCCCGCTGGCTATCGACAATTCGCTGGTCGATGCCTACAACGAAAAGCACGGCACCTCCTACGAGCCGATCGACCCCGCGCGTGTTTCACTCGGCACGCTCGGCGTGGCAGCCGGTGCGTTCTTGTCCGACGAGGTGTCCGTTACCGTAAGTTCTGCCGGGATCGAGAAGGGTTACTACCTGATCCCCATCGTCGTGGAACTTCCCGCGGAAGATATTTATACCTCGAAGGAGCCATTGGTACGCTACCTGCTGTTGACGGTGTCGGCGATGGAGATCGACGTCGATGCGACGGCGCTTACGGGCGTGAAGATCGAACCTGCCTCCGGGTGGACGATCGTCTGCTACCAGGGCACCGCTTCGAGCGGCGCCAACGGCGTCTGGAACCTCGATTCCGATGCGCAGAAGGCCTGCATGTTCGACGGCAAGCTCGACTCCAACTGCTGGTATGCCGCGAATGCGTCCTATTCGTGGGGGAACGGCGGCAACTTCATCATCACGCTGGACAAGGCCTACGACATCAACGGCTTCCGCTGGCATATCTACTACGAGGACTCCAACCCCGAATGTACCGATTTCCAGTACAGCGAGGACGGCACCAACTGGTATAGCCTCACCAATGAAATTTCGTTCGTGCCCAAACTCTCGGCCGACAACTGGAAGATATTCCAGTTCAAGAAGACCGTCAAAGCCCGCTATCTCCGGGTATACGTCGGCCGGGTAACCGATTTCACCAGTATGAACGAGGCCGAGATTTTCGCCCCTGCAAACTAAACCTAAAACAAGAGAACTATGAAACTGAAATATTTGGTCGCTCCGCTGTTGTTCGCCGCCGCTGCGGCGACGGGCTGTCAGGAGTCCGCGGAGACCTATCCTGCGATCTACATGACCGATGCGCAGAACAATCCCGACAAATCAATGACCATCGACGAACCCCCTGCCGAGACCTCGATCACCGTATCCTCCTCGGTGGTTATGGAGCACGACGTGCGGATCCAGTTGGAAGTGCGGCCCGAACTGCTGGCTGCCTATAACGACAAGTACGGCAAAAACTACCAGATTCCGCCCGAGGAAAGCTACGCCCTGAGTTCGACCGAAACGACCATCCTGGCCGGCTACAACACCTCTTCGGCGATCGACTTCACGGTGTCGTCCGTCTCGGAGTTCGCCGAGGGCGTGACCTATTGCGTCCCCGTGGGCATCAAGACCGTATCCGGCGGAATAAGTGTGCTCGAACCGAGCCGCACGCTCTTCATCGTGCTGAAAACGCCCGTGATCAGCAAGGCGATTTACCTGGGCTCGGGCAACATCTACGATGTACCTTCGTTCCAGGAGAATTCCGACCTGGCAGCCCTTCCGCAGCTCACGCTCGAAGCCCGCGTATACATGCTCGGCTTCCAGTCCCGCGATCCTTACATCAGTTCCATCATGGGTATCGAGGGCATTTGCGGCGTGCGTTTCGGCGACGTGAAGGTCGATCCCGACTGCATCCAGATCTGCCACGACTCCTACCAGCCGGCGGCTTCCGACAAGCCGTTCAGCCTTGAGAAATGGTATCATGTCGCCGCCGTCTGGACAGGTTCGTCGTGGGATATCTACATCGACGGGCAGTATGCCACGGGCGTGGAGACGCAGGGCGAGACCATCGACCTTACGAGCGACAACGCGAAAGGGTTCCATTTGGGAGCCTCCTATGGCCGCGGCCGTACGCTGAACGGTTACGTCGCCGAGTGCCGCGTATGGACACGGGCTCTTTCGCAGGCCGAGATCGCCAACAACATGAACTATGTCGATCCCACGTCCGACGGGCTGCTCGCCTACTGGCGCATGAACGCATGGGAGCCCAAGGAGAGCGGTTCCGGCAATATCGTGCGCGACCTTACGGGCCATGGTTACGATGCCATCGGCGACAGTTCGAATCCGACGATGATGGACACCAAGTGGAATTAGTCCGCTTATAGACCGACAAGGGCCGTGCGACCCCGGCATAAGCCGGGTTGCACGGCCCTTTTTTCATACTCCTGCTTCGGGCTGCCTCTGCTTCGGGCTGCAAACCCGCCCCGGATGGCGGCCCGTCGCGGCCTGTCGGCAGTCTGTCGGCGGTTTCGGTTTCCGGCTGTCCCCGTTCCCCGACGGTTTCCGGACGCGGGTTGCTCCGGTTTTCGGCTGTCCCCGTTCCCCGACGGTTTCCGGACGCGGATTGCACTTGCTTCCGGCTGTCCCCGTTCCCCGACGGTTTTCGGCTGCGGTTTGCCTTTGGCTGGCTGTTCTCCGGCGGCGCCCTTCCGGCTGCGGCCACGGCTCGCTCCGCCCTCCTCCGGCTTTGCCGGTTCATCCCGATTTGTTGTTGTACCCGACCTAAAGACCTTATGAAAAAAATCACGCTTATCTCTTTTTGCCTTGCCGCTTTCGCCTTTGCTTCGTGCGCCGGCGGCGGGTGCCCGGCCACGGGCATCATCCCGGCCCCGCAGCAGGTGACGTGGGGCGAAGGTGCCTTCCGTATGCCTGCCAAGCTGCTCTACACGACCGACCTCGACGGGCAGGACAAGGCCGACCTCGCGGCGTGGATGCAGCGTGCCGCGGACGGATTCTTCCCCGCCTCCTTTGCCGAGGCCTCCGACGGCGACATGCCCGCACTCGAACTGCTTCGTACGGGCGACGGCGCCCCCGAAAGCTACCGTCTCGACGTCTCCCGCACAAAGATCACGCTCACGGCCCCCGATGCCGCAGGGTTGTTCTACGGACTCCAGTCGCTCGCACAACTGGCCGGGCACCACGGCCGCCGCATTCCGGCCGTCACGATCGTGGACGCCCCGCGCTTCGGTTACCGGGGCTTCATGCTCGACGTCTCGCGCCATTTCCGCGACAAGGAGTTCGTCGAACGTCAGCTCGACCTCATGGCGCGCTACAAGCTCAACCGCTTCCACTGGCACCTGACCGACGGAGCCGGATGGCGCATCGAAATCAAAAAATACCCCGCCCTGACCGACATCGCCGCCTGGCGTCCCTATCCCGACTGGGAGGGATGGAACTTCGGCGGCAAACGCTACTGCCACCGCGACGACCCGGCGGCCGCCGGGGGCTATTACACGCAGGACGACATCCGCGAAGTGGTCGAATACGCCCGTGCCCTGCATATCGAGGTGATTCCCGAGATCGAGATGCCGGGGCACAGCGAGGAGGTGCTGGCCGTTTACCCCGAACTCTCGTGCAGCGGCAAACCCTACACGGACTCCGATTTCTGCATCGGCAACGAGCAGACGTTCGAATTCCTTGAGAGCGTGCTCTCCGAAGTGATCGGGCTCTTCCCTTCGGAATATATCCATATCGGCGGCGACGAGGCTTCGAAACAGGGGTGGCGCACCTGCCCCGAATGTGCCGCCCGGATGCGTCGGGAGGGACTGCAGGACGTCGATGAACTGCAAAGCTACCTGGTGCACCGCATCGGGACGTTCCTCGCCGCCAAGGGCCGCCGCCTGCTGGGCTGGGACGAGATTCTCCAGGGCGGGCTCGCGCCCGGCGCCACGGTCATGTCGTGGCGCGGCACCGAGGGCGGGATCGCCGCGGCCAGGGCCGGACACCGCGCCGTGATGGCTCCCTCGAACTACTGCTACCTCGATTTCTGCCAGGACGACCCCACCCGCGAGCCGGTCGCCGCCGCGGCGTTCCTCACCCTCGCGCAAGCCTACTCCTACGACCCTGCGCCCGATTCGCTGGGTGCGGATGTCGTGCCGATGATCCTCGGCGTGCAGGGCAACCTGTGGTGCGAGCACGTGCCCACAGCCGAACATGCCGAACACATGATCTGGCCGCGCCTGCTGGCGATTGCCGAAGTGGGGTGGAGCGCCCCCGAACGGAAGGACTACGACGACTTCCACGCCCGCGTGCTCGACGCCGTGGCGTGGATGCAGCAGCGCGGATACCACCCCTTCGACCAGAAAAATGCCGTCGGCCCCCGCCCCGAATCGCTCGATACCCTGCATTGCCTTTCGACCGGCAGGCAGGTGGTTTACCGTACGCCTTACAGCCCGAAATACCCGGCTGCGGGCGACGCTTCGCTGACCGACGGGCTGTGCGGCGGGTGGAACTACGGCGACCGCCGCTGGCAGGGGTGGCTCGATACGGATGTCGAACTGGTCGTCGACCTCGGGGAACGCCTGCCTGTGAAACGTATCGCGGCCTGTTTCATGCAGGGTTTCTATGCCGACATCTGGATGCCCCGTGCGGTCGAAATCTCGGTTTCGGACGACGACAGGCACTATACGCCCCTTGCCGCGGTCGAAAACGACATCCCGTTCGAATACAAGCAGGATTGCTACCGCGAGTTCGGCTGGTCGGGCCAAACCGCGGCGCGTTACGTGCGGCTGAAAGCCCGGCACAACGGCCATCCCGGCGGCTGGATTTTCACCGACGAGATTATTGTGGAGTAACCCCGCCGGGGCGGATTCCCGGGATGCTTTCCCGCGATGTGCCTGCCGCTACAATGGGAAAGGGGGCGCCAAGTCTTTCCGGCCTCCCGGGAACCGCGTGTCCTGAAATGCCCCGGATGGCAGTGTAAATAAAAAGGGCTGTCGGCGATATGCCTGACAGCCCTTTTCCATGCCGGGTCGGTTCTTTGCTATTAATCCCGCCGCCCGTTTTCCGGTTATGTTACCCGGTTGTGTTTTCCTTGCTCGTTTATCCTTGCGCCCGTCCGCGTACCCTTCCGTCTTTGTTCCGGCTTATTCTTGCGCCCATCCTTGTTCCTTTGCGTCCTTGTCCTCCTTTTATCTCTGCAATCCGGCCGTCGCTGCGCGCACGCAAACCCTCCGTTTACTTCTCGCGGAAAATGTTGAGGTGCGCCAGCAGCGGGTTGCGGCGGTCAAGCAGCAGGAATTCAGCCAGCAGCAGCACGAGCGCCGCGATGAGCAGGTATTGGTACTGCTCGTTGAACTCCTCGAAACGCATCATCGACAACTCGGTTTGTTCCATTTCGTTGATGCTCTTTACGATCTCGTCGAGGCCGATCGACTGCTTGGTCGAACGCACATAGGCGCCGCCCGTGATCTGGGCCACCTCGGAGAGCATCTTCTCGTCGAGCTTCGAGACGACCATATCGCCCTTCTCGTCCTTGATGAACTCCCCGCCGATCTGGATCGGGGCGCCTTCGGGCGTGCCGATGCCGATGGTGTAGATGCGTATGCCCATCTCCGCGGCGCGTTTGGCCACCGCCAGGGCGTCGTCCTCGTGGTTCTCGCCGTCGGTCACCAGGATGATGACCCGGCTGTGTGTCTCTTCCGTTTCGCCCGAGAACGACAGCAGCGCCTGTGACAGCGCCTTGCCGATGGCCGTGCCTTGTACCGACACCAGCGACGGGTCGATCCGCTTGGCGAAGGCTTTCGCCATGCGGTAGTCCGACGTGATGGGCAGCTGAACCTTGGGTTCTCCCGCGAAGACGATCAGCCCCACGCGGTCTTGCCTGAGCCCGTCGAAAAGTTTGTTGATGGCATATTTGGTGCGCTCGAGCCGGTTGGGTTCGAAATCCTCGGCCAGCATCGAGTTCGAGACGTCGACCACGAGCATCATCTCCACGCCCTGCGCCTTCTCCTCGCGGAGCTTCGACCCGAACTGCGGGCGTGCCACGGCCAGTATGAGCAGGACGACGGCCGTGCAGAAGAGGATGAACTTGAGTGCGGTACGCCCGGTCGAAACCTCGGGCATCAGTTCCTCCAGCACCCCGGGGTTCCCGAAGCGTGCGAGCCTTTTGCGGCGGCGTGCCGCCGCTGCCCAAAAGATCAGTACCAGTGCCGGGATTGCCAGCAGCAGCCAGAGATATTGCGGATTTGCGAATCTGAACATAACGAATGCCTGCCCGGCGTATTGTTTCCCGTTTGCTGTCCCTGTCCGACCCGCCGGGTTTGCATTAAGGCACCTGGGGTGCCTGTCGGACAGCGACATTCCCTCCGCAATCTTCCTTCCGGCAAAGGGAGGGCTTTGCCGGCGTCTGGGGCGTGGTGCCCGTCAGGGTATCCGTTTGAGCACCAGGTTTGCGAACAGGAACTCCGCGAACAGCAGCAGCAGCCCCGCCAGCGCCCACAAGAGATATTGTTCGTGGTAAGTAACGTGTTCCGTAACCTCCACCTTGCTCTTTTCCAGTTGGTTGATCTGGTCGTAAATGGCTTTCAGCTTGGCTTTGTCCGTGGCGCGGAAATACTCCCCGCCCGTCATCTCGGCGATCGACCGCAGGGTCTTTTCGTCGATCTCGACCTTGGCCATCACCGTGCCGCCCGTGGGCGTGCCGTAGATGTCCACGGCGGGGTAGGGCGCCATGCCCTCGGTGCCGACGCCGATCGTGTAGACGCGGATGCCCTGCGCCTTGGCGATCTCGGCCGCCGTCAGCGGGGCGATCTCGCCGCGGTTGTTCACGCCGTCGGTCAGCAGGATGATTACCTTCGACTTGGCCTCGCTCTCGCGCAGGCGGTTGATCGCCGTCGCCAGGCCGTTGCCGATCGCCGTGCCGTCCTCGATCAGGCCGCTGCGGATGCGCGACAGCAGGGTCTGCAACGTCCCCTGGTCGGTGGTCAGGGGGCTCTGCGTGAAGGCCTCGCCCGCGAATGCCACCAGCCCGATCCGGTCGCCGTAGCGGTCGGCGATGAACGATCCGGCCACCTCCTTGGCCGCCGTGATGCGGTCGGGCCGGAAGTCGCGTGCCAGCATCGAGCCCGAGACGTCGATCGCCAGCATGATGTCGATGCCCTCGGTGTTCGTGTGCGAAAGCCGCTCCACGTCCTGCGGGCGCGCCAGCGCCACGACCAGCAGCGCGAATGCCGCCGCACGCAGCACGAACGGCAGGTGCCGCAGGTAATAACGTATGGTCTTCGGGGCGCGCACGACACCGTCGACCGACGAGATCTGTATCGCCGCCCCGCCCTGCAACGTCCGCCAGACGTAGTAGCCGGCCATCGGTACGAGTGCCGTCAGCAGCCACAGATAGTATGGTGATGCGAAATGCATAGTCCTTGTGTTTTACCAGTTTTTCGTTCCCCGGACGACGACGCCCTGTTTCTCCTTCAGCTTGTCCTGCGTGCGGTCTTCCTGGGCCTGGATGGCATCGAGCATCTGTTCTTGCTCCTGCTTGTGTTGCTGCATCTATTACTGCTTTTTTTTCTACTTCTGTTACTTGTGAAGGAATACATATCATTATTCTTGGTGAAAATATAAATTTTCCACATACTTTATTTATAAAATGTTTTAACATTTTTTCCGTAACAGTATAATCTGATATTACTCCATCTCTTAATGGTCTTGTTGCTACTATGTTTCCTGGTGTTCTTCCCAACATTCTTCTTGCTTCTCCTCCTACTGCCAATACTTCTCCAGTTGTATTGTTTACTGCTACTACTGATGGTTCTCTTAATACTATTCCTTTTCCCTTTACATATACTATTACTGTTGCCGTTCCCAAATCTATTCCTACATCTTGTCCAAAATTAAACATTTCATTCCCTCCAAGTTTTTTCACTTTTATTACATTTATGTTGCAATTATATTACAATTTTGAAAATTTATCAATACTTTATTTGCATTTTTAAAAATTCTATTATTTAACTAAGGTCTGTCAAGACTTATAGGAAACTTTCTATAAGTCTT
>OGIE01003608.1_pt1 | contig 16259 bp, 15 predicted proteins | sample 1571581 | NCBI WGS metagenome assembly OGIE01 (sample SAMEA2582021, study PRJEB24529) | metagenome | biome: Human gut stool | place: China | collected 2011
TACGGGAGCAGGAAAAAGGAAGCCGCATGGATAGGCTTATAAAGGAAAATAAAGCCATTTGTGAGCCTTCCTTGACCTGTCCCCACGATGCGCCCTGAATCTAACTGAGCTACGTGGTAATCTTTGTGTCTCCGACAATGAAATACATCGCGGATTCCGACACGGAAAGTGTCAGAAAGCTGACATCCTTGACGGATTTCCGCATGGACTGACGGAGATGCAAAAAAATTCACGCTAGGACAGACGGATTCTCACATTCTGGCTACCAGCAGAGAACTGTAAACGAGAAAACAGCCAAGAGGACATTTCACCATCAGCGATTGCTGACCGTGAGGTGTCCTCTTTCTATATCCTGATAACGCAAGTATACCACTACCCTTGACAAAGGAGAAGAATGTCATGGAACATAAAGCTGCTTCGTTTGAAGTTCCCGAACTGGAAAAAATTCTGGCCAAAAAGAAAAAGAGATACGTCGGCTACGAAGAAGGAATGGCTCTCTATTCGATGGGCAAGATTTCGTTCCGAAAGCTGGCACAGGAAGCTCACGCACTACTCCGCATAAAAAAGATAGCGATTATTGATCTGGACATTCTGGACGATTATCTGGAACAACATCGCTGCAACAACTGAATCAGCGTTTTCTTACATAGCGCACTTTCCATCCGAAGGTGCGCTTTTTCTTGAATCTTCATCTGCACGAAGGCCATCCTATATGTTCCAAATAAGATTTATCAAGTGTAAATACAGTCGTTTTGTTCATTTTAATAAACAACACGCGAAAGACACTGTGCAATATAACAAAAAGCAATAAAAAAGTAGCAATGGGGCTGTACAAATGGTTAAAATTGTGATAGTTTAATCTTGACAAGAGCTTAAGAACGTGCTATTATAATCAACTTGCATTACCGAAACCAATGTGGGGAGTTTTAAATGGGGAAGTTGATTTTCACAAAGTTAAATCATCCTGCGGATCAATGTTTCACTTGTGGAAACCCAAGCATTGATAAGAAGGTTGCAGACTCTTATTTTTTGACGTTGCTTGATCGTTGCTATGCATATGAGGTCACAACGGAAAGCGGAGTTATCGTTGCGTATTATCAGATTCAATTTAAGAGATTTCCAATCGATAGGTTTCCTGAGCCGATTGATGAGTATTCTCTTAATAGTTATGTGGACCTTTATGCAATGCATATTGAGTATCTTGCTGTTCGTAAAGAATATCAGTATCAAAAGATAGGAAGTAACGTTCTTAAGCGCATCTTGGCTAAAATAATCATGTTTCATAGAGATTGTCCGTTCCGGTTGGTTACAATTAATGCTTTAAATGAAAAGGTTTCTTGGTATCAAAGAGCCTTTGGATTTAAAGAAGTTGATCAAGATGGTGACGACCCAGAAACTACTCTGATGATGATTGATTTGCTATCAGCGGAAAATCTAAGACTTCTCAAGGAATATGATGACATACTATAGGTTAATACTTATTAAGAAGGAGGTGCGTTATGATGCTTCATGAAGTCTACAACATAACAGATCAGGGTATGCAAAGAGTTTTGGACTCCTTAGCACATCCCTCCATGGAGTACGCCGTACAACAAGAAAGTCTGCTGAGGGATTCTCTCTCTGGGATGAGCTGTGAACAAGTAGGCGATTCCGAAGAGGTTATCTTTGATGATTTGGATTTGTCGTTTATTGATAGGCCTCTTTCCTATGTAAAGACTGCACCTCAAAACATGACGGATGTGTCATTCTCTTCTATGTTAGAGTCATCCGTGTATTTTGATTTCCCATTGTATGCCGCATAAATGATTTATGTAAGACAGGTGAAAACAATGAACGAAATAATTCGCCCTACGGATGAGTTGCCTGTTAGTGTTTTAAAGGCCAATCATATCGTGTTTGATGAACTCTCTTTTGTTAGAGATGGTTTTTCTTTAAAAGATGATTCAAAAACAAGCTTTAATCTTAGCTATGGCATCGATAAAATATCCGATGGTGAATATCGGACGACCTTGACTGCGCAGGCAACTCGCGAAGGAGAGTTCAAAGCTAAAGTTCAAATCAGTGGCTACTGGAGCATTGAAGAGTCGGACTCTCACAAAAATCAGTTGCTTCAGGAAAATGCTTTGGCTATTTTATTTCCGTATGTTCGTTCGCAAATGACTCTTTTAACAGCGCAACCTGAAACTGAACCTATAGTATGGCCAGCTATGAACATCAATAAAATGATGACTACAGCAGAATCAAAAAAATAATAATGCAAAATATTGAGCAGATGTGTAGCCATGTGTCTGCTCAATATTTTTATAATGATATCGCATATGCTTATCGATAACCAAATTAAAAGTTATGCAGTTCGTGACGTATTCATAGTCCCCCACGATGAAGCCGATCGAGCAGTAAACTAGAATGAAGCTATGGATCGGTGCAATCGCTGCACCAACCCATAAAACAGAACCCGGCAGGTATGTCATCATAAGATGGCATACCTGCCGGGTTTCCTTTTGCCGCTTTTGCGCATTGCAGGCACCCTCTGCACAAAAAAGTTCGCCGCTCCTTTGACGGAACGGCGAACTTGCTCGGATCGTTTACGGTCTGCTGTCTTGTCACGGCAGCGGGCAGGTCACAGAAGGCTCAGGGCCTCTTCATCTGCCACCAGCGTGCAGTCCGGATGCAGCTGCAGGATGGAGCCGGGGCATTCCGGCGTGACCGGGCCGGACACGACTGCTTTGACGGCCTTTGCCTTGGCCAGGCCGTTGGCGACCACCAGCACCTTGCGGGCCTGCATGATGGTCTTGATGCCCATGGTATAGGCCTGCCTGGGCACTAGATCTTCATTGCCGTCAAAGAAGCGCTTGTTGGCCTCGATGGTGGCTTCGGTCAGATCGACGCAGTGGGTCTCCAGCTCAAACGCCTTGCCCGGCTCGTTGAAGCCGATGTGGCCGTTCGGGCCAAGGCCCAGCAGCTGCAGGTCGATGCCGCCCACGCTGTGGATGATCTGGTTGTACTGGGCGCAGGCTGCGTCCGCATCGGGGTTGGTGCCGTCCGGCAGGTTGATGCGGGCGGGGTTGATGTTGACGTGGTCGAACAGGTGGCGGTGCATGAAGCTCCAGTAGCTTTCCGGGTGGTCCTTGGGCAGGCCGCGGTACTCGTCCAGGTTCACGGTGGTGACCTCCGAGAAATCAATGTCGCCCTTGTTGTACCACTCCACCAGCTGCTGGTAGGCACCCACCGGGGTGCCGCCGGTGGCCAGACCCAGCACGCAGTCGGGTTTCAGGATGATCTGCGCCGAAAGGATGTTGGCCGCCTTGCGGGACATGTCTGCGTAATCGTTTGCGCGAATGATCTTCATCGGTTCTCCGCTCCTTTGTTTTTACTTCAGCAGCAGCGGCAGAAAGCTGGTGCCGTTTTCCGGTGCCTTGCTGTGGAAATAGTCCGCAGCGGTCGCACCGACATCGCTGAGGGTCTTGCGGATCCCGATATTCTTGGGGGTGGAGTGGGCGCTGTGGATCATCAGCGGCACCATCTCACGGGTGTGGTGCGGGTGTCCGATGGTCGGGTCGTTGCCGTGGTCCGCCTGCACGATGAGGATATCGTCCTCGCCCAGGGCGTCGCGGATCTTGCCGATCCATTCGTCCGCCACCCGCAGGCGGTCTGCGTAGGCCGCGACATTCTCCCGGTGGCCGCACAGGTCCGTTTCCTGCACGTTGGTGCAGATGAACGCAGTCTCCTGCTCCTTTACGATCTCCAGGGTGCGCTGCAGCACGCTGGCCGTGTCCACCATGGGGATGCTGGTGCCGTAATTGTTCGTGACCACGTCGGCCACCTTGCCCAGCAGGAACACCGGCAGGCCGCTCTTGCCCAAAATCGTCGGGATCTGCACCTCCGGGTCAACGCCGTAGCCCATGTGGATGCAATGGTAGTCGTTGTTGTAAACGCCGCTGGCCGGAGCATTCACGCCGATGTAATCGCCGTGTTCCTCAATGGCATCCAGCAGGTTCTGCAGGTGCACGCCGCGCCCGCCGAAGGTGATGACGCGGGGCACGACCGACACGCTGCGCACCAGATGACCGATCTTGAGCTCTTCCTCAAAATCAAGGTCGTCGATGGCCGCCGTGACGTTGAAGGCCTGACCCGGATCGCATTCCACGTTGTCGGCCACGGTGCAGGCCTCGTTGACGATCAGCAGGCGCTTGCCGGATGTTCCGGTGTAATACCGGACATGGTAACCCGCATCCTCCAGCGTCTTTTTGATGAGCTCGATCTTATTGCAGATCGGCTCGCCGAAAGGCTTTGCCGGGCGGGTGCCCATGATCTCCTGATGGCCGAAGAAGGTGTCCGCACCATCGTGCATCAGCTCGGCACGGCCGAACGTTGCATCCGTCGCAAACGGCAGGCCGGGGAACTCCCGCCCCACGATGTTCGCCAGACCAAGGCTTGCCAGATTGGGCAGCTTCAGGTCCGGCGTGCGCTCAAAGATATGCACGCAGGTGTTGGCACCGCAGTCCGCAGGGCGCACCTGCGGCACATCCGGCATTGCGCCCACACCAAAACCATCCAGAACGATTACAACAAACTTTCCCATTGCGAATTATCCTTTCTGTCATTCCCGGACCGGTTCTCCCAGCGCAGAGTACAGGCCCGCCAGCTCCGGCTTGCCGGAGGACAGCCCTTTGACCACTGCCACCCGGCTCCGGGTCACAAAGAACTGTGTCCGGAACGCCATGACCGCCGCAGCCGAGACCGGACAGTTCTGCTGCAGTTCAAAATGATAGTCGATGCTGGAGTCGTCCGGCGGCAGCACCGGCACGACCTTTGCATTTTCCGGCGTCGTGCCCACCAGGGCGTTCTTCATGTGGCCGCGGCGGTAATGCCCGCCGCCGTAGCAGTATGCCTTATCGCCCAGATTGTGGCTGACCTCCGAAACATACAGGTATCCGGGGCGCTCCTCGGCATCCGGGTGGCCGGCATGATACGGTGTCGTTCCGGTCAGGCCGTGTCCCGGTTCCCCGTGGGTGCCGCCTGCCGCCGCGATCATCGGGATGCTGTGGGTGCAGGTGGCACTGGGCGTATTGAGCATCAGGTCCCGGTAGCCGCGGGCGCGCAGCATTTCTGCTGCGGTCTGCACGGTCCGGAGATTGGGCATGGGCAGGATGTCCTGTGCCGCTTCGTCGTACAAAAAGCAAGGGAAGCTGCACACGCCGCCCACCTCCACATTCGGCATCGCCTCGATCGCACGCACTGCGCTGTCCAGTTCCTGCAATTCAAAGCCGCCGTACTGCCCGGAATACAGCATGTCGCCTTCTCCCAGAACACGGAGCATCAGCTTCTGGTGCAGGCCCAGCTCGGTGCAGACTGCGCTGATCTCGCGGGCTTTTTCCAGCGTGTACACCGTTACGATCACCGGCTTTGCGCGGAGGATCTTTTTCAGGGCCGCCCGGGGGATCTGGACCAGATGCCCTACGTTGCCGAGGGGGATCTGATTTTCCACCATCGTCAGCGCCTCGCGGAAGTCCACGCACACAGCGCCCACATATCCCATGTCGGTCAGCGCACGGGCGATCAGGGGGTTGCGTCCGATCTGCTTGAGCATGAAAAAGTTCTGCACGCCGTTTGCGTCGCCTGCCTGTTTGATGCTGCGGGCATTTTCCAGGATCGTGTCGTAATCCAGCAGATAGGTGTCCGGCAGGATCACGCCATTCTGCTGCCATTCAATGCCCAGACGCACCAACGGCTGGTTGCGCTCCATTACGGTCTTTAAAAACACAGGGCATCTCTCCTTTTCCTCTCGTTTTTTCAGCGGTTCAGTTTTCCTCGACCTGCTCCATGCAGCTGCGCAGGATGCGGATGATGGTGTCCGGGCCGCTGCGCATGGGGTTGATGCGGATCATCCGGTGTTCAATGGTCGGGTCCTGCGCACGGAACGTTCCACTGACACGGTAGATCATGGGGGCAAACTCGTATTTGCTCTCGCTGCCCACCGGATGCGGCGCTGCGCCGAACTTCGGGGCAGCGTCCAGAATTTTTTCGGCGATCTCCTGATCAAACTCCACCAGCAGCACCTTGCTCTGCGCGTTTGCCAGGAACGCCTGCCGCACATGGGGGACCTCGCCGGCGTTCAGGCGGCGGACCAGCTCCTCGTTGACCTCGCTCTGGATGGCGAGCGCCACCGGCGCATAGATCAGGCCGCGCAGGGCCTCCATGGCTTCGTGTCCCTGCACCTGACTGCCGCCGGAATACTGCATCTTGTAGATGCGGTCGATCAGCTCCTTGCTGCCGATCACTGCACCGACGCCCTCCGGACCAAGGATCTTGAAGCAGGAGAAGGTGGACAGGTCGGCCCCCGCCTGGTAGCCGATGGCGTCCACTTTCAGGGCGGCGTAGTTGTCATCGGTCACCACCGGGATGCCCGGCAGCGCAGCCTTGATGGCTGCGATCACGGCCTTGTAGTCGTAGCGGTCCTCCGGCTTCTGCCGGGTCAGCTGCACCAGGGCGCCGCGGATCTCGTCCTTGTGCTGCGCACAGACGGCCTTGAGCTGTTCCAGATCGTTGAAGTCCGCGCGGATGGGTTTCAGCCCCATGGCGTCGATGGTCACCTGCGTCGTCGTATAGATGGGCGAGGTGTGCACCAGAATGGCATCCCCCGGTTTCAGGCAGGCGGTCAGAGCCCAGCGGATTGCGCCCGTGCCGGAGCCGCGCACAAGCAGCGCCGCCGGGGCATCAAAGGTGTTGGCAAAGACCTTTTCCACCTTTACCGTGCAGCGGGGCTTGTTCAGCCCTTTCACCACGCCGAGGTCGCCCAGCGAGAGGACTTCCTCTCCCTGAAAATTGCGGGTCACTGCGTCAATGACCTTGAACTGGAGCTGTTTTGCCTGTTCCAGCGAGATAGAATGCAGGGGATAGGTTTTCATTGTCAATTCCTCGAATCCTTGTTATTTCTGTCCTTTGTAGATGCGCAGTGCATTGCGGTACAGCAGGTTCTCCCATGCGCGGTCCGGCACGCCTGCCTCGCTTGCCAGCGGAGCAAAGGTGTCCAGCAGGTAGCTGTAGCCCACACCGCCCCGGTCTGCAAAGTTGCTGCGGCGGGTGATGTCCATGCTCATGACGATCTGCGTGTCGTACCCTTCCGCACAAAGGCGGCTGAGCCAGTCTGCACGGGAGACATCGGGCTGGTAGTTGCACTTGCCGATGGTGTCGAACGCAATGTTGACCCCCTGATCCAGCAGGCGCTTCATGTAATCCAGATTGGCCGACAGGTCGATGTGGCTCAGCACCACCCGGCTCAGGTCAACGCCAAAGCTCTTGAAGATCTCCAGCTGCTCCAGGCCGCGCGTGCCCAGCGTTGTGTGGGTGCAGATGGGTGCCCCCGTTTCTGCATGGGCGCGGGATGCCGCACGGAACACCTTGGCCTCCGTCTCGGTGATGTCCTTCGAGGTGCCGATCTCGCCGATGACGGTCGCCCGGACACCGGTGCCTTCAATGCCCTCGGTCAGTTCCTTCACCATGATGTCACACAGCTGCTGTTCGGTCAGCGTATAGCACTCCGGCGGGAGAAAAGGCTCCTTGTAGTAGCCCGTCGCGTGGGTGATCTCCACCCCCGCCTGTGCAGCCATTTTCTGCACATAGGCCACGTTCCGGCCCATCCCGCGGTTGGTCTGGTCGATGATGCCGACCACACCGTGTTCCGCCAGCCGCCGGTACTCCGCCGCGGTCGCGTCAAAATCATCCAGCCTGCAGTCGATGTTCTTCTTCGGGCCGGACAGGTCGATCGTCGTATGCTCGTGCGCATACAGAATCTTTTCAGGCAGTTTCAAAAGGATTCGCCTCCTGTATTGTTTCTTAACCAGAGCCGCCTCCCGACGCAGGCCGGGAGGCGCTCATTTTATCCGGGGATCAGGCGGCAGGGGTGTACAGAGACAGCAGGAACAGCACGTTTGCGATCAGGCCGACCAGGATCGCGCCCAGAGGACCGACCGCCATGGAGACCAGAGGCTTCTTGCTGCACTTGTTGATGCACCAGAATGCCACGATGATGAACAGACCCGTCGTGGGCATGATCGCCTGAGCAGCCAGGATGCCGCCGATCAGCAGGGCGATGTCGATGACGTAGCTCATAGCGGTACGGATGTTGTCGCCGCAGCGCTTGATGCCGGGGAACTTGTCCAGACCCTTTGCGATGACGTTCAGCAGCAGGATCTCCACGCAGATGCAGGCTGCACCGGCGATCAGGGCGATAAAGGGGTTGGGGATCAGCAGACCGATCACAAAGACGAAGGTCATGCCAGCCGGAGCGTAGACGCCGGTGGTGATGGCGGTGGTGGCAACCAGCGGGATAAAGCCGATGGCACGGGCCAGAGCGGTCAGACCTGCGTTGACGCGGTCACCCTCGGCCAGCAGGCCCAGGCTGATGGGGTCACCGGCCATGATGCTCATGCTGGTGCCTGCTGCGATCAGGCCGCCCATGAGGGCCAGAACCGGCATATACTTGCGGATGCGTGCGACCTTGTCGGCAAAGATCTGGGTCAGCATTTCGTTGGAGTTCTGGTCGTTGCCTTCCTTATCCATGGCAGCGAACACCAGCATGATGATCATACCGGCCAGCAGGGCCATACCGTCCTTGTTCAGGCTGATCGTGTGCTCGGCGTCCAGTGCGATCTTGCCGTAGGTCTCAACGATCTGACGGACCAGCAGGGTCACAACGGCGGTGATGATGCCCTTGGCAGCGCCAAACTGCAGGGCAACCGTCACAGCCGGGAAGATGGCGAAGGCCAGCGTGATACCGGCAGAGACCTGGCCCAGGCTGCCCAGGAAGTTGACCGGCAGCAGGTTGAACAGGTCGATGATCACCTGCAGGCCGAACAGCAGGGCCACGCCGTACACAGCGCCGATGACGCCGGAAGCGATCATGCCCTTTTTGGTGTCCGGGCACCAGGTGCCGATGATGTCGGTGGTGAGCAGGATGCAGTGGATCAGGATGATGCTTGCGGCAATGGACGTGGGCAGGCCGTAGCCGATGACCAGGCCAAAGCCGATGGCAAAGCTGGTGGCTGCCAGAGCCTTGCGGTCCATGCGCTTTTCCAGATACTCCGGCAGGACCGGGCGCAGGCCGTCGTTGAACACGGCGATGCTCTGGTTTGCCAGGATCGATGCCAACGCACCAACTGCCGCGATGATAACGTAGCGCAGAATGGTTTCCATATGTAATCCTCCTTATTTGACGATCCGGATCAGAAGCCCAGACCCTTGAGAATGATCGGCACGACCTTTTCGATGTGCTGATCCGTAAAGCCGTATGCCTTCTTGCCGGCCTTGACCTGTGCCAGGATCTCGTCCTCGCTCAGCATTTTGCCCGGCATGGACACCGTTGCGCACTGGTTCATGCCCAGCAGGGCAATGGCCATTGCCAGCGCACCGCCGCCACCCGTCTTGCAGGCGCCGAAGTAGTAATCTGCCTGCCCGGTCTTGACCGCCATTGCCGCCGCAATGTCATCCTTGATCTCCACCGAGGCACGGTCGCCTACAACACCCTTGATGGTGTCATAAACCTTCTGCTTGTCGATCTGGCCGCCTACTACGATTTTCATAAGCTAGCCCTCCTTTCTGATGTGGGTTTTATGCAAATGCTGTCACGATTGTGCCAGCACGACCCCGATGTGCATGGTCAGGAACTTCTGCTCGTCCTCCGGCAGGTCCGGCAGGATCTCCCGCACCAGCGCCTGCGTTGCTTCCAGTGCCTTGGGGAAGGTGGGCTCCTGGCTGGTCTCTTCGTAGACCTCCTCGTCCAGCGGCTCCACCGGCTCTCCGCGGTGGATGCGCCCCAGCGCAGCGCACAGGTGCGTGATCATGGCGGAGGCGTTTTCTTCGGTCAATGTCAGACCGTATTTCTCCTGAAAAAAGCGGATCACATCCTGTACCTTCCGGTAATCCTCCTCGGACAGCATCCCTGCCTGGTGCAGGATCGTTAATCTCGGTTCAAAATCCATCTCTGACATCTCCCAATGATTTTTTGTTTTGCTTACAGCCAGGTGCCGATCTTGTCGGCCAGCGTCTCAGCCGGAGCTTCGGTTCCAAAAATGTTCCAGACCAGCTCACAGATCTCGCCGCAGCAGCTGTAGGGACTGTAGTAGGACATGGAGTTAGGCTTGAAGCCAACGTTCTGCTTGTTGGTCAGGAACACCACTGCGGTCTTGTTGGTCTTGTTCATGACCACATGGGTGCCGGTAAAGCCTGCGTGGCCAAAGGCGTCGTAGTGGCGGTCGCCGCGGCCCATGAACGAGGAGCCCCGCTCAAAGCCCAGCCCGCGGGACGGCTTGCCATTCTGCTCGCTGGTGAACTCGTCGATGACTTCCTTCTTGTAAAGGCGGACGCCCTTGTAGATGCCGCCGTTCAGCATGGCCTGGCACAGCACGGCCAGATCTTCCGCGTCGGAGTACAGGCCCGCGTGACCGGCCACGCCGCCGTTTGCCATCCATGCATTGCCGTCGTTGCACTCGCCCTGCAGGGTGTAGTTGCGCCAGCCGGTGAAGGTGCGGAACGCGTCCAGATCGGCGGTGCAGTCGTAGCCAAAGCCCGGGTAGTCGATCTCGTCCACCATGGCATACTCATACGGGTTGCCGAAGGAGGTGGCCACCACATCCTCGGTGGTAAAGCCGTTGGCCAGCGGCAGATAGGTGGTGCGCTTCAGCCCCAGAGGCTTGTAGATCTCGTTCTTGACGTATTCGTCCATCGAGCGCCCGGTGATCCGCTCCACCAGGAAGCCCAGCATCTGGAAGCCCAGGTCGCTGTACTTTTCCTCGCCGGGGGCGAACATCAGCTCACAGTTGCAGATGTAATCCAGCACCTTGGCCTTGTCCTTCTCGATGTGGAGGAACATCGCCTTCCACTGCGGCAGACCGGAGGTGTGGGTCAGCAGCTGATGCACGGTGACGTTTTCCTTCCCGTTCTTGGCAAACTCCGGAATGTAGCTTGCTACCGTGGCATTCAGGTCGATCTTGCCCTCGCTGTACAGCTTCATGATGGACTGTGTCGTGGCTATGATCTTGGTGCAGGATGCCATGTCGAACATGGTATCCATCTGCATGGGGCGGGGATCGTCCAGCCGCACGCCCATGTCGTTGAGCATTGCGTAGCCGTATGCCTTTTCATACACGATCTTGCCGCCGCGTGCCACCACGATCGTTGCGCCGGGGAAATATCCCTGTCCCATGTAGTTTTCCACAATGTCGTCGATGGCCGTCAGGCGGTCATCGGTCCGGACGGGCATTGCAGACCGGGGGAAGCAGTTCTCCGCCTGCTCCGGGCTGGCACACCCCATAAAGGCAGAGGCAGCTGCCAGTGTGCCAACGGTTTTGCCGGATGCGATCAGGAAGTTGCGCCGAGTGATCTTTTTCATGCGAGATCTCCTTTTCTTTCTGCAAAAAAATCAGACATCCTGTATCGGTTTTCGGAAGAAAATGTTTTATACAATATTTTGTATTTTCATCCCGAAAGAAACATCCGCATGACCTCCATGCAGATGTGACTTCTGTTTGACAGCACCTTTGCTTAGTAGCGCGGAATGATCTGCTTGCGCATCACCTGCTGCTGGATGTGGTCCACACGCTCCACCGACAGGATCTTGCGCACCAGCTGCGCGGTGATGTTATCACTTTTCCGGCAGGCAAGCACGGCCACGGTATCTTTTTCCTGCTCATCCAGCCGGGGCATCGGATAATAGCTCAGCCCCTCCGGCAGCATATCGGCGCTCCAGACGCCGGCATCAATGACGCCGCTGTGCAGAAACGGCACCAGTTGACTATAGATGATGGGCACATATTGCACCGGCTTATCGGCAAAACAGAACCGGGTCAGCATCTCCTGGTCCACCGATGAGGCATCCACGCCCACCTTGCAGTTCTGCCAGTCGCCCTTGAAGTCCGGGCGGACAAAGACCCGATGCTGTTCCACATAGCTCTGCGGGCCAAAGGCCGCGATCAGCTGGATGTCCTTGCCCTCCTGCACATAGTGTTCAAATGCAAGCTGGCTCATGACGCACAGATGAAAGCGCCCTTCTTCCACACAGTTCAGCCGGTAGCCGGAACCGCGCATGAATGCGATCGCACCCGTGACCCCTTTCTGGTTCAGTTCCTCATACAGTCCGCTGGCCAGGCCTTCATAGCGCAGGCCATACGGCATAGGCATCACGCAGGTCAGACCCGTATTGCTGCAATACTGCGCCATTGCCACATAGTCGATCTCTGTTGCAATGGTGCCGTTCTGCCCATGGGATTCCAGACGGATCACATGATTCTGTTTCAGGTTGTTCAGCGCGATCTGGATATTTCCCCGTGCCATCTCGCATTGTTCGCTCAGTTCCGTCACCGTGGGGATCCGGTCTCCCGGTTCCAGCCCTGCCAGGATCTGCGCGACCTGCAGCGTTGCCAGACCAGACTTCTGGAGCAGACTTGTGTTCATCATGGTTGCTCTTCCCTTCTCGACCTATCTTTCAATCCGCATCAGGTGGACCGTGGGAAAATCCACAGGAAAGAAGCGTATTTTGGGCGTTCCGCCCCTCCTCACAAGAGACAGATCGCTTGCAGATTTATGATAATACAAAATTTCATATATTGCAATATGGAGTCTTGCATAAACTTTTTCCGTCGAATTTGTACAACCTGATTTTTCATCCGCCGCGGCTTTCCGGTCCGTCACCAGTCTCCCCGGCAGGAACACCATGCGCCGCTTGCCCTTGAGGTCACCCCCGCGTGTGCGGGGAAAAGAGCGGCTTCTGCCAGAGAAGCATACTTCATCTGGGATCACCCCCGCGTATGCGGGGAAAAGCGATAGTTATACAGCGGGTTGACCGCCTGGGTGGGATCACCCCCGCGTGTGCGGGGAAAAGGACACCGCTGCTTACACCCCGTTCCGTAACGTGGGATCACCCCCGCGTATGCGGGGAAAAGGGGTTTGTCAACCACGACTGGAAGGGGCTGGAAGGATCACCCCCGCGTATGCGGGGAAAAGTGATTGACCTGTGTGAGGAAAAGGGCATTGACGGGATCACCCCCGCGTATGCGGGGAAAAGGGATAGTCTGCCACGGGATAGCACACCACCGGGGGATCACCCCCGCGTATGCGGGGAAAAGAAGGCGGAGCTGACCCCGGACGAACTGAGCCGGGGATCACCCCCGCGTATGCGGGGAAAAGTTCACGTCAGCCCGGGGCAGGTCGGTGGCGTAGGGATCACCCCCGCGTGTGCGGGGAAAAGGACGAAGCACACAGCTGCGCGGTGGGCAAGGAGGGATCACCCCCGCGTATGCGGGGAAAAGCCGAACCGGATTGTGTGGGAGCACTGGAAGGAGGGATCACCCCCGCGTATGCGGGGAAAAGTGTCAAGGTGAATGAACCCGATTGCCTGCCAAGGGATCACCCCCGCGTGTGCGGGGAAAAGAGGCTAAGAGCCGCTCCGTCCCATCCCATAACGGGATCACCCCCGCGTATGCGGGGAAAAGTACCACAGCCGGGCGTGGAAGGATGCCGTCTCGGGATCACCCCCGCGTATGCGGGGAAAAGCCAGACTGCCGGATGCCGTACAGCTGCGCCAGAGGATCACCCCCGCGTGTGCGGGGAAAAGACTTCTTCAAACGTCCCGGAAAGGAAGAACCCGGGATCACCCCCGCGTATGCAGGGAAAAGGCTGTCCCTTATTGTTTAGATATTATTTTATAGGGATCACCCCCGCGTGTGCGGGGAAAAGTAGTTGGTGTGGTAGTCATCCACCAGCGTCAGGGGATCACCCCCGCGTGTGCGGGGAAAAGGTTATACAGGTAGTGCCGCCCGCCCCGCAGGTAGGATCACCCCCGCGTGTGCGGGGAAAAGTTACTCCCCACCACAGGGTAGCAAACGACAGGGGGATCACCCCCGCGTGTGCGGGGAAAAGCCAGCAGGGCAACCGCTTAATGTCATGGGTGTGGGATCACCCCCGCGTGTGCGGGGAAAAGAGATGGAAGAGAAGGACGTCAAGCTGTATGGCGGGATCACCCCCGCGTGTGCGGGGAAAAGCAAGACGCGGCGCGTGCAGTGGCCTGCCGGGCTGGATCACCCCCGCGTGTGCGGGGAAAAGAGACCTGACAGGCAGCTGACCGGCTGGCCTTTAGGATCACCCCCGCGTGTGCGGGGAAAAGTCGATTGTAGCGCCCAGCTCTGGCCCCTGTACGGGATCACCCCCGCGTATGCGGGGAAAAGTTTTATACCGCTCCGGACCAGATGCCGGGGGGAGGATCACCCCCGCGTATGCGGGGAAAAGTTATACGCGGACTTGCTACGCGTATAACGTCAGGGATCACCCCCGCGTATGCGGGGAAAAGGTCGGCATGGGGTACAGGGGCAAAGCCCCTGTAGGATCACCCCCGCGTATGCGGGGAAAAGTGTATGCGCACCGGTCTGCGCGTGTCCGATGTGGGATCACCCCCGCGTATGCGGGGAAAAGCTCGTACACTTCGGACAGGGCGGCGGTCTCGAGGGATCACCCCCGCGTATGCGGGGAAAAGTACTGGCGGCACTCATGCCCACAAATGCGCTCGGGATCACCCCCGCGTATGCGGGGAAAAGTACTTGCCTGATACTCTTTGATACGCTGCTCTAGGATCACCCCCGCGTATGCGGGGAAAAGCGAAAAGATACCTTAGATTTCTACTACCCACAGGGATCACCCCCGCGTATGCGGGGAAAAGTCGGTGCAGTCGTCTGCGGTGTGGTGTATTCCGGGATCACCCCCGCGTATGCGGGGAAAAGAAGAAGATGAACATGCGAAAAGATAAGCGCATGGGATCACCCCCGCGTATGCGGGGAAAAGCCGACTATACGCCGGTCGTTGACGTGCGTGTTAGGATCACCCCCGCGTGTGCGGGGAAAAGGCATTGTCCACGTTTTCGTCCCGGAAAAACTCGGGATCACCCCCGCGTATGCGGGGAAAAGTCCAGCCTGATGCAGATGGATGTCGGCCCCCTAGGATCACCCCCGCGTATGCGGGGAAAAGGATGCTATATGCAAGAGCTGTCCGGCGAGACAGGGATCACCCCCGCGTATGCGGGGAAAAGTGCGGGCCGCTCCGCTGGGGGCCGGAGATGCCGGGATCACCCCCGCGTATGCGGGGAAAAGCCAGCCGTGGCGGTCTTATTCTCAAAGACGATGGGATCACCCCTGCGTATGCGGGGAAAAGCGCCCTGCGGTTGACGGCAAAAGACCCCTCCGGGGATCACCCCCGCATGTGCGGGGAAAAGTCAAAGATCCCGTCCCGGTGAGTGCTCTCGTAGGGATCACCCCCGCGTGTGCGGGGAAAAGCACCTGTGCGGAGTAGTCCAGCTTTGCATAGTGGGATCACCCCCGCGTGTGCGGGGAAAAGGACACGGCACCGGTTTCACCGATAGGTGTGTCGGGATCACCCCCGCGTGTGCGGGGAAAAGCATATTGGGCAAAGACCGGTGCCTACAACGCCAGGATCACCCCCGCGTGTGCGGGGAAAAGGCATTCTTTGCGATTGCGTTCTCCTGCTTGGCGGGATCACCCCCGCGTGTGCGGGGAAAAGTTGTATGCGCTGGCTGACAGGGAGGTTTAACTAGGATCACCCCCGCGTGTGCGGGGAAAAGGACACATGGTCTTTCAGTTCTTCCCCGCGCACGGGATCACCCCCGCGTGTGCGGGGAAAAGTCATCACCTACCAGCTCACACCGGAGAGGTCAGGGATCACCCCCGCGTGTGCGGGGAAAAGAAATAGTCAACATACCACATTTACAAGTGAAAGGGATCACCCCCGCGTGTGCGGGGAAAAGGGAGGCCCGCACAGGGCGGGACACCCGCCACGGGGATCACCCCCGCGTGTGCGGGGAAAAGCAGAATGGGAAAATTTGATTGGGTCCGATGTTAGGATCACCCCCGCGTGTGCGGGGAAAAGGAAAAGCCACAGCAAACATAAAAAGCACCACCGGGATCACCCCCGCGTGTGCGGGGAAAAGTGCTGTGTATGCTGAGATAGTCCTCTATTGTGGGGATCACCCCCGCGTGTGCGGGGAAAAGGCTGCGTACTTTCGGGCCGTATGGGTGCCCAAAGGATCACCCCCGCGTGTGCGGGGAAAAGGGTAGGCAGCGGGCTTTGCGATATACTTTGAGGGGATCACCCCCGCGTGTGCGGGGAAAAGGGTAGGCAGCGGGCTTTGCGATATACTTTGAGGGGATCACCCCCGCGTGTGCGGGGAAAAGGGTAGGCAGCGGGCTTTGCGATATACT
>OGIE01003624.1_pt1 | contig 16218 bp, 17 predicted proteins | sample 1571581 | NCBI WGS metagenome assembly OGIE01 (sample SAMEA2582021, study PRJEB24529) | metagenome | biome: Human gut stool | place: China | collected 2011
ATCAATACGACGATCCGGAAATACAACCAGTCACTGGTATACTGTGAACAGCAGAGCTATGATCTGGCGATCATTCAGCTGAAGAAGATCCTTTCAACGAATATGAATCTTCTGAAAGGTCATCTGCTGCTGGCATTGCTCTATATACATGCGGATAATTATGGACGTGCCAGAAATGAGCTGCGCAGAGTGCTGGCCATCGACCGGACCAATACCCGTGCCCTCCGGTATATGAAGGAAGTGGATGTGGCTGGTGGAAAACAGGCAGAAAAGGAAGCGGTCATTGCCCATAAAAAAGATTCTATTGCGTACACCAGCGGGAATGAGACCATCATTCAGCCAGTAGGAGTGAAGGATAACAGTAATTTTCATGCAGTGCTTAATATGGTGATCGGACTGGTGATCGGTGTTGCGGTTATGTGGTTTCTGATCCTGCCTGCACAGCACCGGTTAAATAATGACGGGCTCAACAAGGCAGTGGCTGAGTACAGCGATCAGGTAGAGTCCAAGACTGCAGCGCTGGAAAGTCTCCAGGCAGAGATGACAACTCTCCAGGAGAAGACGCAGGCGGCTGAGGAGACTGCAAAAGATGCAGAAAACAAGCTGAAGAGTCAGGAAGCACTGCTGGCAGCATATAAAGCCCATGCAGATGGAGATGCAGCCGGAGCGCTGGAGCAGCTCCAGTCAGTAGATCAGGAAAGCCTGTCCGCTGATGCAAGAGTTCTCTATGATGCTGTATTCAAAGAGGTGGGAACCAGTGCGGTACAGTCTCTTTACAGAACCGGATATGCAGCTTATGAGAGTGGTGACTATGCCACAGCGATCACGGATCTGAAGAAATGCTATGAACTGGATAACAGCCAGGGAGATGCTCTGTATTTCCTTGCCAGATCTTATCAGAAATCCGGCGATACAGAGAATGCAAAGATCTACTATCAGAAAGTTGTGGATGAATTCCCGAATACGAGAAAAGCAACAGATGCTCAAGGTCTCTTGGGCAATCTGTAATATACAAAAGAAGAACCCTGAAGTGAGGGACGTTGTAGAAATACAACGTCCCTTTTTATGTGAAAAAAGCCGGGGAATATTTGCATGGGATGCTGGTGGGCAAGAAAGGAGAACAGTTATGGGATTTTTAATAAGAGAGGGTGCGCGTCTGGTGGTGCGGCTTCCCCAGGAGGTGGATCACCATAAGACAGAGTCGATACGGATCCAGGTGGACCAGATGATCCGGAAAGAACCAGTCACGGAAGTGGAGTTTGATTTTTCAAGAACGATGTTTATGGACAGTGCAGGGATCGGGCTTCTGATTGGCAGAAGTCAGATGATGGAGGCACTGGGCGGAAAAGTGATCATAAGTCATATGAGCCGCCGGATCCAGAGGGTGCTGGAGCTGTCCGGCATTGAACAGTATATTTCGCTGGACAAGGAGGAAGACAGATGAAAAATGAAATGACGCTGGCATTTGACAGTATTTCAGAGAATGAAGCATTTGCAAGGGTGGCGGTGGCGGCCTTTGTGACGCAGTTGAACCCTACACTGGAGGAGGTGGCGGATATTAAGACCGCAGTATCAGAGGCGGTGACCAATGCCATTATCCATGGTTATCCAGATGGGATACATACCGTGATCGTCCGCTGCCGGACAGAAGATCAGACCGTACAGGTGCAGGTCATTGATGAAGGCGTGGGGATCGCCGATATTCATCAGGCTATGGAGCCTCTCTATACCAGCCGTCCCAAGCAGGAGCGTTCTGGTATGGGATTTATGTTTATGGAAGCCTTCATGGATGAAGTACAGGTGGAGTCAGAGCCGGGGCTGGGAACTACAGTGACCATGCGGAAAACTCTTGGAAATGCAGAAGAGTAGGTAGTCTCTATGGATGATGTGATGGGTCTGATTGACAGAGCACACCATGGGGATGAGAGAGCGAGAGCACAGCTTGTTGAGCAGAATATGGGACTGGTGTGGAGCATTGTCCGCCGCTTCTCCGGAAGAGGTACAGAGAACGAGGATCTGTTCCAGATCGGAGCCATCGGGCTTATGAAAGCAATCGATAAATTTGACTGTTCCTTTGAGGTGCGATTCTCTACCTATGCCGTGCCTATGATCATGGGGGAGATCAAGCGTTTTCTGAGGGACGATGGTCTGGTGAAGGTGAGTCGTACATTAAAGGAAAATGGATGGAAGATCCGGCGGGAGACCGAGAACTATCGGAATCGGTGGGGGAGGGAGCCTACCTTGGAGGAACTGGCAGAAGCTACTGCACTGTCCAGAGAAGAAATCGTGGAATCGCTGGATGCGGGGCTGGAGGTAGAGTCTATTGACCGGACTTACAGTCAGGAAGACGGAAGCGAGATCTCATTGCTGGATCGGATCGACAGTCGAAATGCCGGGGAGCGTGTATCTGCCGGAGATCGGGAAAAAGAGGCTCTTCTTAACAGGGTAGTATTGGAACAGCTGTTGGAGGAATTGCCGGAGTCAGAACGAAAGCTGATCATCTGGAGGTATCTGCAGGAACAGACACAGACGAAAGTGGCTGAACGTATGGGAATCTCTCAGGTACAGGTGAGCCGCATGGAGAAACGGATCCTGAAAACAATGAGGGAGCGGCTGGAAGGTGGGTAATCCAGCTGGCTCCTGTGGATAATCTCGTATAATTCCGGGCATACTGTGGGAAACATGGATCACAGAGAAGGAGATACATGGAGATGACACAGAAAGTCGGAAAGTGGAGGTGTGAAAACCATGAGTGAGATCCTGTATTTGAAGATCGACCGGAATCATCAGGTAGATCATGTGGATGTGAGACTGGGAGATGTTGCAAAACTGGAATGCACGGATCTTAACAAGAAAAACCGGCTGAAAACCCTGAAGCTGTTGAAAATACAGGCAGAGAAAAGTGACCGGTACATTTTTTCTATCATGAAAGTGGTGGAGCTGATCCATCAGATCTATCCGGATCTTGAGATCCAGAACCTGGGAGAGACCGATTTTATTATTGAATATGAATCGCCGGAGTATTCGCATGACCGGCTGGCATGGCTAAAGGTCAGTATTCTCTGTGTGCTGATCTTCTTTGGTTCCGCATTTTCGATAATGGTATTTAATAATGATGTGGGGGTGCATGAGGTATTTGCCCGAACCTATGAACTGGTCACAGGGCAAGAAAGCAATGGATTTACGGTGATGGAGATCATGTATTCTGTGGGGATCGCTGTGGGTATTATCGTCTTTTATAATCATTTCGGTGGAAAACGGATCACAAAAGATCCGACACCCATCGAAGTACAGATGCGTCTCTACGAGGATGACGTCAACACCACGCTGGTGGAGGGCTGTAACCGGAAGGAGACGAGTATTGATGTGGATTAGAGAATTATTTGCAGGCCTTCTGGGTTTTGCCAGCGGACTGGCGGTGGCAGGAGGAATGTTTGCCCTGCTGATCGCTCTGGGAGTGATCTCCAGATTTGCAGGCAAGACCCACACAGCCGCCTATGTGATCCATTATGAAAATGCGGCGGCTTTAGGCGGTATCCTCGGAAATCTGTTCAGTGTCTATCAGTTTAGGTTACCCATCGGACTTCCGGGAGTGATCGCGTTTGGTCTGTTTTCAGGTGTATTTACAGGAACCTGGGCCATGGCACTGACGGAGATCGTGGATGCAGTGCCGGTGTTCAGCAGAAGGATCCGCCTGAAGACAGGTATGCCCTGGCTGATCTTGAGCATGGCGCTTGGAAGAGCAGCCGGGGCATGGATGCATGCGTATTTCGGTTATGGATGGTAGTTAAGATGGGAGCAGCCCGGTCTCTTTGTCCGGCTCGGGATGAAATTCTGCCCACTTGTCGTACCAGGCAAGACAGCACTTTGTATAAGCATCGGTAAGGGCTGTCTCTTTGAGGAGACAATCTTCAGCATAAGCGGGATCTGTCCATTCTTGGATCTCATCTCTGGCATTCCAGAACTGTTCCAGTTCCATACGGGTCTGCTCCATGGGTTCTGTCAGAAGTCTGAGCTGCCAGTCTTCGTATGACTGCTCAGTACTGTACTCTCTGAGGCGATGGCGCTCCGGCATGGGGACACTTTGAAGTCCGCTTAACAATGCCTGTTCTTCTGCCCGGAGACTGGCTGCCAGCTCTTCGCCTGAACCCTGGTTTCGATGAGCCAGATAATGTTCATATCCAAACGGATAATAGAATACGGACTGGTCATCAAAGATCAGCAGGGATTCTGCCACCTGACGGATAAAATACCGGTCATGGGAGACGAACAATAAGGTGCCTGTGTAAGCACGAAATGCAGACTCCAGCGTCTCTTTAGCAGGAATGTCCATGTGGTTGGTGGGCTCATCCAGCACAAAGAAGTTGGGACAGCTTTTGAAGAGCTCTGCCAGGACCAGACGGGATTTTTCACCGCCGGACAAGGAAGAGACCTTCTTCGCTGTATCCTTCCCTGTGAATAAGAAGGCACCAAGAGTCTGGCGTACTTCCTTGTCTGTCAGGGACGGGAACTGTTCATGAAAATGTTCCACCACGGTCAGATCTGACTGCAGAGCTGCGGTCTGCTGGTCAAAATAGCCCATCAGCACCTGTTGGCCAAGGGTCAGAGTTCCCTTGACAGGTGGGATCAGTCCTGATGCGGTCTTCAGAAATGTGGATTTTCCGGCTCCGTTGGGACCGATGATACCGATCTTCTGACCTCGGCGGATCCGAAGAGACAGTTCCAGCAGTGTCTTGTCATAACCAATCTGTAAATGTTCTGCCTCCAATACCCACTTGGCACTGCGCACGGATGGTTCCAGTGCACCGGTGAACATGTGATAATCTTCCACTGGAGGTTTTTCTATCTTTGGCATTCGCTCCAGAATCTTTTTTCTGGATCTGGCAAATGCCGCTTTTTTAGGCTTGTTCTTGAATCGTTCGATCAGTTCCTCCAGCCGTTCGATCTCTTCCTGCTGGTGACGGTAAGACCGTTCCTGAATTGCCAGGTCTCTGGATTTTTGTTCTTTATAAGAAGTATAGTTGCCGGCATAGCGGATCAGTTTCTGCTGCCGGAATTCACAGACCGTATCAGCCGTCCGGTCCAGAAAGAACCGGTCATGAGAGACCATGACCACGGCACCGGCATATTGACGCAGATACTCTTCTAACCATTCGGTTGTTTCCACGTCCAGATGGTTGGTAGGTTCATCCAGCAGCAGAATATCAGGATGGGCAAGAAGAAGACGGATCAGGGCAATCTTCGTCTGCTCGCCGCCAGAGAACTGCGACAGCCTTTTCCTTTTATCTTCTTTGGAAAATCCGAAACCAGTGAAGAGCCGGTCATATTCCTGTTCCCAGGTGAAACGTTCCCGATCCCATTTGTCAGGACATGGACAGGATTTGAGAAGTTCTTCCTCCACGGTAATGGTGGTGTCAGAAAAAGCCTGCTGACAGAGCAGGCCGGTGGTCAGGGATCGAGAAGTAAGGATTCCCTGTGCTTTGGAATGATCATCACGGTCAAGGGAAAGTTCTCCCGCCAGAAGTCGAAGGAGTGTTGTCTTTCCACAGCCATTTCTGCCCACAATGGCAATCTTCTCATTTCCACGGATCTCAAAATCAAAATGTGCAAGGACAGTCTGTGCTCCAATGCTGAGCGTGCCGTCCTGAATCTGTAATAACATGGGTGCTCCTCACGGTAAAATATGATTCCTAACTATATCAAAGATCAAAGCACATTGCAAGGCAGCAGAAAAGGGTAAATGCTCTCTGGAAAGTTTCATAATATTTCTTTTAACACTTGCCCTATGGAGAAGACAGTGTTATACTTACACCCGTAATGAGTTCTGAAAACTAAATAAGAAACAGTTGGTGCCGCATTTTGCGGAGAATAGGGAAACAGGTGAGAGGCCTGTGCGATCTCGTCACTGTATGCAGCGAGTAGTTGTCGATGATGCCACTGAGGAGACTTGGGAAGGCAGACAGACTATGTGGAACTGCGAGTCAGGAGACCTGCCAGCTGTGGTACGGGAAATACATATTCCAGATCACGAGGTTTGGTTGTACCGAAAGATAGATTTCGATAAACCGACTGCGCACGCATGTTGGTTTTTGTCTTTTTCGCATCCCTTTTATTTAGCGGCTTCAGTATCATTGCAAAATATTTCTTTAAGGGAGAGAAAAAACATGAAGAAGAAAGTTGTAGCAGTTCTTTGTGCAGCAGCTATGACCGCAACATTAGTTGCAGGCTGCGGAAGTAAAACAACAACAGAAGCTCCGGCAGAGACTACCGAAGAGACCACTGAGGAGACAACAGAAGCTCCGGCTGAGGATGCAGCAGAAGATGCAGATGCTGACCAGGCAGCAGCAGACGAGGTTGCAGCTCTGATCGATAAGATCTACGTTCAGGAAAGAACTGAGACTACCGATGAGGATTGTAAAGCAGCAAAAGAGGCATGGGATGCTCTGACTGATGCTCAGAAAGAGCTGGTTGAAGGTGAAGAAGCTGATCCGGATTACTTCGGACGCGACACCGGAGATGCTTCCAAGGATGATCCGCGTAACCAGGATGAGATCGGAGAGAACGAGCTTCTGGTAGTAAGCTTTGGTACTTCTTTCAACGACAGCCGTGTAGCTGATATCAAAGGCGTCGAGGATGCTCTTGCAGAGGCTAATCCGGACTGGTCTGTAAGACGTGCATTTACCGCACAGATCATTATCAACCATATCCAGGCTCGTGATGATGAGCACATTGATAACATGGATCAGGCACTTGAGAGAGCTGTAGATAATGGTGTTAAGAACCTGGTTGTACAGCCGACCCATCTGATGCATGGTGCTGAGTACGATGAGCTTTGTGAGGCAGTTGCAAACTACGAGGATAAATTTGAGTCTGTTAAGATCGCTGAGCCGCTGCTTGGTGAGGTTGGAGCAGACGCTTCTGCTGTAAATGATGATAAGAAGGCAGTTGCAGAAGCAATCACCGCTGAGGCAGTTAAGACTGCTGGATATGACAGTACAGATGCTGCAGCAGAGGACGGAACCGCATTTGTATTCATGGGACATGGTACTTCCCATACCGCAAAAGTTTCCTACAGCCAGATGCAGGCACAGATGGACGAGCTTGGATACAAGAACGTATTCATCGGAACCGTAGAGGGCGAGCCGGAAGAGACTGCATGTGAGAACGTGATCAAAGCAGTTGCTGATGCTGGTTACAAGAAAGTTGTTCTTCGTCCGCTGATGGTAGTGGCTGGAGATCATGCAAATAACGACATGGCAGGTGAGGATGCTGATTCCTGGTTAAGCCAGTTCAAGGCTTCTGGAAGCTTTGACAGCGTCGATACTCAGATCGCTGGTCTTGGTGAGATCCCGGCTGTTCAGGATCTTTATGTAGCACACACCGCAGCTGTCATCGGAAAGTAAAGGAAGAGACAGAACATGAAAAGAAAGATCGTTACATTGCTGGGGGTGGCAGCATTGAGCTGTGCCATCATGACAGGATGTGGAAGCAAAGACGCACAGACCGAGGCGCCTGCACAGGAGACAGAAGAGACTGCTGAAGCAGATACTACGAAGGCTGATGCTGCAGAGGAGACTAAGGAAGCTGACACAGAAGAAGCAGAAGCGACAGCTGAGGAAGCAGAAGAGACTGCAGCACCGCTGGAAGATGGTGTCTACACTGCAGAGTTTGACACTGACAGCGGAATGTTTCATGTAAATGAAGCAAACGATGGAAAAGGTGTCCTGACAGTAGAGAACGGCAAGATGACCATTCATGTGTCACTTGCCTCCAAGAAGATCGTGAACCTCTATCCGGGTCTTGCAGAAGATGCACAGAAGGATGGAGCAGAACTTCTGGAGCCGACTACAGATACCGTTACCTATAGTGACGGAGAATCTGAGGAAGTATACGGATTTGATATTCCGGTACCGGCTCTGGACAAAGAGTTTGATGTGGCACTGATCGGTGAAAAAGGAACCTGGTATGATCACAAAGTCAGCGTGACCAATCCGGTGAAGGCAGAATAAGCCAGTGATGAAAGATCTGTCGCATGGACGGCCCGGGCAATTTGCCCGGGTCGTTGTGCTATGGAAAGAGAGGACAAAGATGAAAAGAAAAATCTGGATGAAATTGACAGGAATTCTGACAGCAGCACTGCTTGTAACAGGAGTGACAGGTATTTCCATGACAAGCTATGCGGCGGAGAGTACAGAAGAGCAGACTGACCTGGCCAGCGTGGATCTGGAAGGAGCTGCAGAAGCTCAGCCCATGAAAGTGGACATGAGCGATGGAACTTACAAGATCGATGTAGTTCTTGGAGGAGGAAGTGGTCGTGCAACCATCACATCTCCGGCAACTCTGGTCGTAAAAGAAGGATGTGCATATGCACAGATCGAATGGAGTAGTTCTCATTATGACTATATGAAAGTGGGAGAGACTACTTATGACCCCATCAATACGGATGGAAATTCTGTATTTGAACTTCCGGTCACTGTTATGGATAAGCCTATGGATGTGATCGCAGACACTACCGCCATGAGTGTTCCTCATGAGATTGAATATACCCTGACATTTGCATCCGACTCCATTACCAGTGGAAGACAGGCAGCACCAGGACAGCAGATCATATATCTTGCAGTGGTAGTTGCAGCAGGTGTGGTAGTCGTGATCCTTACAAAGAAGAAAAAGAGTAAAGAAGTATGAAGAAGAAAATAATAGCTATGCTGCTGAGTGTCGTAATGGCAGTTTCCCTGACAGCCTGCGGAAGCGGATCAGGTGCAGGAAAAGAGAAAGATACCAATATCAGTTCGGAGCTGACCTACGATCACAGTATGGAATTAACATATGCAGAAGAGTTTTCTGTGGACTATTATAATGATGGATATGCATTGGCCACCGTTGCAGATGATGGTCGTTACCTGATCGTTCCGGAAGGAAAAGAAGCACCGGATGATCTGGCAAAGGATATTATAGTGCTCAAGCAGCCGCTGACCAACATTTATCTGGTGGCATCGGCAGTGATGGATATGTTTGTATCTATTGATGCATTGGACTCCATTCGTTTCAGCTCTCAGAAGGAAGACGGATGGTATATAGAAGCAGCAAAACAGGAGATGGAAGCAGGAAATATCATCTATGCTGGTAAATATTCTGCACCGGACTATGAGCAGATCCTGTCAGAAGGTTGTGGACTTGCTATTGAAAATACCATGATCTATCACACACCGGAAGTCAAGGAGCAATTGGAGAAATTCAATATTCCGGTGATGGTGGATTATTCCAGCTATGAGAAGAATCCGCTGGGAAGAACCGAGTGGGTCAAGCTGTATGGACTGCTGACCGGTCATGAAGAAGAGGCAGAGCAGGCATTTGAAGCGGAGGCAGGTGCCTTCGAGGCGGTGAGCCAGGAAGAACCGACGGGAAAAACAGTGGCATTTTTCTATATTACCAGTACCGGGGAAGCCAATGTTCGTAAGAGTGCCGATTATCTGCCTAAGATGATCGAACTGGCGGGAGGTACTTACATTTTCAAGGATCTGGGCGACGAGGATGATGCGGCTTCCACTCTGAGTATGCAGATGGAAGAGTTCTATGCAGGAGCCAAAGATGCGGATTACATCATCTACAACAGCACCATTGATGGTGAACTGGCATCTGTGGATGACCTGATCGCCAAGAGTCCGCTGTTGGCAAAATTCAAGGCTGTACAGGATGGAAATGTGTATTGCACCACGAAAAACCTCTATCAGTCTACCATGGAACTGGGAACGATCACATCAGATATTCATGGTATGCTGACCGGTGATGAGAGCGGACTGACCTATTTATACAAGTTGAACTGATTCAGTAACATGCGAATATTTTTGGATCATCTTAGAGCATAAAACAGGAAAGGCAGGAGATAAAGATGCCAAACGGGCAAAAGAAAACAGCACATGCTGGAAGAGAAAATATCAGATATGGAGTGGCATTTTTGATCCTGCTGATCCTGCTGGTGATCTTTCTGGCCATGAATGTATGTATCGGAACGGTGAATATTCCGGTGGAAGAGATTCCGAAGATCTTAAGCGGCCATGGAGCAGATGAGACATTTTCAGACATTGTTATGGGAATCCGTTTTCCACGTGCGCTGGCAGCAGCAATCCTGGGAGGAGCACTGGCTCTGTCTGGCTATCTGCTTCAGACCTTTTTCCACAACCCGATTGCCAGTCCATTTACTCTTGGAATTTCTTCCGGAGCCAAGCTGGTGGTAGCGCTGATTATGGTAGCATCCTTAGGTTACACCTGGAGTGTAAGCTCCTGGGTTATGATTCTGGCGGCATTTGTGGGAGCTATGATCTGTATGGGATTCGTGATTCTTATGTCCAGAGTTATGGATAATATGTCCATGCTGATCGTCAGTGGTGTTATGATCGGATATATCTGTTCAGCAATTACTGATTTTGTAGTGACTTTTGCAGATGATGCCAATATCGTGAATTTACATAACTGGTCAAAGGGAAGCTTTTCCGGTATCACATGGGAAAATGTGGTGTTGATGACCATTGTAACTGGCATTACCACCGTAGGGATCTTTCTTCTGTCCAAGCCCATCAGTGCTTATCAGATGGGAGAATCCTATGCGAAAAATATGGGACTCAATGTGCAGATGTTCCGTGTAGTTCTTGTTATGCTTTCCAGTGTGCTGTCCGCATGTGTTACCGCGTTTGCAGGACCGGTTTCCTTCGTGGGAATTGCAGTGCCGCATCTGGTGAAGAGCCTGTTCCAGACAGCAAAGCCGATCCTGATGATTCCAGCCTGTTTTCTGGGAGGAGCATCCTTCTGTCTGTTCTGCGACCTGCTGGCAAGAACCTTGTTTGCACCGACGGAATTATCCATCAGTACTGTAACTGCAGTATTTGGCGCTCCGGTTGTTATCTATATTATGATCCATCGGAAGAAAGAAAAGGCGGAATAAATCATGGAAGAGTTTTATTTTTATACCAAGGGACTGACAGTTGGATACCATGGCGTTCCGCTGATCAAAGATATTGAGCTCTGTCTGAAAAAAGGTGAGATCATGACCTTGATCGGACCTAATGGGGCAGGAAAGACGACGATTTTAAAAAGCATTATCCGCCAGTTAAAACCGCTGGGCGGTGTGGCCTGTCTGGATGGATCCTCCATGGAAAAGCTGACCGGCAAAGAACTGTCACAGAAGCTGTCGGTGGTGCTGACGGAGCGTGTGCGCCCGGAGATGATGACCTGCAAGGATGTAGTGGCAACAGGACGTTATCCTTATACGGGAAAATTTGGCATCCTGTCTGAGAAAGACTGGGCTATCGTACAGGAATCCATGGAACTGGTGCATATCGAAGAACTGGCAGAGCGGGATTTCTCCAAGACCAGTGACGGACAGAAGCAGCGGGTCATGCTGGCGAGAGCTCTATGTCAGCAGCCGGATATCATTGTGCTGGATGAGCCTACGTCTTTTCTGGATATTCGCTATAAGCTGGAATTTTTATCGATCATCCAGAACATGTCCCGTACCAGACATCTGTCTGTTATCATGTCTCTGCATGAGCTGGATCTGGCAGGAAGGATTTCTGATAAGATCGCTTGTGTTCATGGAGACCGGGTGGATCGTTTTGGCACACCGGAGGAGATTTTTACAGACGGCTACATACCGAAGCTCTATGGTATGACAGTTGGGTCTTATGAAGAGCGTACGGGTGATCTGGAGTTGCCGAAGGTAGAGGGTGATCCGAAAGTATTTGTGCTGGCTGGAAACGGAACCGGTACGGCAGTATTTCGGAAGCTTCAGAGAGATGGAATTCCCTTTGCTGCAGGTATTCTATGGGAAAATGACCTGGATTATCCGGCAGCGAAAGCATTGGCATCCGAAGTAGTCAGTGTGAAAGCGTTCTGCGAGATGGATGAAGCATCCCTAAACCGGGCAAAAGCACTGGTCGATCAGTGTGAAGAGGTGCTGTGTACGGTAGATTTGACAGAAGCGGGAGCGCAGGCAGAATCATTGAGAATACTGCATGAATATGCAAAGGTGAAAATTAATATCAAAAAAGTATTGTAAACAACCTAAAAAGTATTGCGAAAATACCAATTGAGTATTATAATGAAAAAAGTTTTTAGAAACTTTATAAAAATTTAATTTTTGGAATGGATACTGGAAATGCATTATACAAGAGAAGCAGCTATCGAGCGGCTGCTGCGAAGCTTTAGTTCCTGCTATAATATTCAATTGGTCGAGGATGACCAGACCCCAATCACAGCCCGCTGTGATTTTTTTGAACATTCGGGGCAGTATGTCATATCGAAAAAAGCAGAACTGTGGTCGGCAGACAATGAAGAATTTCTATATGTTTTAAGTATTCCGCATCTGACACTGGAGCTCTACGAGCAGTGGAGAGATCATGTGCAGGCGGAGGCCATGGAGCGCATCCATGTGGGACCAGGACATATGGCTTCTTATATTACACCGATCTTCATCTGCGATACCTGTGATGAAGCGGCAAGAAAGGCATTAAAAAAATGCCGCATTTACAAAAGTTTTCATTTTTCACTGCATGGCTGGATGGATCACCATACCGCACTGGTGGAACTGTCGACAGGACAGATCGACGGAAACCTTGGGGGACGCCATACCGCGAAAATTTTGAAAAAGGTACTATATTCGCAAACATTGAAGGGAGAAAGTTAACATGAATTCATTAGTACTTCTCATCATCTGTGTTGCTATTCTTGCAGCTGGATATATCTGCTACGGCGGATGGCTCTGCAAGCAGTGGGGCGTAGGTGAAAGCAAAACTGAGACACCGGCTCACACCATGGAAGATGGCGTGGACTATGTACCGGCAAAAGCACCGGTTCTGATGGGACATCATTTCTCATCTATCGCAGGCGCAGGCCCGATTACCGGACCGATCGGCGCAGCTATGTTCGGCTGGCTGCCTGTAACTCTGTGGATCCTGGTCGGAGGAATCTTCTTCGGCGGCGTTCACGATTTTGGTGCACTGTTCGCTTCTGTTCGTAACAAAGGACAGTCTATCGGAGAGATCATCTCCGCTAACATGAGCAAACGTGCAAAACAGCTGTTTATCATCTTCTCTTACCTGACTCTGATCCTGGTAGTAGCAGCATTTGCTTCTATCGTAGCTTCTACATTTGGAGCAGTATATGATGAAAGCGGCGCACTTGATATGGCTAAATCCGCAACTCCAGCTACGGTGGCAATGATTTCCTTGCTGTTTATTCTGATTGCTATCGTATTTGGTTTCTGCGTATATCGTCGTAATATGCCAATGGGCATTGCTTCTGTTGTTGGAGTACTTGCCATCATTCTTATTATGGCAGTTGGCATGAATTTCCATCCGCTCTATCTGTCCACCAAGACCTGGATGTGGATCGTAGGTATCTATATTGCAGTTGCATCTGTGACACCGGTATGGATCCTTCTTCAGCCGCGTGACTATTTAAGCTCCTTCCTGCTGTACGCGATGCTGGCAGTAGCAGCTTTTGGTGTTATCGTAGCTCATCCGACCTTTGACAGCAGCTTCCCGGCATTCGCCGGATTTGCGGTTGACAACGGAAACGGAATGCAGTATCTGTTCCCGGTACTGTTTACAACAGTTGCCTGTGGTGCGATCTCCGGATTCCATTCACTGGTTTCCTCTGGTACCACGTCCAAACAGCTTGACAAAGAAACGGATGCAAGACCGATCGCTTACGGCGGAATGCTTCTGGAGTGTGTACTTGCAGTGCTGACTCTGTGTGCAATTGGATATGCTTACAAATGGAACGCAGCTAACCCGGACAGCGCTCTGGTTGGAGCAACCGCTATCTTCGGTGGTGGTATCGCTCATATGATCGACGATATCATTCCGGGAAGCTACACCATCCTGAACTCTCTGCTGGTACTGACCTACTCTGCATTCTGTCTGACATCACTGGACACTGCAACTCGTCTTGCACGTTTCATGTTCCAGGAGTTCTGGCTGGAGCCTGGTGAAACTGCAGCAGATGTAAAAGAGGGCTGGAAGAAAGTTATGGTTAATCCGTACTTTGCAACCATCCTGACAGTTGTACTTGGTATTCTCCTTGGTATGAACGGATACGGCAAGATCTGGGGTCTGTTCGGAGCAGCAAACCAGCTGCTGGCAGGTATCGGCCTTCTGGCTGTAGCTACCTGGCTTGGTAACCTCGGAAAGAACAACAAGATGTTCCTGCTCCCTATGGGATTCATGATCGTTGTAACTATCTGCTCTTTGGCACTGACCGTTAAGAATCAGGTTGGTATGATCATGGCTGGCGGTGCAGACTGGGGTCCGTGGGCACAGACGATCCTTGGAGTTCTGCTGATCGTTCTTGCTATCGTGCTTGTTATTGAGGGTGTTCAGACTTTGAAGAACCCGAAAAAAGCAACTGCATAAGTAAATACATAAAAGATAATAAAAAGAGACATCCGCGAGGGTGTCTCTTTCTTTTGTGAGAGGGTTATGTTATACTTCTCTATGAAAATATACAAAAGGGGAAAAGTGTAACATGAACAAAAAAGTAAAAAGCAACTATGAACAGCTTGGGCAGTATCTGGGACTCCGGTTTGATGAAGAACAGGAAGTGCTGCATGGACAGAAAGATGGCTTTGAACTGATCGTGGGACCAAATGAGGTAAATGGTAAAGTTTATTATATGCTGAACATTTGCCTGGGGGCTGATAATCAGGGAAAAACCCTGACAAAGGATGAAATCAAAGAGTTCGTGAAAGCACATAAGACTGTGTCTGGACTGGTAAATGAAGGACATACGGTAACTATGGTACTGAAAAGCTATCTCAATCAGAAAAAGCTCCGTGCCAATGCGCAGGAAGCCATTCAGGAACTGACTGCATTTCTTCGCGGAAAAGGCTACGTGCCGTGCTGCCAGTACTGTGGACGCGAGACAGAGACCGAAGGCTACCTGGTATCCGGTAATCACATCGGACTCTGTGAGGAGTGCGCAGCCTCTCTGGCGCAGAACATTACGCTGGCACAGAATCAGGAAAATGAAAAGAAAGAAAATATGATCGGTGGTATCGTCGGTGCACTGGTAGGATCCCTGCTCGGTGTGGCATGTATCGTGATCTTAAGCCAGCTTGGTTATGTGGCTGCTCTTTCCGGTGTGGTCATGGCTGTCTGCACTTTGAAAGGTTATGAGATTGGAAGCGGAAAGCTCAGCAAACGAGGAATCGTAATCAGCGTGATCCTGATGCTTGTCATGACCTATGTAGGAGACCGCCTGGATTGGGCTATTATGATAGCAAGAGAGCTGGAAGTGGATATCGCCACAGGTTATCGTTACTTCCCATTACTTCTGTCTGAAGATATCATTGATTTTGGTTCTTATGCAGCAAACCTGGTTCTGGTATATGCGTTCCTTCTGTTGGGAGCAATTCCAACCATCAGAAATGCAAATAAAGGCAAAAAAGTACAGAGAACTTTTGGAAAACTTCGTTAACACAAATAAAATACAGGCTCTCGGAACTGTCAGGTTTCGGGAGCCTTTTTTATGTCAAAATCTATAAAAATGTTGCAATCTCTTCCACTGCTTTTCGCTTGGGCATGGAAGGTTCGGCGGCCGGATAACCGACGGCAATTACAGCGACAATGATTTCGGTCTCCGGAATCTTGAGATATTCCCGGATTGCTGGCTCGTCGCGGATGCCCATAATGAGAGTGCCAAGATCAAGTTCAGCGGCTTTGAGGACAAGATTTTCATTCTGAAGTCCCAGATCGTAGTAGCCCCAGCCGTCGCCTGCTTCATTGACCGGGGAACCGGTAGCTTTGTCAAATCCCACGATTCCTTTTTTGAAGGTGGTGATGATCAGTGCCGGTGCACCGGCGCAATTTTTCTGATTAGATTCCGAGAGGCATTTCTGACGGAACTCCTCGATCCGAGAGGGGGACAGGATACAGTAATAGCGGGATGTCTGCTGATTCTTCCAGGATGGAGCCAGGGAGGCGGCACGAATCAGTGTCTCGATCTGCTCGCGGCTGACTTCCTTTCCTGGATCAAAATTTCTGATACTTCTTCTTTTTTCAATTACGGTCTGAAATTCCATGAAAATACTCCTTTTTTCAAGTTTTATTGTTGTTATTGTCAATATAGCATTCTTTATAATCGGGTACAAGAACGTATATAATAATTTTTTGTATCTGTTCAGAACCCCGTTAGTTAAAGATAATATCCGGGTTTCCGTTCAGT
>OGIE01003644.1_pt1 | contig 16139 bp, 12 predicted proteins | sample 1571581 | NCBI WGS metagenome assembly OGIE01 (sample SAMEA2582021, study PRJEB24529) | metagenome | biome: Human gut stool | place: China | collected 2011
CATTGTATTCCATCTGGATGTAGCAGGCGTCGGGATTGCGACCGTTATATCCCAGTTGGTATCCTGTATCCTGGTACTCCGGTGCCTGCATCACACAGAGAGCAGCTATCAGCTTCACCTTGCAAAGCTTCGGATCAGATCCGTGTATCTGAAGCAGATTTTTGAAGTCGGGGTTCCGGCGGGAATCCAGAGCACGGTAATCAATATTTCAAATGCGATGCTGCAGTCATCGGTCAATTCTTTTGGATCGATCGCAATGGCAGGATATACGGCAGCAAATAATATTTTTGGATTTTTGTATGTTACAGTGAATGCAGTGACACAGGCTTGCATGAGTTTTACCAGTCAGAACTATGGTGTTGGAAAATGGAAACGAATGGATCGTGTCTTGATCGACTGTCTGATCTTATCATTTGTAGCAATGATGATCTTGGGAAACAGCGCTTATTTCTTTGGTCCTAAACTCTTGACGATCTATACAAGTAATTCAAAAGTAATTCAATGTGGAATGGAAATCTTGTTATATACAACGGTTACGTATTTCCTCTGTGGATTTATGGATCTGTTTCCTGGAGCACTTCGTGGAATGGGGCGTTCTGGTGTGCCAATGATCCTTTCGATCATTGGGACAGTAGGAACAAGAATCGTATGGATTTTCTGGATCTTCCCGAATCATAGATCTTTGGATATTTTATTTATATCATATCCAGCATCCTGGATCATAACAATCGTATTACAGGTGATCTGTTATTACTTTGTGAGAAAACAATTATATGCAAAAATGAGGGCAGAAGCATAATAACAAACAGGCAGTACATTAACCAGAACTGGAAGAATGTACTGCCATTTTTTGTTGGAATCCTGCATATCGGAATTCTATTTTTCCTTTTTATGAATATGAACCTCAGGAATTGCTACATTATCATAGAGAATAGAATGTTTTTCTTCTTTTTCCTGTTCTATTTCATCAATATGTTCCTCAATCTCATCAAAATCTTTTGTATGGATCTCGGGTATTGCAACATTTTCGCTTTTCATTTTATATTCTGATTTCTCACGGAGCTTATTTCGGATTGCTTCGCGTCTTTTTTTTCTTTTTCCAAACATTTTTCATCGTCTCCCTCTAGATTATAGAAAATTGATAAAGAACGTGATCACCAGACTATTTAAGAAGTCTGCAAATAAACTACCGATCAAAGGTACCAGAAGGTAAGCTTTGACGGATGGGACATAACGTTCACAGATTGCCTGCATATTCGCCATGGCGTTTGGCGTGGCACCCATTCCGAAACCACATACGCCAGAAGATAATACAGCGGCATCATAGTCTCTTCCCATGATATTAAATATTACAAAATAAGTAAATAAGAACATCAAAATAGTTTGTCCTGCAAGTAATGTGATCAGTGGAAGTGCAAGGTCTGCAAGCTGCCATAATTTTAAAGTGATCATGGCGATTCCTAAGAATAAAGATAGGCTGATACCACCAATATCATTGATCTCGCCCATATAAATTGTAAATTGTCCAGAATATTCGCCGATGTTACGCATAAATGCAGCAGCAATCATGGCACCGATATAGATTGGGAATGTCATACCTGTCATGGAAAGCAATTTGGAAATGATCGTTCCGATTCCCATGGCGATGATCAGCTGGAACACGGCAGCTGGATACATACTTGTGTGACGTTCATGCTTTTTCTCTTCTTCAATTAACAGGCTGTTATCTTCAGGAATTGCAGTCTTTAAAAGATTTTTCTTCTCAATCAGACGTTTTCCAACGGGACCGCCCATGATACTTCCAGCGATCAATCCAAATGTAGCAGCAGCTGTACATAAAGTGCTGGCACCTTTAACACCAAAGTCTTCAAGAACAGGTCCAAATGCACCAGCGGTACCATGACCACCGATCATAGGGATAGAACCTGTACAGAGTCCAACCAAAGGACTGATCTGTAGTGCTTTGGACAGACCGACTGCAAGAAAGTTCTGGCATATGATCAATATGATCACAAGGATCAGGAAAATGATCAAAGATTTTCCACCACTTTTTAAGACTTTTAAGTTTGCCTGAAATCCAACAGATGTAAAGAAGAATACCATACATACTTCCCGCAGGGTATCATCAAAGGAAAATTCTGCAACTCCGGTGCTGTAACAGATACAGGTGAAAATCGCAAAGAGCAGACCGCCGATAACGGGTGCCGGAATACAGAATTTTTCCAGAAAATGTATTCTTTTTCGTAAAAAACTTCCCAGCATGAGTACCAGCACAGCAACAGCTAAGGTCTGGTACATATCTAAATGTATATTCATAGTGTTCCTTTCTAGTTTGGTGTATTGCTTTCGGAAGAAAGCGTAATGCCCTGCTTCTCATAATAGGCAACAGCACCCGGATGGAATGGAATCGGTATGCCATCAGTAGCATAAGTTTCATCTAATTGCAGGCTTAAAGAAGTTGCATACTGTAAATCCTTCGCATGGGAAAAAAGCCATTTCGTTAAGTGTTCTACTGTATCGGTAGAGAGCCTGTCGGAAGCAAGGAGAACCGCTTTGACACCAAGGGTATGGATATCTTCCGTCTGTCCGGTGTAAGTATTGGCAGGAATGGTATATTCACTATAGGATGGATAAGCAGACAGCAATTTATTCCTGCATTTCTCATCAATATCCAAAAGACGGATATCACATTCTTTGGCTAATTCTTTGATTACAGTTGTCTGGATACCGGCAGTACAGAAAAATGCATCGATTTTTCCATTGATAAGCTGGTCAGCAGCATCGGTATAATCGAGGTTTACTGTTTTCACCAGTTCAGTGGTAAGTCCGCTCATGGTCAGAATCTGGTTAGCGTTCTGTTCAGTACCGGAATCCTCCGCACCGATGCTGACGGTTTTGCCCTGTAAATCATCCAGCGTCTGAATATTGGAGTCTGCACGGATGACAATCTGACAGGCTTCCGTATATAGCCCGGCAATAGCGGAATATCCCTGACAAGGATCTCCCTCAAAAATTCCACTGCCTTCATAGGCGGAGGCAATCAGGTCAGACTGGGCTAATCCAAGTTCGATATATCCACCGGAGAGCAGCCTTAGATTGGCAGCAGAGCCTGCGGTTGTCTTAACTTCAAACTGATAGGTATCATCCTCCGAGGAGGCAAGTCCGGTAAAGGTATTGGCAAAGGTATAGTAGATTCCACCTATGTCAGCGGCACCAAAGCGGATGGTTTTCTGATAACCACTGCATCCACTCACAAAAAGCAGTGCAAGACATAGAAGAAGACGGAATGGTTTCTTCATATATAAAATCCTTTCTTTTTAAAATTTAATCCTAAAGAAATATTTTACAATAATTTTTTCAGAAAAGGAAGAGCGAAAAATTAGTGAGAAAAAATATCGTTAATCCTATATTTTTTTAGAAAAAAAGAGATTATAATGTGATGGAATGAAATGAAGGAGGAAGGATTTATGCAGAAAATCAGAATAACTCAGGAAATGCATTTGCAATTAATATGAAAAACAATACCCAGCTGACTTTAGCTGGAAATATTGATGTATCTGCATCAGGAACAACAAGTGGTTCTATTTATTACGGAGGGGCTTCGACATATCCAGTTATCAATGCGGAAAATGTACAAAACATTGGAGAAAATTTTTTCGTAGTTCCAAGTGATAGAACTATGCAAGTGAATCCTGTGTCTAACTGGATTATGGGATCGAAAAACAATATTGAATATTTGTGTGAGAATATAAAATTAACGGTTGTTAATGCGTATGATAAAGGTAGTGCAGATGAGTATACAAATTATACTCTGAAAGCAGTAGGTAATTATATTCGCTTTGTTGATGAAAATAAACCTGCAAGTCCGCTTAAATCTGGGGCGATTAAACTCGCGGATATTACATTGTCTTCGGATGGAACAAGCTATGAAGTCTATTATGAGGTAACAACAGACGGAAAAGAGTATAAAGAAACAGTTACATATTCTGCTCAAAATCAGAAGGTATCCGATATTTTAAACGATATTGTTTCAGTAAATACAGGTACTACAGGTCCAGAGATTACAATAGGAAGTATAGGAACACCAATTGAAGAAGACATAACGATTGATACTGGAAGTATGGATGAAAATAAGACAACAACTTTAAAGGGTGCAATTACTGGAAAAGTTAATGTAACAGGAAGCGGAACCTTGCAGTCAGAGATTAACTGCAGTGGATTTTATGGACGAACTAACAGTGAGATCCATATTACAGATGGACAGATCACTGGAAAGGAAAATGCAAATGATGCTGTAATTGTATTGGGGGCTGCGAACCTTACAGTAGAGGGTGAACACACAAAAATTTGGGATAAATCAGCGTCTGGAGGTGATCGCTATGCAATTCAGGCAATAGGTGGTGTATCAGTAACAATTAAGGGAGGTGAAATCAAATCAGATAATAATACGGCTGTGTATATATATAGAAGTAGCGGGCAAAAGAAAGACCATGCAACGTTCACGATGGAAGATGGAACGATTACAGGTGGAGTGTATGGTTTAAGACACGCTCACCTTAATGAAATCAACTTGTCAGGCGGAACGATTACAGGCAGGGCTAATCAGCCCGATGTTTATATGGCACGAGAAATAAATGTCAGCGAAACTGCAAACTTCACGGTCGAGGGAAATTTCCCGTTCAAATCTATGCAGATCGAAAGTGCATCTTTAAAAAATGAAATCGATTTTACAAAGGCAACAGTAACAGAAGATAAAAAGATTCTGATCAGTTCTCCACTGGATGCCAATACCAAAGAATCGTATGTGAAGCTTTTCAAGGCATCGACCTCAAATTATCAGGATCTCATCAAACATATTGAGCTGACTGGCGGAATTAATCCGATCTGTGTAGTTTATAACGCAAATCCGGTTTCTGCAAATCCGGAAACAACTGAGATTTATGCGTTCAGCGCACCAAATCCTTATACAGTTCATGTGAAGTATTATACTGGAAAAGATGAAAGTAATCCATTTTACGAGGAATATCTTCTGAATCTTGACGATATTCATCGAAGCTATTTGAGCAATCTCGGGTTGCCAGATGGCGCGGCTTTTTCAGTATGGAGATACAAAGAAAATTCAAACAGAAATGGTACTGCGACAGATGTTACAAAAACAGTAAATGAACTTTTTAATGGAATACTGTATCCAACGAGCGCGGTCCCTGAAATTGAGCTTTACGCAGGATATCAGGTTGCATTAAATGCAGCTGCTGATGACATCAAAGCAAACTCGGCAGTCATAAAGGGAACTTCTGATGGAACAACCGTATACTATACCAATGATTCGAAGTATCGGGGATATACTGGAGAAGGTCTCAGAGCGGCAGCAAAGAGTGCAGATACTCAGAATCATTTTGTAACAAAAGAAGTACAAAATGGTGAAATTTCTATTGAATTGAATAATCTCTCCGTGAATACGGCATATACATATTATCTGGTGGCTGAAAATGCTAACAATGATGTGTCGGAAATGCAGACAGTCAAATTTACGACTCTCAAACGCACGCTGACAAAAGATGATTTCCAGATAGTTGGATCCACTGAATTTACCTATACACATAATGGTGATATACATGTGATAGAAGTGCGACCTGTAGAGGGAAAAGAAGGATCGTTTGGCATCAATGCTGTTCAGTATAAGGAAAAAGTTGGTGCAGAGGATACTGGTAATTTCATCGGTGCCCCAGCGGCAGCAGGAACCTATGGAATCTATGTAGGCACCAATAGTGAAAATGGAGTTGAACGTGTTACAAATTTACGAATTGGAGAGATAACGATCAAGAAAGCCACGTTCAATTCTGACTGGTTTCAGACTGTAACAAGCATCAACTATGGCAACGATGAAGAGGACTATCTTAAACCGGGAATAAAAGATGAGTATAATGGCGTTGGAGGTTCGGCAGTTACTGGGTATGGCCAGATTGAATATAAGCTTTATAACGATAGTGAGTTAACTCAAGAAGTTTTAAGAAATTCCGATGGTCATTATGATTCATCGCCAGATATGAACCAGGAGTATGCAATTTATTATATGGGAGTCACCAGCACTGGCGGCGATAACGTGGAGCCGCAGGGAACTCCTGTATTAGTAGGAACACAGATAACTGTTAAGCGCGCCACAAATACAATTTTCATAACATCATGCCCGGATATCCGCTACGGAGAAACACCAAAGCCGGAGAGCGAGGCAACAGACACCACCGGCGGTGTTAAGTACACTTATAGCAGCACCGAGAATGGCGAATACACAGACTGGAATGAAAAAAACAAACCTGGAACATGGTATGTAAAGGCAACTGTGGGAAAGAGCCAGAATTATAATGAAGCAACAAGTGATTCGGTTGAATTTGAGGTATCCAAAGCAAAGCTTGTTCCTTCTGTAAGTGCGGTTAAATCAAAGATCTATGACGGCAATACAAAGGCTGAAGGAACGCTCACCCTCAGCTCCGCTGACGGAAACCCGATCCTCTCAGAGGATGCGGTGGCATTAGAGGCAAAGGGAACCTTCACATGGACATCCAAGGACGCTGGAACAAACACTGTGGATGTTACAGGCATTGCGTTGGATTCTCAGTTTGCGGATCGCTATGAACTTACAACGAGTGAACTTTCCAATGTCTCCTGCAGCGGTGCAAAGATCAAAAATGCCCAAATTAAGAATGTTTCTGTACGGCAGATGATGGAATTGACCTACAATGGAAGGGAACAGTTGCCAGAAGTCACGGCAACAGGAAGTACGATCGGTGGCACGGCTATCACCTTCCACTACGGCCTCACAGCAGAACAGGCCGCGGACGAAACGCAAGCATTAAAAAATGCTCCTGCCTTCACCGACGCCGGCATCTATACAGTATACTACACTGCATCCGCAGCAAACCATGATTCCGTATACGGCAGTTTTGAAATCGAGATCAAAAAAGCCTCGATCACAGGCGTCGACGCAGCCGGATATACAGGAATCTACGACGGAAAGTCCCACGGAATCAAGATCACCCTTACCGGAAACGCTGGAGACGGTGAGATCCTTTACGGTGAGTCCGAAGATAACTGCACGCTCACAGAAAGCCCTGTATACAAGAACACAGGCAGCTATACCGTCTACTACACGGTGACAAAGAAAAACTTTGACACCATAAGCGGCTCCGCAACCGTTGCGATCATCCCGGCACAGCTCACTGTGACGGCAGAATCAAGAAACGTGACCTATAAGGACGAACCGCCGGTATACAGCAGCACGTTCGAAGGTTTCGTAAACGGAGAAAACACAGAAGTCCTCGGCGGAACACTCTCCTACGAGTGCGCTTATGCGGCCGGCAGCGATGTGGACGAGTACAAGATCATCCCGTCCGGCCTCACAGCGGAAAATGGAAACTATGTGATCACATATCAGCCAGGAAAACTGACCGTATCCCAGGCGAAGCCGGAGTTCGAACTTCGAAATCTGGATCAGTTAAACCGTGTCTATGATGCGAAAAACACCGCGCCGGAGGCATGGACGGACAGTGATGGAAACGTGACCGTGACGTTCAAAAAGGGCAGCGAGATCTTAACAGAAGCGCCGATGAATGCCGGAATCTACACGGTGGAAGTTCATACGGAAGCCGGAAAGAACTACGAGGCTGGAAGCCAGATATTCTCCTTTGAGATCAAAAAAGCACCGCTCAGTGTAAAAGCGGTGGATCAGAATGTCACAGTTGGAGATGCGATTCCGGAGTACGCAGTCCTCTACGAAGGATTTGCAGGAACAGATACCGCGGATGTGCTGAACGGCAGCCTGAAGTTTACCTGTGAATACGCGCCAGACAGCGCGGCGGGCGATTACTCGATCCTGCCGTCTGGTCTGACATCTGAGAATTACGAGATCCACTTTGAGAATGGAACACTTCATGCAGTCCGCAGGGCAAGCAGTGGATCCGATGATTCCGACAATTCCGGCGGTTCCGGCAGCACAAAGAACCCGGCGGCAACGAACTTTGGAAAGAATGTTTCTAACAGCAGCTCTTCCGAAAACGATGCACAGGGAACCTGGAAACGCGATAATAAGGGCTGGTGGTTCGAATTCAAGGACGGCACCTATCCGGCAGGAGAAAAGATCAATGATCAGAACGGTGAAAAGCTGGGCTGGATTCAGAAAGACGGAAAATGGTGGGCTTTCGGTTCTGACGGCTATCTGAAGAGAGGATGGGCACAGGATAACGCCAGCGGAAAGTGGTATCTGATCGACGAGAACACCGGAATGCAGACAAGCTGGCATTACGATGAGTCAGACCAGCATTGGTACTATCTCGATCCGGCGAGCGGAGTAATGCTCACAGGCTGGCAGTTCATCAATGGAAAATGGTACTACTTGTCAAAGATATCCGGAGCTGTGCCGCTTGGCTCCATGTACAGAGAAATTAGGACACCGGATGGATATTATGTCGACAAAGACGGTGTATGGGATGGACTTGAAACAAAAGAAAAATAAGACATGAACAAAAAAGATCCGCAGGATCCTAAAAATGGGAACCTGCGGATCTTCATGTTTATACGGATAATACGTAAAACGGAACGCGAAAGCTTTAACCAAAGATCCGGAACACTCCGATAAAGGAAAGAACAACGCTCATCACGATAAAGCTGACAGCCGCAAGCAGCAGCTGGTTGTAAAGCTTATCTTTGTCAACAGACTCCGGCGCACAGCCGACACAGATGCCGCCGACCGTGGACAGCGGACTGATGACGACTCCGTTTGTTCCGACGATGACACCGATCACGATGCTCATGGAGGAGATGCCTAAGGTCTGGCTCAGCTCCGCAGAGAGCGGGATCAGGGTCGGCATAACGACTCCGGTACCGCTGGAGACAGCGCCCATAAGTCCACCGAGTACCATCATGATCGGCTGGGCAGTTCTCTCGCCTATGATGTTCTCAAGACCGTCAGATAAGAATGTGATGCCGCCGCAGATATTGACGACGCTGATCAGGACGGACATACCGCAGATCAGGATGATCGTGCTCCACGGAACAGCTGCGATGGCTTTTTTCTGGTCGACAGCGCCGAGCATTAAGAGAACACCCGCGCACGCGAAAGAGATCAGTCCGATATTCTGTCCAAAAAAGATTACGCCGATGAGGACCACGAGGATCGCGGCGAGTGTCAGAGTCTGATTCTTATCAAATCCCGTAAAGTGCGGTGTCGCAGCGTTTTCCATCTTTTTCGGGTGAAGACCTCCGAGCAGGAAGTAGGCACCGATGGAGAAGAGCGTCATGGCTGTGGCGTATGCGCCCCAGAGCGGAAGGTAACCGGACAGGCTTTCACCGATGATATTGTTTTCCACGGAGAGCTGTTGTGCCACGATTCCGTTGATGGCGAGGGGGGACAGGCCTCCGACCATAATACCGCCCATGGTGACAAGACTCATCATCAAAACCGAGATCCTGTTTTCAACTGCGACGAACAGGGCAATCGGCATGATGACTGCGACGATCAGTCCGCCTGCGCCTGCTGCGGAGATGATCGCACCGAAGAGAAAGAAGATCACCGGCAGGATCTTCGCGTTTCCTCTTGCGAGACATACGATGTTCTTGGAAAGTGCCTGCGTGGTGCCGTTTAAGGTTGCAATACCAAAGAGGAATGTGGTGGCAAGAACGATAAAGAATACGCTCGTCGGCCAGTTTCCGGTCACGACTTTTGAGACATTGATTTCGGTGCCGCATTTTGCCGCTGCGAGGGAGAAGATGTATGCCGCGACAAGACCGACAACACCGGCATTCTTTTTTGTGACTGCGCTGAAGGCGATAACCGCGATCAGCACGATTAAAGATGCAACTGCGATCATGATTTAGATCCTCCTTTTTCTGCAATCGAAATCCGTGAGAAATGAAGCAATATGCTTCACTTCCGGCATTTATGCGATATTTGAGCGAAAAAAAATCTCCCCATGCATTGCTGCATGAAGAGACGATGATTTTCACCGCGTTACCACTCTGATTCGTCCATAGAAGACGCTACTTTACAGGGTACCGGCCGGATACCCTTTCCCTGTAACGGGAGAACCCGTTTCCGCCTACCGTTCAAGTTCAGCGGAACCGCTCAGAAGCGAGTTCGGACTGTTTCATCCCGCCGTGCTCCCAGCAACCACGGCTCTCTGTGGGGAATCCTGCAGCCTACTATTCTTCGTCTACGCGTATTTCGATTTTTTACGGTATCATTTTACTACTTTAATGTAAGGCAGTCAAGAAAAAATTTGAAAAATTACAGCGGACGATCGAAATTGCCCGGGAACATTTTATTATTTCTATCATGACTCCGCAGACGGAATTAAGATCACTGATGCGTAGAACATTCCGTTCTTCCATTCAAAACGCGCATCTCCACGGTGTCGTTCAGCGATGAGCCGGATGGACTGTGTGCCTATGCCGGGGCCACTGTGCTTTGTGGAGAGAAAACGCTTTCCTTCAAGAACAGGAGGCTTCCGGCAGGGATTATCCACCGTGATGGCTATGAGGGAGGTGCCGGTCTGGCGGATATGGACCTTGATCGCGCCGCTTTCATTGTTTTCCCGACATGCGTCCACCGCGTTTTCCAATAAATTTCCCAAAAGAACGCAGAATTCCGGTTCTGGGACCGGTATTTCCTTTTCCATCTGTGCCTGGATCTCCAGAGTAGTTCCGGCGTTTTCTGCAATCTGCGCGTAGTAGCTAAGGATCGCGTTGACGGCCTGATTTTCACAGTAAGCAGGCAGCCATTCCGGCATCATATGTTTCCGGAAGGACGCGAGATAGTCAGAGATCGCGTCAAGATCTTTGTTCGCTGCGTATCCCGAGAGCACCGTGAGATGCTGACGGAGGTCATGGCGGGCGATCCGCGTCTCATCGATGGAGCGCTGGAGATTGCGGTACTGGGCACTCTGGAGCTGCAGAAGCTCATTTTCCCTCAAAAGTCTCGTATTCTGGTTCATCTCCGATGCCATCAGGTAGAACATAAAATAGAAGAGCAGGAGGAATGTCAGAAGCGCCAGAATTAAAATCGGATAAAACTTCATGACCCGGTTCGTGTAGAGCGTCTCATAGTAGCGCGGACGGATCAGGCGGTTCAGCAGAAAGAATGCCGCCGGGAATACCCAGAATATATACCAGGTCTTCGCCATTTCGATATCGTCCACCAGCCATTTTGCGGCATGGGTTGCCGGATACCATACGATGGCCACGATGAGAACGGAGAGCAGCAGGTGAATCCCCGAGCCCGGAAGCGTGAACAGACCGGAGGTGTTCGTCCGGTCAATGAGGGCATCCGCGAAGAGCGTCAGGTTTGTGATACAGGAGAAGACCGCGCAGACGGAGAGCAGGATACTGAACGGCTTCCAGAGGGCGAGATCACAGACCCGATGGAAGAATACTGCAAACAGGATAAAGGACGGCAGGATCCAGAAGTCTCTCGGAATCCCGAAATCTGCGCAGACGAGGCCTCCGGCGAAAGCCCAGAGGAGCGAGAGCGGGATACCGGTGAGAAAAAGATTCAGCGGTTTTTGTCGGAGCCGGTCCTGAACCGGAAGAAAGCAGAGAACCGCGCAGGGCACCATGGAAAAAAACTCCAGAAAATACCGCATGACAAGGGAGCAGAATGGGATGTTCATACTCAACAACCTCCTCTCGTTTCTATATGATCCATTATAACAAAGTTTTACTGTTCTGAAAGTATAACTTATGCAGGATTTTGACATCTTGTGCAGGGATGAGAAGTTTTAGGATACACAGAAAAAAAGGTATTCTTTTTTTACGATCTATGCTATACTAACCCCATCAACTTGAAACTTTACAGTGATATAGTAATGTAGCGGGCGGATCATGATCGCCCGGAGATATTTATGGTGTCGAAAAGTGAAAAGTCGATCACATCGAGGGAATTTTTTGTTAAGAAGGAGAAGATACATGAAGCTTGAGAATTATGAGGTACATCTTCCGAGCTATTCCATCGGAAATACCATTTACGATAAGATCGGTCCGGTCTGCGAATCCTACGGAAAGACAGTCCTGGTGATCGGCGGAAAGCTGGCTCTGGAGGCGGCTTATGATAAGATCAAGGCGGCTGTGGATAAGACGAACCTCACGATCATCGGAAAAGAACTGTTCGGGGAGGATTGTACCTACAAGACTGTGGAGGCGCTCCGGGCGCTGCCGGTCTATCACGAGGCAGACATGGTCTTTGGTGTCGGCGGCGGAAAAGCGCTGGATACCGTAAAGTGCCTCTGCATCACGGACGATAAGCCGGTATTCACATTCCCGACCATCGCCTCCAACTGCGCCGCGACGACCTCCGTCTCCATCATGTACAACGATGACGGGACATTCTTAAAACCGCACTTCTTTATCCGCCCGGCGATGCACGCCTTCATTGATACGGAGATCATCGCAAAAGCTCCGGCGAGATACATGTGGGCTGGAATTGGCGATACTTACGCAAAATATTATGAGGCGAAGATCTCATCCAGGGACGAGCGTCTGGAGCACTTCACAGCGGTAGGCGTCGCGGTCAGTGAGATGTGTCTGCAGCCGCTTCTTGAGTATGGTGTAAAGGCGTATGCGGATCATCAGAAAGGTCTCTGCACCTACGATGTGGAGCAGGTGGTCCTCGCCATCGTTGTCACCACGGGAATTGCGTCCATCTTTTTAACGAAGGACTGCACCCCGGATTACAACAGCGGACTTGCCCATGCGGTCTTCTACGCGCTGACATCTTATCCGGTGATCGAGAAACGCCATCTTCACGGGGAGGTTGTTGGCTTTGGTGTTCTCCTTGCACTGCTTGTGGACGGACAGGAAGAGGAGTTTGAGAAGATCTATAAGCTGAACCGTGAAATCGGACTTCCGGTATCCCTAAAGGAGATCGAGATCACAGAGGACGAGTGGGAGGAGAGCATGAACCGGATCCCGGAGATGTCCGATGTTGCCCATTATCCGTACAGGGTGACAAAAGAAATGCTGAGAGATGCCATGGACCGCTTAAAGGAACGGGCAGGAAAGGACGCCTATGACACAGAAAAATAAAGCCGGTTCCATGATCTTAGGGGTTGCGTTTGTGTGGTTTACGACCCATTTCGGCGGTGGTTTTGCCTCCGGCGCGCAGATCTACAGTTACTATGTGCGTTATGGGATCTGGTGCCTGATCATGCCGGCGGCCGCGATGCTCTATAATACAGTGTTTTTTGCCTACTGCCTGCGTTTTGCGAGAAAACATGAGGTGTACGATTACCGGTCCTACAATAACGCGTTTTATGGAAAATTCTCACCAGTCTTTTCCAACCTGTTTGAGATCCTGTATCTCTGTGTGATGTGCGTGGCCCCGGCGGTTGCCTTTGCGACGGGCGGCGCGACGCTGTCTGTGCTCACGGGACTTCCGTATTTACTCTGCACGTTTGTGATCGGTGTGTTTATTTTTATCGTGGCGATCTTCGGAACGGATCTTGTCCGGAAAGTGGCATCGGTGCTTTCTGTCTGCATCATCGCGGGACTACTGATCGTGTATATTCCGAACATCGCGGCAGGCTTCGGCGTGATCAAAGAGACCGCAGCCGCAATGCAGGCGGAGCCGGTTCCTTTCGGGAAAGCGCTGTATTCTGCATTCCTCTACGGAACATTCCAGTTAGCGAATGTGGCTGTTTTCGTGCAGCACGCGAAGTCCTTCGAGAAACCGGATGACGCGGTGAAAAGCATGGAGATCGGATTCGTGGTGAATACGCTGATGATGACTATGGTAGTTCTGGGAATCATGACGGTCTGCCAAAATCCGGAGATGAAAAACCAGAGCGTTCCGACTTTATTTATGGTTCAGAATGGTGTCGGAAAGGCATTTATGACACCGCTGATCTCGGTCCTTATTATTCTCGGGGCAGTCTCCACGGCGGTCAATATGGTGGCTGCGATGGTGAGGAGGATCTGCAGCGGAATCGAAGCCGGATGTGCTGACAGAAAGAAAACTGTTTTGGCCGGAGAATCCGTGAAAAACACAGGCGAAACGCCTAAGAGAAAGATCTCCCGCCACGAGATCTTTGCAGCCCTGATTTGCTGCATTGTAGATTTCGCCATCGCCCAGTTCGGTCTCCTGACCCTGATCCAGCGTGCGTACAGCGTCCTCGCATACCTCGCGATCCCTGTGATCCTGATCCCATATCTGGTGCATATGGCGGTTACGAGATTTGATACGAAATAAATAGAAATTGTATGGATAAAAAGCATTCATGGTGCATTTGATATGTCCCTGTCAGGAAGACAGGTGGGATATTGGAGGCGCTGTGGGTGCTTTTTGTTATGGAGTTGGGGTAAGTGATCAGCAATCAGTGAAATAGTGGCGTCAGAGGATCCTGCCTGTTTGGAATGTGAAGAATAGAAAGAAATTTGTTCTTAAAAATATGTGTATGATATGAAGCAGGTATGATATACTTTATAGTATGATATTCTGCAGTTAGCCATTATATATGAACAAGATAACAGTAGGCAAGAAAATAGAAATCATATAGAAATATTTGGAGTGAAAAAGGAATGCTGAAAATCTTTCTCGGAAACATGGGTGGAGTTATTTATCATCCGCCTACATATTTTGACAATCAGTATGAAGATGAGTGGATCACAGATCCATTGACAAAAGAGATGGTTAAGGATGTGGATCAGTCGGAGGTTATCAGCTCCAGACTAATCGACAGCCCTGTTCTTGGACCGGTTTCAGTAAAGGAATTGTCAGGTGGTGTGAAAACCCTGATCCTGCTTGCATTTGATAAAAATCAGAAGATATTTAATATATCCGTATGTGGAAACAACTGTGCGAAGTGGATTCTGGAAATTGGGAAAAAGAAAGATCTCACGGTCAATCTTCGTCATGTCATGAATTTTGGAGACGGAAAATTCGAGATCGAAATACTGAACACGGGTGAAATTGTTTATGACATGGAAAAGTTTTCGGAAATCGCCGGGAAATATGTGTAGGAGAGAGGTATGAAAGGAAAATATAAAGTAATTGTACAGAATAACCGGCTTCACTATGAACTGGAGATCAGACGAAATATCACGATTATTCAGGGCAATAGCGCGACAGGGAAAACTACGCTGGTCAATATGTTAAGGCAGGCAGAAAATCTGGGGAATTCCAGTGGAATCGATGTTCAGTGCGATGTGCCATGCAGAATTCTGGAGGGAACATCCTGGAAACTGATTCTTGAGAATTCACAGAAAACGATCTTCTTTATTGATGAAGAAAATGCGTTTATGAACACAGAGGAGTTTGCATCAGCTGTATGCAAGTCCGATAATTATGTTGTTCTGATTACAAGAGAAAATCTTTATAATCTCCCTTACAGTGTCGAAGAGATATATGGCTTGCATTCATCGGGAAAATACCAGAATACAAGAAAAGTGTATCAGCAAATGTATCAGATTTATTCCAATATGGAAAATGTTCCGGTGAAACCGGAAATATTGATTACGGAAGATTCAAATTCCGGTTATGATTTTTTTTATGCTGTCGCAAAAGAAAAACATATGGAATGTATGAGCGCAGAAGGAAAATCTAATATTTACTTTAAGCTGAACGGATTGGAGCAAAAAGAAGTCTGTGTCATTGCTGACGGTGCCGCGATAGGACCGGAGATGAACCGGTTATATGAAATTGTGAGGAAAAAGAAGAGGATTCATCTGTATTTGCCGGAATCCTTTGAGTGGCTGGTATTGAGTTCAGGATTGATTGAGGGGAAAGACATTGAAAACATGCTGGAAGAACCAGAGAAATATATAGACAGCAAAGAGTATTTTAGCTGGGAAAGGTACTTTACAAAAGTCCTTGTAGATCGGACGCAGGACAGTTATCTGCAGTATAGGAAAGCAAAGCTTAACGCGGCATATCTGCATGAGAGAAATAAGAGGACGATTTTGAAAAGTATTCGCGGAATTGAATTTTAAGTGTCAAGTATATGTGATAAGCAGAAAATATGATTCTAAATAACGAAAGGAGACGACTGATTGCCGTCTCCTTAATTGTTTTATAAATAAATACCAGCCCATGGTCTGAGCGCAACATCATAAACTTAAGGAAAAAATGGAAAGGAATCTGTTCGCAGGTTCCTTTC
>OGIE01003650.1_pt1 | contig 16114 bp, 6 predicted proteins | sample 1571581 | NCBI WGS metagenome assembly OGIE01 (sample SAMEA2582021, study PRJEB24529) | metagenome | biome: Human gut stool | place: China | collected 2011
GCAAGATAGAAAAGTTGCCAATGACCGAGAAGGATGTAGAGGTAGTGAGAGCTCTGTTGCAGAAGGTGCAGCCACATCAGATTTATGTTGCCGGCGACCTTGCTGACCCTCACGGAACCCACAAGAAGTGTACTGATGCCGTTCTGGCAGCTATCGACGAAGAGAAGAAAGCGGGTGCAGAATGGTTGAAGGACTGTCGCATCTGGATGTATCGTGGTGCTTGGGCAGAATGGGAGATTGAGAATATCGAAATGTGTGTTCCATTGAGCCCTGAGGAGTTGCGGGCAAAACGTAACTCTATTCTCAAGCATCAGTCGCAGATGGAGAGTGCTCCTTTCTTGGGTAATGATGAGCGCCTGTTCTGGCAGAGAGCCGAGGACCGTAACCGTGCTACTGCATCGCTCTACGACCAGTTGGGTCTGGCATGCTATGAGGCCATGGAGGCTTTCGTGGAGTACAAACCATTGTAATACCTTATTAATATATTTAACTGAACTTCCTGATATGCGAAAGTTCAGTAAATAATAAAGTGACCCTAGTTTTAGGGTTGAGAGTTTGTCTTTAGGTTTGTCGCTTGAGGGGGCATTTAGGCCTTTCAAGCGGCTTTTTTATTGCTTGTTTCAAAATGAAACGAATAATGTGTGATTTGCTTTCATTTTGTTCTGTATTTTAAAAAGAACTATGCAAAATAATAACTAAATGAAAATATTAATACCAAAAGGTAAGTAATATTGTGAAATATTAAACAAAATATCGTACCTTTGCACCAGAAAACAAACAAAATGTAAATTAATTAATAGGAGAGATTAACATGAAAAAGATTGAAGCAATCATCCGTAAGACTAAGTTTGAGGATGTAAAAGAAGCTTTGCTTGCCGCCGACATCGAGTGGTTCTCTTACTACGATGTAAGAGGAGAGGGCAAGATGAGACAGGCTCGAATCTACCGTGGTGTCATGTATGATACCAGCAGTATTGAGCGAGTGTTGCTGAATGTTGTCGTGCGCGACAAGAATGTAGAGAAAACGATTAATGCCATCCAGGAGGCTGCCCGTACAGGCGAGATTGGTGATGGTCGAATCTTTGTAATTCCTGTCGAGGATACCGTAAGAATCCGTACAGGTGAAAGAGGCGACATCGCTCTCTATAATGCTGAGCAGGAGAAATAGTGATTAGTGTTTAATGTTTAGTGCTTAATGTTTACTTAGAGGGGGTAGCATAAGCACGGCTTTGATGGCTAACATTAAACGTTTTCTTAAAATTTTATGAATCTTGTGTAGTGAGGGCGCATGCCAATTAAACATTAAACACTACACACTAAACAGTAAAAAGATTATGAGTGTACAGGATTTAGGAATTTCAGTAGATACCGTATGGATGCTCTTGGCAGCCATGTTGGTCTTTTTCATGCAGCCGGGATTTGCCCTCTGCGAGGCGGGCTTTACCCGTAGTAAAAATACAGCGAACATCTTGTTTAAGAACTTTGTCGATTTTATGATCGGTTCCGTTCTCTTCTGGTTCGTAGGTTTCGGATTTATGTTTGGTAGCGATTGCGCCGGTTTCATCGGTATGCCTAACTTCGGGGATTTGTCTTTCTATACAAATGCAGCCGGTCTTCCTACTGAAGGCTTCCTAATGTTTGAAACCGTATTCTGCGCTACTAGTGCTACCATCGTTTCAGGTGCTATGGCAGAACGTACCAAGTTCTCCATGTACTGCGTTTACTCATTCTTCATTTCATTGATTATCTATCCTGTAGAGGGTCACTGGACATGGGGTGGCGGTTGGCTTTGCAACAGCGAGGCAGGTTCGTTCATGATGAACACCTTCGGTGCAGCCTTCCATGATTTCGCAGGTTCTGCCATCGTACATAGTGTTGGTGGTGTACTTGCCTTGGTTGGTGCTATCTGCTTAGGTCCTCGTCTGGGTAAGTATCGCAACGGCAAGAGTACGGCTATCCCTGGTCACAACCTCATGGCTGCTGCCCTGGGCGTATTCATCCTCTGGTTCGGCTGGTTCGGTTTCAACCCTGGTTCTCAGCTTGCTGCTTCTGGTGAGGTTAACCGTGTTGCTATCAGTCACGTATTCCTGACAACCAACTTGGCTGCCGTTTGTGGTGGTCTCGGTACTATGTTCACCTCTTGGATTAAGTATGGCAAACCTTCGTTCTCATTGACATTGAACGGTATTCTGGCTGGTTTGGTAGCTATCACCGCTGGTTGCGACTTGGTTAGTCCATTGGGTTCTGCCATCATCGGTCTCTTGGCAGGTATCATCTTGGTATTCTCTATCGAGTTCATTGATACCAAGCTTCATATTGATGATCCTGTTGGTGCAAGTTCAGTTCATGGTGTATGCGGTATCTTCGGTACCTTGATGACTGGTCTTTTCGCCCTTGATGGTGGCGCCTTCTATGGTGGTGGCTTCGGATTCTTCGGTGCTCAGTGCTTCGGTATCCTCTGCATCGACCTTTGGGCAGCCGTAACAGGTATCATCCTCTTCTGGGGTATCAAGAAGATTGCTGGTCTCCGTGTTGATAAGCGAATCGAGGAAGAAGGTCTCGATATCTACGAGCATGGTGAGAGTTGCTACAACTAAAGATGCTTTCATATAACGAGCGAGAAAGATTTTTCAGCAGAAGTTTTGGCGAGCAGAGTTTTATTAGTACCATTGAATAATGTACGCTGCATCTCAACAATATAAATAAATCGCAATTTATTTTGTGTTGTCTTCGATTTGCAGTACCTTTGCTGCCGAAACTTTAAAAAACAAAGAAGTATCACATTAAAAAGAGAGAATATGAAGAAGATTTTTGATATAAAGAAGATGGGTGCCCTTGCACTCGGTTTGGTTGCTTTTGCTCCTGCAGCTTCTGCTCAGGATGAGGTTGAAACTACCATCGCTGCAGATGTTGTAAACCAGTATTACTGGCGTGGTCAGTCACTGGGAGAAGTCTCTTTGCAGCCAACACTCTGTATTGGTTACAAGGGCTTGTCTCTGACAGCTTGGGGAAGTGTAGGTGTCTCTAAACCAGACGACACTAAGGAATTTGACCTTACCTTGGCTTATGAAACCGGTGGCTTCCATATCGGTGTAACCGATTACTGGCTCAACTCTCCTAACGAGAAGTATTTCGCCTATAAGGCACATGAAACTTCTCATGTGTTTGAGGCAAACGTAGGTTATGACTTTGGTCCAGTTGCCTTGAACTGGTACACCAACTTTGCAGGCAATGATGGATTAAATAAGGATGGTGACCGTGCTTATTCTTCATATGTTGAGGCTACAGCCCCATTCAAGTTGGGCGGTTGTGATTGGGCAGCAAGTATAGGCGCAGTTCCATTTGCAACATCTTTCTATGGTGATGCCAATGGTTTTGCAGTTACCAATGTTTCACTGAAAGCTACCAAGGATTTGAAGATTACAGATTCTTTCTCTGTTCCAGTCTTCGCTCAGGTAGCTGCTAACCCTAGCACCGAAAAAGCTTACCTGGTAGTAGGTTTTACCTTGCAGCCATAATAGGCTCTTAGGTTTTTCGATATAATCTTACGTTGGTAGGTTTAAGTTTTTATTTTAAATGCCGATAGTTCCGTCAAAGAGCTATCGGCATTTCTTTGTATGATATGGGGGTAAGAAACTGTGTATAATGCCCTGGATGCTTTGTTGCATATCTATGAGCGTATAATATGCCCTGGATACGCTTTGTTTATCTTAAAAATGATTGTATTTTACAGATTGTAATTAAATAGTATATTTTTCTTTTCAGTTTATCATATGTTTTAATCTAATATGCGTTAATATGTTATTATTATGATAAAGTAAAGACAAAATGCTACTATTCTTTTCCCTATTCTAACAAAAAGTTGTAATTTTGCAACCGAAACATAGCAAAAAGTAATTTTAAACTTTGCTTTTGCTTGGTTTGCTCCTAAAAGAATGGATTGGACATGCCAAGGTGAATAAGAGAGAACAAGAGTTAAAAATAACCGTAAAAGAAAAGAAAGGAAAAGATTTATGTGTGGAATCGTATCTATCTTCAATATTCAGGAGCAGACTCCTGAATTGCGACAGCAAGCGCTTCGTATGAGCCAGAAGATTCGCCATCGCGGACCAGACTGGAGTGGAATCTACTGTGGTGGTTCAGCTATCCTGGCACATGAGCGTCTGAGTATTGTAGACCCTGAAAGTGGTCGCCAACCTTTGTTTGCACCAGACAAAAAACAGGTGCTTGCCGTAAACGGTGAGATTTATAATCATCAGGACATCCGTGCTCGTTTTGCCGGCAAATACCAGTATCAGACCGGTTCCGACTGTGAGGTGATTCTTTCTCTCTATCGTGAGATGCGAGCAGATTCCGACTTTGATTCCTTAATATATAAAGGTGAGGATGCGCTCCACGCCCGTATCTCCAAGATGCTTGAAGAGCTGAACGGTATTTTTGCCTTCGCCCTTTACGATGCCGAACGTGATGAGTTTCTCATCGCCCGCGACCCTATCGGTGTTATTCCTCTTTATATTGGTTATGATAAGGATGGAAAAGTGCTGGTGGCAAGCGAGTTGAAGGCTCTGGAAGGTCAGTGCGACCACTACGAGCCATTCCTCCCGGGCCATTATTATTATAGCAAGAACCCTGGCATGAAGCGTTACTATACACGCGATTGGTTTGAGTATGCTGCCATGCAGAAAAAATATCAGATAGATGATGCCAAGAAGGCTGAAGAACAGCTGAAGGATGCTGAACCTCAGGAGAAAGCTGCGGTAAAGGAAATCCATGATGCTCTCGAAGCTTCTGTCAAACGCCAGTTGATGAGCGATGTACCTTACGGTGTCCTTCTCAGTGGTGGTCTTGATTCTTCTGTCATCTCTGCTGTAGCTGAGAAGTATTCTTCTACCCGTGTAGAGAATGGGGGAGAGACCAAGGCATATTGGCCACGTCTGCACTCCTTCGCTGTTGGTTTGAAGGGTGCGCCTGATCTGGCAAAGGCACGTTTGGTTGCCGAACACATCGGAACTGTGCATCACGAAATCAACTATACCATTCAGGAAGGTCTGGATGCTATCCGTGATGTCATCTATTTCATCGAGACCTATGATGTTACCACTGTGCGTGCATCTACCCCGATGTATCTTTTAGCGAGAGTCATCCGAAGCATGGGTATCAAGATGGTGCTTTCCGGTGAGGGTGCCGACGAGGTATTCGGAGGTTATCTCTATTTCCATAAAGCACCGGATGCCAAGGCATTCCATGAGGAAACCGTACGAAAGTTGGGTAAACTCTATCTCTACGATTGTCTGAGAGCCAACAAGAGTTTGGCTGCATGGGGCATCGAGGGCCGTGTGCCTTTCCTCGACAAGGAGTTCCTGGATGTAGCGATGGGTATGAACCCGGTTTTGAAGATGTGTCCGGATAAGACCATCGAGAAAAAGGTGGTTCGTGAGGCATTTGCCGATTTGCTTCCAGAAGAAGTGGCATGGCGACAGAAGGAACAGTTCTCCGATGGTGTGGGCTATTCATGGATTGATACCCTGAAGCAGATTACCGCATCTGCCGTCAGCGATGAGCAGATGGCGCATGCTGCTGAGCGATTCCCTATCAACCCTCCACAGAATAAGGAGGAGTATTATTATCGTTCTATCTTCGCCGAGCATTTCCCAAGCGACAGCGCTGCCAAGAGCGTACCTAGTGTGCCTAGCGTAGCATGTTCTACAGCCGAAGCCCTTGCCTGGGATGCCTCATTCAAGAACCAGAACGACCCTAGCGGCAGAGCCGTGGCGGGAGTTCACGAACAGGCGTATAAATAAGTGAAGAGTGAAGAATCACTTTGTACTTCATATTTAAGTAATAAAAATAGTTAGAAATAACCGATATAAAACGAACAAGAAATGGAAAAAGGATTGTACAGTTCAGCCTATGAGCACGATGCGTGTGGCGTAGGTATGGTGGTGAATATCCACGGTAACAAGAGTCATGAGCTGGTTGATAACGCCTTGAAGGTACTCGAGAACATGCGTCATCGTGGTGCAGAGGGTGCCGATAACAAGACGGGTGATGGTGCCGGTATCATGCTCCAGATTCCACATGAGTTTATTCTTCTTCAGGGTATCCCAGTGCCAGAAAAAGGTAAATATGGTACGGGTCTCGTCTTCTTGCCTAAGGATGAGAAGAAACAGCAGGATATTCTCTCTATCATGATTGAGGAAATTGAACGCGAGGGATTGCAGCTGATGCATCTCCGCAATGTGCCTACTAACCCTGATTGTTTGGGTGAGGCTGCTTTGAGCAACGAACCAGCTATCAAACAGGTGTTTATCACAGGTGTTACAGATGATAAGGTGCCTGTCTTTGAGCGCACCCTCTATCTTATCCGTAAACGTATTGAGAAACGTGTCAGTGATCCTGATTTCTATATTTGTTCGTTGTCTAATTCGAACATCGTATATAAGGGTATGTTGAGCAGCCTCCAGTTGCGCCAATATTATCCTGACTTGACCAATAATTATTTCACAAGCGGTCTGGCTCTAGTTCACTCCCGCTTCTCTACCAACACCTTCCCAACATGGAGTCTGGCTCAGCCATTCCGTCTCCTTGCCCACAATGGTGAGATTAACACCATCCGTGGTAACCGTGCCTGGATGAAGGCTCGTGAGAGTGTGTTGAGCAGCGAGGCTTTGGGCGATATCCGTGAGATTTCTCCTATCGTCCAGCCTGATATGAGTGACTCTGCCAGCCTCGACAATGTATTTGAGTTCTTCGTGATGAGCGGCCTGTCATTGCCTCATGCCATGGCTGTGATGGTGCCTGAGAGCTTCAACGACAAGAACCCTATCTCTGAGGATCTGAAGGCATTCTATGAGTACCACTCTATCCTGATGGAGCCATGGGATGGTCCTGCCGCCCTGCTCTTCAGCGATGGCCGTTATGCCGGTGGTATGCTCGATAGAAATGGTCTGCGCCCTGCACGCTATACCATCACCAAGAACGATATGATGGTAGTCGCATCTGAAGTAGGTGTGATGGATTTCGATCCTACTGAGATTGCCGAGAAGGGTCGTCTGCAGCCTGGTAAGATCCTCTTGATTGATACCCAGGAAGGCAAAATCTATTATGATGGTGAAATCAAGGAGCGCCTGGCTGCCCAGCATCCATATCGCCAGTGGTTGAACACCAACCGTATTGAACTGGAGAAACTTCACAGTGGTCGAAAGGTGGAAAATGGTGTGGACAACCTCACTCGCAAGGAATTGGAATTCGGTTTTGGCGAGGAAGATATCGACGGTACTATCATCCCAATGGCTACCAAGGGTCAGGAACCTACTGCTTCTATGGGTAATGATACTCCGCTTGCTGTGCTTTCTGACCAGCCACAGATTTTCTTCAACTATTTCCGTCAGCAGTTTGCTCAGGTTACCAACCCTGCTATCGACTCTATCCGTGAGAACCTCGTGATGAGTCTTACCGAGTATATCGGCCGTGTAGGTTCCGGCATTCTGAACCCAGACGAGAGCAACTGCAAGATGGTTCGTCTGCCACATCCTATCCTGACCAATACCCAGCTGGATATCCTTCAGAATATCCGCTACAAGGGATTTAATACAGTAAAACTCCACATGCTCTTCGAAACCGCCAAGGGCGAAGAAGGACTGCACGAGGCTTTGGATGAACTCTGCAAGCAGGCTGCCCAGAGCGTGGATGATGGCTACAACTACATCATCTTGAGCGACCGTGGCGTGGATGAAACTCATGCCGCCATTCCATCTCTGCTTGCTGTGAGTGCCGTACATCATTATCTGATTGATGCCGGCAAGCGTGTGCAGACAGCCCTCATCGTAGAGAGCGGTGAGATTCGTGAGGTAATGCATGCAGCCCTCCTGTTGGGTTACGGTGCATCAGCCCTCTGTCCATACTTGACATACGCCATCCTCGACGACCTTGTAAAGAAGGGAAAGATTCAGGAGGATTACCATACAGCCGAGCAGAACTACATCAAGGCTGTGAAGAAGGGCTTGTTCAAGATTATGGCTAAGATGGGTATCTCTACCATCCGAAGCTATCGTGGTGCCAAGATAGCTTCGGATGGTAGAGATACCCATCTTAGCCATAATCTTGAACAAGCCCTTCTTCACAGCCTTGATGTAGTTCTGCTCGGCTGTATGGTAATCCTCCTGAATCTTTCCCTTCTTTACAAGGTCGTCGAGGATGGCGTATGTCAAGTATGGACAGAGGGCTGATGCACCGTAACCCAACAGGAGGGCTGCATGCATTACCTCACGAATCTCACCGCTCTCTACGATGAGGGCTGTCTGCACACGCTTGCCGGCATCAATCAGATAATGATGTACGGCACTCACAGCAAGCAGAGATGGAATGGCGGCATGAGTTTCATCCACGCCACGGTCGCTCAAGATGATGTAGTTGTAGCCATCATCCACGCTCTGGGCAGCCTGCTTGCAGAGTTCATCCAAAGCCTCGTGCAGTCCTTCTTCGCCCTTGGCGGTTTCGAAGAGCATGTGGAGTTTTACTGTATTAAATCCCTTGTAGCGGATATTCTGAAGGATATCCAGCTGGGTATTGGTCAGGATAGGATGTGGCAGACGAACCATCTTGCAGTTGCTCTCGTCTGGGTTCAGAATGCCGGAACCTACACGGCCGATATACTCGGTAAGACTCATCACGAGGTTCTCACGGATAGAGTCGATAGCAGGGTTGGTAACCTGAGCAAACTGCTGACGGAAATAGTTGAAGAAAATCTGTGGCTGGTCAGAAAGCACAGCAAGCGGAGTATCATTACCCATAGAAGCAGTAGGTTCCTGACCCTTGGTAGCCATTGGGATGATAGTACCGTCGATATCTTCCTCGCCAAAACCGAATTCCAATTCCTTGCGAGTGAGGTTGTCCACACCATTTTCCACCTTTCGACCACTGTGAAGTTTCTCCAGTTCAATACGGTTGGTGTTCAACCACTGGCGATATGGATGCTGGGCAGCCAGGCGCTCCTTGATTTCACCATCATAATAGATTTTGCCTTCCTGGGTATCAATCAAGAGGATCTTACCAGGCTGCAGACGACCCTTCTCGGCAATCTCAGTAGGATCGAAATCCATCACACCTACTTCAGATGCGACTACCATCATATCGTTCTTGGTGATGGTATAGCGTGCAGGGCGCAGACCATTTCTATCGAGCATACCACCGGCATAACGGCCATCGCTGAAGAGCAGGGCGGCAGGACCATCCCATGGCTCCATCAGGATAGAGTGGTACTCATAGAATGCCTTCAGATCCTCAGAGATAGGGTTCTTGTCGTTGAAGCTCTCAGGCACCATCACAGCCATGGCATGAGGCAATGACAGGCCGCTCATCACGAAGAACTCAAATACATTGTCGAGGCTGGCAGAGTCACTCATATCAGGCTGGACGATAGGAGAAATCTCACGGATATCGCCCAAAGCCTCGCTGCTCAACACACTCTCACGAGCCTTCATCCAGGCACGGTTACCACGGATGGTGTTAATCTCACCATTGTGGGCAAGGAGACGGAATGGCTGAGCCAGACTCCATGTTGGGAAGGTGTTGGTAGAGAAGCGGGAGTGAACTAGAGCCAGACCGCTTGTGAAATAATTATTGGTCAAGTCAGGATAATATTGGCGCAACTGGAGGCTGCTCAACATACCCTTATATACGATGTTCGAATTAGACAACGAACAAATATAGAAATCAGGATCACTGACACGTTTCTCAATACGTTTACGGATAAGATAGAGGGTGCGCTCAAAGACAGGCACCTTATCATCTGTAACACCTGTGATAAACACCTGTTTGATAGCTGGTTCGTTGCTCAAAGCAGCCTCACCCAAACAATCAGGGTTAGTAGGCACATTGCGGAGATGCATCAGCTGCAATCCCTCGCGTTCAATTTCCTCAATCATGATAGAGAGAATATCCTGCTGTTTCTTCTCATCCTTAGGCAAGAAGACGAGACCCGTACCATATTTACCTTTTTCTGGCACTGGGATACCCTGAAGAAGAATAAACTCATGTGGAATCTGGAGCATGATACCGGCACCATCACCCGTCTTGTTATCGGCACCCTCTGCACCACGATGACGCATGTTCTCGAGTACCTTCAAGGCGTTATCAACCAGCTCATGACTCTTGTTACCGTGGATATTCACCACCATACCTACGCCACACGCATCGTGCTCATAGGCTGAACTGTACAATCCTTTTTCCATTTCTTGTTCGTTTTATATCGGTTATTTCTAACTATTTTTATTACTTAAATATGAAGTACAAAGTGATTCTTCACTCTTCACTTATTTATACGCCTGTTCGTGAACTCCCGCCACGGCTCTGCCGCTAGGGTCGTTCTGGTTCTTGAATGAGGCATCCCAGGCAAGGGCTTCGGCTGTAGAACATGCTACGCTAGGCACACTAGGTACGCTCTTGGCAGCGCTGTCGCTTGGGAAATGCTCGGCGAAGATAGAACGATAATAATACTCCTCCTTATTCTGTGGAGGGTTGATAGGGAATCGCTCAGCAGCATGCGCCATCTGCTCATCGCTGACGGCAGATGCGGTAATCTGCTTCAGGGTATCAATCCATGAATAGCCCACACCATCGGAGAACTGTTCCTTCTGTCGCCATGCCACTTCTTCTGGAAGCAAATCGGCAAATGCCTCACGAACCACCTTTTTCTCGATGGTCTTATCCGGACACATCTTCAAAACCGGGTTCATACCCATCGCTACATCCAGGAACTCCTTGTCGAGGAAAGGCACACGGCCCTCGATGCCCCATGCAGCCAAACTCTTGTTGGCTCTCAGACAATCGTAGAGATAGAGTTTACCCAACTTTCGTACGGTTTCCTCATGGAATGCCTTGGCATCCGGTGCTTTATGGAAATAGAGATAACCTCCGAATACCTCGTCGGCACCCTCACCGGAAAGCACCATCTTGATACCCATGCTTCGGATGACTCTCGCTAAAAGATACATCGGGGTAGATGCACGCACAGTGGTAACATCATAGGTCTCGATGAAATAGATGACATCACGGATAGCATCCAGACCTTCCTGAATGGTATAGTTGATTTCGTGATGCACAGTTCCGATGTGTTCGGCAACCAAACGTGCCTTTGCCAGATCAGGCGCACCCTTCAAACCAACAGCGAAGGAGTGCAGACGTGGCCAATATGCCTTGGTCTCTCCCCCATTCTCTACACGGGTAGAAGAATACTTCTCAGCTACAGCAGAGATGACAGAAGAATCAAGACCACCACTGAGAAGGACACCGTAAGGTACATCGCTCATCAACTGGCGTTTGACAGAAGCTTCGAGAGCATCATGGATTTCCTTTACCGCAGCTTTCTCCTGAGGTTCAGCATCCTTCAGCTGTTCTTCAGCCTTCTTGGCATCATCTATCTGATATTTTTTCTGCATGGCAGCATACTCAAACCAATCGCGTGTATAGTAACGCTTCATGCCAGGGTTCTTGCTATAATAATAATGGCCCGGGAGGAATGGCTCGTAGTGGTCGCACTGACCTTCCAGAGCCTTCAACTCGCTTGCCACCAGCACTTTTCCATCCTTATCATAACCAATATAAAGAGGAATAACACCGATAGGGTCGCGGGCGATGAGAAACTCATCACGTTCGGCATCGTAAAGGGCGAAGGCAAAAATACCGTTCAGCTCTTCAAGCATCTTGGAGATACGGGCGTGGAGCGCATCCTCACCTTTATATATTAAGGAATCAAAGTCGGAATCTGCTCGCATCTCACGATAGAGAGAAAGAATCACCTCACAGTCGGAACCGGTCTGATACTGGTATTTGCCGGCAAAACGAGCACGGATGTCCTGATGATTATAAATCTCACCGTTTACGGCAAGCACCTGTTTTTTGTCTGGTGCAAACAAAGGTTGGCGACCACTTTCAGGGTCTACAATACTCAGACGCTCATGTGCCAGGATAGCTGAACCACCACAGTAGATTCCACTCCAGTCTGGTCCGCGATGGCGAATCTTCTGGCTCATACGAAGCGCTTGCTGTCGCAATTCAGGAGTCTGCTCCTGAATATTGAAGATAGATACGATTCCACACATAAATCTTTTCCTTTCTTTTCTTTTACGGTTATTTTTAACTCTTGTTCTCTCTTATTCACCTTGGCATGTCCAATCCATTCTTTTAGGAGCAAACCAAGCAAAAGCAAAGTTTAAAATTACTTTTTGCTATGTTTCGGTTGCAAAATTACAACTTTTTGTTAGAATAGGGAAAAGAATAGTAGCATTTTGTCTTTACTTTATCATAATAATAACATATTAACGCATATTAGATTAAAACATATGATAAACTGAAAAGAAAAATATACTATTTAATTACAATCTGTAAAATACAATCATTTTTAAGATAAACAAAGCGTATCCAGGGCATATTATACGCTCATAGATATGCAACAAAGCATCCAGGGCATTATACACAGTTTCTTACCCCCATATCATACAAAGAAATGCCGATAGCTCTTTGACGGAACTATCGGCATTTAAAATAAAAACTTAAACCTACCAACGTAAGATTATATCGAAAAACCTAAGAGCCTATTATGGCTGCAAGGTAAAACCTACTACCAGGTAAGCTTTTTCGGTGCTAGGGTTAGCAGCTACCTGAGCGAAGACTGGAACAGAGAAAGAATCTGTAATCTTCAAATCCTTGGTAGCTTTCAGTGAAACATTGGTAACTGCAAAACCATTGGCATCACCATAGAAAGATGTTGCAAATGGAACTGCGCCTATACTTGCTGCCCAATCACAACCGCCCAACTTGAATGGGGCTGTAGCCTCAACATATGAAGAATAAGCACGGTCACCATCCTTATTTAATCCATCATTGCCTGCAAAGTTGGTGTACCAGTTCAAGGCAACTGGACCAAAGTCATAACCTACGTTTGCCTCAAACACATGAGAAGTTTCATGTGCCTTATAGGCGAAATACTTCTCGTTAGGAGAGTTGAGCCAGTAATCGGTTACACCGATATGGAAGCCACCGGTTTCATAAGCCAAGGTAAGGTCAAATTCCTTAGTGTCGTCTGGTTTAGAGACACCTACACTTCCCCAAGCTGTCAGAGACAAGCCCTTGTAACCAATACAGAGTGTTGGCTGCAAAGAGACTTCTCCCAGTGACTGACCACGCCAGTAATACTGGTTTACAACATCTGCAGCGATGGTAGTTTCAACCTCATCCTGAGCAGAAGCTGCAGGAGCAAAAGCAACCAAACCGAGTGCAAGGGCACCCATCTTCTTTATATCAAAAATCTTCTTCATATTCTCTCTTTTTAATGTGATACTTCTTTGTTTTTTAAAGTTTCGGCAGCAAAGGTACTGCAAATCGAAGACAACACAAAATAAATTGCGATTTATTTATATTGTTGAGATGCAGCGTACATTATTCAATGGTACTAATAAAACTCTGCTCGCCAAAACTTCTGCTGAAAAATCTTTCTCGCTCGTTATATGAAAGCATCTTTAGTTGTAGCAACTCTCACCATGCTCGTAGATATCGAGACCTTCTTCCTCGATTCGCTTATCAACACGGAGACCAGCAATCTTCTTGATACCCCAGAAGAGGATGATACCTGTTACGGCTGCCCAAAGGTCGATGCAGAGGATACCGAAGCACTGAGCACCGAAGAATCCGAAGCCACCACCATAGAAGGCGCCACCATCAAGGGCGAAAAGACCAGTCATCAAGGTACCGAAGATACCGCATACACCATGAACTGAACTTGCACCAACAGGATCATCAATATGAAGCTTGGTATCAATGAACTCGATAGAGAATACCAAGATGATACCTGCCAAGAGACCGATGATGGCAGAACCCAATGGACTAACCAAGTCGCAACCAGCGGTGATAGCTACCAAACCAGCCAGAATACCGTTCAATGTCAATGAGAACGAAGGTTTGCCATACTTAATCCAAGAGGTGAACATAGTACCGAGACCACCACAAACGGCAGCCAAGTTGGTTGTCAGGAATACGTGACTGATAGCAACACGGTTAACCTCACCAGAAGCAGCAAGCTGAGAACCAGGGTTGAAACCGAACCAGCCGAACCAGAGGATGAATACGCCCAGGGCAGCAGCCATGAGGTTGTGACCAGGGATAGCCGTACTCTTGCCGTTGCGATACTTACCCAGACGAGGACCTAAGCAGATAGCACCAACCAAGGCAAGTACACCACCAACACTATGTACGATGGCAGAACCTGCGAAATCATGGAAGGCTGCACCGAAGGTGTTCATCATGAACGAACCTGCCTCGCTGTTGCAAAGCCAACCGCCACCCCATGTCCAGTGACCCTCTACAGGATAGATAATCAATGAAATGAAGAATGAGTAAACGCAGTACATGGAGAACTTGGTACGTTCTGCCATAGCACCTGAAACGATGGTAGCACTAGTAGCGCAGAATACGGTTTCAAACATTAGGAAGCCTTCAGTAGGAAGACCGGCTGCATTTGTATAGAAAGACAAATCCCCGAAGTTAGGCATACCGATGAAACCGGCGCAATCGCTACCAAACATAAATCCGAAACCTACGAACCAGAAGAGAACGGAACCGATCATAAAATCGACAAAGTTCTTAAACAAGATGTTCGCTGTATTTTTACTACGGGTAAAGCCCGCCTCGCAGAGGGCAAATCCCGGCTGCATGAAAAAGACCAACATGGCTGCCAAGAGCATCCATACGGTATCTACTGAAATTCCTAAATCCTGTACACTCATAATCTTTTTACTGTTTAGTGTGTAGTGTTTAATGTTTAATTGGCATGCGCCCTCACTACACAAGATTCATAAAATTTTAAGAAAACGTTTAATGTTAGCCATCAAAGCCGTGCTTATGCTACCCCCTCTAAGTAAACATTAAGCACTAAACATTAAACACTAATCACTATTTCTCCTGCTCAGCATTATAGAGAGCGATGTCGCCTCTTTCACCTGTACGGATTCTTACGGTATCCTCGACAGGAATTACAAAGATTCGACCATCACCAATCTCGCCTGTACGGGCAGCCTCCTGGATGGCATTAATCGTTTTCTCTACATTCTTGTCGCGCACGACAACATTCAGCAACACTCGCTCAATACTGCTGGTATCATACATGACACCACGGTAGATTCGAGCCTGTCTCATCTTGCCCTCTCCTCTTACATCGTAGTAAGAGAACCACTCGATGTCGGCGGCAAGCAAAGCTTCTTTTACATCCTCAAACTTAGTCTTACGGATGATTGCTTCAATCTTTTTCATGTTAATCTCTCCTATTAATTAATTTACATTTTGTTTGTTTTCTGGTGCAAAGGTACGATATTTTGTTTAATATTTCACAATATTACTTACCTTTTGGTATTAATATTTTCATTTAGTTATTATTTTGCATAGTTCTTTTTAAAATACAGAACAAAATGAAAGCAAATCACACATTATTCGTTTCATTTTGAAACAAGCAATAAAAAAGCCGCTTGAAAGGCCTAAATGCCCCCTCAAGCGACAAACCTAAAGACAAACTCTCAACCCTAAAACTAGGGTCACTTTATTATTTACTGAACTTTCGCATATCAGGAAGTTCAGTTAAATATATTAATAAGGTATTACAATGGTTTGTACTCCACGAAAGCCTCCATGGCCTCATAGCATGCCAGACCCAACTGGTCGTAGAGCGATGCAGTAGCACGGTTACGGTCCTCGGCTCTCTGCCAGAACAGGCGCTCATCATTACCCAAGAAAGGAGCACTCTCCATCTGCGACTGATGCTTGAGAATAGAGTTACGTTTTGCCCGCAACTCCTCAGGGCTCAATGGAACACACATTTCGATATTCTCAATCTCCCATTCTGCCCAAGCACCACGATACATCCAGATGCGACAGTCCTTCAACCATTCTGCACCCGCTTTCTTCTCTTCGTCGATAGCTGCCAGAACGGCATCAGTACACTTCTTGTGGGTTCCGTGAGGGTCAGCAAGGTCGCCGGCAACATAAATCTGATGTGGCTGCACCTTCTGCAACAGAGCTCTCACTACCTCTACATCCTTCTCGGTCATTGGCAACTTTTCTATCTTGC
>OGIE01003652.1_pt1 | contig 16097 bp, 9 predicted proteins | sample 1571581 | NCBI WGS metagenome assembly OGIE01 (sample SAMEA2582021, study PRJEB24529) | metagenome | biome: Human gut stool | place: China | collected 2011
GTGTTAAAATGGCTATGCTGGGAGATAGCGGCATAAAATTGAATAGAGAGAGTTATGGCACAGCTCATTGAGAGTATTAAGGAACGAGGGGTAATCACTCCGGCGACGGTAAGGCAGAAAGAGGACGGCAGATACGAACTCATATCGGGACACAGACGAAAGCGAGCCTGTGAGCTTGCCGGGTTTGATACTCTCCGTTGTGAGGTCGTTGAACTGAACCGAGACGAAGCCACGATTTTAATGGTTGAGAGCAACTACCAAAGGTCGCAGATACTTCCCTCGGAAAAAGCCTATGCCTACAAAATGCGTTTGGAAGCATTGAGCAGACAAGGCAAAAGAACAGACCTAACTTCCGACCCAGTGGGTTGGAAGTCAAGCGGAAAAGAAACAGCACAACTAATTGGAGAGCAGTCGGGTGACAGTCAAACCCAAGTTCGCAGATATATTCGCCTTACAAACCTTGTTCCCGAACTTTTGGAATATGTTGATGAGGGGCGAATTAAAATGCGACCGGCGGTTGAATTGTCTTTTCTCGATGAGGACAGTCAGCGTGATGTGGTTGATGAAATCGACCTGAACGACGCAACCCCGTCCCACGACCAAACAATCCGTATGCGAAAGTTCTTTGAGGAGGGCAAGCTCACAACCGAAGCAATCCAAGCGATTATGTCGGAGGAAAAACCAAACCAAAGGGAGAAAATTGTTTTGAGGGGCGATAGGGTTCGACAGCTTATCCCGAAGAATATTCCCATAAGCCAAACGGAGGATTTTGTGTGCAAGGCATTGGAGCATTACAACAAGTTTCTGCGAAGCAGAGCCGACCGTGACAGCCGATAGCCTTCCCCCTTTCTCACACTCTAACCCCTATATATACCGGCTATTAACCTGCTGAAAAATATACTCTATCTCCCTTGAGTATATCTATCTCTAATAACATATAGCTGTCTATAAAAGGGTTCGCACATTTGGAGCAAAAGCAAAATGTCTGCTACGATAAAAAGTTCAGCCAATCGCACCTTTGATGTTTTGACCGGTTTTGATTACGATTAAGGCAGAAAGGAGCGATGGATATGAAAAACAGGCTGATACCTTGTGTTCTTGCCTGCCTGATGATTTTCCTCGTAGGTTGTAACGGTAACACAGCCAAAGAAGCTGCACAGGAGATTACGAAAACAGAGACTTCTTTTCCGGCTGGTAATACCGAAACAGATTCTCAGGAAGAAACGGCAGAAGAACCGGAAAGCACGACAGTTCAGGAAGAAACACCGATTACGGCAGAAGAAAGCCAATCAACCGCTGAAAGGCAGACGGTTGCGACTGTTCAGACAAAACCGGCGGAAGAAAAAACGGCTGATACTCCTGCAACCGAAAAGCCAAAGGCAGAGCCACCGAAGCAGACAACCACGCAGGCTGAACCCGAAAAACAAACGGAACAGCCAAAAGAACAGACAACTGCCGAACAAAAGCCGGTTGAAAAACCGACTGAAAAGCCGGCAGAACCGAAACCGACAGAGCCGCACAAGCAGACATTCGATGTCAGCCCTTATGTTAGTTACGCAAAAGAGTATGCGGTAAGCATAGGGCTTTCTCTTGACATCACGGCGACAGAATGTTGGGACAACCCCATATCCGCAAATCCTAACCGAAGCGGTATCAAGTCTGATATTGAAAGCAGACTGAACCGATACAAGAACAGCGAGGGTTTTACCGCTGTGTGGATATGGACAGAAAAGCTATCCGATACGGATTACAACATCTATATCGGCTACTGCTAAAACAAAATAATTTTAAGCGGACGCACTGAGTAAAATCGGTGCGTTTTTGCATTTCAAGGAGGAAAACGCAATGGTTAAAACAAAATTCAAGAAAGCCGTCTCGCTTATGTTGGCGGCGGTTATGAGCCTTACTGCTTTTACGGGCATTGGGGCAACGACAGCCTTTGCAGCCGTAGGAGAAAAAGCCGATGTGTACCTCGTCGATTATCCCCGAAGCGGAGATACCAATAACAACGGCGAATGGGGACACGGCAATCTCAACTATATGAACGGTTGGAAAGGCTTGTCCACAAAATATACAGGACTTCGTGCAATGGGTTCGTATTCGGGCAATATTGCCTACTGTATTGAACCGGGTACAGGTCAGCGGACTGGAGATACTCTCACCGAAAAGGACGAGAACTTCTTTAATAACATCAGCCCGAACGGAACGATTTCCGGCGATGACATTCGCCAGCTTATCGGTCGTATCTTGCAGTACGGCTACCGTGGAGGTATTTCGACAAGCTGGAAGTCGCAGAATGAAAGCGACGCAAACTGCATCGCACACGCTTATGCCACTCAGATTTTGATTTGGGAAACGATTGTCGGAGAAAGAGACGCAGGCTTTAATCACGTTTCTACCAGCGGATACAATGCCGTGCTTGAATGTGTAAGCACTGCACACCCACTCCGCAGTAAAATCTTGTCGTACTACAACAGTATGGTAACAAGTGTTCAGAATCACACCAAAGTGCCGAGCTTCTGCACAAGGTCAAGCGGTTCTGCAAAGGTAAACGAGCTTGAATGGAACGGAAGCAAGTATGTTGCTACTCTCACCGATACAAACGGTGTGCTTGGCAATTACAACTTCTCGGCAAACATTGACGGGGTTTCTTTCTCTGTCAGCGGAAACAAATTGACTGTTTCGATGGAGAAAGCTCCGAGCAAGGAATTTACCATCACAGCCGCAAAAAAGAACGGTGTCCGCAGAGGTGTTGTCGTATGGTCTGACGGTATCCATCAGAACGGAAACGGCATTCAGGATGTGGTCACTTATGCTCAGGAGGTCAGTGACCCTGTCAGCGGCTTTGTCAAAATGAAGGTAAGCTACGGCTCTTGTCAGATTGTAAAGACAAGTGAGGACGGAAAGGTTGACGGCATTCAGTTTACCATAAGCGGTAACGGTGTCAATCAGACTGTAACAACCGCAAACGGCGGTAAATTCCAACTGGATAACCTTATGCCCGGTGTTTACACGGTAACAGAACAGTCTATCGACAAATATGTTCCGCAGGAGGTTCACAGAGTAACTGTTGTTGCCGGTCAGGTGTCAAAGGTCAATTTCAATAATGTTCTCAAAAGAGGTAATCTTCAGGTCATCAAATCTTCTGAGGATAACTTGGTTGAGGGCGTTACCTTCCATCTTTACGGCACATCTCTTTCCGGTATTGCTGTCGATGAGTATGCCGTGACAGATAAGAACGGTGTTGCTTCTTTTGATGATGTGCTTATCAGCGGCACTACCCCATACACCATTGAGGAAGTGGATACCGCAATCCGTTATGTTGTGCCTGCAAATCAGACCGCACCGATTAACTGGAAAGAAGTAACCACAAGAAACTTCACGAACATTCTCAAAAAGTTCAGCGTAACCGTAACAAAGAGCGACCGAGAGGAAGGCACACCGCAGGGCGACGCTACCCTTGCCGGAGCAGTTTACGGTATCTATAAAGGCGAAACCCTTGTGGACAAGTATGTGACGGATAAGAACGGGCAGTTTACCACAAAGGAATATGTCTGTGATAATGACTGGACAATCCGTGAAATCACGCCGTCCGAGGGTTATCTGCTTGATACGACTGTTCACAAGGTCGGTGCTGAACCGCAGCTTTATACGGTGGAACACAATCAGACAGCAAATGATGTTACCGAACAGGTTATGAAAGGCAATATCGCCATTATCAAGCACACCGATGACGGCGAAACTCAGATTGAAACACCGGAAAACGGAGCAACCTTTGAAATCTATCTCAAATCTTCCGGCAGTTTTGACGCAGCAGAAGAAGATGAAAGAGATGTCATTGTCTGTGATGAAAACGGTTTCGGGCAGACAAAGGATATGCCTTACGGCGTATATACCGTTCATCAGACCTCCGGTTGGGAAGGTCGTGAGCTGATGAAGAACTTTGATGTGTTCATTGCTCAGGACGGACAGACCTACCGCTATCTTATCAACAACGCAAACTTTGAAAGCTATATCAAGGTTGTCAAGGTGGACGCAGAAAGCGGTAAAAACATTCCTTATGCCGGTGCAGGCTTCAAAATCTTTGACCCTGACGGCAATCAGGTAACAATGACCTTCACTTATCCTACTCCGACAACGATTGATACTTTCTACACCGACGCAAACGGACAGCTTGTGACACCGGAAAAACTGGAATACGGCAAGGGATATTCTCTTGTAGAAGTTCAGGCTCCTTACGGATATGTGCTTGACAGCACACCGGTGTACTTTGATGTGGCAGAGGAACATTCTTCCGATGAGGGTGGTATTACCGTGATTAAGGTCGATAAGCCTAATATGGCACAGAAAGGTACAGTCAGCATTGAAAAGACCGGCGAGGTGTTTTCAGGGGTAAATATCTCCGGCGTGGAAAACGCCGATGTGATTTATCAGCCTGTCTATGAAGTGAAAGGTCTTGCAGGTGCAGTTTATGAGATTAGCGCAGCAGAAGATATTATCACTCCCGACGGTACACTCCGTTATGCAAAGGGCGAGGTAGTAGATACTGTTACCACAGATGAAAACGGACTTGCCAAGAGTAAGGAGCTTTATCTCGGAAAATATACGGTGGTTGAAATTACTGCACCGGAGGGTATGGTCATCAACAAAGAAGCTCACGATGTTGAGCTGACTTATGCCGGTCAGGAAGTGTCTGTAACCGAAACCGCCACAAGCTTTGTAAACGACAGGCAGAAAGTAGCGGTAAGTCTTGAAAAGACTATTGAAAAGAACGACATCTTCAATATCGGCAACGGCGATGAAATGAAGAATATCAGCTTCGGACTTTTCGCCGCAGAAGAACTTGTTTCTGCAAGCGGTACTTCTATTCCGGCAGACGGACTGATTGAGATTATCTCACTTTCCGAGAACGGCAAGGCTGTTATCAAAACCGACCTTCCTTTCGGAAGCTACTATGTAAAGGAACTTGCCACCGATGAGCATTATATCCTTACCGACGCCAAGTATCCGTTCACTTTCAGCTATGCCGGTCAGGATACCGCAAATGTTGAGATTGCGGTCAATGACGGCAAGCCGATTGAAAACAAGCTCATTTACGGTTCTGTTTCCGGTAAGAAGATTACCGAAAACGGCGAAGCACTGGGAGGTGCTGTAATCGGTCTGTTTAAGGCTGATGAAACCGAATTTACAAAAGAAAATGCTTTGATGACTGCTACCTCCCAAAAAGACGGTAGCTTTTCTTTTGAGAAAGTACCGTATGGCAACTGGCTTGTAAGAGAAATCGAGCAGCCGGAGGGCTTCGTGCTTGATGAAACTTCTTATGAAGTTAAAATCTCCGAGGTCGCTCAGGTCATTGAGGTCGAAATCGTCAATGAGTATGTTCACGGCAATATCAAGTTGACTAAGGTCGATGAAGATTACCCGGACAACAAGCTGACAGGAGCGACCTTTGAGGTTTACAAAGATGTAAACGGCGACGGTAAACTGGATGACGCCGACGAGCTTATCGGAACTCTCTCCGAAACCTCTACCGGTATTTACGAGATGAAGGAACTTCTTTACGGAAAATACCTTGTAAGAGAAACCAAAGCACCGGATGGCTTTGAGCTTGATAAGGGTGTGTACTCTGTTTTCATTGAAAAAGATGAAACCACCTACGAGGTAGAAAACAAAGCCGGCGTCGGCTTTATTAACACAGCTATGAAAGGAAACCTGAAAATCGTTAAAACTTCCTCTGACGGTAAGGTTGAAGGCTTCACTTTCAGAGTTACAGGAGTAAACGGTTACGACCGAAGCTTCACGACCGATAAGAACGGCGAAATCATTATCGAGGGACTTCGTATCGGCGATTACACCATTTCCGAGGTTCAGGATAGTGTTTCTGCTTCCTATGTGCTTCCTGCGGATAAGATTGCAACCGTAAAGGTCGGTTCTACTACCGTTGTGGAAATGCACAATGAGCTGAGAGATACACCAAAGACCGGAGATAACAGCAATGTGGGCTTGTGGACGGCACTTGCGGGACTTTCTGCCCTCGGTATTGTCGGCACAGCCGTTGTTGCGTACAGAAAAAAGAAGAAGGAGGACAATGAGTAATGGACGCTAAAACAATCGTAGCAGTTGTATTAGTCGCCTTTATTATCGGCGGCTTTATCTTCTTGCAGATTAAGAACAGAAAGAAATAAGGAACGCTTGTGTGGGCGGAGTGAAAACTTCGCCCACCGTTCTTTTACGGAGGTGCATTATGAATAAGCAAAAGACGGTTGACAGCAAGGTGCTTGCAATACTCAGAGAATGCCCCGAAACGAGGTATGACGATATGCAGCTTATCCTTTGCTATTACAACCGATACAGCTATATGAGAGTCGGAGATTTACCGCTTGAGGATATAGTCAACAACTATAAAGGCTACGGCTTGCCGTGCTTTGAGACTATCCGCAGAGCAAGACAGAGAGTGCAATCCCTATTTCCCGAACTGTCAAGGCAGTGCAGTGGCTGCGACTGCGGAAACATCAGAATTGTGATTGAAGTAAGCTGAGGTGTGGATATGAACGAGGGAAAAAGAAAAATCGGTGAATACACTGTTCTTTGCTCGGTCAATGTGGGCGAAAAGGAAGTTATCTTGGCTTCCAATGAGCAAAGTACAAACGGCGATAAATTTATGTGCGGCTTTGCAGAGCGAAACGACCTGTTTGAACTGTGTTCGGAATGTATGGTAAGCGATGACTATATCGAAATCGTACACCTTTTCGGAAGCCGTGTGGCAAATGAAGCGGAGCTTTTCAAGGAACAGGTCGAAAAACTGGATATTCCAATCACACTCATAACAGAAGCCGACTGTATCCCCGACCACTATTCCAAAGACATCAACGGCAAAATCATAGCCATTGACCCCAAGGTATTAAAGCCTGAATTTCAGAGAGCCGACAGACAGCTCTACTATGTTACAGGTGGTTTCGGTGCGTCGGCAAACAGCCGTGGAAGTGCCGTGTTTTGTACCAATCTTCACACCGGCAAATCAACCCGATATGAAAGAATGGATGTTATGGGCGAAATAAAGCCTGAGCGTCTGCCTGAATGGGCAAAGGAAAAGGCACAAGAGCTTTCAAACAAGAAGCGAAATAAAGACAAAGAACGATAAGGAGGACAAAGCAATGAAGGAAAATTTCACTTTTCAGCAAAAGACAAAGCTTCTGACGAAACTGTTTGACGCAGGCTGCAATACCGAAAAGAAATTGCAGCAGCTCGACATGGAGAGCATTTTGAAAATTCCGGGTATCACTATTCCGGATATGAGTCTGATTATCGAGTTTCAGAAGCAGACCAAAGCCAATAAGCTGTTCTCTTATTTGGGAGGTGGCACTGATGAGCAGGCAGGAACAGAATGACCGCCATATCATTTGGAGCGACATTAGCCTTGACCTTGATGATTGGCGAGAGTCTTTGGAGGAACTGTATCCCGGATATTCCGATGATGAGCTTTACGACATTATGGTAAAATCCAATGCCGAAAATCTTTATGATGAACGAGTAAATCTCAATATTCAGCTTTCACAGCCGATTATTGTTATCGGCGACCTCGGCAGATGGAACGGCAGAGTGTCGGGCTACAAGATGATTGATTCCGGCAACATTAAGGACTGCCTTTATTCCGATACCGATTACAACGAATGGTATGTGGATAAGTACGGCGACCTTCGTGCCGACGCCGTTCATCACGACGGTACAAACCATTATCTTTACCGTGTATTCAAAGACGGTGTTACCGATACGCAGATTGAAAATCTGCAAGATAAAATCTATAACGGAAAAGCCACAAGAGCCGACATCACACGAGTTACCAAAAGGCTCGGCGATGACATTGCCGGAGTTTATGGTTTTCCTATTCCAAAGCAAAGACAAACAAACGAACAAGCGAGGTGATGAAAATGGATTACAGAGTATTGACCGAAGCAGAGCGTAAATACACCTTCAGCCAAAGTCAGCAGCTCTCTATGCAGACCGGTCTTATCGGATATTTGAGAGCCGACTTCGGTTCTAACGGGAACGAGTTTTGGACGACTTGGAACGATTTCAGAAAAGACTTGAAAACCGATGAATTTAAGGCTGAATTTGATGAAGTCATAAACGGATTGCGTGACGGCGATGTTTTGTCCGGCAGAAAGGCTATGTCCTCTTACTGTTATTCCACTCCCGACAGCTCCTTTAATGATGACTGCAACCACTACGGCATCCGTCTTGATACGGGAAAGTACAGCTATCTTATGAGATTTAACCCCAACAGGGGCGAGTACAATCTGTACTGCTATTGCTATCAGAAAGAGTGGCTAAATGCCCACTTGAAAAACGCTGAGCGAGGTATCCGATTTATCAACCCGCACTATCAGGAGCAGTTTCGCATTGCGGACGGAGAAAAAATCTCAATCAAGCTCGGCGACGGCAAAACAATGGAGAGAACTTGCAGATATATCGACGACTACCATTTGGAGGTCGGCACAAATCTCTACCATATCTGCGAATTTGCCGAGCTTTGCGAGAGAAACGGTCATACCGTAGAACCAGCCACAAAAGAAAACACGAAATCCGCAAAGGACAAAGAAAAAACACGATAAGGAGGTGCAGACGAGGTGGCAAGAAAATTTGACCTGATTTCAGAGCTGTATGAAAGAACCTGTTTTGCAGTTACAGACAATCCGGTAAACTGGCAATCGTTTCTGAAAACAGCAGGCAGAAATTTCAGGCTCCGATTTGATGAACAGCTTCTCATTTATGCCCAAAGACCCGACGCAACAGCCGTGCTTGAAATCGAACGATGGAACGGTACTTTCGGTCGCTGGGTAAACCGAGGAGCAAAGGGTATTGCCGTATTTGAGGACACAGACAGAAGCCGTCAAAGGCTGATTCATTACTTTGATATATCGGACACCCACGAAAGTCGACATTCCCGCCCTGTTCCGATTTGGGAGATGAGACCCGAATATGAAGCAGAAGTTATTGAAACACTTGAAAATACTTTCGGTGCGGTAAACGATACAACGAGTATTGAAAATGTCGTCAAAGAGAGCATTGCCAATGCCGTTGAGGATAACATCGCAGACTATATCTCCGACTTTATGAGTTTGGGTGCAGGAAGCGATATTGAGTATTTGTCTGCCGACGAAGCAAATGCCTTGTATTTGGAGCTTGTCAGAAACAGCGTATCATATATGGTTATGGCACGATTGGGACTGAACGCAGACAAGGTCTATTCTCCCGATGACTTTGCCGGTATTTCAAGTTTTAATTCACAGGAAGTTCTCAATGCGGTGGGTATTGCTACAAGCGACATTGCAGAAATGGCGTTGCTCCCTGTCAGCAGAACAATCAGCACGCTCAGCAAGGAAAATCGCATAATTGATGAACAGGAGCAATCCGAATACAATAAAGACATCAAAGACGAAAGGAGTCAAAGCGATGAGCGAAATCACATACACGATGGTGGGAGATTACAATCTTCCGAACCTGAAACTGCCGGAGCAGACGGAAGTGACTCTCGGCAGATGGTCGCAGATGAGGAGAACTTATCTGAAGGAACATCACAAAATCCTGTACTACAATCTTCTGACGAAAGGGATTCTGAACAGTCACTTGGCGGAGGTTCAGCAGAGAGCCAGCGAACTGGAGGAAACTCTCGTGAAGCAGATGGCACAGAAAGCCGGGCTGACGGAGCAGATGAAAGCGGAAGATATGATGAAGTGGGTTCGCCTGATGAACAACATCAGGAACTCGGCACAGGAAATCGTGAAGAATCAGGTAATATTCGCTTAGAGTATTACGACAGAAACCACGAGGACAAGAGCCTGCCGTTTTTCGGTGGCGATGATACTATCCGAGAGATACTCGGTACTACCCCGCATTTGTCCGCTTCAAAGGAAGAAATCAAAGACTTCTATGAGAGAAATACGGACAATGCGACCCGTACCGAATATATCAAGGGTATCTTCAATAACGACTACACCCGGCTTACCTTAAACGACGGCAGGCTTGTGGGATACAAAACATTTCAGAATGTCCTCCACTTGTGGGAGGGTGAATACGAAAACAGAACCGCTCAGAGTTTCTACGACTGGGGCGTTATCGCACAGCATTTTGAAGCAATGAGACTTTTGGGAGAATTGACCGATACAATGAAACCGATTCCGTCTATGGACGGTCAGTTGACTCTCATTATGGGAAATCAGGCAGAGGAACAAAAAACCTCTGCCTTTACTTTTTCTCAGGAAATCATAGACGCTGTATTGACCCGTGGAAGCGGAGTTTCCGAGGGTAAAATGCGTATCTATGAGCAGTTTGAAAAGAGCATTTCCGCAAAAGAGAACGCCGACTTCTTGAAAAACGAATACGGTTGGGGCGGCTCTTATCCGGTCATCATCGGTGCAGGCATTGACGAACAGCACGACGGAAAAGGTATCACAATTTCAAAAGGTATCGGAAGCGACAAGCCGCACATTACTCTTTCTTGGTCTCAGGTGGAAAAGCGTATCGGAGACCTTATCCGTATGGACAGATACCTAAACCCAAAGGAAAAAGAAAAGTACCCTGAATGGCTTGAAAAGCAGGAAGAACGGCGAGCCGAGCTTGCAGAGCAGAGAAAAAACCGTGAGATACTTTCTACCGCACCGCCTGAACCTGAAAACAAAGAGGACGAGCCGGAAGCGCAGTATGAATATCATCTCGGCGACAGCGTGTATATTGGGGCTTCTCAGTATGAGATTTTGTCCTTTGATGAAAACCGTGTAATGCTCTATGACTTCGATATGCCCTTATTCAACAAGGAACTTTCAAGGGAAGAATTTGACCGCAAAGTGCGTGAAAATCCGATGAACGACCACTTGAAGGTCAGTGTATTACCGGCGGAAGAAAAAACCGTTACAGGCGAAAATAAAGCTCAAAACGATACTGAAACCGTACCGGATTTCAGTCCGAAAACCGGTTATGACGACGCCTTCTTTATTGACCGGGACAATGAAAGTGTAACTTGGATGTACTATAACCCCGACAGCAATGCCGGAGGTCAGTATGTTACAAATACTCTTTCTTTTGACGAGATACAGCAAGTCGCACGGGAGTATGACTCGGCAGAGGATTTCTTTGATTATCTCGGTAGCATTGCAAATCAGGAGCTTGCCGATGTAGGTACGGAATGGTTTGTGGACGCAGACCGAGAATTTCACAGGACACCGGATTTGACCGACTGTACCTCTGCCACAATGGAAGCTCTTATTGAAAACACTGAAAGAGCTGATATGGTGGCAACAAATATCGGGAATGTACCGATTGAGGATTACAGAGAAATCGTTGCTACTCAAAACGGTTTTGACAGCGATGAGGAAATGTATAACGAGGGTGTTCGTATCGGCAACGGTTACGACAAAGAGCCTGAACCGATTGTCCCCGCTTGGGAGCAAAAGAAAAAGTCAAAAGTAAAGAGCTTTGACCTCCACCCGGATATTCCTATGTCCGAACGACACAACTTTGACCTTGCCAATAATCAGGTTGAAGAAGTGAACAAGAAAGAACGCTTCCACCGAAACTATGCAGCAATAAAAGTCCTGAGAGATTGTCAAAACGAAAACCGTTTTGCAACACCTGACGAGCAGAAAATCTTGTCGAGATATGTCGGTTGGGGCGGTATTCCCGAAGCCTTCGACGAACGAGCAGGAGCTTGGCATACAGAGTATGCAATGCTGAAAAACATCCTGACGCCGGAGGAATATGCGTCGGCAAGAGAAAGCACACTGACTGCATTTTACACTCCGCCCGAAGTATCTACCGCCATTTACAAGGTGTTGGAACAGATGGGATTTCAGGAGGGCAACCTGCTTGAGCCGTCCTGCGGTATCGGTAATTTCATCGGTATGCTGCCCAAGTCAATGGAAAACGCAAAGGTTTACGGTGTTGAGCTTGATACCATTTCAGCCGGTATCGCTCAGCAGCTTTATCAGAAATCTTCCATTGCGGCACAGGGCTTTGAGGAAGTAAATGTCCCCGACAGCTTCTTTGACGGCATTATCGGCAATGTGCCTTTCGGAGATTTCAAAGTCTCCGATAAACGATACGACAAGTACAATTTCTTAATCCACGATTATTTCTTTGCAAAATCGCTTGATAAGTTACGCCCCGGCGGTGTGATGGCTCTTGTGACAAGCAAAGGAACTATGGACAAGGAAAACTCCAATGTGCGTAAATATATCGCACAGAGGGCGGAGCTTCTCGGAGCAATCAGACTTCCGAACGACACCTTCAAAGGTAATGCCGGGACAGAGGTCGTATCCGATATTCTGTTTCTGCAAAAGCGAGACAGACTCATAGATATTGAGCCGGATTGGGTTCATCTTGACACCGACGAAAACGGTATAAGGATGAACTCATATTTTGTTCAGCACCCGGAAATGATACTCGGCGAAATGAAAATGGTAAGCGGTCGCTTCGGACCGGAAGCAACCTGTGAACCGTTTGAAAATGCCGACCTTTCGGAGCTTTTGAACGAAGCAGTCTCAAACATTCACGGAGAAATCTCCGAATACGAGGTTGCCGACGAACTGGAGGAAGAAGATAATTCTATCCCGGCAGACCCTATGGTAAGGAACTTCTCTTACACTGTTTTAGACGATAAAATCTATTTCCGTGAGAACTCCCGTATGTCCCCGGTGGAGGTATCTGCAACCGCTGAGAACCGCATTAAGGGTATGATTGGGATAAGAGATTGCGTCCGTAACTTGATTGAACTGCAAACCGAGGATTACCCGGACAGCGAAATCAAACAGGCACAGGATAAGCTGAACACACTGTATGACAGCTTTACAAAGAAGTACGGACTGATTAACAGCCGTGCCAATACTTCTGCCTTTTCCGACGACAGCTCCTATGCTCTGCTCTCCGCTCTTGAGGTTATCAATGAAGATGGCGAACTGGAACGCAAGGCGGATATGTTCTTCAAAAGGACGATTAAACCGCACAAGCCGGTAACGGAGGTTGACACCGCAGACGAGGCTCTCGCTGTCTCTATGGGCGAAAAAGCAGCCATTGATATGGAATATATGATGGAGTTGTCCGGCAAAAGTGAGGAGGAATTATTCGCTGACTTAAAGGGTGTAATCTTCTTAAATCCCCTTTATGAGTACGGTAATTCCTATGAGCCGAAGTATCTGATGGCAGACGAATATCTGTCGGGCAATGTTCGTGAGAAGCTGGCGACAGCCAAAAGGTCTGCGGCACTGTATCCCGAAGATTACACCGTCAATGTGCAGGCACTTGAAAAGGTGCAGCCAAAGGATTTGACGGCAAGCGAGATTTCCGTAAGGCTCGGTGCGACTTGGATACCGCCCGAAATATTCCAACAGTTTATGTTTGAGTTTCTCGACACCCCACGCTATGCACAATGGAATATCAAGGTTCACTACTCTCAGTTTACCGGCGAATGGAACATTGAGGGAAAGAGCTACGACCGTTCCAATGTAAAAGCGTACAGCACATACGGTACTTCCCGCATCAACGCATATAAGATAATTGAGGAAACACTGAACCTGAAAGATGTCCGAATCTTTGACTATATCGAAGATGAGGAAGGCAGAAAGAAAGCCGTTCTCAATAAAAAAGAGACGGCAATCGCACAGGCAAAGCAGGAACTCATAAAGCAGGGCTTTCAGGACTGGATATGGGCTGACCCTGCCCGCCGAGAAAAACTCACGAAGATGTATAACGAAAAGTTCAACAGTATAAGACCCCGTGAGTACGACGGAAGCCACATTGTTTTCAACGGTATGAACCCGGAAATCGAACTCCGTGAACATCAGAAAAATGCGGTTGCACACATTCTGTACGGCGGTAATACGCTGTTAGCACACGCAGTCGGTGCGGGCAAGACCTTTGAAATGGTAGCCGCCGCTATGGAGTCCAAACGACTGGGACTTTGCAATAAGTCACTGTTCGTAGTGCCAAATCACTTAACCGAGCAATGGGCGGCGGAGTTCTTACAACTCTATCCGGCGGCGAATATTCTCGTAGCGACAAAGCGAGATTTTGAGACAAAGAACCGCAAAAAGTTCTGCGGTCGAATTGCCACGGGAGATTATGACGCCGTAATCATCGGTCATTCTCAGTTTGAGAAAATCCCGATGTCCATTGAAAGACAGAGGGCAATTCTTGAGCAGCAGCTTGAAGAACTGACAGACGGTATTATGGATTTGAAGCGAAACCGTGGAGAAAACTTCTCCATTAAACAGCTTGAAAAGTCTAAAAAGTCCGTGAAACAAAAGCTGGAAAAGCTCAACGACCAAAGCCGAAAGGACGATGTTGTTACCTTTGAAGAACTCGGTGTGGACAGGCTTTTTATTGACGAGAGTCATTATTACAAGAACCTCTATCTTTACACCAAAATGCGTAATGTGGGCGGTATCGCTCAAACGGAAGCACAGAAATCCTCCGACCTGTTTATGAAGTGCCGATACCTTGACGAGCTTACAGGCGGTCGAGGAACGGTATTTGCAACCGGTACTCCTATCTCAAACAGTATGGTGGAGCTATATACCATTCAGCGATACTTGCAGTACAACACGCTTGTCAAAAACAACTTGCAGCACTTCGACTCGTGGGCAAGTACCTTTGGAGAGACTGTAACAGCCGTTGAGCTTACCCCGGAGGGAACGGGTTACAAAGCGAAAACCCGCTTTGCGAAATTCTACAACCTACCGGAGCTTATGGCGATGTTTAAGGAGGTCGCCGACATCAAGACGGCGGATATGCTGGAACTGCCTGTGCCGGAAGCACACTTCCACAATGTTGCGGTCAAGCCTTCGGAAATGCAGAAAGAGATGGTTGCTTCCCTTGCGGAACGAGCCGAGAAAGTCCGTGGCGGCGGTGTAGATTCGAGTGTAGATAATATGCTTAAAATTACAAACGACGGCAGGAAGTTAGCACTTGACCAGCGTATGCTTAACGATATGCTGCCTGATTTTGAGGGCAGTAAAATCAACGCCTGCGTCGATAACATCTACCGTATTTGGGAGGAAACAGCCGATAAAAAATCGGCACAGCTTGTGTTCTGCGACCTCTCAACTCCAAAGAATGACGGAACATTCTCGGTATATAACGACATCAGAAAGAAGCTCATAGAGCGTGGTGTCCCCGAAAGCGAAGTCCGCTTTATCCACGAAGCAGATACCGATGTGAAGAAAAAAGAACTGTTCCAAAAGACCCGTAAAGGCGAGGTCAGAGTGCTTCTCGGCTCTACGCAAAAGATGGGAGCCGGCACGAATGTTCAGGACAGACTTATCGCACTTCACGATGTGGATTGCCCGTGGAGACCGTCAGACTTGGAGCAGCGTTCCGGTCGAATTATCCGTCAGGGTAACTCAAATCCTGATGTAGATATTTACCGCTATGTAACGGAGCAGACCTTTGACGCATATCTCTATCAGCTTGTAGAGGGAAAGCAAAAGTTCGCCAGTCAGATTATGACGAGCAAATCCCCGGTGCGTTCTGCCGAGGATATTGATGAAACCGCCCTTTCCTATGCAGAGATTAAAATGCTTGCCACCGGCAACCCGTATATTAAGGAGAAGATGGATTTGGACATTCAAGTTCAAAAGCTGAAGCTCTTAAAATCCAACTTTCTATCTGAAAAATACGCTTTGGAAGATAAGATAATCAAATATTATCCGCAGCGAATTACAGCTTTGGAAAACCGTATTGAAGGATTGAAGCAAGATGTAGAAACTGCGAAACAGCACCCGAAACCAACGGACGACCGATTTGTCGGTATGGAGGTTAAGGGTGTTTTTTATTCCGAAAAAGCCGACGCCGGTAAAGCAATCATTGAAGCCTGCAAGCAGATGAACAGCCCCGACCCTATTCCTCTCGGCAAGTACCGAGGGTTTGAAACGGAACTGCTTTTTAATACCGCAGAGCGAAATTATGAGGTTCGACTGAAAGGTGCGACAAGCAGAAATGTTCCTCTCGGTGATGACGCACACGGCAATATTATCCGTCTTGATAACGGCATTGTAATCCTGTATAATAAAACTTGACACATACAAAACAATCAAAGTATAATAAAA